>Ga0181516_10003501_pt1 | contig 10449 bp, 9 predicted proteins | sample PEATcosm2014_Bin_25_FD_121104 | JGI IMG/M metagenome (GOLD analysis project Ga0181516, IMG submission 121104) | Peatland microbial communities from MTU Mesocosm Facility, Houghton, MI, USA - PEATcosm2014_Bin01_10_metaG | ecosystem: Environmental > Terrestrial > Soil > Wetlands > Peat | place...
AGCGCAATCTCGTAGACCAATTCGTCGCCATTGCGGCAGAGTTTGGCCGACAGCGCCTCGGCCTTGAACTGGGTCGCCGCCGATTTCAGCGCGGCGAACGGCTCGAGCAGGCGATGAGTCTTGATTTCCTCGCGCGTTTCGCTCGGCGGCAGGCAGCCGCCCTTGACGACGAGGCGAACCTCGGCCTCGCCGGCTCGGGCCAAGCCGGCGCCGACGACGAAGAGCGCCAGGGCGAGGACGGTCGTCGACACACGCAGCATGTCGCAGTCTTTCCCGACGCCCCTGAATGAGCGATGAATGCGCGACTATAGTCGCTCGGGCCGCCGCCCGCCAATCCCGCCTTACGGACATGCCCGCATGGTTCGCGACAAATTGACCCGACAGACGCGGCTGGCCGCGGTGGTCGCCTTGGCCGCCGCTGTGTCGGGGACGCCGGCCGGCGCTGTGGTCGGCCCGAGCGAATCAGGCGCGCGCTTCGCCGACCGACTCGTCATGGTGCTCGCGCGCGCCGGCGACGAGCAGGCCAATTGCACCGGCGTCGTCCTGGGCCCACGAATCGTCCTGACCGCAGCGCATTGCGTGCGGTCGCCGCGCGACACGGCGGTCTTCTACCGCGACGAGGCCGGCCGACCTGTACTGAGGCCGGCGCAAGCGGTCGCCGTCCATCCTCAGTACCGTGCGGACGCCGTCGCTCGGCGGGTCGTCTCGATCGACCTCGCGCTGATCGAAACGGCGACGCCGCTCGACCCGCGCTTCGCCGCCTCGCGCCTCGCCGACGGCGACGGTCCGGCGGTCGGCGAGGAAACGATCCTCGCCGGCTTCGGCGACGGCCGCGAGGGCGAGCCGACGACCGGCGGCGTGTTGCGCAGCGCCAAGCTCGCGGTGCGCGCGCCGCTATCGACCATCCTGTTGTGGGCGGAAGACGGGAATCGCGCCGGCGCGGGCGCCTGCGTCGGCGATTCCGGCGGGCCACTGTTCCTCGGCGACGGCGAAACGGTGGCGGCGATCGTCGCCTGGACCTCCGGCGCCGAGCGGGGCAAGCGCTGCGGCGGCCTGACTCAGGGGCCGCTCATCGCCCCGCAGCGCGACTGGATCGCCGCGACCCTGGCGCGCTGGCGACCCTAGGCGCGACCATAGGCGCGACCATCGGCTCGAAACCGGCCGCTCGCGCCTCGCTCGACCGGCCGCCCAGCGGCCGCCGCCCGCTGCGAACCCGCCGGCGGTCGCCGCCGCCAACGTTTGGCGGCGATCTCAGACCGCAAGCCCGGCCTGGATCAGCAGTTCCCGCTTATGCCGGTAGGAGGTCTGAAAAGCCTCGTCTTCTTCGGGGGCGAGGCGACAGGCGACGATCCGCTGCACGCCGGTCCGGCCGATCACGCAGGGCACGTTCATCACCACGTCGCTGACGCCGTATTCGCCTTCCAACAGCGCGCCGACGGGAAGCACAGAGCGCTCGTCGCCGACGATCGCGCGGATGATGCGAAACACGCTGGCGGCGATGCCGTGATTGGTGTTGCCTTTTCCGGCAAAGATATCGAGCCCGATCTGGAGCACTCGCTCGCGCACCGCGACGCGATCGAGCGGCGGCAGGCCGTTCAAGGCGCAATAGGTGTCGACGTCGAGCCCGCAGACGTTGCATAGACTCCAGGGAATGAACCCGGTGTGACTGTGGTCGCCGATCACATAGCCGAAGATGTTCTTCGGATCGATCGCCACGTGATCGCTGACAATTCGCATGAAGCGGGCGGTATCGACGATCGTGCCGAGGCTGATCACGCGTTCCTTGGGATAGGAGGAGAAGCGCAGCGCCGCCTGGGCCATCAGATCGACGGGATTGGTGACCATCAAGACGATCGCCCCGGGCGACGAGCGCTCGACGTCGCCGATGATTTCGCGAATGACGCGGCTATTCACGCCCGCCAGCGAATCGCGAGTCTCCCCCTGCTTGAGCTGCGCGCCGGCGGTGACGACCACAATGTCGCTGCCGACGGCGTCGGCGTAGTCGCCGGCGCACAGCCGTGGATTCTGCGCGTAGATGAACGAGGTGACATGGGAGAAGTCCCAAATCTCGGCCTGCGCCTTTTTCGCCGCGCTATCGATGACCACGATTTCGCTCGCCAACCCGGCGTTGAGCAGGAAGCTCACCACTTCCGTTCCAACCGCCCCCATGCCGACAATCGATATTTTCATCGGATTTTCTCGCGTTGCTGACTGAATGGTGCGGCGGCTCTGGATGACCGGCGACGCCCGGGCAGGCCGACATGGGTCGGACTCGGCCCTCTAGCGGCGGACACGGCGCGGCGGCCGATTGGGCCATTTGACGATCCGATCGCCCAGGTTTTCGGCCGGCAGGTCGTCCTCGCTCGCCGAAACCCGCCCGCTTGCCGACACCCCGGCCTGGCGCACCGTGTCCGGCGAGCCCGACACCAGCGGATGCCACCAGGCAAGGCCGCGCCCCTCCGCAAGGCGGCGGTAGGCGCAGGTGACCGGCAGCCAGTTCAGACTGCGCACCGTCTCCGGAGTGAGCTTGACGCAGTCTGAAACGCGACTTTGCCGGCGGCGGTAGTCGCGGCAGCGGCAAGTCTTGGCGTCAAGTAATGTGCATCCAACATCAGTGAAATGAATTTCGGCGGTGTCGGCGTCCTCGAGCTTCACCAGACAGCAGCGCGCACAGCCGTCGCACAGGCTCTCCCACTCGTCGCGGGACATCTCTTCAAGCGTTTTGGCTTCCCAGAACGGCGGCGTCTCGGCAGGGCGCTCAACCATGGCCAGTCCCTTCGCACGGCCGGTCCGCCCGGCGCGGCTCGCCGGTTCGCTTGGCGCGCCCCGCGCGGCGCGTCAAGTCGTTCAAATTGCGGCGGATCGTGCTAAGGATCGCCGCGAGCGGGAAACGGAGACGAGGACGGGTGTCTGCCGCGGCTTATTTCTCCCGGTGGTGGCGGAGCGTAAAGCGCGCGCTTCTGGCGTTCGACGCCTTCATCGACTCGTCGATGTACGAGGGCGGCCGCCGCTCGCTGGCGATCCTCAAGGCGATCGCCGCCTTCTCCGACCGGCTGCACATTTCGGGCGCGCGCAAGGCCCTGATCGACCTGACCTGCGAGGGCCTCAATCTCGGCATCGTCGGCCTGCTCGGGGTGCTGACGCTCGCCCAACCGGCGTACCGGCTGACCAGCGACGAAGACTGGCTGAAGCGTCAGGACCTCGCCGTGACTTTCCTCGACCGCTACGGCGTCGAAGTCGGCCGGCGCGGCATCAAGCACGACGACGCGATTCCCTTCGACGAACTGCCCGATCATTTCATCAAGGCGGTGCTCGCCACCGAGGACCGGCGCTTCTTCGACCATTTCGGCATCGACGTCATCGGCACGTTGCGCGCGCTGACGGTCAACGCCCATGCCGGCGGCGTGGTGCAAGGCGGCTCGTCGATCACCCAGCAGCTCGCCAAGAACCTGTTCCTGTCCAACGAGCGGTCGATCTCGCGCAAGATCAACGAAGCCTATCTCGCGCTGTGGCTCGAGCATCATTTGACCAAGAAGCAGATCCTCAGCCTCTATCTCGACCGCGCTTACATGGGCGGCGGCGCCTTCGGGGTTCAGGCTGCGGCGCAATATTATTTCGACAAATCGGCGCGCGACATCAATCTGCCCGAGGCGGCGATGCTCGCTGGCCTGTTCAAGGCGCCGACCAAGTATTCGCCGAACGTCAACCTGCCGGCGGCGCGCGCGCGCGCCAACGACGTGCTGAGCAATCTCGTCGACGCCGGCTTCATGACCGAAGGCCAAGTCTACGCGGCGCGGCGCAACCCGGCGACGCCGGTCAACCAGAACACCGACACCAGCCCCAATTGGTACCTCGATTTCGCCTTTGACGAAGTGAAAGCGCTCGCCGACGCCGGCAAGCTCGGCGCCGACCGCGTGCTGACCGTGCGCACCGGGCTCGACACCGGGCTGCAAGGCAAGATGGATTCCGTTCTCGAGGACATGTTGCGGGTCAATGCGCCGGCTTACAACGCGCACCAGGCGGCGGCGGTGGTCGCCGACACCGACGGGCTGGTCCGGGCCATGTTCGGCGGCCGCGACTATGGCGCGAGCCAGTTCAACCGCGCCACCGACGCGGCGCGCCAGCCCGGCTCGTCGTTCAAGATCTTCGACTATATGACCGCGCTGCTGACCGGCAAGTTCCACAAGGACACGACGGTGCAAGCAGGAGGCATCTGCATCGGCGACTATTGCGTGCATAATTTCGGCGGCGAGAGCGGCGGCGCAATGCCGCTCTATCAGGCGCTCGCGCAGTCGTACAACACCGCCGCGATCTGGATCTCGGTTAAGATCGGCGAGGTCTACTGGCCGACCAACAAGCCCTATCACCAAGCCAAGATCGCCGAGCTCGGGCGTTCCAAGATCGTCGAGACGGCGCGGAAAATGGGGCTGACGACGCCGCTCGTCGACACCGTTTCGCTGCCTGTGGGCGCCGACGAAGTGAAGATGATCGACATGGTCGGCGCCAACGCCATGCTCGCCAACGGCGGCAAGCGCGCCACGCCCTATGCGGCGATCGAAATCCGCAATTCGGCCGGCGAGGCGATCTACACCCACGCCGCCAACGGGACGCCCCCGGTCCAGGTGCTGCCGCCCGACAAAGTCGCGGAAATGAACAACATCATGACCCATGTGCTCACCGAGGGCACCGGCCGCGGCGCACAGATCCCCGGCCTCGTCATCTCCGGCAAGACCGGAACGACGAATGGGCCGACCAACGCTTGGTTCAACGCCTTCACCGGCAATCTGGTCGGCAGCGTCTGGTTCGGCAACGACGACAACACGTCGATGACCGGCGCCATGCAAGGCGGCGCGCTGCCGGCGCAAACCTGGCGCGAAATCATGACCTACGCGCATCAGGGCCTCGAGACCAAGCCGCCCTTTGGCGTGCCGCCGGCGACGAACGCCCAGATCGCCGCTGCGCCTTCGGCCAAGGGCGGCGCCGGCATCGTCGAAGCGCCGCGGCAGATCGGACTGTCGTCGAAGTCGGCGCGCATCATCCTCGAGATCGGCGACTATGCGCGCTCGGCCGAGAAGCACGGCGACATCGGCCCGGCGCCGCGCTACGCCGCCGACGCCGAGGGCGACGTCGCCGTCATCCGCGCCGGCGCCGCCTCCCCCTAGCGTCGCGCTTGACTTCGCGGGTCGAGCTGGCGATTTTCGCGCCGCGGCCCGACAGCTTTCGCCGCCGAGCCGGCGCGGGACTCCCCACGTGACAATGGTCGTCAAAGCAGTCGCAGCCGGCGCCATCGGCCTTGCGCTCGGCGTCGCGGCGAGCGGATCGATCCTCGCCGACCCGCCGTTCGGCGCCACGACGATCGGGGCGTGGCGCGTCGCCGCCAAGGCGGGCTCGCTCGAGGCCGACCCTTACACGCGCGCCGCGCTGGCGCGCAGCGGCGAGATTCCGCTGGCGCTCGGCGAGGGCTTGAAGCTCGTCGCGCGCGTCGACAGCGCCGGGCGTCCGCTCGATCGGCGGTGTCTCTATCGCGTCGGCGCGCACACGCCGGCGGCGCGCTACTGGACGTTGAGCCTCACCGACGCCGACGGCTACCCGGTCGAGAACGCCGCCGGGCGCTACGGCTTCCGCTCGAGCGAGATCCTGCGCGACGGCGACGGCGGCTTTTCCGTCTATGTTTCGGCGCTCGCCCATGCCGGCAACTGGCTGCCGGTTGGCCACGTCCAGAACTTCGCGCTGGCGCTGCGCCTGTACGACACGCCGCTGGCCGCCAGCGCCGGCGGGATCGAGAAGTCGAGCCTGCCGACGATCGACCGGGAAGGCTGCGCATGACCTTCACTGCGCGTCTGGGCGGCGCGGCCTTATTCGTCGCGGCCGTCGTCGCGGCGGCGGCGCTCGTTCATTTCGTGGTGGTGCTGCTGGTGCCGATCGTCGCGACCCACGACGCTTACGCGCGCCTCGCTGAACTCGCGCCCCCGGGAGCGACCGCGCCGCTGCCGCGCGCCGGCCCGGACGAGCGGCGCTTCTCCTGGGACGATCCAGCGCTTGCCGGCGCCTTTTGCCGTTACAACCTCTCGGCTGGACCGCTGCGGGTCAAGGCGTCCGTGGGACGCGCCGGCTTCGCTTCGCTGTCCTTCCACACCAGGCGCGGCGCGGTGTTCTACGCGCTGACCGACCGCGCCGCGACGCACGGGCGGATGGAGGCGGTGATCGTCACGCCGGCTCAATTGCGGAATCTTGTCGCCCACGACGACGAGGACGACCCCTCGCAGGATCTGCGCGTCGTCTCGCCGACCGTGGAAGGCTTCGTCGTCATGCGCGCGTTCAGCGAGCTGCCGAGCCTCTATGGAGCGGCGGCCGACGAGGTCAAGGCGATGACCTGCGCGACCGAGCCGCCGACGCCATGAAGATCGGAACGCGGATCGAGTCTTGTGGACATTGGCGGCGGTTCCGGCGATGCTTCGGCCGCGACAAAACGCCCATCCGGGAGAGGCTCGTCCGTTGACGACGTTGCTCGTGACGCATCCGGCGTGCTCGGCGCACGACATGGGCGAGGGCCATCCGGAGCGGCCGCAGCGATTGCGCGCCGTCGACCAGGCGCTCGAAGACGAGGCGTTCCATTTTCTCGCCCGCGACCTCGCGCCGCGCGTCGCGATGGAGGCGCTGACGCGTGTCCACCCGCTCGAATACGTCGAGACGATTCAGCGCGCCAGCCCGACTCAGGGCGCGATCCAGCTCGATTCCGACACGGCGATGTCGCCCGGCACGCTCGAAGCCGCGCTACGATCGGCCGGCGGGGCGACGTTCGCCGTCGACGAGGTCGTCGCCCGCCGCGTCGACAACGCCTTCGTCTCCACCAGGCCGCCCGGCCACCACGCCGAGGCGGCGACGCCGATGGGTTTCTGCTTCTTCAACAACGCGGCAGTCGCCGCCCGCCACGCCCAGGCCGCCCATGGCGTCGGGCGCGTCGCCATCGTCGATTTCGACGTGCACCACGGCAACGGCACCCAGGACATCTTCTGGAACGACCGAAACGTCATGTACGCGTCGACCCATCAGATGCCGCTCTATCCCGGCACCGGCGCGCTCGGCGAGACCGGCGAGCACAACCAGATCGTCAACGCCCCGTTGCGCGCCGGCGACGGCGGCGACGTGTTCCGCGAGGCGTTCGAAACGGCGATCCTGCCGCGGCTCGACGACTTCGCGCCCGACCTGCTGATCATATCGGCGGGATTCGACGCGCATTTCCGCGATCCGCTCGGTGGCCTCAACCTCAACGAGGCGGACTTCGCCTGGGTGACCCAGCGCCTCGTCGCGCTCGCCGACCGACGTTGCGGCGGCCGGCTCGTCTCGCTGCTGGAGGGCGGCTACGACCTCGAAGGCCTGGCGCGATCGGCCGCCGCCCACGTCAGCGCGCTGATGCGCGGCTGAGGCGACTCCCGCTCGCCCGCTTGCAGGCAGAAGGGACGCCGTCGCCGCGAAAAGCCAATCACCCGTCGATCGGCTCGATCGCGGCGATCTCGATGCCGAAGCCGGAGAGGCCGACATATTTGCGCGGATTGCCGGTGCGCAAGCGAATCGAGCTGACGCCAAGGTCGCGCAGGATCTGCGCGCCAAGGCCGATCTCGCGCCATTGCGTGGCGCGCTCGCCTTCGGCGCCGGAGGGCGCGGCGCCGGCGAGATTGGTCGGCACGCCGGCCGCGCCGTCGCGCAGATAGACCAGCACGCCGCACCCGTCGGCCTTGAAGCCTTGCAGCACCTGGTCGATCGAACCGGCGCCGAAGATGTCGCTGACGATGTCGGCGCGATGCAAGCGCGCCGGCACGCTGCGGCCGTCGCCGACCGTGCCGAGGACGAAGGCGAAATGCAGCACCGTATCGAACGGCGTGCGATAGGCGTGCGCCGTCATCTCGCCGATCGGCGTTTTGACCGGAAAGCTCGCGACCCGCTCGACCAGATTCTCGCGCGCCTGACGATAGGCGATCAGTTCGGCGACCGAAATGCGCTTGAGCCCGTGCTTGGCGGCGAAGGCCTCGATCTGCGGCCCGACCATCACCGTGCCGTCGTCGTTGGCGAGCTCACAGATGACCGCCGCCGGACGCTGGCGCGCCAGCCGACAAAGATCGACCGCCGCCTCGGTGTGGCCGGAGCGCATGAGCACGCCGCCTTCGCGCGCGATCAGCGGAAAGACGTGCCCGGGACGGACGAAGTCGCTCGCCCCCATGTTGGGATTGGCGAGCGCGCGCACGGTGTTGCAGCGCTGCTCGGCGGAAATACCGGTCGTCATGCCGTGCTTGACGTCGACCGAAACGGTGAAGGCGGTGCCGAGCGGCGCGTCGTTCACCGCCACCATCGGCGCAAGCTGCAGGCGGCGCGCTTCGTCGCCGGTCAGCGGCGCGCAAACGATGCCGCAGCCGTAGCGGATGATGAACGCCATTTTCTCGGTCGTGCACAACGAGGCGGCGACAATCATGTCGCCTTCGTTCTCACGATCGTTGTCGTCGGTGACGACGACGATCTCGCCGCGCGCGATCGCCTCGATGGCCTGGCCGACAGGATTCGTCATATCCGAACTCCAATTGAACGCGCCCCCGCCGTCGAGAAAGTCGTTCGGCGTCACCGCGCCGCGCGTCTCGACAAGGATGCGCTGCGCCGTGTCGCGCGACACCCAGGCGCCGTCGCCGCGGCAGAACTGCGTCACCGCTCCGGGCGAGACGCCGATCCGCCGCGCGAAGTCGCCGCGCTTGACGCCGGAGCGCACGAGCCAGTCCGCGAGCTTCATGACGGTAAGCTAGGCGCCCGGGGTATTAAGTGCAAGTCAATTCGTGCGGCACATTTAGTGTGACTAAACGAGCTTGACCAGCATTTTGCCGAAATTGCCGCCGTGCAGGAGGTCGACGAGCGCTTGCGGCGCGCTTTCCAGGCCCTGCCGCACCGTTTCCCGCCAGCGCAGCCGGCCGGCGGCGACATGGCCGGCGAGCTCGCCGATCGCCTGCGGCCAGGCGTCGAGATGATCGCTGACGATGAAGCCCTCGATCTTGATGCGGCGGACGAGGAAAATGCGCATGTCGGGCAGCGGCGTCGTCGGACCCTCGTAGGAGGCGATCAGGCCGCAGACCGCGATGCGGGCAAAGTCGTTGAGCCGCCGCAGCGCTTGCAGGAAGGGCTCGCCGCCGACGTTTTCGAACACGCCGTCGATCCCCGGCCCGGCCGCCGCCTTGAGCTCCTCGGCGAAGCGCGCCGATTTGTGATCGACACAGGCGTCGTAGCCGAGCTGCGCGGTCGCATAGCTGCATTTCTCAGGGCCGCCGGCGACGCCGATCGCCCGCGCCCCGGCGATCTTGGCGAGCTGGCCGACGACCGAGCCGACCGCTCCGGTCGCCGCGGTGACCAGCACCGTCTCGCCCGCCTTGGGCGCGATGATCCTGTGGAGGCCCCACCAAGCCGTAACGCCGGGCATGCCAAGCGGGCCGAGATAGGCCTGCGCCGGAACCGCTGTCGCATCGACCTTGTTGAGCCCTCGCCCGTCGCTCAGCCCGTAGAGCTGCCAGCCGCCCATGCCGACGACGAAATCACCCGGCTTGAAGCGTGGGTTCTGCGAGGCGACGACTTCGCCGACCGTGCCGCCGACCATCGTCTCGCCGAGCGGCTGCGGCGTCGCGTAGGATTTCGCGTCGCTCATCCGGCCGCGCATATAGGGGTCGAGCGACAGATAGTGGTGGCGCACCACGACCTGCCCCGGCCCCGGCGTTGGAACCGCCTCTTCCACCAAGCGGAAATTTTGCGGCGAGACCTTGTCGGCCGGACGCGAGTCGAGAATGAATTTCAGGTTGCGGGACATCGACGAACTCCGTGCGGCGCGGCGGCTGAGGATAGTCGGCGTCCTCCGACGCGTCCAAAGCGGATTGTCGCAGAGCGCCGCCGAAAAGCCTATCGCCGCCTCTTCGCCGGCCTGCGCTCAAGCGCCCCCGAGCAGTTTCTCGATGAAGTTCCGGTCGCGCGGCGGGCGCGCGTCGCCAACGTTGGGAATGGCGGCGGGCGGCAGTGGCGCGCCATCGTCGGCGGCGGGCGCGATCGGGCGACGCGGCGGAGCGAGCGGCGCCGGCGGCGGCGCGTCGGCGCTCTGCGCCGGTCGGCCGATCGCCAGCGGCTCGCCGACCGGCTGCGGGGGCGCCGGCGGCGGCGCGTTGGCGGCCGGCGTATCGGCGGCCGGCGTATCGGCGTTGCTCCAAACGCCGGACGGCAGCCCAGCCGGCGGCACGCCTTCGAGCGCCGCCTTCATGAAGCGGCTCCAGATTTCGACCGGCAGATTGCCGCCCGAAGTCTTCTTGGTCGGCGAATTGTCGTCGTTGCCGAGCCAGACGCCGGCGGTGAGCGCGCTGGTGTAGCCGACGAACCACGCGTCGCGCCAATCCTGGCTGGTGCCGGTCTTGCCCGCCGCCTGCCAGCCCGGCA
>Ga0181516_10003502_pt1 | contig 10447 bp, 8 predicted proteins | sample PEATcosm2014_Bin_25_FD_121104 | JGI IMG/M metagenome (GOLD analysis project Ga0181516, IMG submission 121104) | Peatland microbial communities from MTU Mesocosm Facility, Houghton, MI, USA - PEATcosm2014_Bin01_10_metaG | ecosystem: Environmental > Terrestrial > Soil > Wetlands > Peat | place...
CTACATGCCGGGCCGCGATCTGCGTCTGCTGGCACAGGAATGGCTCGCGCAAGGCCTGCCGCCGGAGTTTCCGTGTGTTGTGGTTTCACGCGCCGCTCAGCCCGGCCAGCAAATTCGATGTACCACTCTCGCCGCCCTCGGCGACGCCGAACCCACTCTCGCTCCCAGCCTGTTGATTGCAGGATGGGCCATTCGAGAGATTGCTGCCGCGCATCGACTGGCAGCAAGCGGCGTTCCTGTTACAGCCTGAAATTCAAATCGATTCAATCGGAGAAACAATATGACTGAAGCTAACGCCGCGCCTCGGCGCGGCATATCGCTTGACGTTTATGCCGTTGCGCTCGCGCTCATTCTTGCTCTGCTCGTGCGCTTCAACCTGATTCCGTCCATCAAGTGGTAGAACCTTCGCATTCAGAAAGGAGAACCAAATGGCTACTTCTGCCATCGCCACCACTCGCCCCGCGAGCCAGGTCGGGCGCATCGTCGAGTTGATTCCCGGCCTGCTGCTTTTGCTCGTCGTAGGTTACGGCGGAAAGTTCATCGAGCAGTCCATCGCCGCCTACACCAAATCCCACCACATCACGTTCCCCAACATTGAATATGTTCTGTGGGCTATCGTCATCGGCCTCATCATCGCCAACACGGTCGGCATCCCGCGCATCTTTCAGGCTGGAGTCGCAACGTATGAGTTCTGGCTCAAGGCCGGCATCGTGCTGCTTGGCTCGCGCTTTTTGCTTGGTGACGTACTGCACCTGGGCGGCATTTCGCTGTTACTGGTCGCCGTCGCGCTCACGCTTTCGCTCACTTTTATGCACCTGCTGGGCCGCACCTTCAAGCTGAAGCCAAAGCTGACTTCCCTGCTGGCAATCGGCTCGGCCATCTGCGGCGTCTCGGCCATCATTGCAGCTAAACCGTCCATTGACGCCGACGATGAGGATGCTTCGTACGCCATCGCCGCCATCCTCGCGCTCGGCGCAATTTCTCTTTTTACATTCCCACTTATCGGCCATTCGCTTCACCTGAGCGACAAGGCTTACGGCCTGTGGGCCGGGCTCGCGGTGGACAATACAGCAGAAGCTACGGCCGCGGGAGCGCTCTACTCCGACGCCGCCGGCAAGGTTGCCGTTCTGGCCAAGACCACGCGCAATGCGCTGATTGGCTTTGTTGTGCTTGCCTATGCCATTTATTGGGCGTCGCGCGGCGAGGCTCATGCGGTCAGCAACAAGGCTCTGTTCCTATGGCAGAAGTTCCCCAAGTTTGTGCTCGGATTTCTGTTGATTTCGCTGCTCGCTACTGTCGGGTTTTTCACCAAGCCGCAATTGGTTAGCGTTGCGAATCTTTCCCGCTGGGCATTTCTGTTGACGTTCGCCGGGGTTGGGTTGCGCACTAATCTGCGCGAGCTTGGCAAGCAAGGCTGGCGTCCGTTCGCAGTCGGAGCCATCGGCGAAGTCTTCATTGCTCTAGTTACACTGGGATTGGTTTTTGGGGCGGATCGGTTTCTGCATTTGTGAGAAGACGGCGTGGGTCCGTCGTATCCCAGGTCTCATCCGCCACGGCGGAAGACCTGGGGAACACGACATTTCGTAGATCGGGCCTCTTAGCTTCCCACCCATCGGTCGCCGCGGCGACCGATGGATGCGGCACCCGGCGTTTTTCGTGATGCATTCAAAACACGGCAGCTGAACTACGCGAGGTCAAAGCGGTCAAGGTTCATTACTTTGCTCCAGGCCGCGACAAAGTCATTGACGAATTCCTGCTGCCCGTCGCTGGACGCGCAGACTTCGGCAAGGGCGCGCAACTGCGAGTTCGAACCGAATACTAGATCGACTACTGTGGCCGTCCACTTTAGCTTGCCGGTGGCCCGATCATGCCCTTCCAACACGCCTGCTGGCCCAGTGGACTTCTGCCACTTCGTGTTCATGTCGAGAAGGTTCACGAAGAAGTCGTTGGTCAAAGTTCCGGGACGCTTGGTGAAGACGCCATAGTCGGTTTGGCCGAAGTTTGCATTCAGCGCGCGCAAGCCGCCGATCAGAACCGTCAGCTCGGGAGCGGTCAGCGTCAGCAGGTTGGCCTTGTCCACCAGCAGCTCGGCCGCCGATTCCTCCAGTCCCTTGCGGAGGTAATTGCGGAACCCGTCAGCGACCGGCTCCAACACGGCGAAGGAGGCCACATCGGTTTGCTCCTGCGAGGCATCCGTGCGCCCTGGCGAGAAAGGGACTTTCACGTTGTGGCCGGCCTTCTTTGCAGCCTCCTCGACAGCGGCCGATCCGCCCAGAACAATCAGGTCGGCAAGCGAGACTTTCTTCTTTCCCTTTTGCGCGCCGTTGAAATCCTTCTGGATCGTCTCCAGGATTGCAAGAACCTTAGCCAGTTCGGCAGGTTGGTTGACTTCCCAATCCTTTTGCGGAGCGAGGCGAATGCGCGCGCCGTTGGCCCCGCCGCGCTTGTCGCTACCGCGGAAGGTTGCCGCTGACGCCCACGCCGTGGTGACGAGTTGCGATATGGAAAGCCCCGATGCAACGATCTTGGCTTTCAGGGCTTCGATATCCTTTTCGTCGATCAATTCATTATCGACCGCGGGAATGGGGTCCTGCCAAATCAGCGGCTCTTTGGGAACGAGCGGGCCAAGATACCTCGAGACCGGCCCCATGTCGCGATGCGTCAGCTTGAACCAGGCCTTGGAGAAGGCTTCTGCGAGTTCCTGCGGATTTTCGAGATAGCGCCTCGAAATCTTCTCATAGATGGGGTCAAGTTTCAGAGACAGGTCCGTCGTGAACATGATCGGAGCGTGTTTCTTCTTCGGGTCGTGCGCATCGGGCACGGTATCCGCAGCGGCGCCGTTTTTTGGCATCCATTGTTGAGCGCCGGCGGGGCTCTTGGTGAGCTCCCACTCATACTTGAACAGATTTTCGAGGTAATCGTTGTCCCACTTCACCGGGTTGCCGGTCCATGCGCCCTCCAATCCGCTGCTGATGGTATCGACGCCCTTGCCACTGCCAAACGAGTTCGCCCAGCCCAGGCCTTGCTCTTCGATCCCCGCGCCCTCCGGTTCGCGACCGACGTACTTGAGGGGATCGGCGGCGCCATGTGCTTTGCCGAAGGTGTGTCCGCCGGCGATCAGGGCAACCGTCTCCTCGTCGTTCATCGCCATGCGCGCGAACGTCTCCCGAATATCCCGTGCCGCGGCGATTGGATCCGGCTCGCCATTGGGTCCTTCCGGATTCACGTAGATCAGGCCCATCTGAACAGCGCCGAGAGGATTCTCGAGCTCACGGTCGCCCTTGTAGCGTTCGTCTCCCAGCCACTTGGTCTCGGGCCCCCAATAAACGTCTTCCTCCGGCTCCCAGATGTCCACGCGCCCGCCGCCGAAACCGAAGGTCTTGAGCCCCATCGACTCGAGCGCCACGTTTCCGGTGAGAATCATCAGATCGGCCCAAGAGATTTTCCGGCCGTACTTTTGCTTGATGGGCCAAAGCAACCGGCGCGCCTTGTCCAGGCTCACGTTGTCCGGCCAACTGTTGAGAGGAGCAAACCTTTGCGATCCGGAGCCCGCGCCGCCGCGGCCATCGGCAATGCGATAAGTGCCCGCGCTGTGCCACGCCATGCGGATGAAGAACGGCCCATAGTGGCCGTAGTCCGCCGGCCACCAATCCTGCGAGGTCGTCATCAAGGCATGCAGATCCTTGATCACGGCATCCAGGTCGAGGCTCTTGAACTCCTCGGCGTAGTTGAAGCCCTCGCCCAAGGGATTGGACAGTTGCGAGTGCTGGTGCAAAATTTTCAGGTTCAGTTGATTGGGCCACCAGTTTGCGTTGGTTGGTGTTCCAGCCAACGTGTGCTTGCGAGCGCCGCTCGAGAACGGGCATTTTGCATCGCCTGATATGGCGTTCTGATCGTCGACTATCGGTGGTCCTGGGGTTTTTGTCTCGCGTTCAGACATGGGCGGCTCCTCATGATTGCTGTTTGTGATTGCGTCTTCTTGGATGCTCTGCAAAGGGGAACGATTCCTTCTACGCTCTCAAAATATGCTCCCGCAATCGATAAATCAAACCGCCGGATTTGAAAACATGAAAAGATCAAATCTAGGCAAAATCAGAGGCAGAGCCGCTTCACGGGACGCACCAGGCCGACGGCGAACCCGGGCTGTGCAAAACCCGCGTACAATTGCTCTTTGAATCCGAGTTTTGCACTGCTATCTCAGGATTCTTCAAGAAGTGGAATTCGGGCCTCCCTTATCCACAAATTGCCCGCCTCGCGCGGTTGACCCTGCCCCCCAGTCTCCTTAGAGTTTGTAGTCGAGAGTTTGCATTCGAGCAGCAATTTTTTTGCGCGCATGCGCAGCGTGGAAGTATTGCTGCCGCTTTGTCCGCGTAATCGCACAAGCCCCATTTATTCGGAGTAAAGATGCTGAAACTAAAGAAGATTCACATCCTCGGCTTTAAGAGCTTTTGTGACCGCACGGAATTGTCCGTACCGGGAACAGGCATTGCCGTGGTGGTGGGGCCCAATGGATGCGGCAAGTCGAACATTCTGGATGGGGTGAGCTGGGTGCTGGGCGAGCAGAGCGCCAAGACGCTGCGCGGCACACACATGCAGGACGTGATCTTCTCCGGAACCCGCGAGCGCAAGGCCCTGGGAATGGCGGAAGTGACGCTGACGCTGGTCGATCCCGAGGCCTTCGAAGGGCCGATTCCGGTTGAGCCGGAGCTGCTGGTGGAGCACGATGGTCCCGTCGACTGGGACGAGGAAGAGATGCGGCGCCAGCGAGCCGTGGAGGCCGAGGAGATTATCGCCGCCGAACAGCCGGGGCAAATAGACGGTCCGGAAGAGCCGGTGTTGTGGGACGCGGCAAAGGGCCCGCAAGCGGTGGTGCTCAAGATCCGGCGCCGCAAGTTCCAGCGCACACCGCAAAAGGGCGAGATCGTAATTACGCGGCGGCTCTTCAGGACCGGGGAAAGCGAGTACCTGTTGAACGGCAAGCTTTGCCGGCTGCGCGACATTCAGGACATCTTCATGGGCACGGGCCTGGGGCCGGAGAGCTACGCGATTATCGGGCAGGAGCGGATCACGCTACTGCTCAGTTCCAAGCCGCACGATCGCCGGGCCATCATTGAGGAAGCGGCGGGGATTACTCGGTTCAAGAACAAGAAGCGGCTGGCAGAGCTGCGCCTCGAAAGCGCAAAGCAGAACCTGGCCCGCGTGGACGACATCTTCGAGGAAGTCACGCGGCAGATGAACAGCCTGAAGCGTCAGGCGGCCAAGGCCGAGCGATTCGCAGCTGTCCGCGACGAGCTGCGCGGGCGGCTGCGCGTAGTGCTGGCCAGCCGCATGGCGTCGATGGACGCGGAGCAGACGCGGCTGGAGCAGGAGATCGCCAGCCTGACGGAACGGATCGACGGGTCGGCGGCGGAGATTGGCACGCTCGAAGCCAGCCAGCATGAGCTAACCGAACGCGGCTACGAGTTGGACCGTGAGGGAAAGGAAGCGCAGAACCGCGCCAACGAAGCGGCGGTCGAATTGGAACGGGCTACGGCGAAAGAGCGCAGCAACGCTGAACGCGTGAGCGAGCTTGAGGCGCGAAGCACCGCGGCCGGCGCGGAGTTGGAGCAAACACGAACTCAGCTGAGCGGCATTGCCGAAGAGCGAGCGCAGCAGCACGCATTTCTCGAGACGGCAGCCGGAGAAGCCAGGGAGTTTCATCAGCAAGTGGAGGCGCGGCAACTGGAAGCGCGCACAGCAGCCGAGCAAGTATTTACCGCGGAGCGGGAGTTGGAAGCCAGCCGCCGCCATGCAATGCACCTGCTGACGCTTGCCGGCAACGCTCGCAACCACACCGCGCAGGGTGAAGAGAGCCTGGCTGCGCTGGAGCGCGAAGCAGAGCGGTTAGCGACGGAGATCGGCCAAGCGCGCAATGAGCAGGAGAATCTGGGCGTTGAGAGCGGGCAGGCGCGGCTGCGTTTTGAATCCGCTGCCGATGCGCTCAAGCGTTTGGAGAGCGAGATTGCAGCTCTTCGCGAAGCATTGCTGGCGCGGCGCGCTGAAGAGAATACGCAACGCACTCTCGCCAACAATTTGAGGAGTGAACTGGCCACTGTTGCCGGTCGGCAGAGCTCGCTCGAGGCGGTGATTCGCAATCATAGCTACTCCACCGACACGGTGAGGCGGCTGCTCAAGCCAGGCGCGCTGGGGCAGAACATGGCGCCGGTGGGCACGCTGGCGGACTTTATTGAAGTAAGCAGTGCGCACGAAGGCGTAGTGGATGAGTTCCTTCGCGAGGAACTGAATTATGTCGTAGTGGAGAGCTGGGGAGCTGCTGAAGAGGGCGTGCGCCTGCTCAAATCGGGCGTCGATGGCCGCGCAACGTTTCTGATTCACCCAGCCGGCGAGACACGCGGTAGGGCCGTGATGATTTTGATGGTCCGATCGGCGGCCCTGGGCTGACGCCGCTCAAAGACTCGATCCGGGTTCTGAATGGATTCGGGGGAACGCTCGAATCGATTCTGCCTAAACTGCGGCACGGGTACCTGGTTGAGGATTCAGGCGAGGCGCAGCGGCTGGCCTTGCAGTACTCGCAAGGATATTTTCTGACGCCGGGAGGCGAATGCTTTCACAATGCAACGGTGACGGGCGGAAAGCCGTCAAGTGAAGGGCCGTTGGCGTTGAAGCGCGAGTTGCGCGAGACCTCGACGCGCCTGGCGGTGCTTGAGACAAGCTTGGCGCAAGCGGAAGCGGAAGCGGCGACGCTGACGCGAATCATTGAAGAGATGACCGCGCAATCCGCCGCGGCGGACGGCGAGCGGCGGCAGGCTGAGACCGATTCCGCCAATCAGGGCGCGGCTCTGAAGCAGATGGAAGGCGAACTTCAGCGCATCGAACGACGCTTGCAGGATTGGATGTCGCAGGCGGCGCGGAACAAGGACGCGCGCGAGGCCAAGCTGACGGTCATCGCCCAGCAGCGCCAAGAAACTCTGCGCCTACAGGCGGAGCACGCAACGGCCGAAGCCGGGCTCGATGCATTGCAAACACAGTTGACAACATTGCGCGCGAACCGCGAGGGCTTGCAGCAGGAAGCGGCGCGGGTGACGGCCGAGTTGGCCGGTCTGGAAGAACGGCGGCGCGGCGCGGAGGCGGCCTTCCAGCGGATCGACCGGCTGCATAGCGACCTCGAACGCCGTGTGCTGGCCATCGAGCAGCAGCGGACGTCCGCTGAGACCGAACGCGAACACCGCATCCGCGAAAGCGCCGAGCTGGCTGTGCGGCAAAAGGAAATGGCGGACGCGCGCGCCGAGGCTCTGGCTCTTGCGCAGACGCTTGCCGGGCAATCGCAGGCACTGCGCCAGCAGTTGGCGGTCATGGAGACACAATTGAGGGCGGGGCGAGCCGCGCTCGACCAGTTACGCGAAGATCGCGCCAGCCGCTCAAGCAACGTGGCCAAGTTGCGCTCCGACCTCGAACACCTGGAAGGAAGCTGCCTGACTGAAGTTAATGTCGAGGCTCAGGCTTTACGCGCCGACCTGCTGATTGAGCGCCTTGTTGACGAGGCGCTGGCGGCCGAGGAAGAGACCTGCCGCGCGCTGCGCGAACGCATCGAGCAAATGGGTCCGGTGAACATGATGGCGCTCGAAGAATACAAGGAAACGGCCGAGCGGCACGGATTCCTCGAGACGCAGCGCAAAGACCTGATCGATTCGATCGAGAACACGCAGGAGACGATCAAGGAAATCGATCAGATTTCGCGCACCAAGTTCGACCAGGCCTTTGCGCGGATCAACGAAAACTTCGCTCATGTTTTTTCGCGGCTATTTCAGGGCGGACACGCCTTTCTGCGTCTCACCGACCTGGAGAATCAGGCGGAGAGCGGGCTCGAGATCGTGGCCTCGCCGCCGGGAAAGAAATTGCAGAATGTGCTGCTGCTCTCGGGCGGTGAAAAGGCGCTGACAGCACTGGCGCTGCTGGTGGGCATCTTCCAGTTCCAGCCCAGCCCATTCTGCGTGCTCGACGAAGTGGATGCGCCGCTGGACGAAACCAACGTAGGCCGCCTGGCCGATTTGCTGCACTCGCTCAGCAAGGACACGCAGTTCCTGCTCGTCACCCACTCCAAGCGGATGATGCAGGCCGCCGACATGATTTATGGCGTGACGATGCAGGAACCCGGCGTCTCCAAAGTAGTGAGCGTGCGTCTGGGGAGCAACGAGCAGAAGCGCGCAACCGCGTAGCTGCGGTCGCGTAGTATTCATCGCAGTTTCCTCTTCTGATCTACGTGCGATAATGCGGTATTCAGAAATGGCTGAAGATGCAAAGCGCGGAACAGCCTGGCAGGACGACGAGCTTGACATGATCGTCGCCGACTACTTTTCCATGCTCCGAGCCGAGCTCTCGGGGCAAGCGTATGTCAAATCTAGACATAGCGCAGCGCTTATGACCAAGATAGATCGGACCCATCGCTCCGTAGAGTTTAAGCACCAAAACATTTCAGCGGTGTTGGACAAGTTGGGATGCCTTGGATTCCCGGCTATAAGCCAAAGTTTAATTTTCAGAATGCGATTATCGACGCCGTAGACCGATATCTTACCAAGCGCCCGGGAATTCTTGAACCTGCGCCGACCTCAAAGCCCGTTTCGCCTTCGCATTCTGAAATCTTTGTTGCGCCGCCAGTCCCAAAGGAAGCAAGCGACAGGATTCCGGAACGGTTACATCGGCTCGTCGCGAAATTCGATCCGGTGGAGCGGGACCATCTGAACCGTTCCTTGGGAAGAGCCGGGGAAGCCTTTGTTGTTGACCTAGAGAAGCGCCGACTGAAAGAAGCAAACCGTGCGGACCTGGCCAGAAGGATACGATGGACCTCCGTAGAAGACGGCGACGGTGCAGGATACGATATCTCTTCCTTCAGCATGGAGGGCAGGCCTCGCCTTATTGAGGTCAAGACTACGAACGGGTCGGCTCGCACTCCGTTTTTCCTAACACGGAACGAGCTCAGCGTCTCCAAAGAGATTCCCGCGCAGTGGCAAATTTATCGCGTTCACTTGTTCGCGACTGGACCGCGTGTTTTCACTATCAGCCCGCCATTGGAGAATAACCTTAAGCTTTCCACAGAGACCTGGCGCGCGTCGTTTTGACGCCCAGGAGCCACAAACAGGACAAGAGGGTTGTGAATGCGCCGATTCAATCTACTAAGACGAACTATACGATGCTGGGACGCGAGCTTCCACAGCGATAAGACAGGTAGATGGCAATTCGGCGAGCCGCGCGAGCCAATCTGCGCCCCGGAAAGGAGTGTTGCAACCTTTGCGCAGGGCATTTCGGCGGGCTTGCGGCGTTATGTTCTCGACCAAGGCGACTTGTTCTGCAGAATGTGCGGCGTCGCTCCCGGAGACATTGATGACCTCACGGGGTGCGTGGCTAATTTCCATATCGGATTCCTCGTAGACAAGGATATGGGCGGCAAAGATGAGTCATCGAACCTGAGCATTCTTTGCTCGACATGCGATGAAGGATCGAGGAGCATTCTAAAGGCGAAGCCGACAGGACTTTGGCTCCTGTCTCAGGTCCGACGAGCGGGGCAGGATGAGCAACGTGCCGTCCTAAGATGGCTCCGGCAAAAATTCAAGGATTGACAGGGTATGAACCGCAGCGAAAACATGCGGGCAATACGCAGCAAGGACACAACGCCCGAAATAACAGTGCGGTCTCTTGTGCATGGGCTCGGCTATCGTTTCCGGCTGCATCGGAAGGACCTTCCGGGCACGCCGGACTTGGTTTTCCCTGTACGCCGCAAGGTTATATTCGTCAATGGATGCTTTTGGCACTCCCACGCCTGCAAGGTCGGACTGATTCCCAAAACCAATCGCGAATTTTGGCTACCGAAACTCCGGCGGAATAAGGCGCGGGATAAGAAGAATCTTAAAGCCCTGATGCAGCAAGGTTGGGATCCGCTCGTAATTTGGCAATGCGAGTTGGAGGATAGTGGCGCTCTTCGCCGGCGCGTGAAACGGTTCTTAGGTCGCAAACGGGCTACAAGGAAATAGCGGGTTCAGATTTGGGCATAAAATTCGCCCCCGAAGGATCTCTTCTCTTCGGAGGCGCTTGTTTTTTCACAAGAAAACAGACGGGGACCAGTAGCCGGCGCTGGAGGTCGGTAGCGCGCGGCTACTGGTGATCCCTGCACAAACGAAGCTAGCTGCGGCTTCCCCTTTCCACGGCTACCTCGTATCGCCCGGCTCTAAGAGAGCATTCTTGCGCGCCCTCCGAACCATGTTGACAACTGAAGTATCTCCTAAGGCGAATTGGCGTTCCGTGACGGCCGTCACAAGGGTGTGTGTCGCGTTTCTGCAAAGAATCGCCATCTGCATTTTCTCGTATTGCTGCTCGTCCCGCTGCTCAATTCTGACCAAGTTTGTGTTGATCGGGTGATGGGTTAGTTTGGAACAACCTTCCCTCAGGGGCTAAA
>Ga0181516_10003506_pt1 | contig 10442 bp, 6 predicted proteins | sample PEATcosm2014_Bin_25_FD_121104 | JGI IMG/M metagenome (GOLD analysis project Ga0181516, IMG submission 121104) | Peatland microbial communities from MTU Mesocosm Facility, Houghton, MI, USA - PEATcosm2014_Bin01_10_metaG | ecosystem: Environmental > Terrestrial > Soil > Wetlands > Peat | place...
GCCGCTTTGGCCTCGTAAAGCGCGCGATCGGCGAGCCCGTAAAGGCGGTCGAAGCCGTCGTCTTTCTCGCGCAACGCAACGCCCGCCGAGACCGTCACCCGCAAGGTGAGGTCGCCGATCAGGATCGGCGTCGCGCGCAGGCGGTCGCGGAAAGTGAGCAGGCGCTCGACCATTTCCTCGAGCGAGGCGCGCGACGCCAGCAGCGCGAATTCCTCGCCGCCGACCCGCGCCACGAGGCCGACGCCGCCGAGTTCCTCCTGCATCATGCGGCCGACCGCGCGGAGCGCCGCGTCGCCGATAAGATGGCCGTACGCGTCGTTGACCGTCTTGAAGCGATCGATGTCGAAGATCGCCAGCGCCAGCACTTCGGCGAGCGAAGATTCAGCGTCCTCGATCAGCGCGCGGCGGTTGCAAAGGCCCGTCAGGGAGTCGATGCGGCCCAGCTCGACGGCGCGTTCTTTGGCGCGAAACAGCTCGAGATGGGTGTGGCCGATCGAATAGGCGATCGGCGTCGCGACGATGAGACAGACAGCGGTTGTGACTGACCACGACCAGAGGCATCGCGTCCAACTTTCGAAGAAGGTCAGCTGGTTGACGACGTCGACAGTGAGAGCGAACGCCAGGGCGCAGGCCGTCACGAGCGCCACATACCGGAAAAGCTGGCGTTCGTTGCGGATCGTCGGCCGCATGACGTCGGTCAAGACTCTCATAGACGCGACTCCGCCCGGCTCTCCCGCGGCCGGCGCATATCTACCGATAGCGATCATCCGCTAACGGCGGTTTAATCGAATTGTCGCAATTCGCGCCGCCTGGCGTCGCGCCGCCGGCGTCTTACTGCGCAGCCTTAACGCTGGGGAACGCGACCTCGACCAGCGTTCCCTGCTGCTTGCGGCTCTTGATCGAAAAGTCGGCGTGGTTGGCTTCGGCGAGCGCCTTGGTCAGCGGCAGGCCGAGGCCAGCGCCGCCAGCCCGCTGAGCCGGGTCGCCGACCTGGCGGAATGGCTCGAGCGCCGCGGCGATCTCATTCTCGTTCATGCCGACGCCGGTGTCGCGTACGCGAATGACAGCGGCGCCGGCGTCGTCGAGCGCAGTCGAGACGATCACCTGTCCGCCCGGCTCGTTGAACTTCACGGCGTTGGAGAGCAGGTTGAGCAGGATCTGGCGCAAGGCGCGCTCGTCCGCCATCACCGGCGGCAGGCGCTCCAACAGCGACAGGCGCATGATGATGCGCTCCTGCGCCGCTTGCGGCTGCATCAGCGAGACGCATTCGCGCACGACGCGGTTGGCGTCGACCGGCATGAAATCGAGCTCCAACTTGCCCGCTTCGATCTTGGCGAGGTCGAGCAAGTCGTTGGCGAGGCTCATGACGTGCCGCGCCGATGCATGGATGTCGCGGACGTAGTCCTTGTAACGGTCGTTGCCGATCGGTCCGAAGCGTTCCTCGATGATCACCTCGGCGAAGCCGAGGATCGCGTGCAGAGGCGTGCGCACCTCGTGACTGACGCGCGCGAGGAACTCGGTTTTGCGCGCGTTGGCCTGCTCAGCGGCGTCGCGCGCCGCCTCCAGCGCGCGTTCGGCCGCCTTCGACGGCCTGAGGTCGCGCACGGCGGCGCAATAGCGCGGAGGCGCGCCCGCGGAGACGAAGCGCGCGAGCGTCAGAGCGAGCGCGAGCGTTTGGCCGCGCCGGTCGCGACCGGAGAACGCCTCGCCGCCGCGCGCCGGCGGCTCATCGCGCCGTGCGCCCTCGAAGCGCGCCGCCGCTTCGCTTTGGCTTTGCGGGGCGAACAGGGTGAGGAAGCTTTCGCCGGCCAGTTCCTTAGCGTCGTAACCGAACAAGGTCTCGGCGCTGCGGCTCATCGCGAGGACGCGGCCCGAATCGTCGAGCATGACGACGCCGTCAGCGGCCGAGTCGAGCAGCGCCCTGAGATCGCGCGCCTCGCGCTCGAGATTGCGCTGTCGCTCCTGATATTCCAGTTCGCGCGAGCGGCGCAGCGACAGCAGGATCGCCGGCGCGCCGTCCCATTCGATCGCTTCGGCGAGCGCGTCGACGGCGATCAGTTCGCCGCCCGCAGCGACCAGCGGAATGGCGCCGCCTTCGCCCGATTCGGCGAGGGTCTGTGCGTCGCGGCCGCGGAACATGCGCTTGAGGCCGTCGGCGGCACGGAACTCGCCGAAGTCGCCGTAGCCGACGAGTTCGAGCAGCGTACGGTTGAGGTAGAGCGGTTCGCCGCCCCGCAAAACCATCGCGCCAACCGGCAGCAAGTCAAGCAGAGCCTCCGCATTGGCGCCGGCGACGCCGGAAGCGACCGTCGGCGGCTCGAGGGCGGCCGGCTGGGCGAGGTCGGGGAGGTCGCGCGGCGCGCCGTCGTCGCCATGGCCCGGCAGACGCGCGCCAAGCGCGCGGGCAATTTCGCGGAACGCGTCGCGCTCATGGCTGGAAAGTTCGACATTGTCGTCGCCGCCGCGGCGCGGTTGTTCGGCGGCCGGGAGCGCTGGCATCGCGCCGGGGCGGATCGGCACGACGTTGGCTGCGCCGGGCGGCCCGGCAGGGCGCAACACGACAATCTCGGCGCTACGCTCAGCCGGCGGGGATGGCCGGACCAGTGGCGCGGGCGGAGGCGGCGCGACGTCCTGCGGCGCGCTCGTCGACGGTTCAGCTGCGACTTTGGCCGGCGGCGGCGCCTCGGCGGCTGGCGCGCCGGGCTCGTTCGGCGCCGCCTGATCGGCGAACAACCCGAATCCGCGCCAGCCAGAGAAGCTGCGCTCGCGATCGAATTCCGGCGCGCCCGACATCAGCGCGACGCGCGCGCTATCCTCTTCGCCCCAGCTTGTTGGCAAAGCGGCGAAGGTGCGGCGCGCCGCCAGCGCGTCGGCGAGCTTGCCGTCGGGGTCGAAGCCGGCGCGGGCGCGGAACGCCGCTAGCGTTTCGCCGGCTTGCGGCGAACGGTCGCCGAAGGCGGCCGCCAGCGCCTGGTCCACGGCGCAGAAACGCTCTTCGCTGTCGAGACGCCAGAGGAAGCGCCGCGGCGGTGGCGCGCGAAGCGGCTCGGGCGGCGGCCCGGCCGCGGCGGCGCGGATTTCGTCGGGCCCCGGCGGCGTCGCCAGGACCAGCCGGTCGCCGATCTTTCCGCATAGCAGCGCGAGCGGCAGCGGCCGCCGACCAAGCCAGAATCGCAGCGACTCGACGCGCGGCGGACCGGCCGCCGCGGCCTCGGCGATGCCCGTCAAGCGCCGCGCGCCGGGGCTCGTCAGCGAGAAGAGACGCGCCTCCAGCGCCGCGAGATCGGCAGCGGCGAAGAGCGTCAGCGCCGCCGGATTGGCGAACAGGACCCGCGGCGGCTGGCCGCCGGCCACGATCGTCGCCGCCCCGCGGGCGTACCGCTCGGCGAACGGCGACCCTGCCAGCAGGGCGGCGGTCTCATCGGCGCTGTTCACGGCTGTGTCGGCGTCCATCGGCGACGATGCGGTTGCGGGCGCCAGCGCGACAATGCGCGCGCGGCAAAAGCATGCTTACCAAAAACTTAACGGCTTCGCTCATCTTTCGTGGGCGCCATCCCCCGCCGACCCGTAAGACGGTTAACGCGTGTTGCGGCGCGAAATTATGTTGCACTGCAGCAAAAGTTGGTCTATAAGGCCGCCAACGAAAACCTTCAGCGAGAGGACGCCCCAGGCGAGACTGACCATGACCAATCCCCCGTTCGAGATTCCCAACGAGCTTCGCGATTTCGCCGAACGCAGCGTCGACCAGGCGCGCAAGGCGTTCGAGGGCTTCGTTTCCGTCGCCCAGAAGACGATCGGCGCGGCCGACGACGCTGCCGAAACCGCGCAGAAGAACGCCAAGTCGGTCGGCGCGCAGGCGTTGAGCTACACCGAGCAGAACATCAACGCCGCCCTCGATCTCGCCCACAAGCTGGTTCAGGCTAAGGACCCGCAAGAGGCCTTCGCGTTGCAGAGCGAGTTCCTCAAGACTCAGCTCGCCAGCCTCCAGGCTCAGGCCAAGGAGATCGGCGTCCTGATCCAGAAGAGCGCGACGCCCGGCGCCAAGTGATCGGTCGCGCGCCGTCAAAGACCTTGTCACCCGCCGCGAATAGGGGGAATCCGAATATGGCGACCGCTCCGAAGAAAACCGTCCTCTCCGCCGCGCTGGCCGAGCCCGCCGCCGAAGTCGTCGCCGCGCCAGCGCCGAGCGCTTCGCCGCCGACGTTCTCTGCGCCCGCCGCGACGTTGACCCAGGTGCAAGATCAGCTTCGCGCGGCAGCCGAAAAGGGGCTCGCCGAAACCCGCTCGGCTTATGCGAAAGCCAAAGTCGCAGCCGGTGGGGCCGCCGACGCCCTGGAGACGAGGTACGCCGCCGCTCGCGCCGGCGTCGTCGCGATCAACGCCAAGGCGTTCGAATCGCTGACCGCCAACGTCGAAGCCAATTTCGAATTCGTCAAATCCGCGTTCGCCGTTGGCGGCTTCGCCGATTATGTCGGGCTGCAAAGCGAATTCGCCAGCGCGCGTCTGGAGGCCGTCGCCGGCCAGGCCAAGGCGATCGGCGAACTGGCGCAGAAGACCGTCCTCGACTCGCTCGAGCCGATCAAGGCGCAGGCCGCCAAGAGCTTCAAGCTCACCGTCTGACGGGCCATTTGGCTGCGGTCCAGGCGCGCCGCGCGCGCCATCGGCGGGCCGCCATTTGTCGGCTTGCAAGCGCCGGGCTTTGACACTAGTTTCCCGGCCGTCGCCGCCATAGCTCAGTTGGTTAGAGCGCTAGATTGTGGATCTAGAGGTCCCCCGTTCGAGCCGGGGTGGCGGTACCATCCCTCGCCGCTCGGCCGAGTTGAAGCGCGACGCTCGCCTCTAGCGCTCGGTCATCGCCTCCGACATCGTCTTGGCGAGCGGCGACAGCAGGTAGTCGATCACCCGCCGGCTCTCGGTCTTGATGTCGACGGTCGCGGTCATCCCCGCCGTCAGGGGAATCGTCGCGCCGTCGACGCGCATAGCGGTTTCGTCGATCGCCACCGTCACCGGGAAGACGAAACTCTGCGTCTGGCCCGGCGCCGCCGATTCGGGCGCGTTGCCGGGCGTGGTGGCGTTGGCGAGCGAACGCTTCGCCTGTTGTTCGTCGACCGCCGCCGCGGCCACGGCGACGACCCTTCCGCGCAGCGCGCCGAAGCGAGTGAATGGGAAGGCGTCGAGTTTGACCGCGACTTCCTGACCGACGCGGACGAAGCCGATGTCCATGTTGGCGACCAGCGCCTCGACCTGCAGCGCGCCGTCGGTTGGGGTCACCGTCGCCAATTGTTGGCCGGCGGCGACGACCTGGCCGAAGGTCGTCACCGACAATTGCTGCACAATTCCGTCGATCGGCGCGTAGAGCTTGGTGCTGGCCAGCCGCGCCGTCGCCTTGGCGAGCGCCTGCCGCGCCTCGTCGGCCTTGCGCGACGCCTCTTCCGCCTTGTTCTCGTTTTCGGCGATGAACTGCGACAGAGCCTTGGTCTTCTCGCCCTGCAACTCGCCGATCGCGGCGTCGGTCTCGATCAACTGGCCCTGGTCGGAGGCGAGCGAGGACTGCGAACGCTGCAACTCCTCCTTGGCGTCGTAGAGGTTGATCTTGGTGCCGACCCTGAGGTCGATCGCCTGCTGGCGGGTGGCGACGCGCTCGGTCAGCGTGTCGAGCAGCGCCGTCTGATAGGCGATGCTCATGCGCAGCCGCTGCAGCGTCGCCTGTTTCTGGGCGACCTGCTTGTCCAGCAAGCGCAGCGCGTCGGCGAGCTGGCTTAAATCGGCCGACAGCACGGCTTCTTCCCGCGCCTGCACGCCTTCGGGCAGCGGCGCGCCCCAGTCGATCTTGCCTTGAGGGTTGGCGGCGAGCGCTTCGAGCGCCGGCAAGGGCGAGCCGTTCTCGGCCCCCTCGCGTTGGGCGGCGCGCGCCGCGTCGATCGCCAACCGACGGCGGGCGATTTCGCTCAAGCCGGCTTGCAGCGCCTCGCGCGCTTCGCGCTCGTCGGCGGCGGCCGCCGCGGGGTCGAACTCGAGCAACAGGTCGCCGGACTTGACCGGTTGGCCGTTCTCGACTCGGATGGCGGCGATCTTGCCGGGATCGAGCGCCTGGATGACCTTGACCCGCCCGGTCGGCTCGAGTTTGCCGGGCGCGACGGCGTTGACGTCGAGCCGGCCGAAGAACGACCAGGCGAAGGCCGCTGCGAAGACGGCGCAGATCGTCAGCATCGTCCAAATCGGCAGCGGCGAAGGCGGCGTCTCGAGGATCTCCAGCGCCGCAGGCAGGAATTCGCGATTGCGATTGGGAACCGCCGAGACGACGCTGCGACCGGCCGGGCGCGCGCCGCTCATCGCGACCTCCGCTCGGGCTCGGATTGGAGCTGCCACAGCCGCGCATAGAGACCGTCGGGACGCGCCAGCAACTGCTCATGCGTGCCGATTTCGACGATCTCGCCGCCGCGCATGCCGACGATGCGGTCGCAGTCGCGCACTGCGGCGAGACGGTGGGCGATGATGATTACCGTCCGGCCGCGCACGATCGCGCGCATGTTGCGCTGGATGACGCGCTCGCTCTCGTAGTCGAGCGCCGAAGTCGCTTCGTCGAGGATGAGGATGCGCGGATTGGTGACCAGCGCGCGGGCGATGGCGACGCGCTGGCGCTGACCGCCCGACAGATTGGCGCCGCGCTCCTCGATGATCGTGTCATAACCTTGCGGCAGTTGGGAAATGAACTCCTCGGCGCCGGCGAGCCGCGCCGCCTGCATCACCAGCGCGCGCGGCGCGGCGGGATCGGCCAGCGCGATGTTCTCGTGGATCGAGCGGTTGAACAGCACATTTTCTTGCAGCACAACGCCGATCTGGCGGCGCAGCCAGGCCGGGTCAAGCTGGGCGATGTCGACGCCGTCGAGCATCACTTGGCCGGCGTGCGGGCTGTAGAGGCGCTGGATGGCCTTGGTTAGCGTCGACTTCCCCGAACCCGAAGCGCCGACGACGCCGATCACTTCGCCCGGCGCGATCGCCAGCGAGACGTTGCGCAACGCGTCGGGCGCGTCGAGCCGATAGCGCAGCGAGACTCCGCGCAGTTCGATCGCGCCGGCGGGCGGGGGCAAAGTGAGCAAATTGCGCGGAATCGGCTCGGGCGCGGCATTGAGGATGTCGCCGAGCCGCGCGACCGACACCTGCACCTGCTGGAAGTCCTGCCACAATTGCGAGAGACGTAGGATCGGCTGCACCACCTGGGCGGCGATCATATTGAAGGCGATCAGTTCGCCGATCGTCATCCCGCCCTCGATCACCGTCTCGGCGCCAAACAGCAGGATCAGCGCCGTCGTCGCCTTGCTGACGTATTGGATCAGGTTCTGACCAAGCGTGCCGAGCACGCCGGCGTCGAACGAGGCGCGGACGTAAGTCGCGAGCCGTTCCTCCCATTGCGTCTGCATCATCGGTTCGACGCTGGCCGCCTTGAGCGTTTGTGCGCCGACGATCGACTCGACCAGGAATTGCTGCGAGCGCGCGCCGGCGTCGAACTTCTCGTTGATTCGTTCGCGCAGTGGCGGCCGGATCAGCACGGCGATGACGATATAGATCGGGATCGAAGCCAGTACGATCAACGTCAGTTTGGCCGAATAGAGGAACATCACGGCGAAGAACACCACCGTGAAGACGAGGTCGAGCAGCGAAGTCAGGCCCTGGCCGGTCAGGAAGCTGCGGATCGTCTCCAGTTCGCGCACCCGCGCCACGGTCTGGCCGGCCGCGCGCGTCTCGAAATAGGCGAGCGGCAGGCGGAAGAGGTGGTGAAACAACCGCCGGCCGAGCTCGACGTCGATGCGGTTGGTGGTGTGACTGAGGGTATACGAGCGCAGGAATTGCAGCAGCGTGTCGAACAGACCGACCACCAGCATGCCGACGACGATGACCGTCAGCGTCGCGTAGCTCTTGTGGACCAGCGCCTTGTCGACGATGAGCTGGAAGAAGATTGGCGTCACCAGCGCGAACGCCTGGACGAAAAGCGACGCGATCACGACCTCGGCGAGCGGCTTCCGATAGCGAACGATCGAAGGCAGAAACCAGCGTAGTCCGAAGGCGACGGGGTCGGCCCCGGCGCCGGCGAAGCGGCGGGTGACGAGCACCAATGCGCCGCCGGCCAGCGCCGTCGCTTCCTCGAGCGGCAGGTCGCGCGCGGTCCGCGACAGCGGATCGATCAGCCTGACCGAGCCCTTGACCGGCGCCGCGGCGAGAATGGCGAAGCCGCCAGCCGCCAACGCGAGCAGAGCTGGATAAGGCGCCGCGTCGAGGCGTTTGGCGTTTTTGCCGGTCAACAGCCGCGCTTTGAGATGGAGCCGCTTGGCGGCGCGGACCAAATCTTCCGGCCCGGCGGCATGGGGCCCAAGCGCGAGCTCGTGGCGCAACTGGGCCGGGTCGGCGGCGATGCGGTAGTAGCCGGCGACCATCGCCAAAGCGGCGAGGCCGGAATCGGCGGGCGGGGCGAGGGAAGACGACGCGCTGGCCGGCTCCGGCCGCGCAACCGCTGGGTCGACCGCCATCGGAGCGCCGATCGCGGCTTCCGGCTTCGGCGCCTCGGCCGGTTCGTTCAGCCTTTGTGCGGCTCGCATGGCGGGGCCAGAATCGAAGGAGAACGGATCATCGCGCGTCGCGAGGCTGGGCGGCAAGCGCGCCGCGGGGCCTGGGGGCCAAGTTGCCCATAAGTTGTTGCTAAGTCCTTTCAGGGGCCTGGGCAAGCGGCCGCCGCTTTCATTTAATTCGGAGATTTTTAACGGAACGCGCAAATCTCTTTTCAAGAAAGGCGCCCTAGGGTACGTTTCGACCGAGCCTGATTTACGTTCGCCGGGAGTGCAAACTTGCCCCGGTGGAAGGTGGAACGGGCGGTCGCGGGCGCTCTCGAACGTTGGATGCGGTGCTGCGATGACGATCACTCTGACCCTCAACCCCCAAACACTTACGGAAGGTCAGACGATCTCCGGTTCCAGCTTCGTCAGTTCGGTCACGGACAGCGCGAAGCGTTCGATCACTGAGTACTCCGTTTACGACAGCGGCGCCGACGGCGGCTATTTCGTCCTCAATGGGGTCAAGCTCTCGGACGGCGCGTGGCACAATCTGACCGCCGCGCAATTCGCAGCACTTCAATATGTCGCCGGCTCCAGCGCCGGCAGCGAAACGATTAGCATCAAGGCCTATGACGGCAAGTCCTGGTCGTCGGTCTTTTCAACCACGGAAAAGACGACAGCGCCGTCCGGGTCGTCGAGCCTAAGCTCGGTGCTTGGCGAACTTGGCGTCTCCTCTACGCTCACACAGCAGGTCACGACCAGCAGCTCGCTGAGCTATAACCAGATGCTGACCATCCTGCAGGATGCGGCGGTCGGCGGCATGACCGCGACCAAGTTCAGCGCGCTGAAGACGCTCGCCTCGATGCTCAACCAGACGGGCGGCCTGACGACGTCGGCCTACGTCCAGCAGATCGCCGACGACGTGATCCTCGGCAGCTCGGCCAACGCACAGTGGAACGGCGGCTCCTCGACGACGACGACGCTCGGCAACCTGAGCGCCACGTCGACCCAGACCCAGGTCAACGAGCTGATCGGCAAGTGGTTCCTCGGAACCGATCTGCCGAGCCTCAGCGTATCGGGGATTGGCGAGTCGAACCTCAACCCGACCTATGAAACCTCGACGCTGCCGCTGTTCTCCGGGACGCCGAGCTATCTCGACGTCAACCAGGGCTACCTCGGCGACTGCTACTTCGTCGCCGCGCTCGGCGAGACGGCGCTGCAGGACCCCACCCTGATCGAGAATATGATCACCGCTAACGGCAACGGCACCTATTCGGTCCTGTTTTACGTCAACGGTCAGCCCGACTACGTCACCGTCAATTCGCAATTGCCGTACATGAGCGGCGGCTATGAATGGGCCAACGGCTCGACGATGGAATTCGCCAACGGCACCGTCGACGATTGGGTGGCGCTGGTGGAGAAGGCCTTCGTCCAGCTCAACGAGCAGACCGCCGCCGCGAGTTACGGCGGCCATCCCGCCGGAGACGCCTACGAGGACATCAACGGCGGCACGGCGATCACGCTGAGCGAGATCACCGACCAGAACTTCAACACCTACAATCTCACGCCCGGCGAATCGACGCCGTCGCTCAGCTCGTTGATGTCGACGCTCTCCACCGATTTCAACGCCGGCGACGAGATCATCCTGTCGACTCCCACCGCCGACAGCGGCAACCTGGTCGGCGATCACATGTACATCGTCACCGGAATCAACGTCGCCGCCGGCACCATCTCGATCCAGAATCCCTGGGGTTCCGCCTATTCCGGGTCGCTGCAGATGAGCTTCACCGACACGATCGCGCAGCTCGCCGCCGACAGCGTGTCGGTCTACGCCACGACCGGAACGAAAGTCGCCTGACGTTTCGCGCTAGGCCGTCTTGTCCTTGTAGCGGCAGA
>Ga0181516_10003507_pt1 | contig 10440 bp, 4 predicted proteins | sample PEATcosm2014_Bin_25_FD_121104 | JGI IMG/M metagenome (GOLD analysis project Ga0181516, IMG submission 121104) | Peatland microbial communities from MTU Mesocosm Facility, Houghton, MI, USA - PEATcosm2014_Bin01_10_metaG | ecosystem: Environmental > Terrestrial > Soil > Wetlands > Peat | place...
CTTCCAGCAGCACGCGGCTCTCGGTTTGGGCGACGTCGCGAAGGCGCCACGCGATCAGGGGGACGGCCCGGGAGTCCAGAGGTTTGATGACGCCGTTTTCCAGTTTCGACGGCATGAGCGGCACGTCGCGGTAGAAGATGGGCGCGCCCACCGGGTCCGCCGAAGTATGGAGCAGCATCTGTCCGCGCGATACCGGCTGGCGCGCATTCCCGCTGGCGAAGCCGCTGATGGTGACGGTGGCGGCGCCCGAAACCGACTGCTTCTTGATAGCGGCCCAGGTGGTGGGATCGGGTATCCAGGTGTGGGCGGCGGCCTGCTGCGGCGTCAGGCTGGGGGGGCGATTGGTGGGCGCGACACACCGGGGGTCGATCTCGCCGATGCGCAGCCGCTCACCCTTTGCGGCCGCGTGGATGGCTGCGGAGCCGCCGGCGAACGATACGTCGATCCGCCAGGAGACGGCGCCCGGAGCCGGGTCGCGCCAGAGGAACGTAGGGGCGGCCATGTCGGGCGGAAAGACCGACCCGCCGGCCGGGTAATCGATGACGATGGGCGCGGTTCCGTTCTGCGCACAAACAGACGCCATGCCCAACCCGGCAAGAAACAGCGCCCGCACGAGAGGCCACTTCACGGCTATCAGAGTATCACGGCTTCTGCATGGACTGCGGCTCCCAGCCTTGTGTCGCCGCATAATGCACACTGCATTAGTTGAATCGAGAAAGCGGCCAAACTTGTCCGATGACACAGATCTTATGCCGAGCGAACTTGCCCGGTTACTCCTGTGAGCTTTCGGCTTGACACCGGCGATAACGGATGCTACTGTCCGAAAATATGGAACGGAAGAGTTACGTAGGCATGCTCTGCGCCTTTGCGCTGTGCTCCGCCGGCCTGTTTGGGCAGACTGTAGCCAGCTCGATAGTTGGGACGGTTGTCGATCCGTCGGACTCGGCAGTTGTGGGCGCACAAGTCACGCTCACCAACACTGGAACGGGCGCAGTCCGCACGGCGACGACGGACAGCCTCGGGACCTACCGGTTCGTCGAACTGGATCCGGGCATTTACAACCTGGCGGTCAAGGCAACCGGATTCAAGAGCGAAACGATGACCGGCCTTGAGGTAGTCATCCAGGAAACCCATAACGCAGGTAGGACGATTCTCCAGCTTGGCAATCTGTCGGAATCGGTAACCGTCACCGCGGTTGCGGCACAGGTACAGACGGAGAGTTCGGAGCTGTCCCAGACGGTAGACGCCGGCGCTCTGAACGACTTAACGCTGAAGGGCCGGGATCTGTTTGGCTATCCAAGGCTGGTTCCCGGTGTGATCGACACTTCGACCAGCCGGGACGTGACCAGCCACGGTGCCATCAGCGGCATGAGTGTCAACGGAAATCCGTCGTCGACGGTGTATTTCAGCGTCGACGGAATCGCCGACATGGATATCGGATCGTCGACTTCCCTTCAGGTTGAGCCGAACCTCGACTCCATCGAGGAGTTGAAGGTCCTGACTTCGAACTTCGCCGCCGAATACGGGCGCAACTCGGGTGGCATGATCACGGTCGTCACCAAGAGCGGAACGCAGGATTTCCATGGCAGCGCCGCGTGGAACCACCGGCACGAGGAATTCAATGCGGATACCTGGGTGAACAACCACACCATCAAGAACGGCGTGGCTACCCCGCGAGTGCCCTACCGGTATAACGTCGAGAGCTACGGCATAGGCGGTCCCGTCTATATCCCGAAGCACTTCAACCGTGACAAGACCAGACTTTTCTTCTTCTGGTCCCAGGAGTACACCGGCCAGTTCGTAAGCGGCGGTTCGGAGAGTATGTACACGCCCACGGCGCTGGAGCGGGCGGGCAACTTCTCGGCGAGCCTGAACAACAACGGCAGCCTGATCAAAGTCCTCGATCCAGCCAACAATAACGTGCAGTTCCCCAACAACATAATACCCGCGTCGCGCCTCAATCCGGTGGGCCAGGAGCTGCTCAACTTCTTCCCGTCGCCAAACTATACTCCGGTTTTGGCCGCTCAGTTGAACGTGGTGAACTACTTCGAGCAGGCCAGCGGCAGCCACCCGCGGCGCAACGATGTGCTTCGTATCGACGGCAATATGACGTCGAAAGTCGCCGCCACCTTCCGCTGGATGCACGATTACGACACGTCGGTTGCCCTGTACGATGGGGTCCAGTTTACTTCCGATGTGGGGGGTACTCTCGGTCAGCAGGGCATTGCCCCCATCAACCATCCGAACGGCGGACAAGGCTATATGGGTAAGATTACTTACACCATCTCGCCCACAATGGTCAACGAGGCCTCGATCGCCGTGAACTGGGATATGTATAACTATATCCCGTCGGATAACTATAAGAGCGAAGACCGCTCGCTGGTGCCTGGCCTGCCCGTGCTCTTTCCAGTGCCAACCGCCGCGGACGACGGCCCCCAAAGCGCCGTCAACGGTTATCAGAACATCCTCCCGACCTTCAGCTTCGGCAGCAACCCCAGCAACGCGATGTCCTATGGACGCACCGGCGCTTCCGCGGGACAGGAGATATCCATCAACCCCACCTGGTACTTTACGGACAACATCAACAAGGTCGTGGGCCATCACGCGCTCAAAGCCGGAGTCTACCTGGAATACAATTTGAAGTATCAGCCCTCCGACCGGAATTACGCCGGGGCCTTCAGTTTTGCCTCCTCCACCTCGGTTCCGCTGCTCAATACCAACGATGGTTTCGCCAACGCCTTGCTCGGTAACGTCAGCAGTTACAGCCAATACAATGTAACCACGAGCTTCAACGTCAACTACTGGAACGCGGAGTTTTATCTGCAGGACAACTGGAAAGTGAATCGCAGGCTGACTCTCAATCTCGGGGTGCGATTCTACCACCAGACGCCTCAGCAGGATTATGCCGACACTTTTGAGAACTTCAATCCGTCGGTCTATTCGGCATCGGCAATGTCGCGGATCTACGTTCCGGCCTGCTCGAATGGCGCCGCGACCTGTACCTCGAACAACGGTCTGGTGGCCAAGGACCCTGGCTCGGGCGCAACCACCAGCAGCGGATTCATCGGCGACTTTGTCCCCAATTCGGGTAACCCCACATCGGGAATGCAGGTGCTCGGCGTCAACGGCGTGCCGCTTGCTCCCTACCACCAGAAGCCTCTGGTTGCGGCGCCGCGCGTAGGTTTTGCCTACGACGTCACGGGCGATGGAAAGACCGCAGTCCGCGGTGGCTGGGGACTGTTCTTCAACCGGCTCGACGGCAATGAGTACTATAACCTGTCCGGCCAGCCGCCGATCGCGTACCAGCAGACGGTCAGCAACTTGAGCTTTGCGCAGATCGCGGCGCAGGACATGGGCGCCCCGCCGAGCCTGAGCAGCCTCAGCGTCGCTCCTACCGCCCCCACCGCGTGGCCCGCCAATGTTCCGTGGGACGCGGTCATGAACGCCAGCTTTGACATACAGCGAAGCCTCGGCTCCAACTTCGTGTTCGGCGCCGGTTATTTGTGGAGCTACAGCTACAACCAGCATCTTAGTTACAACGCCAATTGGATTCCCATTGGAACGGGCTGGCCGTTCACGGCGTCGAATCTGAACCCGACCACGGCGGGCAGCACCAGCGCCGACATCGGCTCCATTTTCGAACGAACCAAGTACCCGGGGTACGGCGCGATCACCGAGAATGCCATGATTGGGCACGATAACTACAACGCTCTTACCGCCACCATGCAGAAGCGCTTAACGCATGGCCTGGTGTTCGGCTTGTCGTACACCTTGTCTAAAGCCATGGGCACCACCTCTTACACCCCCGCCGTTGCCAACAACGAGAATTGGAATTACGGCCGGCTGAGCACCGACCGGCGCAACAATCTCCAGATCAACTACTATTACGATCTTCCCAATGTCGCAAAAAAGTACGGCATTAAGGTGATGGGGGCTGTGACGGACCACTGGACTTTCTCGGGAATCACTTCCATCCAGAGCGGCGCTCCGTTCAATCCCAGTTGCGGCCTCACTTCAGGCTCGGCATCCGTATCAGGAGGTTACACCGGCACGCCGGACGTCACCCAGCGTTGCCTGGTGATCGGCAATCCGTTGGCCAACATCCCTGCGGGCACTTACTTCAATCCCGCGGCATATGCCATGCCTGCTCTGGCTACCGGCCCGGACAACTCGATTGTCGGGCCCCCGGCTTTGGGCGACCAGGGCGGCGGCGCCGGAGCTCTCACCTATCCGCATGTGACCAACTTCGACCTGACGATGACCAAGAACATTCCGCTAGGCAACGACAAGCGCTTGCTGAGGATTCAGGTTCAGGCGTACAACGCCTTCAACCACCCGCAATTTAACGCGCTGAATACCGGGATCCAGTTTAATCCGACTACCAACGCGGTATCCAATGGCACGGCCGTCGGCCTTCCAACCGGCACACTCCCGGCCCGCGTGCTGGCGTTCTCGGCCCGGCTCCAGTTCTAAGCGGAACGCGGCGCCAGCCACCGGCCGCGAACCTTGCAACCAAGCCTTTCCCATGGCCCGGCAACCGGCGGGCCATGGGAGGGGGAAGACCGGGAACTGCGGCCGGCGAACGACAGCCAGCCGGACGGCCCACGCTCACGGCCTCTCCGCGGTATATGATGTTTCCGCCGCGATACGCGGCTGCACAGCAGAAATGGAGAATGCTCGGATGAGTAACAAAAAAGCGATTCCGTGTCTTCGTGGAGCGGATGCGATCCAGTTTTTGCGGCACGCGAGATACGCCGTGCTTTTTGCGGCGCTCTCGACGGCTGGCGCACAACAGTCCCAGTTGACCTCGCTCAACGGAACCTGGGATTTCGCGCTGGCCCCCGACGCGGCGGCGGCCGATCGGCTGGCCGGATTCTACCAGGATGGCTTTCCGGGCGCGGGCTTTCGCCCCATCCGGGTGCCCTCGAACTGGGCCCTCGAAGGGTTCGAGGAACCGATCTACGCGCGGGCCAGGCAGGGCGGCGATGGTTTCTACGTGCTTCGCTTTCAGGCCCCCGCCAATCTGACGGGCAAGCGGGTGCTGCTCCATTTCGGCGGGGTCTGGGATTCGGCCGAGGTTTGGCTGAACTCCGCGCCGCTCGGGCGCCACGACAGCGGTTTCACCGGGTTCGCTTTCGACGTGACGCCGAACCTCAAGGCCGGCGCCGAGAACCGGCTGGCGGTGCGTGTCCGCCAGTTCACCAAGGACTCCGCATTCGACACCAATGACGATTGGGCCATGGGCGGCATCTATCGCGACGTCTGGCTGGAGGCCATGCCGGCAGCCACCTACATCGACCGGGTGGAGACATCCACCACCTTCGACGCCCAGTTCCGCGACGCCGATCTGAACCTGCGCGTGCTGGTGTCCGGAAGTCGCGGGTTTGGCGTGGGCGGCCGCGGCGGCGCACAGGCCGGCGGCCGCGGCGCCAACGCTGCGCCGGACCCAGGCTACGATCTCCGGGCAATCCTTACCGGGCCCGATGGCAAAGAAGTGCAGCGGACGGTCCTGGCGATTCCGGCCCACCGCGGCACGGCGCGCGACACACTCCTCACCATGCACGTGAGCGCGCCTCAGCGTTGGACCGCCGAAACTCCCAACTTGTACCGGCTCACCGTGGAACTGGCGCAGGGCGGCGCCGTCACGCACGCGCGGACATCCGCCGTGGGCTTCCGGCAGATCTCGACAGCCGGGGGTGTGCTGCGCATCAACGGACAGGCGGTGAAACTGCGCGGCGTCTGCCGCCACGACGAAAACCCGGACGTGGGGCGCGCCACCCGCCGGGAAGACTGGCTGCAAGACTTGCGCCTGATGAAGGCCGCCAATATCAACATGGTGCGGACATCCCACTATCCGCCGGCCGAGGGTTTCATCGAACTCTGTGACGAGATGGGCATGTACGTGCTCGACGAGGTTCCCATGGGCTTCGGCGGCGGATCTGGCGACGACCCGTCGTTCCTGGCATCCGGCCTGCTGCGCGCGCAGGAGACCATCGCGCGCGATCGCAATCATCCCTCCGTGATCGTCTGGGATATCGGCAACGAAAATCCCTTCACCGCTTTGCACCTGGCCATGATCCGCCTGGTGAAAGGATCGGACCCCACGCGCCCGGTGCTGATGCCGCAGCGCATCGACGAATTCCTGCCGCCTGAGATAGACATCCTGGCCCCGCACTACCGCCCGCCGTCCGCCCTGGATCAGCTCGCGGCGCACTCCAGCCGGCCTATTATCACCACGGAATATACCCACGCCTACGCGGAGGATGGGTTCGGCGGGCTGGCGGAATCCTGGCGCGCGCTGACCCAGCACCCCAGCGGCGCGGGCGGATCCATCTGGATGTGGCAGGATCAGGGCCTGACCAGGACGCGCATCGGCTCGAACGGCCAGCCCGAAAAGTACATTCAGATAGTCACCGACGGCTGGGACGGCATCGTAAGGGCCGACCGCACGCCGCAGAGGGATTACTGGGAAGCCAGAGCCGTGTACGCGCCGGTGGTCCTTCCCGAGGACGCGGTGCATTTCTGGCCCGGCCAGGCGCAGGTGCGCGTCCCCATCCGCAACGATTACGATTTCACCGAGCTTTCCACGGTTGGCGTCCATTGGAGCCTCATGGCCGATGACCGCGAGTTGGCCAAGGGAGACGCCAAGGTGAATGCCGCGCCGCACGCCCTCGGATACCTGGCGCTGCCCGTGGATGCCATCAAGAGCGTGGAGCCGGGCGTGGCGCACTACGCGCATCTGGCGTTTCTCCGCGCGGACGGCTCCCAGATCGTCGAGCGCGCGGTGGAATTGCTGGCGGACGGCCCGGCGCCGGAGCCGGCCCGCCCCGCTCTGCCCCAGGTGCGCGTGAAAAGCGCGAAGACCGTTGCGATTACGGCCGGGCCTGTCTCCTATGAATTCGATCCCGCCTCCGCCCGGCTGATTGCGGCCTCGGCTGGGACCGCCAAAGTCATCACCGGCTCGCGCTTCACCATCTGGCGGCCGTTGGGGGCTAACGATGTGCTCACGCTGCGCACGCGGCCGGACGCCGTGCCGGATCTGAACAAGTATTCAGCCGCGGTGAAGAGCTGGAAGGTCGCGGAGGAAGACGCCGGTGTCCGCATCGACGCCGAAGCCGAATACACGGTCAACGAGAAAAACTCGTTCTCCGTGGCGTACACGTACCGAATAGGCCGCGATGGCGCACTGCGCGTGGAGTACACGGTAAAGCCTCAGGTGGAGTTCGCGTGGCTGCCCGAGATCGGTATGGAGTTCGAGACCGCCGCCGGGTTGGACCACCTGCGCTGGCTGGGACTGGGCCCGCTCGATGCCTACCCCAACGAAAAGACCGCGCCAATCCTCGGAGTATACGCTGGTCGCACGGATAGCGAGACCGCCAAGGGCACCAAAGCTACCCGGTGGGCCGAGTTGACGTCTGAACAGGGCTCCGGCTTCCACGTGGAAGGCGCGCCGTATATCCGGGTGGAAGGGCGCAATCTGCGGGTGCTGACCTCCGTGGTTGGGCGCTCCGAAAAGGGCCGCCGTCCGGAAGCTCCCGAATACCGCCTCGACACCGGTGCTTCCGCCGTGTTCCAGGGCGCCTTTTCGCTGATTCCCGTGGCGACAGCGCGAAAGTGAGGCAAGAGTCCGCTCCGGGCTCGGTGCAGGCGGACCGGAAGCCCGCGCCCTGCGCCGGCGAACCTCTGGCGTAGCCGGCCCTCCGCCCAGCGCCGATGGGACGGCCGTGTCGGCCGCCGGGAAAGAGCGAACCTGCGGCGAAATATCGTAAGATAAGCCCGTGGTACGGACGTTGCTATGATACGCGGCAAGCGAGAGCTGGTGTCCAACGTGTGCGCGGCGACCGGCGCTACGTGGCTGGTGGAGCGCCTGCCCCGCAAGCCGGTGCTGATGATCCTGAATTATCACCGCGTCGGCGATCCGGGCGCTACGGAGTACGATCCCGGCCTGTTCTCCTGTAGCGCCGAAGAGTTCGACTGGCAAATCGCCTACCTGAAACGCCACTACCGGATGACCACTCTCGACGAGGTGCTCGGCCTGCTCGGCAATGGAGCGCGGCTAACCGAGCCGCGCGTGCTGATTACCTTCGACGACGGGTACATAGACAACTACCAGTTCGCCTTTCCGGTGCTCCGCCGGCACGGCGTACAGGGCGTCTTCTTTTTGCCGACGGCGTTCACGGGCACCAACCGTATTCCCTGGTGGGACTCCATCGCTTACATCGTCAAGCACTCCCGCCATCGGCAGTTCCGGATCGAATATCCGCAGGCCGGGGAGTTTGACCTGGACGCCGATGGCGCGGCGCAGTCCATCATGCGAATTCTGAAGCTGTACAAACAGCCTGCGATGCGCGATCACGACCGGTTTGTGGGAGACCTGGAGCGAGCCTGCGATTGCTCGCGGCCGGGCGCCGGCGCCGAACGGTGCTTCCTCGATTGGGACGAGGCGCGGCAAATGCAGCGGGGCGGCATGGCATTCGGCTCCCACACTCACAACCACGAGATTCTGAGCAAGCTGCCTGCCACCAGCCAGCTTGAGGAGTTGCGCCGGTCGCGCGAGATTCTGGAAAGCGAGTTGCAGCAGAAAATCGAAACCTTGGCCTACCCGGTGGGAGCGCGGGACACTTTCTCGCCGGAAACGTGGGAGGCCCTGCGCCTCGCGAAGTACCGCGCCGCGTTCTCGTTTTATAACGGGTTCAACAAACCGGGGACGCTGGCGCCTTTCGACCTCCAGCGCTGCGCCATGGAGCCCCTCGATCGAGGCCGGCTGCGGCTGCAGACGGCCTTGGGATCTCTCACCGGCAGCGTCTGGTTTTGAGCCGTCCGTGAGGGCGGAGAAGCCTCAACCCGGGGCCGGCGCGGACGGACTGCGCTTGCGCCAATTGCGGAGCAGGCCGCCCGCCAGGTTGCGGACAGCTCGCTCGAAGGTGCGGCGAGTGACGCCCCAGTCCCGAAAATCGACGTCATAGAATTCCACCGGCCGGCGGTACGCGCTCCACCATTGGCCCCAGCCGGTCAACCCCGCCTGCAAATACTGCGGGAAGGCCGGCGCATCGCGCATCACGGTGATGTGGCGGAAATCGAACCGGTTGGCTTCGGCCGGCGCCGGGGCCTGGCCGATCAGGTCCAGGTAATGCAGCCATCCGGCGTCCAGGCCCGCGTAGATGGCGCAATCGAAGGTCCCGCTGAAACGGGGATTCACTTCAATCAGCATGACTCGACCGTCCCGCGCATCCCGTTTGACTTCGATCTCGCACAGCCCGGCGTAGTGAATCTGCCGCAGAAACCGGTCGCACATGCCGGCAATTTCCTCGTCCACGACGGGCTCCACGACACTCGCCGATCCCACGCGAATCGGATAACACCGCAGCTCGTGGACCACCAGATAGCCCAGCCTCTCGCCCTCGGTTCCATAGACCGCCAGATAGCAGTACTTCGCGTCGTCCCCGCCGGCAACAACCTCCTGCACTATGGCTCTTGGCCGGACCGCGGCCACCCGGTCGTAGTGAGCGCGCAGCTCGCCGGCGGTCTGGGCCGTCGCCACCTTCTTACCGTGGAATGGATTGTCCGCCGGCAGTTCCTCCCATTCGCGGTGGGACTGCGGCTTCAGAAGACAGGGGAAACGAGCCCCGCTTGCGAACCGGGCCAGATCTTCGCCGGATTCCACCGTGCAAGTGCGCGGGCAGGGGAAACCGGCGCTCGCGGCCAGCCGGTACTGCTCTTCTTTGGTGGACAGTCTGGCTTGCGTCGCCACCGATTCCCGGGAGAAAGTGAAAGCCGGCGCAAGCTCATCGGCATGGCGGCCAATGGCTTCGACGAAGGCATCCGCGGCGGCCATGATCACCGGCTTCGACCCGAGCCGCGTGGCCAGAGACCGCATGAACGCGACCCATTCCGCCGGCGCCAGGTCCGGGTTGGGGCAGAGGTACGACTTACCGTACCGGGAACGGAAGCCGGCATTGTCCGGGGCGCAATCGACTCCGATGGCAAGCACACCACGCCGCTCAAGGTCCCGCATCAGATTCAGTCCGGTTTGGAAAACGCTGCAGACTACCACCGGCGGCCATCCCTGTTCAGCGCGCTTCGGTGTCGGCATCATTCTTCTCGATCCATTCTAGCTTGGTCCGCTCGGGGACAGTTGGCGAAAGTTAGCGGCCGAAACGGGTGGTGCGAACGATAGGCATGCTAAACTCAGTCGTTATCGCATTCACCGGCCGGAACCGGCGGCTTATTAGGGTCAGGCATGAGGCGGACGAGACGAATATGGGCCTGATATTGGTCTTGACATACATCGCGCTGAACCTGCTGTCGCCCGGGGACATGTTTCCCGCTCTGGCGCCCTTTAAGCCACTTCTGATCCTGGCGATTTGTTGCGTACCGGCCTTGCTGTTCGCCCGCTTGCAATCGCCCGAAATCGGCAAGCTGCGGACCCAGTTCATCCTC
>Ga0181516_10003508_pt1 | contig 10439 bp, 7 predicted proteins | sample PEATcosm2014_Bin_25_FD_121104 | JGI IMG/M metagenome (GOLD analysis project Ga0181516, IMG submission 121104) | Peatland microbial communities from MTU Mesocosm Facility, Houghton, MI, USA - PEATcosm2014_Bin01_10_metaG | ecosystem: Environmental > Terrestrial > Soil > Wetlands > Peat | place...
AACCAGCACCATCCGCATGATGATCGGCATCACCATGCCGGATTCCGGCGTCATCCGGGCCTTTGGCCAGCCTCTGACCCGTAAGCTCTTGAATCGCGTCGGCTATCTGCCCGAAGAGCGCGGCCTCTACAAGAAGATGAAGATCATGGAGAATCTGGTCTTCCTCGCCCGTCTCAAGGGCGTCTCCACCGCCGAGGCCACCCGCCGCGCCACGCATTGGCTGGAGCGTCTCGACCTCGCACGCTGGTCCAACTCCAAGGTCGAAGAGCTCTCCAAGGGAATGCAGCAGAAGGTGCAGTTCATCGCCGCCATCATCCACGATCCCGACTTCATGATTCTCGATGAGCCTTTCAGCGGACTCGATCCCGCCAGTTCCGTTGTCCTCAAAGATGCGCTTCTCGATCTCAAGAAGCAGGGCAAGACCATCCTCTTCTCCACCCATCGCATGGATACCGTCGAGCGCCTCTGCGACTCCATCTGTCTCGTCAACCACGGACGCAGCGTGCTTCTCGGCGTCCTGCGTGAGATCAAAGCCAGCTACGGACGCAGCAGCGTGCAACTGGAATACGACGGCGATCTCCCGCTCCTTGAAGATCGTTCGCTCGTCTCCAGCTACAACGATTTCGGCAACTACGTCGAGCTTCGTCTCGCCCCCGGTGCCGATCCCCAGCATCTGCTGGAGCTCGCCATGCGCACCGCCCGTATCCGCAAGTTCGAAATGGTCGAGCCATCGCTCGAAGAAATCTTCATCGACACGGTCGAATCAACCGGGAAGCTGGTGACCAGCAATGCGTAATATCCTGCTCATCCTTCGCCGTGAATACATCGTCCGTGTCCGCACCAAGGCCTTCCTCATTTTCACCGTGCTCATGCCGCTCTTCATCGGAGGCATGATCGTCGTCCCCGCGCGTCTCGCCATGAAAAGCTCCGGCGTCAAGCGCGTCGTCATCGTTTCTCCGGATGCCGCTTTCGCCGACTCGGTCAAAGCCGAGCTCGTGAACTCGCATGTGCAGGATGATGATGCAGACGCTAAGAGCGCCAATGGCGGCAAGCGTCGCCAGGCCGAGTTCGATGTCACAGTCGAAACGGAGCCTTCCGAAGCGCTTCGCCAGCAGCTCTTCGCCCAGGTCCGCCATCGCCGCATTGACGCCTTCGCCTGGCTCGATCTCGACACTCCCACCAGCCGCAAATGCACCTACTACTCCCGCAATGGCGGAGACTTCGTCGAAAGCTCTCTCTTCAGCCGCGCTCTCCGTCGCGCCATTGGCCAGCGCGTGTTAGCCGCCCACGGATTCACCCCTGAACAGACCAAAGCCTTTCTCAACCCCGTTGACGTGGATACCGTCCACATTGATAAAGAGGGAACCACCCGCTCCAACGGCCTCGGAGCCTACCTCCTGCCGTTCCTCCTCCTCTTTGCCATTTACTTCACCGTCTTCATCTACGGCATCTACGTTATGCGCTCGGTGATCGAAGAAAAATCTTCGCGTGTAGTAGAAGTCCTTCTCGGCTCGGTCACGCCCATGCAGCTCATGGCCGGAAAAATCATCGGCGTCGGAGCCGTCGGCCTCACCCAGATCGCCATCTGGATCGGAACCGGAAGCATCCTCGGCACCGGAGGCTTCGCCATGGTGCAGCAACTCCTCGGAGACACCCTCAAGGACGCCCACGTTCCCACCGCGGCGCTCATCCTCTTTCCCATCTTCTTCGTCCTCGGCTACGCCACCTATGCCTGCCTCTACGCCGCCATCGGATCCATGTGCACCACCGATGAAGAAGCGCAGCAGCTGCAGTTCCCGGTCACTCTGCCGCTCGTCCTCTGCATGGTCTTTGCCACCACCATCATGCGGGACCCCAACACCTCGCTCGCCTTCTGGCTCTCCATGTTCCCGCTCACTTCGCCCATCATCATGTTTGTGCGCGTCTCGGTGAACTTCCCTCCCATCTGGCAGGTCGTCGCGTCGGTAATCATCAGCATCATCAATCTCTACGGCCTGGTCTGGATCACCTCGCGCATCTATCGCGTCGGAATCCTCATGTACGGCAAGCGTCCCACTCTCCCAGAAATTCTGAAATGGATTCGCTACGCCTAGCAGCAAATTTCAGGGTGCCCCACCTTCGGCGCGCGTTCTTTTGGCGGCCAAGGTGGGGTAGTTGGCCTTCCTCTATGAGTTGATCTTTAAACGATTCCGCCCGGAACTAACACGGGCTGCTTCCAATAGAGATTCACTTGCCCTGTTCTGTTAAGCAATCGTATAGCTTGGTCGCAAACTTTCCGTATTGCTCGTGATCAACTTGGAATCCGGCGCGAGCGCCATTTACGCTTCAAACTTTACAGATTCGTGCTTCCGGACCTCCGGCCCTTCGAACAACTCCTCCTCTTGTCTACTCATCTAGGATTTCGAATTTTGACAATGATTGTTTGCTGCACGATTTTGCTGCATCTCTGGTCGCAGTCTATCCACCGAAACGACGTAAGCACCAAGGAGAAAGGAATGACTCGACCAAGTCAGCAACTCGCAGGGATTCTCATTGTCGCTCTGCTCAGCTCCTACGCAATCGCGGGATCTGACAGCGAACGAACGAAAAAGAAAAAGCGATCCGAGCCCAGGAACGCAATAACCGAACAGCTCAAGCAGATGCAGGAGCAGTTGAATCAGCAACAGTCCCAGATTCAAGGGCAGCAGCAGGAAATAAAGAGCCTCCAGCAAGAACTGCAACAGAGCAATTCGCAACTCCAGCAACAGTCAAACCAAACACAGCAGATGCAGGGATCCATTCGGGAAGCTGACCGCAAAGCTGCCAGTGCCCAGGAATCCGCCACTGCTGCCAACTCAGGTGTGACGGAAGTGAAGACCCAGACCACCACGGTTTCAGAGAGCCTCAAGGAAAGCCAGAAGAGTTTGGATAGGCTGGTGAATCCTGAAAAGTATCTTCCTCAACCCACAGTGGTTCAGGCTGTTGCTCCCGTGCGTGTGCTCCCGGTTGATCCGCCGAAAAGAGATGGATTGATTCCAGCCTTCCGCATCGGAGCGATACGCGTCACTCCCTATGGTTTCATCAAGGCCACTGCCGTCCGGGACAGCAGCTCGCCCAACGGCGATGACTTTCCGTTCGTCGGTCTTTTCCTGACATCGACTCAGGTCACCAACGCTGGACCGAACGGCAGTCCCGAGTTCCACCTCAAGGCGCGATCGACACGCTTCGGCTCCAATTTTGAGTGGCCGGATATGTCGAGGAAGTTGACCTTGACGGGTCGCGTGGAAGGCGATTTCGAAGGCAACTTTAGCGAAGTCGATAACCGCGACGTTTCCTCGCTTCGCAGCAACTCGCCCCAACTGCGATTGGCTTGGGCTCGGCTGGATTACCACGCGAGCGATAAGACAGACATTTTCTTCAAAGGCGGACAGGACTGGACGCTGTTCGGCTCAAGCGTACTTCCCAACATTGTGGAAACCACTTTCCTCGGCGCATTTTATGGCGTCGTTTACACCCGCTCTCCGCAAATGACGTTGGGCATGGTGCAAGACTTTGGACATAACGTCAAGTTCTTGCCTGAAGTAGGAATCATGATGCCCAGCTCCGGCCAGATTTTGAAGCTCGGATCTCTTGGCCTGGCCGCACAACTAGGAGAAGGCGAGCGCGAAGGTGCCGACTCTGGTCGTCCCGAGTTTGAGGCGAGAGCAGCTCTGCAGTTCCGGCTTGATAATGCTCCCGGAGTTGCTCCGGCACAGATCATCGTGTCCGGCTTTGAAGGCAAACGCACCTCTATCGCCACCAATGCCAGCACCACGGGACTCAATGTTGGCGGCGTGTTTACTCCAGTTGTCAATCCATACGCGGCAACCTTCCCCAACGGATTTACCGCCTCCAGCCAGATGTATGGCGGACAGATCGCCGTGCAGTTGCCAACCCGTTGGGTCACCGTGGTCGCGAGCGCCTATCGCGGCGGTGATCTCAGATTCTATTTCGGCGGCCAGGTGAACTCCTACGCTACCGATCTCACCGGGCTAACCAACCCCATCGGGTTCACCACTACCGATGGCGGTCCGCTCACCGCAGCCGGTATGGCTGTTCTCGCAACCAACGCTGCTGGCAACGTCGTCGTGGCTCCACAGAGGCCAATCCGTTCATTTGGCGGATTTGCCAGCGTGGGACTGCCACTTTCCCGATGGGCTCATGCCGATCCCCGGGGCCATAACGCGGGCTGGCAGCTTTATTTCACTGCCGGCAAAGATCAGGTATTGCATCGCGACCTGACGAACACCAACTACGCGGCTTCGGTCAACACGCTTTCGCCCTTGCCGCTGTTGATGGGCAAAATGGGTGCGGCGACCATCTATTACAAATTCAACCAGTGGTGCCAGTTCGCCTTTGAGCAGTCGACCTACGCGACCCGCCTTGCGGGCGGCGGCGACTACACGATTGGCACCAACCCGAATGGAACGCCAAAACTGTCTAACGAATGGCAAGATCATCGCTCGGAATTCGGGCCGATCTTTACCTTCTAGAACAAACACTCTGCCTGGAATGGACGGCACCCATGGCCTCCATTCCAGGTATTTCAATCTCGATTTGTGGAGGTGCGACTTTGCTACGTCTCGCAGCGTGTTTGCTCTCTTGTCTATTCATTTCGCCAGCCTTGCTCGCGACTTCCACTGCGGCAGAGTATCCGGTCACGATCAAAGTAATTCGATCAGAGACACGCGCCGTGCAAACGGGCTCGACTTATGTACAAGGTTGTAACCCAGTCGATTACTCGGCCGAGTGCATGCATTCCAGCAATCAGTTTGTGCAAAACAGAATCGTTGTCTCAAGCAACGATGGAAAGAGGTTCACAATCGCATGCACCATTGAGAGCAGATGGTCCAATTGCATCCCCTTGCCCGAAGGGGAAGTCTTCCGTGCACGGATTGAGAAGAATGGCCTGTCCGTGATTTATCAGGGTCCCAAAGGCCCGCGCAAGCAGCACTATGACATCGTTCCAGACGCAGAGTCTGCAGCCACCAGGTAGCATTCAGAAGGTGGCTGCTGCACTCAACCGTTCCAAGCCTGAAATTGGTGCACTTATGATGGCTGACGGCACTTTTGCGTTGCGTGTTTGCGGTCTGCCCCCCTTCGCATCACCAGAACTGAAAACGCAAGTGGCTTCTCCAAAAACAACAGAGGGTGCCATCTTCTGGCACCCTCTGTCTCTCTTCCGAATCACTCCGAACCTATTTCGCCTGCGCCTTTGCTTCCGCCAGCATCGACTCCAGTTTCGCCCGGTCTCTATACTGCGGATCGATCCGCAGGACCGATTCCCAGGCTTCAATTGCGCCCTTCAGATCGTGCTTGCCGTCTTTCTTGACCACGCCGACGTTGAACAGTGTCTGTACGTGCCGCGGATCGTCTTTCAGCGCCTGGTCAAACTCTTTCAGTGCGCGGTCTGCATTGCCCGAATAGAAGTAAGCAATCCCCATATCCGTGCGCACGTCAGGATTCTTCGGCGCTTCATTCAGCGAGCGTGTGTAGTAGCCGATTGCGGTCGTCCATTGCGACGCGTCGAAATAAATGTTGCCCAGCTCGGTCAGCGTGGAAACGTCTTTCGGATTCCCGTCCAGCTTGGCCAGCAGCGGCTTCGCCTGTGTGTCCGCCATTGCCGAAGGATTCGCCAGTATCGAAGGCGGCAGCGTTGCTCCGGTTGTAGGTGTCGAAGTCGTGCTTTCCGGCGCGGGCTGCGAGTTGTGGGCAATCAGATACCCGCCAATCCCGCCGATGATCAGTACCACCACGATTGCCGTATAAATCTGCGTCTGCGTCCAGCCCGCCGCTTGCTTGGGGCTCTGATTCTTCATCGTTATGATTTCTCCAGGGCGCGCGCCACTCTCGGAACAGCGGTCGGCGCGTGTAGTCGAGACATGGTATCTCGCCGCCCCATCCCAAGCCAAGCCCTTGCTCTTGCTCCTGCCTTTGCCTAGCACCGAAGATACCTACGGGTGCCCCACCTTCGCCGCAGTTCTTCGCGGCTAAGGTGGGAAGCAAGAGATCCCGCGTCGTGTGTTGTTGATCCTGCCCTTGTCTTTGCTCTCAGAAGTGTCATCCTGAGCGAAGCGAAGGACCCCCGCTCCGCTCAAATCTCCCGTACTGCCCACAGGCATCTCAACCAGCGCGCCAACAACAAAGGGTGCCGTCTTCTGGCACCCTTTCTTCGTCTCGCACCCTCGCGAACCTACTTGTTCTTCTTCCCGCCGAACAACCCACCAATCGCGCCAATCGGATTCTGCGACTGATTATTATTCTGCTGTTGATTTCCAGCCGCCGCCCCCGGAGTCGTTTTCCCCGTCAATCCTCCCAGCATTCCGCCAACGCTTCCGCCTGCTTTGCCCAGGCTTCCCATCGCGCCCTGCGCAAGCTGTCCCGGATTGCTGAAGCTCGGCAGCAAGCCGCTCATCCGCATCTTGGCCATCTCTCCCGTGTCAGGAGTAACCTTTGGACTCGGAATCGTCCCCGTCACCAGCACAGGAATCACGATCTCCCCATTCTTGTTGGCCATCGCCGTTGTCATCATGCCGCCAATGCCTTTACCCCCGACCTGCTGCGAGCTCGTCTTGCTCAGCACGGCCGTCGCCTTCATATCCAGCCCTTGGTTCACCAGCGACGCCGACCCTGTTGCCGCCACCGTTCCCGCATCGGTCAGCGCCTTCAGATCGTTCGTATTCGCCAGCCCGTTCTTGATGTCGAAGGTCCCTGAAAGTTGCGATACGTGGGTGGCTCCATTGGCCACCGTTCCTGCGCCCGTGAACTTCCCAATCTCACCCAGCTTCTGCGATAAATCCACGCCCGTCAGCTTGCCGTCGTTCATGTTCAGCGTGATCCGCCCGGTCAGCGTCTTCACCAGGTCCGCTCCCGGAGGCGCCATATTCAATCCAATCGTCAGCGTGTTTGCCGTCACGCCGCTCACCGCGAGTTGATTGGCGCGAATTGTTCCGGAAACCGCCGGACCGCCGATCGGTCCTTTCGCCGTCAGGTCTGCGGTCAACTGCCCCGATGGATTCATTCCCGGACTCAACTGCACGCCTGCCGCCTCGGCCAGCTTCACCAGTTCTGCAATCGATGCATTCTGCGTGTTCACCTTCAGGTCGGCCAGCGGAGGCGCGCTCTTGCCATTCACCGTGCCGTTGATCGTAAATGGCGCGTTGCCCAGCTTCAGTTGCGTGTTGCTGATCGTGATCACCTCGGCCTTCAGATCGTCGCTCGCGTTGTAGTCCAGCACAATCGGATACCCAAGCTGCTTGCCGTGTGCCACCACGTTGTCCAGCCGCAGTGTTCCCGTCACGCTCACCTTGCCGGTCTCATTCTTGAACTTCAGATTTCCTCCAAGACTTCCATCAATCCCTTTCATCGCGTCACTCGCCGTGTATTGCTGCGCCGAACTCAACGCCACCTGGTCCAGTTGCAGCGTCCCTTCAAACGGAGTGCTGATCATCGTAGCGTCGTCAATCGGACCGCCATGCCCATCGAACTTCGCCACCTGCTTCCCGCCGCCGCCCGGCAGGTTCGCGCTCACCTTGATATCGAACGGCTTGCCTGGCGCATAGTTCAATAGCGCCAGATCAATGTGGTTGTATTCCATGCGCGGCTTGTTATTCTGCTGATCGGTAATCGCCACCGATCCATCCTGAATCTGGAAGCGGTCCAGTTGCAGAGGCGGATTCTGTCCGCTCGCCTGCTCCTGCTTCGTCTGTTGTTCTTTGTGCGTTCCAATGCTGGAGAAGTTCCAAGTCCCATCCGTGCCGCGAATCAGCTCCACCTGCGGACGCACCATCTGAAGGCTCTCCACCTGCACGTCTTTGTGCATCAGCGGACCCAGCTTCACCCGTATGTTCAGCTCCGCCGTCTTGGCAAACGGCATTCCGGAGTTGTATTTCGGATCCTCGCCAATCACCGCGTTCTGTACTTTGAACGTCGGCGGCAGCAGTCCCAGGTTCATCTCTCCAAGCTGCACGTCGCGCCCCAGGCTTTTCTGCAACTCTGCCTGAATGCGGTCATGGTAACGATTCACATTCATCAGGCTCGGCAACACCGCTGCAGCGGCAATCACCAACACCACCAAACCACCTAGCGCGATCAGAAGTTTTCTCATTTCAGCCTCACCGAGCGGCGGCAACTCCGTGCACCCAGCAGCTCATCCGCCAGAAATTCAAGATGCCCTAGCCACATTGAGATGCGTCGCCCCAATGCTGGGTCATTCTGGCCAGCTCACACACAAGGTTTTTGTGGTTCCTTTTTGGAAGTGTTTGGCTTTGATCTTCGCGTGCTCCAGCAGTCACGCCGGGTGCCCCACCTTCGGCGCACATCTTTCCTGCGCGCCTAAGGTGGGAATCAACACCCTCCACTCCGCCAGCTCTTGACCTGCCTGACCATGCTTCGGCGCGCGGTGCTATCTCTTGACTACATGCCCGCGTCCATCCCGCACTTCACTCGCCTTGAAGTGTTCAATATGATCGACCGGTTTCGCCGCATGCTCACCTCGCGCCGGCATCGGACCTTTGTATCCGTGTTCAGGGTGAAAGCGTCTGTCAACGTGCCCGCGGAAGCCTTCCGGTCCATGGAACCACGGACCCACGCCAATAAACACGCCGCCTGAAAACCACTCCGGCCCGTAATAACCATAGGGAGCGCAGTTGTATGGCGCCACATCGTAGTAGCCGTACGGACACTCCGGCGCAGGCCCAACCTCGACCCCCACGTTGACCTGCGCCTGTGCTTTCGGAGCGGCCATCATGAAACACATTCCCACAACCACCGCCAGTGCAAGAAACTTGAATCGGATCATCAACCATCCACCTCCGTGTCGGTAATAGTTCTTCGACTCTTGAACCTTGCTTTTTGGTGCCCCTCTTCGGCATCAGGTTGCCAAGTCGGACGGCCAACTACTCTGGCTCGCGCAGCATCTCACGATTGACAGAGTTTCAGTTCCACGCGCAATTCGGGAGGCGTGAACTTTCGTGTTGTACGAAGACAGACCTCTTGCAGAGACCCTCGCCAAAGTCATCGCCAGTTCTGATAAACGCCACCGCAACTAACGCCTCGCGGCAGCGGCCACTCACTCGCCGGTGGCCCGCATCCGCCCGTTGTCTGCCGAATGTGGAGACCATCACCAGCCATTCACTGCTAATATGCTCGACCACGGAACTTTTCTCCTGGGGTTGCTCGTAATAAAAATGTGGAGGAATGTATGAAGCTGGCATTCGTCGTTACTGCGGTTCTGGCCGTTCCCTTGATGGTGGCGGCACAAACCAATGACACACACGCTCCCCGGACTAATCCGCAAACTTCGCCCGCCGTCACCGCCCCTGGGTTTCCATTTCCCGGCGGTTTCAATCCACCCGCGGGATTCCTCGAACAGTTCTGGAACGACCCGGCCATCAGCGCCGAGTTGCATCTCACCGACCAGCAGCGCAAGCAACTGCAGGATGCTGCGCTGAACCAGCACCTTGCGCTCATCGATGGCGGAGCCGATGCCTTGAAAGCAGTCGCCCGTTTATCCGCTATCCTGCAAGGCGATCAGCTCGACGACCTCGCCTACAAGCAACAACTCGACAATCTCGCAGCCGCCTCCGGAAAGATCGTTCGCGATCTCGGCGAAATGGTCGTCTCTCCGCGCCGCGTCCTCACCCCGGAGCAATGGAAAAAATTGCAGACCCTGAAGCGTGAGAAGCGGGTCGCCGCCCACCCTGCGGCCGCCCCATCTCACCAGTCTCCACCGCGCTCTCTAACCGTTCCCATGGGCGATCGGTAGCAAGGAACCTTGGCGCTACTTTCGCACCGCCAAGACCAAACATGACGGAGTCCCCGGAACCCGCGCGCGGCAATGCCGCTGAGGTTTTCCGAGCCTTTCTCCGCCTCGGCCTGCTCTCCTTCGGAGGCCCCATCGCGCACCTCGGCTACTTCCACGCCGAGTTCGTCGAGCGCCGCCGCTGGTGCACTCGCGAGACCTTCGCCGAAATCGTCGCCATCGCTCAATCCATGCCCGGCCCTGCCAGCAGCCAGGTCGGCTTCGCCATCGGACTCCTGCGCGCCGGATGGCCCGGGGGCCTTGCCGCATGGACCGCCTTCACCGCGCCCTCCGCTTTACTCATGCTGGCCTTCGCCTTCGGACACCGCTTCCTCACCGGAAAGCCCGGACTCGGCATCGTCCACGGACTCCAACTCGTTGCCGCTGCCGTCGTCGCCCAGGCCATCCTGTCCATGCGCAAGTCCCTCGCGCCAGACGCGCCTCGCCTCACCCTCGCCCTGACCGCAGCCCTCATCGTCTTCTTCGGCTACGGCACCCTCGCCGCCATCGCCGTCGGAGCCATCTTCGGACTCCTGCTCCATGCCGGACGTACTCCGGCGGGTGCCCCACCTTTGCCTGGCAAGCAGAGCCCGGGTGCCCCACCTCTGCCTGACAAGCA
>Ga0181516_10003511_pt1 | contig 10436 bp, 3 predicted proteins | sample PEATcosm2014_Bin_25_FD_121104 | JGI IMG/M metagenome (GOLD analysis project Ga0181516, IMG submission 121104) | Peatland microbial communities from MTU Mesocosm Facility, Houghton, MI, USA - PEATcosm2014_Bin01_10_metaG | ecosystem: Environmental > Terrestrial > Soil > Wetlands > Peat | place...
GCCGCCGCTCAATTTTTTCACCTGCGTCAGGATGCGGTCGTCGGCAAAGAGAAACCGCTTCAAATACGAGCGCACGGAAAGTTTGGCGTCACCCCATTGCACAAACTCCGTGCCGTCGGCCACTTCATCCAGGACGGTGCGCTCCTCGTTCAACTGCAGCCGGCCCTGGTCCACGTAATTAAACTTGGTGAGCTGGCCGGTTTTGACCGTGCCTTCGGTTGGCGCGAGCTGGCCGATGAGGATGCGCAGCAACGTGGATTTGCCGAGGCCGTTGCGCCCGCAGATGCCGACGCGCTTGCCGTTTTCAAACGTGAAATTGAAACCGGAAAACAGTTTCTTCCCGGCGATCTCCATTCCGAGGCCGGCGACCTCGACGGTCCGATTGCCAAGCTGCGGCGGCGGCGGAATAACCAGCTCCACGTCTTCCTCAACCACCGGCCCGTCCTTCGCGGCCTCGTTGTAGTAGCGCTCGAAACGGTCTTTCTGCTTGCTGCGCTGGGCGCGCGGGCCTTGGCGCACCCAGGCAAGCTCTTTTTTCAGAAACATCTGGCGCTTATGCTCGATTACTGCGTCGGCGGACTGGCGTTCAGCCTTGTCCAGCAGGTAATCGGTGTAGTTGCCCGCGTGCGAAAAAAACTTGCCGTCGCACAATTCAAGAATGCTGGTGGCGACACGGTCGAGAAAATAGCGGTCGTGCGTGACGACGAGAAACGAGCCGCCGAAATTTTCGAGAAATTCCGCCACCCACTCGATTGATTCCGGGTCCAGATGGTTCGTCGGCTCGTCGAGCATCAAAAAATCCGGACGCGAAACAATCGCGCGGCACATGGCCACACGCCGCTTTTCACCGCCGGAAAGCGTTTCGATGCGCCGCTCGCCGGCGGGACAATTCAGATGGGACATGGCCACTTCAATGCGGCGATCCACCGTCCAGCCGTCGAGCACGGCGATGCGCTGCTCCAGTTCCTCGTGGCGCTTGGAATCGTGCGGCAGCGATTCAAATTCCTTGATCAAATCCAAAACGTGCTGCGCGCCGTCGTGGATGTTTTCGGCCACGGTCTTCGTGGCATCGAGCATGAAATCCTGCGGCAGATAGCTGGCCACCAGATCGCGTTGCCGGGAAATTTCGCCGCTGTCCGGGTGCTGCAAACCGGCGAGAATTTTGAGGAAGGTGGTCTTGCCGCAGCCGTTGCGGCCGACGAGGCCGATACGGTCGCCTTCCTGGATACCGAGCGTGATATTGTCGAGCACGGTGTGCTGATTGTAGCGCACGGTGACGTCGGAGGCGGAAATGATGGTGGACATGCCAATTTTAGAATATCCAAAACCAAGGCCAGAGTCGAAACAAAGTCGCAACCGAACCTCACATTTTGCCAGCGAATAAATTGGACTTTGTGGCGAGGCCGAAACTAGGGTTCCAAACAAGCAAAAAGCAAAATTAAGAATGGTCCAAGCAAGCAGTCCCGGTTTCAAAAATACATTTTGCCCGAAGCGCAAACGATCATGGGTAGGTGACCAGCGCGCGGAAAAACGCCTGCGTCGAACCGCCCAACGACGAATCGTGGAGGATTATGGTCTGATTGTCGGCGGTGGCGGTCTGCGTGTCGGCATCGGTCCAGGCCGCCGGACTGAGCGTGAAAGTGTGCTGCAACGTGTAGTGGCGTCCGGCTTTTCCGACGAGGTTCACGGTCATACTCGGCCCGGCCAGCGAATAGTTTACAGCGGCTATTTGAAAAACATCCGTCGCGTCCAGCGGACTTGTGCCGGCAATAAACTCGCTGAAATTGTTCAGGCCGTCGCCGTCCGGATCGGCGGTTTGGCCGGCCAGGGCCACGTTCGTGGCGTTTATGCCAAACCAGCCCGCGGCCCAGTTGTTGTAAAGCAAGGTGGTGGAAACCACGCTGTTTGTATTCAACCAAATGGCGTGCTGGCCGGAACCAATGTTGGTGACGGTCAGCCAGTTGTTGGCCAGCGTGCCGGAAACCAGCTCGCCATCCACCAGCGCCACCGGATTGGTCGCGCCCAATGCCGGCAGCATCACGATGGCGGTGACGTTGCCTGGGAGGTTCACCAAAAGCTGGAACTGTCCCGGCGCATTGCTCACCGAGATGGACACCGGCCCGCGGATGGTCGGAATCGTGCCCTGCAAATAAGCCAGCGTCCGGCCGAGCTGCGGCTGGATGAGCACCTGCCCGAAACCGGCGGTGAGCGGTTGAAGCCCGAGCACATGGCGCGCAATCTGGTTGCCGGCCGCCGCGCCCCAGGCATGGTTCCAATCCTCGTTGGATTTGTCGGCCAGACTCCAGGCTTCGTCGGTGAGCGTGGAGCCGAGGTTGATCATGTTCATCCAACTGCGCGGGCCGTTGGTGGTCATCAGGCCCAAGGCGGTGTCGGCGTCGCCGGCTTGGAACAAGGCGTCCAGCAGATATTGTGCGCCATAGACGCTGGGCGGCATGCCCTGGTTGGCGGCGATCCGGGAATGGAGATAATTGACGACGGCCACCTGGTTGCTGGCCGGCACCAAACCGAAAGCGAGCGGAAAGAAATTGGCATGGGCGGAGGCGTGGGCCGTGCCCACGCCGTCCACATAACACTGCGAGCCGTTGTTCCAAAACGCGGCTTGGTAGGCGCGATAAACTTGGGCGGCGGCGGCAGTGTAAGTGGCGGCGTCATTGGCATGCCCGGTGAGCGCGGCGATGTTGGCCATGAGTTGGAGACTCCGATAGTAGAAAGCATTGTTGACCGAATTGGTCCAGTTCAGATAGCTGCCGCTGCTGATGACAAATCCGTCGCGGTCGCCGGCCGGCCAGTCCACGATGTCCGAATTGGTTGACTGTGGAAAATTGGGGAAACCTTTCATCAGCCCGTTGCCCGTCGCCGCCCAAGTGAAGGTGTCGGGCTGGAGCGCGGAGTAATACTTGTAAAGCAGATCAGTGTTGCCGGTCTGGAGATAATCTGTCCACGCCACGAAAATCATGTGAAACTTCCATTCAGTCGGCCAAGTGGGATGGGTCAGAAGATATTCAAAACTGCAACGCGGCAGGGTGAAGTCGTTGTTCACGGCATAGGAACTCAACTGGTGGATATAAGAGTCCGCCTCGTAAGGCGTGCGTTCGCGATCACCGTCCACATAGATGCCATCGAAGGTCAGCCACTCCATCGAATTCCGGCAGAGGTTCCAAACCTGGTTGAGGGCCGGGCTGGAACTGCTGAAGGACGCCGCGTTGGTGTCAAAGTCCGTCACTAACCGTTCCTGCACGACGTCGGTAAAGGTGAGCGGGCCGGGACAGTTGGTCAGTTCAAAATAACGGAAAGGCATCACATTACCGTAAGCCGACGGCGGGTTGATGGTGGCGCTATCGCTGGGCGGACGAATGGAGTAGATGAGGTTGCCATTCTGAAGCGGGGCCGTGGAGGTGCCATAACGCACCGTGCTGCCGGCGGGCGGTGACAGGTTGACGGCAGAACCATTGGCCATTTCGCCGAAGCGCGCCTGGAGGTTCGTGCCGCTGAAATTTCCGTTCAAATGCACGGTGGCGTAACCAAAGGCGTCCTGGCCGAAATCAATGAACCAATCTCCGGGAGCGGTATTGGTGACGAGAACCGGGGCGGCAGCAACATAACGCAGCGGTGAACAATTGGCGGAGCCGGCACTTGGCGGTTGATAAATCACTCCGGACAAGGTGAGCGGATTAGACAACTGGCGGGCGGTATTGAACTGTTGAATGGCAGAAAAAGCGCCGAATTGACCGGCGCTGTTCACCGGTTCAAGCCGCCAGTAATAACTGGTGCCGGGCAGCAAACTCGCACCGGCATAGGGCACATTGAGCGAGTTGGAACTGAGAACCCAGCCAGAGTCCCACATGTCGCCGGTGCCCGCCGTCGCCAAAGCGAGGCTGGAAGCGACGATGAGGCGATAACCGCTCTCGGTGTCGTTGCGAAAAAACGGCTGGTAATTCCAGCCGAACCCGGGGTTTTGCGCCGTGATAACGGTTTGTTCAGGATGGGCCATGAGTTCGCAGAGCAGGCCCGATACGGTGTTGGTCAGGGACGAACCCGCCGGCAGCGGTGCGACGGTCAAGCTAGTGGGCGTGCTGGCACTGGTCTGGCTGCCCAAACCGGGAGGATTATTTGACGCCCACAAAAAGTAACTGCCCGCATTCGCGGACTGCACGCTGGCAATCGAGTAAACATTGTTGGTGGCACCGGCCACCGGCACATTTCCACAGAACCATTGGTAGCTGATGGGGGCGCTTCCAGCAAAGGAAGCCGACATGAGCACGGGGCTGCCGGCATAAGTCCTGGAGGGGTTGATCAAGGTGTCGGTCACCAGGACTGGTCCAGAGGCGTTGGCCAGATTCAGCGTGACCGCCAAGCTGGTGGCGGAACCAAAAAAATTCGTGGCCACCAAGTCAAAACGGTAGGTGCCCGGTGCCATGCCCGTGGTATTGAAAATGTAAGGATTGGTGTTCGCCCCCGGGATGTTAGTTAAAGTCCCGCCCGAACCACCATCGGTCTGCCAAGCGTAAAATAGCTGCCCGTTGCCCGCGGCCGTGGCACTAAAGGCAAGCGTGGTTCCGGCGTAAACCGGGTTGTTCGAGGGACTGAAAACGGGGATGCCTAGCGCGGGAGCGCTGCTGGGATTGAGCATGTCGGCCGGCGCACGCGCGATGCTGCTGAGGCGCACTTCGTCAATCAAGCCGCGGAAATACTCGCCATTGGCGGCGCGATTCTCCCCCCCGATGCACAACGGGCCTTGCACCGCGCCAAACGCGGCCCCCACGGCCACGGCGTTCGTGCTGATGGGATTGGCAACGGCTACGGTGGAAGACAGCTTGGTCCAGTAGAGCACAATGTTGGTGCCGTCATAAGTGGCCGCGACATGATACCAGTTGTTCGGCCCATAACCATTGACCGGATCCGTTGTGGGAATGGGACTGGTAATATCTGCGCCGCTGATGCTGATCAGATTAAGCTCCAACTGCCCGGCGGTATTGAGGCGGAATTGAAATCCCCGGCTGCTGCCGGAAGAATCCGTGGTGACGATTTCCTGGTTCTGATTGGTGACGGAAGGATAAATCATCGCCTCAATCGTCCACGGTGTTTGGCCGCCGTTGCCCATGTTTAATCTGCTCATCGCAATCCGATCCGCACTCAACGTCGAGCCGTTATCCGCTTCGTAGGCACCCGAGTTGTTGGCATCGAATCCGATCAAATAACCCGGGGTGTTCAAATTGGCGGCATTGCCAAATCCATTGTAGCCGGCGGCCCCCATGACGTTGGTCACCACCGGCGGCGTGGTGGTGACCGAGGAGAGGTTAACCGTATAGGCATTGCCGCCGATACTCCCCACGTTGGTGGTGACTGAACCGGCGGCAGCCTCGTCCAAATGAAACAGGACCAAGGTATTGGCATCCGCTGTGTGAGGCGAAGGAGCGGGAGGCAGGCTGCCGTAAATCTGACATTCATAAAAGCCGGCATAGCCGCCTGAAACTGAACACCCCGTCACATAAATGCGGACGTAGCGTGCCAAGGTGGAGAATGTATTCGTGGTGTTTCCAAAGCTGACGTTGTTGGTGTTGTTCACCAGCAGGCTGTAATTCACGTCGTCACCGCTGATTTGAATTTGATACTGGTAGGCCCGGCTGGCACTGTTATACCAGAAGATGTTCGCCTGGGTGATGGCCTGGGTTGAACCCAAGTCCACCCGCCACCATTGTGGATAGGTAGCATCCGCCGCCGCCCAGCGCGTGGTTAAATTGCCATCATTGCCGTTGGTCGGGTCATTCCCGGTTTGGAAACTGCTCGCGGCAACCGGCTGGTTTAATGAAATCAGCGGCTGGCCGAACAGGCGGCTGGTCAATACGCCCGTCATCAAGACAAATAAGAAAATACTTTTCATGCAGATAGGCTGCTTTGGCAATTCCCTAGAAGCAGAAAACATCGGCGGAGATTTAAGATTTCAGCAATAACTTTCATTTTCACCATGCTGCCGCCACCAACCGGGTGCTGGCACACGTTTGCCTAAGGCAAAGCAATCATTTCCATAGAATATCTGTTTTCATTACTATTCACTATTTCTTGCGGTTTGCCATTGATAAATGAAGTCGTTTCTGAGAAAGGTCGGATTCAATCATTACGTTCGTCCATCGTCGTCGCATCTGGGGCAGCTGTGAAGCCAAGCGTAATTCAACCGGCGGCAGGCGGCAGCCAAGGTTGATGGCGGATCGTCACGTCATGGGGTTAGCCAAGTCACGCGAACTGGCGGATGAATGCAAGGCGCGTTGCACGGCGTCGGCCAACGCGCGCGTGGGGACGGGCTTGACCAACAACTCCCGGAAGCCCAGCTCGCGCACTTTTTCCTCCGTCATGACCAGACTGTAGCCGGTGGTCAGAATGATGGGCAGGCGGGGCTGAATTTGCAGCAGCTGGCCGCCCAGTTTGGCCCCGTCCATGACGGGCATCGTCATGTCGGTGATGACCAGATCAAACGCATCGGGCTGCTCACGAACGGCCGCGAGCGCGTCGGTCGGGCTGTTCTTGATGGTCACGCGATAGCCGAGCCGCTCGAGCATTTTTTTCCCGATGCTGGTCAGGGCCACCTCATCATCCACGAACAAAATATGTTCGCCGTGGCCTACTGGAACCGGGGAGGAAACGGTTTCCGGTGCGGCCTCGGCGGTTTCAAAAACGGGGAAATACAAATGAAACGAAGTGCCCTGCCCCGGTTCGCTGCAAACGGTGATGACGCCGTCATGGCTCTGCAGGATGCCCAGCACAACGGCCAGTCCCAGCCCGGTGCCTTCGCCCACGGCTTTGGTGGTGAAGAAAGGGTCGAAGATGCGTTCCATGGTGGCCGCATCCATGCCATGACCAGTGTCACTGACGGAGAGCCGCACATATTGGCCCGGGCGCAGACCGTGATGCGTCCGGGCGAAATCGGCGTCGACTTCGAGGGTGTTCAGCTCCACTTTCAGCACGCCCGGCTGGTCGCGCATGGCGTGCCAGGCGTTCGTGCCGAGATTCATCACGACTTGATGAATCGCGCTGGTGTTGGCGAGCACGGTGGGCGTGGAAGCCAGATCGGTTTGAATCCGGATGCTGGCCGGCACGCTGGCGCGCAATAATTTCAGCGCCTCGAGCACTACGTGATTCAACCGGACCGGTTCGCGCTCCGGTTTGTTTTGCCGGCTGAACAGGAGGATTTGGCGGACGAGGTCGGACGCGCGCCGGCTGGCGAGCGAGATTTGGTGCAGATATTCCAGGAGGTGCGGCTGCCCGGCCGCTTCCTGCTGGGCAACGGAGAGGTTGCCCAGAATGGCGCCCAGAATGTTGTTGAAATCATGCGCGATGCCGCCGGCAAGCTGGCCGATGGACTCCATCTTTTGCGCCTGCCGGAATTGCACCTCCAATTTCCGCCGCTCGGTGATGTCGCGGAAGGACCAGATGCGGCCATAATATTTTCCCGCCTGGTCCCGGACGGGCGCCGAATAGCGGTCCAGCACGGTGCCGTCAATCAGCTCGATCACGTCGTGACCGGCCTCGTCCGGGTGCGCTTGCAGATAGGCCACCTTCTCGATGAATTGCTGCGGATATTTTTCCCGGGCCGGGTCGAACACCGTCTTGGAGACATCGGTCTCGTCCGCGCCGCCCGTCCGGGGAAGTTTCCACATCTCCTCCATGCGCCGGTTTTGGAGCACTTTTTTCCCCTGGCTGTCCACGACCAAAATGCCGTCCAACGACGACTCCAACTGGGCTTCGAGCAACGCGGTTTTCCAGAGCAGCTCCTCGGTGGTATGCCGGCGCTCGTCCTGCAGCCGTTTGCGCTGTAGCGCCTGCTCGACGGCCTGGCCCAGCCGGGCAATCCGGTCCTTGAGCAGATAGTCGCTCGCCCCCTGCTTCATCGCCTCCACGGCGGCATCTTCGCCGATAGTGCCCGAGATGAGGATGAACGGAATATTCAGACCGCTCTCGCTGGTGAGTTGGGCCGCGCGCAGGCCGTTGAACTGCGGCATCTGATAATCGGAAAGCACGATGTCCGGAAGTTTTTTCAGCTCCGCCAGAAAATCCGGTTCCGTCTCCACGCGCCGCCAAGCGGGGTCAAATCCGTGCCGGCGCAATTGGGCGAGCAACAGCTCGACGTCGTCGGGCGAATCTTCGGCGATCAAGAGGTTCAGCGGCGTGGCCATAGATATAAATATAATCAGAGCTGGGGCGGCTGGTTGAGCAGCACCCAATACATGCCCAGCTCCGCCACGGCGGTGGCGAAGCGTTCAAAGTTCACCGGCTTGACAATGTAGCTGTTGACGCCGAGCTGGTAGCTGTCCACCACGTCCCTCTGTTCTTTGGACGAGGTCAGCACCACAACGGGAATCATCTTCGTGCGCGGGTCGGTCTTCACGCGCCGCAGGACTTCCATGCCGTCAACTCGCGGAAGCTTCAGGTCCAGCAGGACCACTTTCGGCGTGTTGTGGAGGTTGCGGCCGGCGTGCGTGCCCTCGGCGAACAGGAAGTCCAGCGCCTCCACACCGTCGCGGGCCACCTGAATGCGGTTGGACAGATTCGCCTTGTTCAGCGCGCGCAAGGTCATGGCCAGATCGTCCGGGTTGTCCTCGACCAACAGGATTTCAATTTCATTTTCCATCATGGGTTTCTCCTTCAAGGGTGAAAAAAAACGTCGCGCCCCGATCCAGTTCCGCCTCGGCCCACACGCGTCCGCCGTGGCGATGAACCACCCGTTGCACAATCGCCAGCCCGACGCCGGTGCCTTCAAACTGATCCGCGCGGTGCAGCCGTTGAAAAACGCCGAACAACTTGCCGGCATACTGCATGTCGAAGCCCACGCCGTTGTCGCGGACAAAATAAACCGCCGCGCCATTGGCCTGGTCGCAGCCGATTTGGACAATGGCCGGCTGGCGGCCGCGCGTGTATTTGACGGCATTGGCCAGCAGATTGATCCAGACCTGTTTCAACAAAACCAGGTCGCCGTGGCAGGGCGGCAATTCGCCGATGCGGATTTCCAGCGGACGGTCATCGTCGCGCGGGTTCACCTCGGCCAACGCTTCCCGCACCATTTGATCCATGTTCACTTGCTGTCGCTTCACCGGCTGGCGGCTCAAACGTGAGAACGCCAGCAGATCATCAATCAGCTCGCCCATCCGCTCGCCGCCATGGCGCACCCGCTCCAAATAATGCCGGGCTTCCGCCGGCAGTTGCACGCTGTAATCCTCGATCACGATGCCGGCAAAGCCGCTGATGGCGCGCAGCGGCGCGCGCAGATCGTGCGAGACGGAATAGCTGAAGGCTTCCAGCTCCCGGTTCGCGGCCTCCAGTTCGGTCGTGCGTTTGGCCACGCGCTCTTCCAGTTCGGCGTTCAAAATTTTAATTTGCTCCTCCACGCGCTTCAACTCATCCACGTCGGTGTTCGTGCCGAACCATTGCTCCACCAATCCGTCGGCATTCTTGAACGGCAGCACGCGGGTGAGAAACCGGCGGAAATTTCCATCCGCTCCGCGCAGCGGGAATTCCATTTCGAACGGCTGGCCGGCGGCGATCGCGGCGCTCCAGGCGGCCAGCACTTGCGGCAGCATTTGCGGATCGTGAACGCACTGCCAGCCCCAGCCCTCCATTTGTTCGGGCGTGGTGCCGGTGTATTCATACCAGCGCTGGTTATACCAGAAGATGAAACCATCGGGGCGCGCGATCCACGCCAGTTGCGAAATGGAATTGGCCATCGTCCGAAAACGCTGTTCGCTCTCGATCAATCTGGCTTCCGCCTGTTTGCGCTCGGTGATGTTCTCGGCAGAGATGATGATGCCGCCGATTTCGCCGGCGGCGTCCCGCCACGGCTGCACGGTCCAGCGCAGCCACAGTTTGCCGCCATCGGCCTGAATCCAAAGATCCTCATCATTCTTCAAATTTTCACCAGCCAAACCCCGCTGATGAATTTCTTTCCACGATCCGGGCAGATCGGGATGCAACTCATAGTGGGAAAGCCCGATCAAATGGTCGCGCCCTCTGCCGAATTCGGCCACCCAGCGGCGGCTGGTCACCGCGTAACGCATGTCGCGGTCGAACATGGCGATGCTGACGGGCGCCTGTTCCACCAGCGATTTCAATTCTTCCCGGCTGCGGCGCAGCGATTCCGCCGCCTGTTTGCGCTCGGTGATGTCGCGCGCGATTTTCGACGCGCCGATGATCTTGCCCGTGCGATCCATCACCGGGGAAATGGTCACCGAGACATCCACGCGCCGGCCGCCTTTGCGAATGCGGACGGTCTCAAAATGTTTCACGCTCTCACCGCAGGCGATGCGGGCGAGAATTTCCGGCTCCTCCGCCAGACGATCCGGCGGAAAAATCACCGTCAACGGCCGGCCGATCATTTCTTCGGCGGCGTAGCCAAAGATTTTCGCCGCGCCTTGATTCCAACTGGTGAC
>Ga0181516_10003512_pt1 | contig 10434 bp, 10 predicted proteins | sample PEATcosm2014_Bin_25_FD_121104 | JGI IMG/M metagenome (GOLD analysis project Ga0181516, IMG submission 121104) | Peatland microbial communities from MTU Mesocosm Facility, Houghton, MI, USA - PEATcosm2014_Bin01_10_metaG | ecosystem: Environmental > Terrestrial > Soil > Wetlands > Peat | place...
GCGGCCCATCCGGCGATGCGGCTGATCGCGAAGATCGGCGTATACAGGTCGATATCGATGCCGAGCGTCGCATACGTCGAGGCCGAGTAGAAATCCACGTTGGCGTTGAGCTTTTTGTCGGAGTTGATATAAAGCTCGATGGCCCGCGACATGTCGTACCACTTGGGTACGCCGGCATCTTTGCCCAGCTTCTCGCTCATTTTGCGCAGGTGGGTGGCGCGCGGATCTTCTGTCTTGTAGACGCGGTGGCCAAAGCCGGAGATCTTCTGCTTGGCGGCCAGCATGTTCTTGACATACTCGACCGGGTCGACGCCCAGCTTGTCGATGGTCAGCAGCAGGCGCATGACGCCCTCGTTGGCGCCGCCGTGCAGCGGGCCTTTGAGCGCGCCGATAGCGCCGGTCATGGCGGAGTGTACGTCGGCCAGGGTGGCCGCGATGACGCGGGCGGCAAAGGTGGAGGCGTTCAGCTCGTGCTCGGCGTGCAGCACCAGCGCCATGTCCATGGTCTTCACCGCGGTCTCCGAAGGCCGTACGCCGTTCAGCATCCACAGGAAGTTGGCCGAGTGATTCAGCGAGCGATCCGGGGGCACAATTTCCTTGCCCTTGCGCAGCCGGTCGTAGATGGCCACAATCATCGCCATTTGCGCGGTCAAATGGAAACACTTGCGCACGTTGGCGTCGTGGGAGTTGTCCTTTTCGTCGGCGTCGTAAAAGCTGAGCGCGGAAACCGCGGTGCGCAGCACTTCCATCGGCGTCGCCGAGGCGGGAATGGAGCGCAGCATGTCCACAATGCGAAAATCGAGCGTTCGGGCGATCGACAACTGCGTGGCGAAGTCGCGCAGTGCTAACTCGTTGGGAAGAATGCCGTTCCACAGCAGGTAGGTGGTTTCTTCAAAGGTGGAGTGCTCGGCCAGTTCGTGGATGTCGATGCCGCGATAGGCGAGCACGCCGGCATCCCCGTCGATCCAGCAAATACCGGAGTTGGCAGCGACGATTCCTTCAAGACCCTTCCCAGCGACGATTGTGGACATAGCCCTCGGATCTCCCCCTTGCAATAGTTTCCTGGTCGATGCGGCGACCGTCCTGGCCTTACGAGAAGAGCCCGGAGATTGAACTGCAGCAAAGACCTTTATAACGTAGCCATTCCATGATTGTCACGGAGTGCGGTACGTGAGGCGCGCGGAAGCAGCCGGAATGCGCGGTTTCGCAGGGGTTTCGGCCCAGCGAGCGGGAATGAAATGACGGTTTTGCCGCCTGCAGCCGATTTTCTTTCCATCGACAGGGTGGATTCTTTCTATATTCTGGTATTTCACCCAGTTGACCTGAACGGGACAGGCCAGATGAATCGTCTCGGCGGAGTCTAAAGCAAGAGGGACCCGGCAAATCGCGGCGACCCGGCAAAAAAGGTCTGCTTCGATTGGATGTTCCCTTAGGCGAATTGCCGCTCGAGATCTGCGGTATTTGTGAACGGCGAGACAAAAAGAAGGAAGGCAAAACGATGAGTGAAGTTGAAGAAACACCAAGGTCCTTTTCCGGTGCACTACTGGCAGCGATAGCGGTTGCCCTGTTGGCCGCAGTTGTTGGCCTCATTTGGAGCTACTCGCTCAGCGGCCGCATCGCGGCGCAGCAAGCGGATTTGGCGGACGCCAAGCAGCAGAACGTGAAGCTGGCCGCAGAGTTGCGCGAGACCGATGCGCGGCTGCGGGTGGCCACCGACGAGCTGGGCAAGAGCCTCGGCCTCACACAAAAGCAGCTTGACGCCCGGGCCGACCAGATTATCCGCCGCGAACAGGCCAACGAAGCCAATGCGAAGGTGCTGGAGACGGCGCAGAAGCAGACCGCGCAGCAGGTAAGCGCGGTGGCCAGCGACGTTTCAAGCGTGCGGAGCGACGTGGGCGGCGTCAAGTCCGACGTGGCCAAGACGCAGAGCGACCTGGCCGGCGCCATCAGCCAGTTGACCTCCATGAAGGGCGACCTCAGCGGCCACAGCAGCCTGATTGCCCGCAACCACGACGAACTGGAAGTGCTGAAGCACAAGGGCGACCGCAACTACTACGAGTTCACCCTCAACAAGGGCGAAAAGAAGCCGGTGGGCACCGTCAGCCTGGAGTTGAAGAAGTCCGACGCCAAGAAGAGCCGCTTTACGCTCAACGTCTACTCCGACGACAAGAAGTACGAAAAGAAGGACCGCAACCTGAACGAGCCGTTGCAGTTCTACAGCGGCAAAGAGCCGGCGCTGTTTGAGATCGTGGTGAACTCGGTAAACGGGAAGAACCAGGTCACCGGCTACCTGACCACTCCCAAGGGATCGCCGGCGCCGCCTAACGTTCAGTAACCGCCGCTTGGGGCGTGAGCGTGAGGCTGGGCTGATACTGGAAGGCAAAGGTAAAGTTCAGGTCCTTGCGCGCGTCCCATTCCTTCTTGGTGATGCGGAAGGAAGAAACAAAAGTCCCCTCAATGGTTTGGCCGGGCTGGATGGTCGCGTCCACCGGCAGCCCCGGGGTATGCTGCGCTGCCAGCTCCGGATACGCGATGAAGACGCGATCGTAGTCGGTGCGCGTGGCCGCGTAGCTGGTGTGCGGCCCGTCGGCCAGCGTGGCGTTGGTCATAATCTGGTGCAGGAACAGCGGAACCGTCCCCTGGTTGTGCAGCGAGACCCGGGCAAACACCAGGATGTGATCGAGGGCGTCCTGCTGCAGGGTCTCCCCGTTGGCGTCGTATCCCGGCGTGAAGGTGTGCAGGGGATGGACCCATACATCCAGGATGGCTCCGGTGGCCGGCGGCTTTTTCTCGTTCGTGGTGACGTAGATGGCGATGGCGATGGAAACCAGCACCGCGGCCACGATGCCGGCGCGAATCAGGTGGGTGGACCCCTTGGTCAATTCCTCGCCGCGGGCTGCGTCGTCGATCTGATCGGGTGTTTCCTGGTGGAGAAGGCTCATAGCGACCTTATCTTACCGCCCTTGGCAGAGAAAGGCCATCGGCCGGCGCAGATTGTGCCTGGATTCTTCCCGGGTTGAGACGAAATGGGGGCTGAGGCGCAGGGCAAACGTCCACGCCAGGCCTTGCCGGTAGCTTGGTAGAGCCGGTATTCCCGGTTTGACGGCGGCATGCTATGCTCGCGGCGAGTGTCCGGATGGCATGGAATCGTGGTGAATCGAATCAACCTGCCCCCAGCGAAGCGTGAACGTCTCGCGCGGCCGCTCCCTGCGCGAACTCTCCGAGTGGGGTATGGTCTTCGGCCTCTACAGCTACTTCGAAACCATGATTAACGACGTGACGTTTGGCGGATACCACAAGTTCGGTTCGGAAGTCCGCATTCTGCCCGGCTTCGACGAGACAGACGAGACCAAAACTCCCCCGCCCCTCAGGAAAGCGCATTGACGCGGATGTAGCAGGCGCATCACGCCAGCCCCAGCACGTCCATCCCGCCGTCGTAGCGAGGCAGCACAAACTTGCCTCCGCTCACCACGCCTACATTGAACTTGGGAAACATGAACGCGTAGTTCTTCGCCTGGCTGTCCCAGAGCACGTTCAGCTTCGAACTGCCGTCCGCGCGCTTGACGAAGTTCTCCAGGTCATAGACCAGCAGCCGCCCGTTGGTCACCGTGGAGTTGCCGTCGCCGTAGGGGATGATGGCCCACAGCAGCGCCGTGCCCTGCTTGTTGCCGTTGGCGGAGATGCACATGAACCCGCCCGGCATGCCGCCCGGCGCGTTGACCGAGTTGACCGACGCCACTTCGTCGGAATCCGCCAGGTACACCATTTGCCCATTCGGCTGCATGGTCCACACGCGGCACTGCCCATTCTCGCCCCAGCAGGCCAGCATCTGCCCGTGCACCTGCGAGAAGAACTGCGGCGATGTCGAGTGCAGGTGCTGCGTCTTGTTGTCGAAGAGAAAATCGAGGTCGCTGGGGTCCTGCGGGCCGGCATTCACGTTGTTGCCGGGGTAGTAGCTGTACCAGAAGGGCGGCTGCGCCAGCTTGGCAAAGTTGGCCGCGGCGTTGGCAAAGTCGGCGGGCTGCGTCTTGCCCATGTTGTCCATCTTCACGGGGTAACCGATCCCATCTTTGCCGTAAGCCAGAATCACGCGGTATTTGCGCACCATCGCCGGACCGGCGGAGCCCAGATCCTCGTCGCCGTACGCGGCGCCTTTCTGGGTGGGCTTGGAACTGTAAAGATGGCCGGCGATGACTTTGCCGTTCATGTCGCGCTCGGAGGCCATGTTGGTGGGCATGTGACCGCCGGAAGTGGGCGCGCTGACGCCCGAGAGCTTGTCGGCCATGGCTTGGGTGGGTGTTGACAACGTGGGGTCCTCGCCCTCGCGGCCGGCGTCGGTGTAGGGCGTCCACCAATCGACTACATTGAGCGTTGCCGCGGTGCCTTCGCTGGCCGGGGTGTAGCGCACGCGGCAAACCGACTCACCAAAGTCGCCGTGGTTGGGGTCGAAGCTGCCGTTGCCGGTTTCGAACAGCAAGTCGCCGTTGTCGTCGATGGAGAGGCCGGATCCCGCCATCCACACCCCGGCGCCGTACCCGGCGCTCATGGCCAGTCCGGCGGCAATCTTATTGGTGGCCACGTCGTAGGCCACGACCCAGCCCGCCGAACCCGATGCGGTTTCAAGCACGGTTCCAGCGGCAAAGAAGATCGTCTTCACGCCGTTGACCTTGGTCAGGGCCAGCGAGCAGCGCTGCTTGCGCATCACATCTCCCCAACGCTGCAGCTTGCCGCCATGGGGCGGCTGATAGGTCAGGTCGGCCAGCGGCGCCGGCGGGTTGACGCGGCTGCCGTTCACCAGGCTCAACGAGTGGATGAAGTGCGCGCCGTTCTTCGCCGTGCCGTCGGGAGACTCCCAGGCCACGCCGTACCACGTCTGCGTGTCGGGATCGATAACGCCGGTGCTCAGCAGCCCCCAGTGGTCGTTGATGAGGTGCATGTCGATGGCGCCGCTGCCGTTGATCGGGATGCCGAGCTTGCGTACCCAAAGGATGTCGGAGGTGTTGAAGTCGTAGGCCCAGACGGTGTTGTTCATGGAGGCGGTGACGATCACGTCGCGCACCACGCCGTCTTCTCCGCGTACGCTGGGCAGGATGAGCGCCTGCGCCTCGGCGCCGCGCGCGTCACCTTCCATGTAGAGCGAGAAATATTTGCGGATGCCCTGGCCGCCGACATTGGCGACATTCAGGACGGTGTCGTTGTAAAAGTAGGAGCGGTCGTTGTCGTTGCCGCGCGTCAGCACGGGCAGCGCAACGCCGGATGGCGGCAAAGCGAAAGCTGTGCGAGCAGGCAGCGCAGCAGCCGCCCCCGCGCCCAGCTTCAAGAACTCTCTCCGGTCGAGGTGCGATCCATTCTTCTTCTGGCGTTCCATCGGTCTGACCTCCGTAAGATCCGAAGCTGCGGAAAACTCAATTCTGCCCAACCTGTCTTTGAAGGGGCATGGCTTCAGCCATGCCGTAAATCCATGCAAAATGAAGCGCGGCTTTAGCCGCTGAGGGACGGCTGTCCTTTCCCCGACTCCCCCGCGCGACTGCGCAGCCCCGTCACATCTCCCCCGCCGCATACGTCACACCAAGCTCAAAGTGCACCGGCGCCGTCGACCTCGACTTCACCCCCACCGCATACCAGCCCGTCTTCCCCGGTTTGTTCCCCGGCACGACCGTAGCGCCGTCCAGCAGCGCCGCTTCGATCTTGCTTTGCGGTTCGAAGACCACCGTCGTCTCTTTCTCCACAAAAATCCGGGCAACCGGCCGCAGAGCGCCGGGCAGGGCCGGCCCAATGTCCAGGTCCGGCGCGCCGAAGAAGGTTTGCGTCGTGCGGCGCGCGTTGCGTGCAATCGGCCTGTCGCTGAATGCCCGCGAGAAGCACAGGTAACTCTGCCCGCTGCCGTAGGCGTTGGAAGGAATCGTGAAATTCGCGTTGCCCTGCCCATCGGTCCAGACATCGGGGTGATGGCCGGTGTAGTCGTGCAACTGCACGTTGGCCCCAAAGCTGGTGGCACAGGTCATGCGCCGCGTGTTGTACGTGTCAAAGTTGAGGGCCGTAAGCAGTCCGGGACTATTGCCGATGCCGCCGCCGTTGCCGTCGCGCTCAATCACGATCACCGAACCATCCACCCAGCGCGTCACCTGGCCCCCATAGGCAAAGGTGCGGTTGATGTAGATCAGGTTGTCGATAAGCGGCTTGAGGCCGCGCGCCCCCGGCCACACTGTCGACGGGAAGTAGTCCTTGCCATAGATCAGCGCCCGCGCGCAGTCGACCGTGAGCAGATAGGCATACCCCAGCATCTTGGAGCCAATCACCTCTTCGCCAGGTGTGGTGTCGGTGTCGGGGTTGTCGACAAAGCCAAATGCCAGGCCGCTGTTCATTTGCGCATAATCGGTGCCGTTCAGCGCCGCGGCGTTCAGGTTGTTGCACGCCGCTTCAATGGCAAAGTGCATGGCAAAGTCGGCAACCGCCGCGCGTCCGTTGATGGGCGGACTCGTGGCCCACCAATTCAAGCTGGTGGGATCGCCGTCGAAGTATTCGCCATAAAACGGCTTGCCGGCCATGGCGCCGTGGCCCATGAACTCAGCCAGAAACGGCGCCCAGATTCCCTTCACGTCGTCGAGCCTTGCCCCGTCCGCCCCGGTAGTGCGAAACAGCCAGTCGCCGTAGTCAAGCGCGTCGTCGATGGTGTACCGCGCCGGGTTCGCGTGCTGGTAGACCTTCTCGTCGCCGAAGGCAGAATCGTTTCCAGGAGCCGGCACATCGTCTTCCGGCTGCGTTCCGCCGCCGGGCGTTGCGCGAAAACACCCCGGATGCATGGGGCCGCGGCCATTGAGCGTTTTGCCGTCGGCGCCCAGGTAGCGGTAGTTGGCGTTTTCTCCGCCAATCAACTGGTGCAGCACGACGTCGAGATCCACCGCCAGCCCGGCGCCGTGTGCCACCGCCACCAGCCGCCGCAGGGAATCGGCCGTGCCGTAGCGGGTGGGCACGCTCCATTGCTGGTTCTTCGTGCCCAGGTCGCGCGGATCGTAAAGCCCGTAGCCGTCGCAGCCCGCGCCCGCGCCGCCCTGGGCCTTGCTTGCCGGGGGAAGCTGAATTCGGTCGAAGCCCACGGCGGCCAGGTTTTCCGCCTCGGCGGCAAGCAGGTCCCAGAGCCATGGTTTGCCGGGGTCGGTGGAGGGCGCCGGCACCGTGATTCGGTTGCCGTTCTTGTCAAAAAACCTGCCCCAACCTATCAGGCTTACTGTCATGCGCGCGTTACCTCCAGCGGAACCGGTCCGCCATCGCAGTGGTGGATACGCTGCCGATGCAAAACAGGGATCGAGCCTGAGCGGAGTCAAAGCAACTCGCTGCTGAAATCCTCTTCGGCGTCGTGCGTATTCGGTTTTCCGTTTTGAAGGCCGGGGAAGCCGGCCTTGGATGTGCAGAGTCTACCCGATGCGGCCTTGAAGTGCATCCGTTTTCTGCCGCGCCCGCGGCGCATGTGCCTCCGCGGCGGGCGGGGATGTCTCTCCGCGGGCCTGCATGCCAAGCAACTCCAGAACGCAGTCGACCAGCGCCAGGGGGCTAGGGTCGGTTACAGCGTCGGCGGGGCTGCCGAAATTGTCGACAACCCAGGCTGACAGGCGAGCCAGCCGCAGCACCTTGGCCGTTGCAACGCGCCGGTGCGTGGCGTCGTAGATCTGCCTCGCTTCGTCCTGCTTCACGGTGTGGCAAAGGATTACCAGGTCGAACGGGCGCCCTGCGATCGATTCGAGTGCCTTACCGGTCGACACCCACTCCACATCGGCGCACATGCTCCGCAGCACCGCGGCGCGGGTGTCCAGTAACTCTACGTCCGATCCAACACAGAGAATTGCAGCCATCCAACACGACCTCGTCGGTAAGTATCCACAAGGAGCGCGATTTTCATTGATGGGCCCGATTGAGTTTTGGGGAAGAAAATACCACATTACTATAACAAAAAAGTTCGAAGAAATCTATCTCAAGCCCGCGATAAAGCAGTAGTTTTCGAAAATCTCTTCGATCCGCCCAGCCGCCGGGGTGTTCTGGCTGCATGGCTACCTTTTCTTCGCGGGCAGGCATCGTAATGCTTGTTACCGAACATAAGCAGGTGGGCGGCGCCATCATCCGCCAGCCGAAGCGAAGGATATTGGCCTGAGGGGGTGCTTCCCTCCAGTTTCGCGATGCCAAAGCTCATGGCATCCTCCCCAATGACAAAGAGAGGATGACCCCGTGAGCCAAACCGCCGTCGCCGAAAGACGCACCAGAGAACAGGACCGGCTGCTGCCGATCCTTGAGAGCCTGCGGCAATCCCAGAATCTGGCCGTTGCCGGCCAATTTGCCGCAACCATCATGCACGAGATCAACAACCCCCTCGAGGCCGTGCAAAATCTCAATTACCTGGTCCGGCAGAACTCCGGCAATGCAGCCATGGTCGATCAGTTCAGCCAACTCATCGACGAGCAGCTTGCCGTCATCGTTCGCATCGCCAAACAGACGCTCAGCTTTTACCGGCCGGTCGTGGCCAGGGAGAGAATCCTTATCGCCTCGGTTGCCGAGGCGGCGCTGCGCATCCATCAGAAGAGCATTGCTGCCAAGGAGATCACGATCGTCAAGCGGCTTGCCGGCGACGTCAGCGTGGAAGCGCAGCCCGGCGAGATTCTGCAAGTGCTGTCGAATCTTATTGCCAACGCCGTGGACGCGCTGCCGCTGCATGGGTCGCTCCATGTTCGCATCCACCGCTCCCATGCCGGCACCTGCATTGTTGTGGCCGATAACGGCCCCGGCATCCCCGACGCGGTGGCCGCCAGGATCTTCGACCCGTTCTTCACGACCAAGAGGGAACACGGGACGGGCCTGGGGCTGGCGATCTCCAAAGCCATCGTGGAGAAGCACCAGGGCAGCATCAAAAGCCGCAGCACAACGCGCTCCGGGCGCAGTGGTACGGCCTTCCGCGTCTCGTTCCCGCAGGCCTCCCAGCCGCCGCTCAATTAATTGCGTCCCTATGTACGCTATGGGACATTCAATTGAAGATAAATGGCTTATAGTCGGTCCCTGAATAGCTTCCAGAACGATGAAGTCAGGGACGCAATTTGCCTCGCCATTCTCAGGCGGCCATTCCTTGCGAACTGATGCAGAATGGGCCTCCTTATGGCACGTGAAAGTTCAAATCTGCTGCTGGATTCCCTTCCTGCCAGCCTGAAATGCTCGTTGATGGCACGGATGCAGCTCGTCCCGCTTCCGGTCGGAACCGTTCTCTGCAATCCCGGCGAACAGCCCAAATTTGCACATTTTATGACCTCCGGCATTGCTTCGGTGGTAACCTTCATGGCCTCGGGCATCGGCGCCGAGGTGGGCATGATCGGCAGCGAGGGCGTGGTAGAAGCCATCAACCTGCTGGGTCCGGGAAAAACTCCCACGTCCTCCTTCATCCAGGTGGAGGGGTCCGCGCTGCGCATCCGCTTTACGGAACTGCAGGAAGATATCTTCAAATCCCAACTCCTGCTCAAGAGCATCCTGGAGTTCGTTCAGTGTCACAGCTTTATTCTGAGCCAGCTTGCGGCCTGCCATGGCCTGCATGAGATTGAAGGCCGCCTGGCGCGCTGGCTGCTGATGGTGCAGGACCGCGTAAATAGCGAGAAGTTCTATCTGACCCAGGAGTTTTTGGCCGAGATGCTGGGAACGCGCCGCACCAGCGTCTCCGCTTCCGCCGCCAAGCTGCAAAGCCGCGGGCTGATTGAATACAGCCGCGGCCACATCCGCATCCTCGATCGCGCCGGCCTGCAGGCCGCCGCATGTGAGTGCTATCCCATTGTGCGCGACCTGAGCGCCGGGCTACGTTCCTAAGTACTACAGTTGTAGATCGGCTCTTACGGAGGGAGCAGGGGCCTTCAGGCCCCTGAAACCGCCCTCCAGTTGTAGATCGGCTTTTACGGAGGGAGCAGGGGCCTTCAGGCCCCTGAAACCGCCGCAAAACAGAGGGGCCTTCAGGCCCGGGCCCTTGTTCTCTTGCAGCATTCTGGCGAAGTACAACTGTGGTACTAGATCACTCTGGCCGGGCCCGCAGCGAGGCAAGCAGTGCCGGCGCTCCCAGCGTGTTGAGCACGTCGCCGGGACCCAGCCACGCCCGCCGAAGCTGCCGAATCCCGTATTCCATCTTGCCCAGGTGCCGGGTGTCGTGCGCGTCGGTGTCGATCGCGATGCGGCAGCCGAGTTCCTTGGCCATGCGCAGATCGCGATCGCACAGGTCCAGACGTTCCGGCGCGGCGTTGTGCTCCATCGCCACTCCCAGTTCGGCGGCGCGGCGCATCACCGCTCCCAGGTCCAGTTGAAAAGGCTCGCGGCGCAGCAGCAGCCGTCCGGTGGGATGGCCGAGGACGCGCACATAGGGGTTTTCAATAGCCCGCAGCACGCGCGCCGTCATCTCCTCGCTGCTCTGCTCAAAGC
>Ga0181516_10003514_pt1 | contig 10433 bp, 7 predicted proteins | sample PEATcosm2014_Bin_25_FD_121104 | JGI IMG/M metagenome (GOLD analysis project Ga0181516, IMG submission 121104) | Peatland microbial communities from MTU Mesocosm Facility, Houghton, MI, USA - PEATcosm2014_Bin01_10_metaG | ecosystem: Environmental > Terrestrial > Soil > Wetlands > Peat | place...
CGGTCATGGCCACCAGCCGGCCGCCGGCCTGGTAGTCGCGGATCAGCTTGAGCTTGTTCTCGGGCGTGGCCTGGGCCAGGAAGTCGTCCACCCCGGCCTCGGCGGCGATGGCCGCGGCGGTGAGCGGGTTGTCCCCGGTGACCATGACCGTCTTGATGCCCATGCCGCGCAGCTCGGCGAAGCGCTCCTTGATGCCGCCCTTGACGATGTCCTTGAGGTGGATCACCCCCAGGGCCCGCGCCCCTTCGGCCACCACCAGCGGCGTGCCGCCCTCCCGGGCGATGCGGTCCACTTCGATGCGCAGGGATTCAGGGTAGGCGCCGCCCTGGGCCTGGACATACTCCTCGATGGCCGAGGTGGCGCCCTTGCGGATCTCCCGGCCCTCCAGGCTGACGCCGCTCATGCGGGTCTGGGCGGTGAACGGGATGAACTTGGCGCCCAGGGCCTGGATGTCGCGCTCGCGCAGGTCGTAGAGCTCCTTGGCCAGCACCACGATGCTGCGGCCCTCGGGGGTCTCGTCGGCCAGGCTGGAGATCTGGGCGGCGTCGGCCATGGCTTCGGGCGTCACCCCTTCGGCGGGGATGAAGGCCACCGCCTGGCGGTTGCCCAGGGTGATGGTGCCGGTCTTGTCCAGCAGCAGCACGTCCACGTCGCCGGCGGCTTCCACCGCCCGGCCCGAGGTGGCGATGACGTTGGCCTGCACCATCCGGTCCATGCCGGCGATGCCGATGGCCGAGAGCAGGCCGCCGATGGTGGTGGGGATCAGGCAGACCAGCAGGGCCACCAGCACGGTGATGGTCACCGGCGCGCCCTGGCCGGCAGCCTTGACGCTGAAGATGCTGTACGGCAGCAGGGTGGCCGTGGCCAGCAGGAAAATGATGGTGAGGGCCGCCAGCAGGATGTCCAGGGCGATCTCGTTGGGGGTCTTCTGGCGCTTGGCGCCTTCGACCATGGCGATCATGCGGTCCAGGAAGGTCTCGCCCGGGTTGGCGGTGATCCTCACCACCAGCCAGTCGGAGAGCACCTGGGTGCCGCCGGTGACCGCGGAGCGGTCGCCGCCGGACTCGCGGATGACCGGCGCGGATTCGCCGGTGATGGCGCTCTCGTTGACGCTGGCCACGCCCTCGATCACCTCGCCGTCGCCGGGGACGGTATCCCCGGCCTCCACCAGCACCACGTTGCCGATGCGCAGCTGGGGCGCGTCCACCAGTTCGGTGGGGTCGGTGTGGCGGGACCCCTGCAGCAGCTTGGCCTTCACGTCCCGCCGGGACTTGCGCAGGTTGTCGGCCTGGGCCTTGCCCCGGCCCTCGGCCATGGCCTCGGCGAAGTTGGCGAAGATGAGGGTGAACCAGAGCCACAGCGAAATGGCCAGGATGAAGCCCGGGCGGGCCTCGCCGTGGCCGGCCAGGGCCTGGAAGTAGAGCAGGGTGGTCAGGGCACTGCAGATCCACACGGTGAACATCACCGGGTTGCGCAGCTGGTGCACGGGATTGAGCTTGCGCAGCGCCGCGAGGGCCGCGGGCTTGAGGATCGCGGGTTCGAACAGGGGACCGGGCTGGATCTCGCCGGTGGAACTGGATGTACGCATCTGGGATCTCCTAGGGACCGGGGTCAGAACCGCGCGAGCTGTTTTGCGATGGGCCCGAGGGCCAGGGCGGGGAGGAAGGTCAGGGCGCCCACCAGGAGCACCACGGCCACGAGCATGGTGACGAACAGCGGCGTGTGGGTGGGCAGGGTGCCCAGTCCCGGCGGGGTGCGCTTCTTGCCCGCCATGGAGCCGGCGATGGCCAGCACCGGGACGATCAGGCCGAAGCGGCCCACCAGCATCACCAGGGAGGTGGCGATGAAATAGAGCGGGGTGTTGACGCCCAGCCCGGCGAAGGCGCTGCCGTTGTTGTTGGCCACGCTGCTGAAGGCGTAGAGGATCTGGGTGAAGCCGTGGGCGCCGGGGTTGGAGACCGTGGCGGCCATGGCCGGGACCATCACCGCGACGGCGGTGCCCACCAGCACCAGCACCGCCGGGATCAGGATCACCAGGGAGGCCATCTTCATCTCGAAGGCCTCGATCTTCTTGCCCAGGTATTCCGGGGTGCGGCCCACCATGAGGCCGGAGACGAACACCGCGATCATGGCGAAGATGAGCATGCCGTAGAGGCCGCAGCCCACGCCGCCGAACACCACTTCGCCCAGTTCCATCAGCCACAGCGGCACCAGGCCGCCCAGCGGGGTGAAGGAGTCATGCATGCTGTTCACCGCGCCGCAGGAGGCGGAGGTGGTGGCGGTGGCGAACAGGGTGGAGCCGGTGACGCCGAAGCGCAGTTCCTTGCCCTCCATGTTGCCGCCGGGGTTCTCCTGGCCCGGCTGGATGCTGGCGGCCTGGGTCACGGGCAGGTTGCGCAGAGCGGTGTTGTTCTGGGTTTCCGCCCAGTTGCAGACGCCCAGCGCCAGCACGAAGATGATGGTCATGGCCGAGAGCAGGGCCCAGCCCTGGCGCCGGTCGCGCATGAGCTTGCCGAAGGCGTGGCAGAAGGCCGCGGGGATCAGCAGCATGGCCAGGATCTGGGCGAAGTTGGAGAGCGGGGTGGGGTTCTCGAAGGGGTGGGCCGCGTTGGCGTTGAAGAAGCCGCCGCCGTTGGTGCCCAGCATCTTGATGGCCACCTGGGAGGCCGCGGGGCCTACCGCCAGCACCTGCTGCAGCACGGTCCTGCCGCCGGAGGCGATGGGGGAGAGCAGGTGGGCCACCGGGTTGGCGCCCAGGGTCTGCACCACGCCCTGGGAGACCAGGAACAGGGCGAACACCAGGGACAGGGGCAGCAGCACATAGAGGGTGCCCCGGGTCACGTCCACCCAGAAGCTGCCCAGGTTGGTGGCCTTGCGGCGGCGGATGCCCCGGGCCAGGGCGGCCATGACGCCCATGCCGGTGGCGGCGGACAGGAAGTTCTGCACCGTGAGCCCGGCCATCTGGGTGAAGTGGCTGAGGGTGGTCTCGCCGGCGTAGGCCTGCCAGTTGGTGTTGGTGACGAAGCTGACGGCCGTGTTCCAGGCCAGGCCGGTGGGGACCGCGGGCAGGCCCTGGGGATTCAGGGGCAGCACCGCCTGGAACTTCTGCAGCAGGAACACCGCCAGGATGCCCATGGCGTTGAACAGGAGGACCGCCAGGGCGTAGTCCTTCCAGTCCATGCGGTCGTTGCCGGTGATGCCGGCCAGGCGGTAGATGCCCCGTTCCACGGGGCCGACCAGGCGGTCCAGGGGGGTGGCGTCCCGTTCCAGCACCTTGCCCAGGTATTCACCGAGGGGCTTGGCCAGGACCATCAGGACCACGAAGAAGATTGCGAACTGGAGCAGGGCGTTGGTGTTCACTGGAACCTCTCGGGCATCAGCAGAGCGATGGTGAGGTAGACCAGCAGGCCCAGGCCCAATAGAGCCGCGACGATATGCATTCCGTTCAAGCGGGTGCCCTCCGAGGGCACAAAGCCCCGTTGGGGAATCTAACAAAATCCGGATCAGGGGGTCGTCAGGATGAGAGTTGAATGCATCAAGATTTTGTCAAGATTTCCTGCCGGGCCGATCGCCCTCCCGCCGCCGGAACGCCTCGGCCAGCCGGCGCCCGGTGGGGGTGGCGCAGCAGCCGCCCCTGGAGGTGCACTTCAGGTCCGGGGACAGGGCCCGGCCCACCCGGTCCGCCGCGTCCAGGGCGTCGTGGAACGGCAGCACCGCGTCGGCGCCGGCCAGGGCCAGGTCGGCGAAGGCGATGGCGTTGGTGACGGCGGAGACGATCCGGCTCAGGCAGGGCTGTTCGAACCCGCCGGGGATCGGGTCGCAGGGCAGCCCGGTGGCGGCCTGGATGGCGAAACTGGCGGCGTGCTCCGCCTGGGCCGGCGTGCCCCCGGCCATTTCCACCAGGGCGGCGGCGGCCATGGCCGAGCACACCCCGGTCTCCCCGGCGCACCCGATCACTTCGCCGGTGGGGGCGGTGCGGGTGTAGGCGATGGCCCCGACCCCGGCGGCCACGAACAGCCCCCGGAGCAGGTCCGCGTCCCCGTAGCCCCGGTCCTGCTGGACCGCGTACAGCGCCGAGTACAGGTAGCCCCCGCCGGTGCCCATGGGGCCCGGGACGATGGGCGCGCCGCGCACCTTGGCGTTGACGCCCAGGGCCAGCAGCAGGGCCTGGGCGGTCACCGGGCCCGAGAACGTCAGGCCCGCCTCGGCGCGGGGCGCCCAGACCCGGTCGTAGCGGGTGTTGAACGGCGCCGCCGGGCCCGCCCCGAACGGGCCGGAGGCCGCGTGGACTTGGGCCTGGAGCAGGTCCCGGATCCGTTCCATGGCCGCGACGATCCGCGGCCGGGGCCAGGCCGAAGCCGCCTCCTCGTAGCGCAGGGCGATCTCCGCCAGCCCGGTCCCCGCGGCCTGGGCCAGGGCCCTCCAGCCGGCCATGGAATCGAACAGCTGCGGCTGGCGGCCGGGCAGGGTGGGCACCGGGAGGATGGCGTCCAGGCACAGGGCGCCCGCCGGAAGGTCCGCGGGCCGCTCCGTGGTCTTGAACCAGCACAGGACCCGGCCCGGGCGCTCCACCCGCCCGGCTTCCAGCAGACCCGCCGGGCAGTAGCCGGTGTCCCCGAACACCAGGGCCACCGGGCTGTCCCCCTGGAAGTGCACCGGGAAGCCCTCCAGGGCGACCACGTCCACCATGCCGCCGCCCACCGAGTCGCCCACCAGGGTCACGCTCCGGGTCGCCCCGTCCAGCCGGATCTTCACGGCGTTGAGATGGCCGCTTTCGGGCACGGGGACGAAGGCGAAGCTCAGGTCCACCCCCCGGCGCCGGGCCTCGCCCAGGGCGTCGAACAGCAGGGGATCCTCGGGGCCCAGGCCCAGGACCCCGGCCGCCAGGCCGAGGTCCTCGTTCATGAGGCCGAAGGTGCCGGCGAAGGACCCGGCGGGATCCAGGTGGAAGGTGGCGCTTCGGGGCGGCTCGCCCAGCAGCGACGCGGCCAGCAGGCCCAGGCGGCAGGGCCCGGCCTGGTGGGAGCTGGAGCCGGGCTGCATGACCGGCCCGAACACGTCGTTGAAGAACTCGGGGTAGAGGGGGATCATGCGGCCGCCCGTCCCGGCCGCAGCCGGTGCGCCAGCCCCCGGGCCGCCCAGGACAGCCCGGCGCAGAGCACATAGTAGACCGCCGCCGTGAACAGGAAGATCTCCGCCGGGTAGATCTGGGCCCGGGTGTTCACCTGGCTGGCAGTCATGGTGAGTTCCGGGACGTTCAGGATGAAGGCCAGGGAGGTGTCCTTGATCATGGAGGCGAACAGGGCCACGTACGAGGGCACCAGGTTGCGCAGGGCCTGGGGCAGGAGGATGGCGAAGAACACCTGGCCCTCGGTGAGGCCGCTGGCCAGCCCCGCCTCCCGGAGCCCTCGGGGCAGGGCCTCGATGCCCGCCAGGGTGGCGTACATCACCGCCCCCGAACTGAACCAGGCCAGGGCCAGGATCACCGAGAGCGCCCCGGGGATCGGCGTGCGGAACAGCGCCGGGACCAGGAAGTAGATCCAGAAGATGACGAAGATCAGCGGGATGCTCCGGACCAGGTCGGCCAGGAAGGTCAGCAGGAGCCGCAAGGGCCGGGGTCCGAGCCGGGCGGCCAGGGCCATGGCGATGCCCAGGGCCAGGGCGAGGCATCCGGCCGCCAGGGCCATGAGCACGGTGAGCAGCAGGCCCCCCACCTCGCCCTGGAACGTCCTGCCCCACAGGAAATAGTCCCAGTTCTTCCAGATGACGGTGAAGTCCAGTCCCATCTCAGGCCTGCCTTCCGGTGGTGAGGATCCGCTCCAGGACGAGGCCGAGGGCCAGGTAGAGCAGGGTCCCCGCCGCGAAGGCCTCGAAGGCGTGGCTGTTGAAGCTCTCGATGTGCCGGGCCTGGTAGGTGATCTCGGCCAGGCCGATGCTGCAGGTGATGGAGGTGAGCTTCATCAGGTTGAGGTACTGGCCCACCACCGGCTGGTAGGCGTTGCGCAAAGCCTGGGGCAGCAGGATCGCGGTGAGGGTGTCCCAGGCGCCCAGGCCCTGGCTGGCGGCGGCCTCCCGCTGGCCCGGGGCCACGGCGTTGAGGCCGGCCCGGAGCTCCTCGGACAGGAAGACCCCGATGAACAGGCCCACCCCCCAGGCGGAGGCGGCGAACTCCGGGGCGCACACCGAGACGTTGCCCGGGAGCACGGCCCAGGGGTGGTCGCCGGTCATCCAGGCCTTCACCCCCATGGGCAGCAGGCCGAAGCCGACAAAGTACCAGACCATGAGCTGGATCAGCAGCGGGGTGTTGCGCACCAGGCTGACCAGGGCCCGGGTGGCCCCGCGCACCGGCGCCACGGGCGACAGCCTGAGGGCCGTGAGGATCACGGCCAGCACGGTGGCGATGGCCCCGGCCACCAGGGTGATGGCCAGGGTGACCGCCAGGCCGCACAGCAGCCAGATGCGAGGTTGTCCGGTGAGCGCGCCGGACCAGTCTATGGCGAAACCCATGCCGTGCCTTTCATGGCAAGTCAGTCCCCGGCCGTGTGCAGGGGCGACAGGATCTGGCTGAGGAACTGCCGGGCCCTGGGGCTGCGCGCCGCCTCGAAGAACGCCTCCGGAGGCGCGTCCTCCTCGATCCGGCCCTGGTCCAGGAACAGGATCCGGTCGGCCACGGTGCGGGCGAAGCCCATCTCGTGGGTCACCACCACCAGGGTGATGCCGTGGTGGCTCAGCTGGCGGATCACCGAGAGCACCTCGCCGATCATCTCCGGGTCCAGGGCCGAGGTGGGCTCGTCGAACAGCAGCAGGTCGGGCCGGGTGGCCAGGGCCCGGGCGATGGCCACCCGCTGCTGCTGGCCGCCGGAAAGCTGGCCGGGGAGGCTGCTGGCCTTGTCGGCCAGGCCCACCTGGTCCAGGACCTCGTCGGCCACCGCGTCGGCCTCGGCCTGGGTCTGGCCCAGGACCTTGCGCAGGGCCAGGGTGACATTCTGCCGGGCGCTCATGTGCGGGTACAGGTTGAACTGCTGGAACACGAAGCCCACGCCGGTGCGGAGCCGCCGCAGCGCCTCCGCACCGGCGTGGGTGGAACTGACCCCGTCCACCAGGATCTCGCCGCGGGTGGGGGTTTCCAGCCGGTTGACCATCCGGATCAGGGTGGATTTCCCCGACCCGGAGGGCCCGCAGACCACCACCACGCTGCCGCGGTCGATGCCCAGGGTGATGCCGCGGATGACCTCCAGGGCGCCGAAGGACTTGTGGACGTCACGGAACTCGATCACCGGCGGCGTCGCCATGGCTACTTGCCGGCGGCGATCTTGAACGGCCGGGGCACGTTGACCAGGGCGCCGGAGCCGAACCACTGGTCGTAGATCTTCGCGGCGGAGCCGTTCTTCTCCAGGGCCAGCAGGGTGGTGTTGACCAGGTCCAGGACCGGCTGCTCGCCCTTGCGCACGCCGATGCCGATCCGTTCCCTGGACAGGAAGTCGGGGAGGATCTTGAACTTGGCCTTGTCCTGGGCCCGGGCCAGGGCGTCCACCAGGATCGAGCCGTCCTGGGTGATGGCCTGGACGTTGTTCGACCGGAGCGCCTGGAAGGCCTGGGGCAGGTCGTCATAGCTGATGGCCTTGACGTTGGGGAACAGGGCCTTGAGCTGGTTCTCCTCGGTGGTGCCCTTGACCGCGCCCACCCGGGCCGTGGCGTAGTCGGCCAGCTTGTCCGAGGCGCCGGCGGGGACCAGCACCTGCTGTCCGGAAATGAAGTAGGTGTAGCTGAAATCCACCACCTGCGCCCGTTCCGGGGTGTTGGTCAGGTCGGCCACGATGAGGTCCACCTTCCCCGACTGCAGCAGGGGGATGCGGTTGGCGGGGTTGGTGCCGACGATCTGCAGCTTGACGCCGATCTTGTCGGCGAAGGCCTTGGCGAAGTCCACGTCGTAGCCGACGGTCTCCTTGGTCTTCTCGTCGATGAGGCCGAACGGGGGGTTCTGGTCGATGACGGCGACCCGCAGGACGCCGGCCTTCTTGATGTCGGCCAGCTGGTCGGTGGCGGCGAAGGCGGGGATCACCAGGGTGAGGGCCAGGGCGAAGGCCCCGGCTTTGGGGGTCAGGCGGAATTGCATGGTAGCTCCCAGGACCCGGACGGGTCGGTTGGCGGGTTGCCATCTTGCCGATGGGCAACGGTTGAATGGTTAACGGCGAACGATCCGCTCCGGTGGGTCCCAGCAGCCGCCGGGGCAGGATCCTGCCTCAGCCGAGGGCATCCGCGGAGCCTCTAGTGCTTCAAGGCTCAGCCTAGCGACAACAGGGGAAGGCCCGTTGTGCCACCAGGTGCTTGAAGGGATGGTTCATGGCGTTTCCCAATTGAAACAAAACAACGAAGAAAAGAAAGAAATGCTCGCAGGAATAGATTACTGACAACTCTTTTGTGCGTCAAGCATGAAATTGATATTTCTTGGTTGATTGGTAATAAATAAGGACGCTCCGCGACGACACACCCGGTCTGGCCCTGCGGGCTTGCGCAAGGGTTTCGTTCCGGATGGACCTTGTTTTAGTTTTGCCTCAATTTCTATAATAACCCATGATCTTATTTTAGGAGGGTGCACCAAGCCCATGCTGCGTCCGGACAGTGGCCACTACATCACGCAAACGACCCAGGGAGAGGCTGTTCGTGCTTTCATTCCGGCGGACCTGCCGCCGGAGCCCGCCATCCAATGGGGGCCGGGCCTTCTGCTTGCCCAACAAAGAGCAGCCACGGCCCTGGGGCGCCTGGATGGCATAACGGCCCTGCTGCCGGACCCGACCCTCTTCCTGTACTCCTACATTCGCAAAGAGGCGGTGCTTTCCTCCCAGATCGAAGGGACGCAATCCTCCCTCTCCGACCTCCTGACCTTCGAGAATGCCCAGGCCCCCGGGGTTCCTCTGGATGATGTGCTGGAGGTCTCGAACTACGTGGCCGCCCTGGCCCATGGCCTGGCCAGGCTGGCTTCGGGTTTTCCGCTCTGCCTGCGGCTGGTCAGGGAAATCCACGAAGTCCTGCTGGCCAAAGGGCGTGGCAGCACCAAACAGCCGGGCGAGTTCCGGAGCTCCCAGAACTGGATCGGCGGCAGCCGCCCGGGCAACGCCGCCTTCGTGCCCCCTCCCCACGAGTCGCTGCAGGACTGTCTCGGCGCCTGGGAGTCCTTCCTCCATGGTCCCTTCGATCCGCTCACCAAGGCAGCCCTGGCCCACGTCCAGTTCGAGACCATGCATCCGTTCCTGGACGGCAACGGGCGGGTCGGCCGGCTGCTGATCACCCTCATCCTGAGCGCGGAAGGGGTGCTGGGCGAGCCCATGCTTTACCTGAGCCTCTTCCTCAAGCAGCATCGGTCGACCTACTATGAATTGCTCCAGAGGGTCCGCCGGGACGGGGACTGGGAAGCCTGGCTGGACTTCTTCTTCCAGGGTGTAAGGGAGACGGCCGATGGGGCGGTGGCCACGGCCAAGCGCCTGCTCAGCCTGTTCGCGGAAGACCTGAAACGCATCCAGGGCAAGCGCGTGGCGCCCTCCGTGCTCCAGGTCTACCACCATCTCCAGGGGCGCCCCATCCGTTCCTCCGCCGCCATCGGCGAAGCCGCAGGGCTCACTCCGGCTACGGTCAACAAAGCCCTGGAACACCTGCTGGCCATCGGCGTGGTCAAGGAAATCACCGGCGGGCAGCGGAACCGGCTCTTCGCCTACGAACAGGAACTGGAAATCCTGGCCGAAGGCACGGATATCTGAAACCGCGGGTCCCGGCCGGCGGCCGGGACCCGCGCCTTCAGGCCTGGTGGTAGATCTCGGCCCCGGTGGCCTCGAACTCCTTGGCCTTCTCTTCCATGCCCACCGCCAGCGCGTCCGCCTCGCTCACCCCGTGGGTCCGGGCGTACTCCCGCACGTCCTGGGTGATCTTCATGGAACAGAAGTGCGGCCCGCACATGGAGCAGAAGTGCGAGGACTTGGCCCCCTCGGCCGGCAGGGTCTCGTCGTGGAACTCCCGGGCGGTGTCCGGATCCATGGCCAGGTTGAACTGATCCTCCCAGCGGAACTCGAACCGGGCCTTGGACATGGCGTCGTCCCACAGGTTGGCGCCCGGGTGGCCCTTGGCCAGGTCGGCGGCGTGGGCGGCGATCTTGTAGGTGATGACCCCGTCCTTCACGTCCTTCTTGTTGGGCAGGCCAAGGTGCTCCTTGGGGGTGACGTAGCACAGCATGGCGGTGCCGTACCAGCCGATCATGGCGGCGCCGATGGCCGAGGTGATGTGGTCGTAGCCCGGCGCCACGTCGGTGGTGAGGGGGCCCAGGGTGTAGAAGGGCGCCTCGCCGCAGACCTCCAGCTGCCGGTCCATGTTCTCCTTGATCTTGTGCATGGCCACGTGGCCGGGGCCTTCGATGATGGTCTGCACGTCGTGCTTCCAGGCGA
>Ga0181516_10003515_pt1 | contig 10429 bp, 9 predicted proteins | sample PEATcosm2014_Bin_25_FD_121104 | JGI IMG/M metagenome (GOLD analysis project Ga0181516, IMG submission 121104) | Peatland microbial communities from MTU Mesocosm Facility, Houghton, MI, USA - PEATcosm2014_Bin01_10_metaG | ecosystem: Environmental > Terrestrial > Soil > Wetlands > Peat | place...
TACGCCGCGCTGGATCTGGGCACGAATAATTGCCGCCTGCTGGTGGCGCGTCCGACGGCGGACGGGTTTCGCGTCATCGACGCATTTTCTCGCGTGGTGCGCCTCGGCGAGGGGCTCTCCCAGACGGGTCGGCTGGGCGAAGCGGCGATCGAGCGCACGCTCGACGCGTTGAGGGTCTGTCGCGACAAGATGATGGCGCGCGGGGTGACGCGGGCGCGGCTGATCGCCACCGAGGCCTGCCGCGCCGCGGAGAACGGCGTCGAATTCCTCGAGCGGGTGCGCGAGCGGCTCGACCTCAAGCTGGAGATCGTCGACCGCGAGACCGAGGCGACGCTGGCGGTGGCCGGCTGCAGCGAGCTCGCCGACCGCGAGGCCGAGTCGATCCTGCTGTTCGACATCGGCGGCGGCTCGTCGGAGATCATCTGGCTCGACCGCGGCGCGCGCGACGGCGTCGCCATTCGCCGGTTGCAGTCGTGGGAGTCGCTGCGGCTCGGCGTCGTCACCCTGGCCGAGAAATTCGGCGGCGACGAGGTCACGCCGGAAGCTTTCGCGGCGATGACCCTTTTCGTCGCCGAAGCGCTCGCGCCTTTCGCCGCGCAGGTCGCCGGCCGCGAGCGCTGCGGCCGCTTTCATCTGCTCGGCACGTCGGGCACGGTGACGACCATCGCCGGCGTCCATCTCAACCTGCCGCGCTATGATCGGCGGGCGGTCGACGGGCTGTGGCTGACCAGCGCCGAGGTCGACGCGACCATCGCGCGGCTCAAGGCGATGACCTACGCCGAGCGCGCCGCCAACGCCTGCATCGGCGCCGAGCGGGCCGATCTGGTGCTCGCCGGCTGCGCGATCCTCGAAGCGATCCGCGGCCATTTCCCCGCCCAGCGCATCCGCATCGCCGACCGGGGCTTACGCGAAGGCATGCTGATGCAGATGATGCGCGCCGACCGCGTGTGGCCGCGACCGCGCGGCGGGGCGCTCGGATGACCGGCGGCAGTTCGGGACACGAGGGCGGCCGGGCGCTGAAGACGCGCGTGCGCACCGCGCGCAAGCGCTCGCTCGCCTCGACCCTTTGGCTCGAGCGTCAGCTCAACGATCCCTTCGTCGCCCAGGCCAAGCGCGAGGGCTATCGCTCGCGCGCCGCCTACAAGCTGATCGAAATCGCGGAAAAATACGCCTTGTTCCGCCCCGGGCAGCGCATCGTCGATCTCGGCGCCGCGCCGGGCGGCTGGAGCCAGGTTGCGGCGCGCGCTGTCCAGGCGGCCGAAGGCAAAGGCCGGGTCGTCGCCATCGACCTGCTTCCGGTCGACGCGATCGTCGGAGTCGAATTCGAGGTGATGGACTTTCACGCCCCCGACGCGCCTGAACGGCTCGAGGCGCGGCTCGGCGGCCTCGCCGACGGCGTGATGTCGGACATGGCGGCCAACGCCACCGGCCACCGCAAGACCGATCATCTGCGCATCGTCGGCTTGGCCGAGCTCGCCGCCGACTTCGCCGCGAGCGTGCTGGCGCCGGGCGGATTCTTTCTCGCCAAGGTGCTGCAGGGCGGATCGGAGGGCGAACTGTTGGCGCGGCTGAAGCGCGACTTCGTCGCGGTTCGCCATCTCAAGCCGAAAGCGAGCCGCGCCGACAGCGCCGAACTCTACGTGCTGGCGACCGGCTTCCGCGGCGCGCGCGAATAGGGTCCGTCACTCCGCCGGCGTCGCATCCTCGATCGCCTGCCGCTGGCCGGAGACTTCCGCGCCGGCGTCGGGCTTCAGCCGGGCGAAAATCGCCACCGAACTCACCGCGACCAGCGACACCACGGCGAAGCTCAGCGTCATGTCGCGCGGCAGCAGCGCCGCATCGCCGAGACCCCAGCGGAACGTCTGGACGCTGGCGGCGGCGAGCGCGACGCCGACTGCGCCCGACATCTGCTGGGCGACGCTGGCGAAGCTGGTGGCGCGGCTCATCCGCGCCTGATCGATATCGGCGTAGCCGATCGCATTGAGGGCGGTGAATTCGAGCGAGCGGAAGAAGCCGCCGGCGAGCAGCGCCGTCAGCAGCAACCAGTGCGGCGTCGCGGCGGTGAACAGGCCGCAACTGGCGAGGAACAGGACCGACACGATTCCATTGACGACCAGCACGCTGCGGAAACCCCAGCGCTTGAGGATCGTCGCGGCGGTGAACTTCATCGCCATCGCGCCGGCGGCGGAGGCGAAGGTCAGCGAGCCGGATTGGAACGGCGTCAGACCGAAACCGATCTGCAACAGCAGCGGCAGCAGAAAAGGCATGGCGCCGATGCCGATGCGGAACAGGAAGCCGCCGACCACGCCGGCGAAGAAGGTGCGGATCTTCAGCAAGCTGAGGTCGACGATCGCCTCGGGGTCGCGGCGCGCGTGGCCGACATAGAGCGCGAGCAGCAGCAGGCCGGCGAGAACAAGCGCGGCGTCGAGGACGCGCGGCATGAACGGCACGCCGGCGACCGTCAGGCCGAACACCAGACTCAGCAGGCCGGCGCCGGAGAGCAGGAAGCCCTTGAAGTCGAAGCGGGCGACGTCGCGCTCGCGGATGTTCTCGATGAACCGCAGCGACAGCAGGACGCCGGCGAAGCCGATCGGCACGTTGATCCAGAAGATCCAGCGCCAATGGAAATAGGTGGTGATGAAACCGCCGAGCAGCGGCCCGACCACCGGGCCGATCAGCGCCGGCACGGTGAGATAGGCGAGCGCGTTGACCATGTCGCTCTTCGGCGTCGAGCGCAGCAGCACCAGCCGTCCGACCGGCACCATCATCGCCCCGCCGAGGCCCTGGAAAACGCGCGCGGCGATCAGCGTCGTCAGGCCGGTCGACGCGCCGCAGAGAATCGACCCGAGGGTGAAGACGACGATCGCCGAGCAGAACACGGTGCGCGCGCCGAGCTTGTCGGCGACCCAGCCGGAGGCGGGGATGAACACCGCCAGCGTCAGCATGTAGGAGGTCAGCGCCAGTTTGAGCACGATCGGGTCCTGGCCGAGGTCGCGCGCGATCGCCGGCAGCGAGGTCGCCAGCACCGTTCCGTCCATGTTTTCCATGAACAGCGCGGTGGCGATGATGAAGGGCGTGAGGATCCAGGGGCGCATTGGGGCGCGGCCTTCTTGGCGCCGTCGGGTCGTCACGGCAAGGCGAGGGGGCCGGGCGCGGCCCCGGCGGCGCTCACAATAGGGTGAAAGGCGGGCGAGGGGCCATAGCGCGCCGGCGACAAGCCGCTAGGAAACCCGGCGAGCGCGTGTTAGGCAGCCCCGCCATGCAGCGGCGGCGATTCTGACCCCGGCGAAAGGCTCCCCATGGCGATCCTGGAAAACACGACCATTTCCGAAGGCTTGGCCTTCGACGACGTGTTGCTGCGGCCGGGCCACAGCACGGTCATGCCGGGAGCGGTCGAAATCGGCTCGCGGCTGACGCGGGCGATCAGCCTCAACCTGCCGATCGCCTCTTCCGCCATGGACACGGTGACCGAGGCGCGGCTCGCCATCGCCATGGCCCAGGCCGGCGGCATCGGCGTCATCCACCGCAACCTCACGCCCGAGCAGCAGGCGGAGGAGGTGCGCAAGGTCAAACGGTTCGAGAGCGGCATGGTGATCGACCCGATCACCATCTTCCCTGACGCCACGCTCGCCGACGCGCTGGCGCTGATGCGCCGCGCCGGCATTTCCGGCGTGCCGGTGGTCGAGCGCGGCCCCGACGGCAAGCCGGCGCAACTCCTGGGCATCGTCACCAACCGCGACGTGCGCTTCGCCGACGATCCGCTGCAACCGATCACCGAATTGATGACGCGCAAGGTGATCACCGTCGGCGAGGGCGTCGGCAAGGAGGAGGCGCGCCGTCTGCTGCACCAGCACCGGATCGAGAAGCTGGTGGTGGTCGACGAGGCCGGCCGCTGCGTCGGCCTGATCACCGTCAAGGACATCGAAAAGGCGACGGCCCATCCCCACGCCGCCAAGGACGGCGACGGCCGCTTGCGCGTCGCCGCGGCGACGACGGTCGGCGCCAAGGGCTTCGAACGCGCCGAACTGCTGATGGAGGCGGGGGTCGACTGTCTCGTCGTCGACACCGCCCACGGCCATTCCGAACACGTGCTGGAGCAGGTCAGGCGCATTCAGCGCGCGACCAACAAGGTCGCGATCATCGCCGGCAACGTCGCGACCCGCGAGGGCGCGCAGGCGCTGATCGACGCCGGCGCCGACGCGATCAAGGTCGGCATCGGCCCGGGCTCGATCTGCACCACTCGCATCGTCGCCGGCGTCGGCGTGCCGCAATTCAGCGCGATCCTCGAGGCGGCGGAGGCGGGGCGCAAGGCGGGGATCCCGGTCATCGCCGACGGCGGCATCAAATATTCGGGCGACCTCGCCAAGGCGATCGCCGCCGGCGCCGATTGCGTGATGATCGGCTCGCTGCTCGCCGGCACCGACGAAAGTCCGGGCGAGGTGTTCCTCTACCAGGGCCGCTCCTACAAGAGCTATCGCGGCATGGGCTCGCTCGGCGCGATGGCGCAGGGCTCGGCCGACCGCTACTTCCAGCAGGACATCAAGGACCAGATGAAGCTGGTGCCGGAGGGCGTCGAGGGCCAGGTGCCCTATCGCGGCCCGGCCGGCGCCATCCTGCATCAGCTGGCGGGCGGCCTGCGCGCGGCGATGGGCTATGTCGGCGCGGCGACGATCGCCGAATTCCAGGCGAAAGCGAAGTTCACCCGCATCACCTCGGCGGGCCTGCGCGAAAGCCACGTCCACGACGTCGCCATCACCCGCGAGAGCCCGAACTACCCGACGGCGAACTAGGGATCAAAGCCCTACGCTTGACGCCCGCCCGGGCGCGTCGAAACGGGGCGGAACGCGGTCGGTCGCGCGCGCGACTGCGGGCGTCAGGAATGCGCCTATCGCGGCCAGCCGCGGCCGATGCTTCCGGTCGGGCTGACCGCCGATTGGCCACAAACGTTCCTGGCATGCGGACGGAAATTCTGCCGCACAATGCGCCGCGAATCGAATCGCGTCGGAAAACGAAACGAGATTCCGCCGCTGCCGCCTTCAGATCGCGCTAGGCAAACCGAGCCGCTTGCGGAGCGCCGGCGCGCTGGTGTTGGCGCGGAATCCCGGCCCGCCGCGCTGGAAACTCCGCGCCGCGGCAAGATCGCCGACCACGACGGGCTCGCAGCCGGCGTCGCGGACAAGCCGCTCGGCGACGCGCAGCGCCTCTTCATCGTCGCTGGCGAGCGGCACGCCGAGCTTGGCGCCGCGGCCGGCCGCCGACGCCTCGACCGAGTTTGCGTCGACGGCGCTGAAGGCGCGCACAAGCCGCGCGCCCGGCAGATATTTCGCGGTAGAAACGGCGACGCCGGCCGTCTCAATCGCGCGCCGAAAGACCCCCGGATCGGGCGGATAGGGGTTGCACGCGTCGAATACGATCTTGCCTTTGAGCGCGCCGCCAAGGTCGCGCCCAATCGCTTCCAACGCTCCATAAGGCGTGGCGATCAGCACGACCTCGCCGAACGCCGCGGCTTCGGCCGGCGTGCCTGCTGAAGCGCGCGGACCAAGCTCGCGAACCATGGCGGCGAGCTTGTCCGGATGTCGAGACGAGAACAGAACTTCGTGCCCCGCCTTCGCCCAAACGCCGCCGACTGCGCCGCCGAGCCAGCCAGCGCCAATGAGCCCGATGCGCATGAAGATCTTCCTTGTTCTCTGTCCGTCGACGCGGCGTTCGGTTCGGTTTGCTCAAACCGTCAGCGTCGCCATGTCGATGACGAAGCGGTAGCGGACGTCGGAATGCTCCAGCCGCTCGAAAGCTTCGTTGATCTGATCCATGCGGATCATCTCGACCTCAGGCAGAACGCCCTTCTTGGCGCAGAAGTTGAGCATCTCCTGCGTCTCGGCGATGCCGCCGATCGGCGACCCGGCGACGCGGCGACGCCCCAGAAGGAGAGGCACGGTGCTGATCTCGTTGAGCGGGCCTATCTGCCCGACCAGCACCAGCGTGCCGTCGACGTCGAGCAGCGGGATGTAGGGATTGATGTCGTGCTTGACCGGAACCGTGTCGACGATGAGGTCGAAGCTCGACGCCGCCTTCGCCATCGCCTTCGCGTCGGCCGAGACGAGCAGCCGATCGGCGCCGAGCGCGAGGGCGCCGGCCTCTTTGCCGTTCGACCGGCTCATAACGGTGACGTCGGCGCCCATCGCCGCCGCGAGCTTGACGGCCATATGGCCGAGACCGCCGAGTCCGATCACGCCGACGCGGCTGCCCGGGCCGACGTTCCAGGCGCGCAGCGGCGAGTAGGTGGTGATGCCGGCGCAGACCAGCGGCGCGGCCTTCGACAGGTCCAACCCGTCGGGGACGCGCAGCACAAACTCCTCGCGCACGACAAGGCGCTTCGAGTAGCCGCCGTAGGTCGGCTCGCAGCTGATCCGATCGCGATCATTGTAGGTCTGGGTGTTGCCCTTGCGGCAGAGCTGCTCGAGTCCCTTGCGGCACTGATCGCACTGCTGGCAGGAATCGACCATGCACCCGACCGCGACCGCGTCGCCGACCTTGTAACGCGTGACTTCGCCGCCGATCTCGATCACGCGGCCGACAATCTCGTGGCCGGGAACCATTGGGTATGTGCTCCATCCCCAATCGTTGCGGGCCTGATGGAGGTCGCTGTGGCAGATGCCGCAGTAGAGAACCTCCATCACGACATCGTTGGGGCGTGGGGCCCGTCGCTCAAACGTGAACGGCGCCAGAGGCGCGTCGGCGGATTGGGCTGCATAACCAAGAGTCTTCATGTCTTCTGCTCCATAATTGCGTGTTGAAGAACGGCGCTCAGCGGCCGACTCGGGCTTGCAGGTGCGGCGGATAGCGATCGCCTTGCACAGTGATCTTGGCGACGGCGCCCTCGATCTCGCGAAGATCGGCGGAGGTCAACTCGACCTTCGCCGCGCCGACGTTCTCATCCAGGCGATGCAGCTTCGTGGTGCCGGGGATCGGCGCGATCCATGGCTTTTGCGCCAGCAGCCAGGCCAGCGCGATCTGCGCCGACGTCGCCTTCTTTCTGGCGGCGATTTGGCCGAGAAGCTCGACGAAAGCCTGGTTCGCCTTTCGCGCCTCCGGCGTGAAACGGGGCACGATGTTGCGGAAGTCCTTGGCGTCGAAGGTCGTCTTATCGTCGATCGCGCCGGTGAGGAAGCCTTTGCCGAGCGGGCTGAAGGGGACGAAGCCGATCCCCAGCTCTTCCAGCGTCGGCAGAATCTCCTTCTCCGGCTCGCGCCACCACAGCGAGTATTCGCTCTGAAGCGCCGCGACCGGCTGGACGGCGTGCGCGCGCCGGATCGTCTGCGCGCCGGCTTCCGACAGGCCGAAGCGCCTGACCTTGCCCGCCTTGATGAGGTCCTTCACCGCTCCCGCGACATCCTCGATCGGCACCTCTGGGTCGACGCGGTGTTGATAGAAGAGGTCGATGACGTCGGTCCGCAGCCGCTTCAACGCCGCCTCGGCGACCTCTCGAATGTGCCGCGGCCGGCTGTCCATGCCGCTCTGGCCGCCCGCCGGGTCGAACTTGAAGCCGAACTTGGTGGCGATGACGACCTTGTCGCGCACGGGCGCAAGGGCTTCGCCGACGATGTCCTCGTTCTTGAATGGCCCGTAGGCCTCGGCGGTGTCGAAGAAGGTGACGCCGCGATCGACGGCGGCGCGGATCAGCTTGATCGCTTCGCCGCGCTCGGCGGCTGGGCCGTAACCGTAGCTCAATCCCATGCAGCCCAGCCCGATCGCCGAGACCTCCAGGCCGCTCTTGCCGAGTTTGCGTTTTTCCATCGCCCGTTCTCCAGTCCTTCGCGGAGGCCCAAATCACCGTCTCTTCCGACGATCAGGCGCCGTATTGCTCGTCGCCGACCCTCTCCAGCCAGTCGGCCGACTTGCCGTCCAACTCCTCGACGATGGCGATGTGGGTCATCGCCGTGGCCGCCGCCGCGCCGTGCCAGTGCTTCTCGCCTGGCGGAAACCAGATCACGTCGCCGGGCCGAATCGCTTCTTTGGGTCCGCCCCAGCGCTGCGCCCAGCCGAGACCGGCGGTGACGATCAGGGTCTGGCCGAGCGGATGGGTGTGCCACGCGGTGCGGGCGCCGGCCTCGAAGGTGACGCTGGCGCCGAAGCCGCGCGCTGGTTCTGGCGCCTGAAACAGCGGATCGACGCGGACGGCGCCGGTGAAGTACTCGGCCGGCCCTTTTGCAGACGGCCGGGAGCCGTTTCGTTTGATCTCCATTGTCGCTCTCCTTTTCCTTCACACAGTCGAAACGCTCTGCCTCGTCTGCGTCGCGACGCTCTCGTTCCGCCGGGTCATGCCGCCGCTCTTGCGACGCTGTTTACGCGCCGGCGGGGAAATCCGTCGAAGCGGCGAGTTCCCGCTGCGCCTCGAAGCCCTCGATGCGTTTGCGCAGCGTCGACAGCGTGCTCTCCAGCGCCTGCGAACCGAGGACCATGCGCAGCGGCGCCGGCTCGACGTCGACGCTGTCGATGATGCGCGCCGCCATCCGGGCCGGATCGCCCGGCGCGAGGCCATTCTTGGGATCGAGCATGCGCAGAAAGGCGTGCGCCGGGTTGTTGTCGTAGGTCGGCGTCAGTTTTGCGACCTGCGCGCTGCCATAACGAAACGCGGTGCGGGCGCCGCCGGGCTCGACGATCGTCACGCCGATCCCGAACGGCGCGACTTCCTGGGCGACCGACTCGGCAAAGCCTTCGACGCCCCATTTTGTCGCGTGGTACATCGAGTTGCCGGCGAAGGCGACCTGGCCGCCATAGGTGGACATCTGGATGACGCGTCCGCCGCCCTGGGCGCGAAGATGCGGCAGCGCCGCGCGGATGAGCTGGATCGAGCCGACCAGGTTGGTGGCGATCATGTGATCGATCTGCGCGTCGGAAAGCTCTTCGGCCGCGCCGAACAGGCCGTAGCCGGCGTTGCTGACGATCACGTCGATGCGTCCAAGCCGGGCAAACGAACGTTCGACGACGGCGCGGATCGCCGCGACGTCGGTCACGTCGAGCTTCTCGGCGTGGAACGCCTTGGGATATCGCTTGACGAGATCGGCGACCTTGCCGACGTCGCGAACGGTTCCAACGACGCGGTCGCCGCGCGCCAACAGTTGATCGGTCAGCTCACGGCCGAAACCGCTGCTGACGCCGGTGATGAGCCATGTGCGTTGTGACATCATAAGTTCTCCTGGAATTGCGCCGCCGCCGGCGCGCCGGCGTTCGTTCGCCCTATGGTTCCGCCGGCGGCGGCGCGACCTCGTCGATCGCCCGCAGCGCGTTGAGCGTGCGTGGGTAGCCGATGAACGGCAGCAGTTGCGTCACAACGTCGATCAGCCGCGCGCGGTCATTGCCGACATTGAGGTTCGCCGCGACATGACCCCTGACCTGGGGGTCGCAGCCGCCGAGCGAGACCAGCATGCTGAGGGTGAGAAGCTCGCGGGTGGGAACGTCGACGCCGGCGCGGGTGTAGTTGTCGCCGAAGCAGTTGGCCGATAGGTAGCGCTGGATGTGCAACTCGTCGGCGGGCGCGGCGGCGTAGAGTTTCTCCACGACTTCGCCGCCGATGATCTGCTTCTGGACCGCAAGGCCCTTTTCGGCGCGGGTCTCGGGCGTGGTCGTCGACTGGCCTGGCAGGGGCAACGCGACGCCGCGCTCGGCCAAGACCTCATTGGTCGCATGAAGGAAGTCGAAGACCTTGGCCATGCCGACGTAGGGCGCCGCATGGTAGACGATCTCCTTGATTTCGACCGGCGTGACGCCGACGGCGAGCGCCGCGCCGAGCATGACGCGGTACTCGCGCAGCGCCTGGCAGGCGATCATCGACGCGAGGTGAACCATCAGCCGGGTGCGCGCGTCGAGATCGCCGTGCGCCAGCACTTCGTCGAAGGCGAAGTTGTCGAAGGTCTCGATCAGCTCCGGGTCCGTAACCGCCAAGGTCGAGACGTGGCCGGGAAAAAGCGCGTCGTGATTCTTGCGCGCGCGCGGATTGGGCGCCATCGCCATTCTCCTTATCGTTCGTTCATCGACCGGCCGCCGCCTAGAGTCCGGTCATCTTCAAGGCCGCTTCGGGCAACCGCTCGCCCTTGAGTTCGATCTTGGCCGCCGCCGTTTTGATCGCTGCGAGATCGGCGGCCGTCAGTTCGACGGCGGCCGCCCCGAGATTTTCCTCCAGGCGATGGACCTTCGTCGTCCCCGGAATCGGAACGATCCAGGGCTTCTGGGCGAGCAGCCAAGCGAGGGCGATTTGGGCGAGCGTCGCGCCCTTGCGGTTCGCGACGTCGCGCAGCAGCTCGACCAGCGCCAGGTTCGCCTTCAATGCGTCGGGAGCGAAACGCGGCACGCTGGCGCGAAAGTCGGAGCTTTCGAATTTCGTCTTTGCGTTCACGGCCCCGGTCAGGAAGCCGGCCCCCAGCGGGCTGAA
>Ga0181516_10003517_pt1 | contig 10423 bp, 11 predicted proteins | sample PEATcosm2014_Bin_25_FD_121104 | JGI IMG/M metagenome (GOLD analysis project Ga0181516, IMG submission 121104) | Peatland microbial communities from MTU Mesocosm Facility, Houghton, MI, USA - PEATcosm2014_Bin01_10_metaG | ecosystem: Environmental > Terrestrial > Soil > Wetlands > Peat | place...
AACCGATTGTCGAGTCGAGCCCCTGTTCATGAATGTTGGTTCAACCAGCGTTAACCACCCACCTGCTTTGCAGGCCGGTTTCTATTGCGGATAGTATGGGTCCGCGCGAGGAAATGCAAGTCTTGTGCGAGCGGGGCGCGGTGTGGTACGGTCTTTGGCCGGCCGATTCGGGAGTGGCGCGGGACACTATTTTGCGGGTGCCGCGGCAGGCGCAGTCGCCGAGGCTTGGCGCTCCCGGCTGGCGAGATCGACTGCGCGGGCGACCAGCTTTTTGAGCTTGCCTTCGATGTCGGCGTCGCCGACGTGCTGATCTTCGAGCACGCCGTCGGCATCGATGGTGAAGGTGGCCGGAATCGCATTTACATTGAATAACTTGGCAATGCGGCCGTCGAAGCCGCTATCGCGGTATTGCAGCCAGGTCATGCCGTTCTTCTGGACAAAATCCTTCCACTTGCCCTCGTTGTTATCGAGGCTGACGCTGAGAACGACAAAGGGCTGGCCCTCGAACTTCGCGGCGATGCGGCGGATGTGGGGGAGAGCCTCGCGGCAGGGGCCGCACCAGGTGGCCCAGAAGTCGATGAGGACCACCTTGCCGGCGAGACTGTCCATGGAAACGCGCTGGCCGTCGAGGGCTGTGATGGAAAAGGGGGGAGCCATGGTGGCGCGGGCCAGCTCGACGCGCTCAAGATAGCGCTCGGCGCGGCGGTGGATCACCGGGTTGTCCCTGTCCTGCTTGAGGAACGTGTCGAATTCGGAGCGAGCGGCGTCGTCCTGGTGCAGCCAAGCCAGCGAAATGCCCATGGAATAGTGCAGAGTCGCGGATGCCGGCGACAGTTGCAAGGCAGTTCTTAGCTCATCGCAGCTATCGCTGAAGCATTTTGGTTTCTTTTCGGCGATGCCCAGTTGCTGCCAAGCGACCGCCGCCTTGTAGTGCATGGCGGCCTTCTCCTGATCGGTCTGCGCCTGGGGTAGCCATTCGCGCACGATTTCCACAGCGTCTTTGTAGGCGCCGATCTCTGTGGCGATGGTGTAGGCGCGGCGCATGCACTCGGTGCAATGGCCGCCATCCTGCTTGTTGGCCTTGCGGAAATCGTCGATGGCGGACTGCCGGTCGCGATGCTTCTCCCACTCGATGGCCTCGGCAAAGGTCTTTTTGGCCTTGGGGTCAGTGGGCTCGCCGGGTTTTGGGGCGTCGGATTTGGCAGCGTCCAGGGCGCGCACGCCGGGGAGAAAGGCAAAAAACAATGCGGCAAAGGCGAAGAGCGTCCGCAGCGCAAAACCAGGATTGCGGGACATGCAAATTTCTCCCAATGTTTTGATTAAAGCGCGTTGGGGAGAATTGTATATCCGAAAGGCGAGAAGCACCTCGTTGTCATGATCCGGTTTTGCGTTCTTCGTCGAGGACCTGGTCGAGTAGCCCGCGCAGGCTGGCGGCGCGGGCATGGCCGTTGCGGACGTCGGGGCCGCCGGCCTGGGTGGCCTGGTAGAGTTCGTCGGCCAGGTTGAGGGCGGCCAGCACGGCTACGCGGAGCGAGTCCACGGTGCGGCCCTGCGCGGCCACGGCGCGCATCTTGGCGTCGACGCGCGCGGCCAAGCGGCGGATATGCTCGGGGTCCTGGCCGGAGAGGTGATAAGCCTGGTCGTAGACCTGAACGGTGACGTAAGCGGTGGGGTTCTTCTTGGGACTCTCAGGCAAGGCCAGCCTCACAGTTCCAGCGCGTCCAGTTGCGTCAACAACCGCTCGACCCGTTGGCGCACATGGTCACGCTCGGCGCGGAGCGAGCTGACTTCGCCCTGAAGGGTCTCAGCCGACTGCGCCTGCTCATGGAGGCGCGCCTCCGCCTGGGCGGCGCGCTGCTCGGCCTCGGCGCGGGCAATTCTTTCGCGCTTGACCAGGTTGACGGCGCGCAGGATGCGGTCTTCGAGAGCGGTAAAGTCGTCCACGCTCATGGCCAGCGCACCGGGTTCGGGTGTTTCCGGCGCGGGTGGTTGTTCCTGCTGCGTGTCTTCGATGGTCTCGGACTCCCAAAACGATTGCGACATGAAAGGAAAACCTCCGGGGAATAATGTGTCCGAGTCAGTATAGCGCCGAATTGGTTTCAATCCCGGCTAAGAACGCAGCCTTGCGCCTGCTTTGCCAACAGCCTCGACAACCTGGGCGTGGAAGCTTTTGAGTTCGTCCTCGCGGAGGGTGCGGTCGGGCGCCTGGAATGTGGCGCCGAGGAGCAGGGAGTAGTCGGCGGCGCCCAGTTTGGCGTCGTGAAAGACTTCGCGGACGCGCCATTCAACGAGTTCGGGAATGGCGAGGGCGGCGAGGGCGCGATCGATTTTTTCCCAGGCGACGGCGCGATCCAGGACGAGGGAGAAGTCGCGGCGGACGGGCTGGAAGCGGGAGATTTCGCGGGAAGCGGGCTTGCGCAGCGGCAGCTTGTAGAGGCGGTCGAGGTATATTTCGCCCACCAGCACCGTGTTCTTGATTTTGCGCGAGGCGGCTTGTTGCGGGTGCAACTGGCCGAACCAGCCCACGGTAACGCCGTCGACGGCGGCGCGGGCGGAGCGGTAGGGATGGAGCCAGGCGGGCGTGAGGCCGGCCTCGGCGGGAAAGCGATCGAAGTAGACGGCGCGCGATTGAAAACGGGCCAGGATCTGCTCGACTGCGCCTTTGATGTCGTGGAACTCGATGGGCCGGGCGGGATGGAGCGGTCCCTGCTCGGGCAGGCTGCCGACTGCGCCGAAAGCCAGCGCGGGACGCTCTTCCACCTTCTCCGTAGTGCCGCTGAAGACGGTGCCGAGTTCGAAGAGGCGCACATTGTCGACGTCGCGGTTGAGGTTGCCGGCGATCATGGCCAGCATGCCGGGGACGAGCGACGGGCGCAGGACGCCGGCCTCGTCGCTGAGGGGATTGCCCAGCGGAACCACCAGGCCGGGTTGAGGCGCGGTGAGGGCGGCCTCCGCGGCCGAGCAGAAGGTGCTGGCAATGGCCTCGTGGAAGCCGGCGGCGAGGAGAGTGCCGCGGACGGTGGATTCGGCCTCTGCCCAGGGCAGGGCCTGCACGCCCTCACCGAAGGAGGGCAGCGTGTTGGCGAAGCGGTTGTAGCCGTAGACGCGGGCTACCTCTTCAATGAGGTCGATTTCGCGTTCGATGTCGAGCCGCCAACTGGGGAGGGTGACCTGCCAGGCCGCGGGACCGGAAGCCGTGAGGCCGCAGCCGAGTGCCTGGAGGATGGTTTCAACCATGGGGGCGGTGATGCCCTCGGCGTCGAGGGTTGTGCCAAGGATGCGATGGACTTCGCTGAGAGCGAGGGCCACAGGCTTTCGCCCGGCGGTGCGGGCTTCAAGGGCGGGAACGCGCACGTCGACCAGTTCGCCTTCGAGGTAGCCGCCGCTGGCGAGCAGGATGCGGCTGACGAGGGCCGAGGCGACGGGGGCGGCGTTGAAGTCGGCGCCACGCTCGAAGCGATGGCTGGCATCGGTGTGCAGGCCGTGGCGGCGGGCGGTGCGGCGGACGGCGACCGGATCGAACCAGGCGGCCTCAACGAGGACGTTTTTGGTGCCGGGGGTGATCATGGTGTCCCAACCGCCCATGACGCCGGCGAGACCGACCGCCTTGACGTGATCGGCGACGACCAGGTCTTCGGGATCGAGGGTGCGCTCGACGCCGTCGAGGGTCTTGAGCTTTTCGCCTTTTTTGGCGCGGCGCACGACGATGCCGCCTTCGAGCTTGTCGAGGTCGAAGACGTGGGTGGGTTGGCCCATGGCGAGCCAGCAGAAGTTGGTGGCGTCGACGGCGTTGGAGATTTGCTTCTGCTCGAGGAGCTTGAAGTAGGTGGAGACCTCGGCGCCGGGGAACCAGTCGCGGGAGGGCGCGATGGTGACGTCGCGGAGAACGCGGGCGGTGAAGCGGCCACAGGCGTCCTGGGCTTCGATGCGAACGGGGTAGGGGGCAGAGGCCGGGCGGGCTTCGGGGAGTTTATCCTCAAGCGCCGGGAGTGTCAGCCCGTAGATGGCCGCCGCTTCGCGGGCCACGCCGTAGTGGTTCATGGCGTCGACGCGGTTGGTGGTGATGTCCATCTCGTAGAGCGTGCCGTTGCCGTCGCCGAGCGAGTACGTGCCCTCGACGGCGATGCCGCGGAGGGTGAGGTCTTCGGCGAGTTGGGCGTCGTCTGCGGGGATTGGGGGCAAGTACGCCCTAAGCCATTTCGTCAGGATGTTCATTTTGTTGTTTCTCTTTCAGCAAGCCAGCCGCGTTCCGCGCGTCAGCGAGTCAGCAAGTCAGCGCGATGCCGGTTCCAGCACGCCAATCAGGCCATTGATCAACTTTCCAACTTCCGACGACAGGTTCAGCAGTTCCCCGGCAACCCCGTCAGGAAAGAAGCCGAGGCTTTTTGCAAGTTCGGTTTGTGTTTCAAATTCGTTGAGTACAGCTCTACTTGAACCAAGCCCCTTGCGCATATCAAGATCGTTCAGTCTTCCGTGCGCCTCGGCAATGTGGCTAGCCACGCTTACAGCCGAGCGGCGAATTTGCATGCGCAAACCAAATGTCTCCGAATTCGGAAAAGCTTCGGTCTGTGCGTAAGCAAGTCTGGCTAGTTCCATGGCCTTCTGCCATGCAATCAGATCGCGATAGTGCCGGGTCCTACCCATACTGTTGACTCGCTCGCTAAATGAATTGACTCAGGAACCGCATGTCTCCGGCGTAGAACTGGCCGATTTCGCTGATGCCGTACTTCATCATGGCGATGCGCTCGACACCCATGCCGAAGGCGAAGCCGGAGATCTTCTTTGCGTCGTAGGCGGGCTGTTTTTCCGCAGCGAAGGCGAAGACCGCGGGGTCGACCATGCCGCAGCCGAGTAACTCGATCCAGCCCGAGTTTTTGCACTTGCGGCAGCCCTTGCCGCCGCAGAAGATGCAACTGATCTGGACGTCGGCCGAGGGCTCGGTGAAGGGGAAGAAGGACGGGAAGAAGCGCGTTTTGACGGCTGAGCCGAAGAGGGCCTTCATGGCGTGATCGAGCGTGCCTTTGAGGTCGCTGAAGGTGATGTTGGTGTCGACGCAGAGGCCCTCGACCTGGTGGAAGATGGGCGAGTGGGTGGCGTCCTGGGCGTCGTTGCGGTGCACCTTGCCGGGGATGACGATGCGGACCGGCGGCGGCTGCGACTCCATGGTGCGCATCTGCACAGGAGAGGTGTGGGTGCGGAGCAAGAGCCGGTCGCGCTGCGAGCGGCGGTCCTGATTGGCGATGACGAGCGTGTCCTGAGTGTCGCGCGCGGGATGGCCAGGCGGGAAGTTCATGCTCTCGAAGTTGTAGAAGTCGGTTTCGACCTCGGGGCCGACGCCGACCGAGTAGCCCAGCGCGGCAAAGACGCGGGTGATCTCATTGAGCGTGCGGGTGATGGGGTGCTCGGCGCCGGTGAGGCGCTGCGTGCCGGGCAGCGTGATGTCGATGGCCTCGGTGGCGAGGGCTGCATCGCTGGGGCCGGAGCCGGTGGACTGGTCGAGCAGGCCTTCGACGAGTTCTTTGAGGGTTTTGAAGCGCTCGCCGACGGGTTTTTTGGCCTCAGGCGGAGCAGCCTTGAGCCAGCGGCTGGAGACGTCGTTGAGCAGGCCCTGCTTGCGGCCGAGCCAGCGGAGGCGGAAGGCCTCGATCGCCTCGGGACCGTCGAGGGCAGCCGCGTCGTGCCTGGCCTGTTCGGCCACGGCGGCAAAGGCCTGGTCGAGCGCGGCGGAGTCAAATGCCGTCAGATTGGGAATCGATTCGTTCATCATGCGTAAAGAGCAGGATAAACCACCAGCGCTCAATGGATGGCAACCCTTGGACGCAAAACGGCCCGGAGCCAGGCTCCGGGCCGTTCGAAGTTACCGTGATGCGAGGCTTAGGCTGCCTTGGTCACAGTGGCCAGCGCGGCCTTGGCCTGGTCTACCAGCTTGGTGAAGCCGGCGGCGTCGTGGATGGCGATATCGGACAGGATCTTGCGATCGAGCTCGATGCCGGCCTTCTTGAGGCCGTTGATGAACTGCGAGTAGCTGGTGTGGTTGAGCTTGCAGGCGGCCGAGATGCGGACGATCCACAGGGAGCGGAACTGGCGCTTCTTCTGCTTGCGGCCGGTGTACGCAAACTTGAGGCCGCGCTCGACGGCTTCCTGGGCTGCCTGATAGAGCTTTGACTTGGTAAGGAAGTAACCACTTGCGCGCTCAAGAATCTTTTTGCGGCGGTCGCTCCTCTTGGTACTGCGTTTTACGCGGGGCATTGGGTGTTCTCCATTTTGCGTTCGGTGTCATCGCGGCTGGAGGCAGGAGGCCCGTCGGGGACGGGCGGTAAACCTCTTCACTCGCTCTTATCAAGCCTTGATCACTCAGGGCGCCTCGAACCTTCTCCAAAACGAGAGAGGTGCGGAGCACCCGGGGCCGGGCAACGCGTTTGCCGGGCCCATATGCGCCAACGCCCGTGCAGGGCGAAGGCGTATCGATCAGGCGTAGGGAATCATGCGCGCGACCTTCAAGTAGTCGCCATCGGAAACCATCAGGGTCTTGCCCAGCTTGCGTTTCACTTTTGGCGATTTCGAAGTAAGGATATGGCGCGTCTTGGTCTGGTGCCGCTTGATTTTGCCGGTTCCAGTCTTGCTGAAGCGCTTTTTCGCGCCCGTATGTGTCTTCAACTTGGGCATTGTTTTCTCGTTTTGCGGTAGGCTGGATGGCCCACCGCGTCGCCCGTGAGACAGGGACTTCCCTGCCCTCTTGAGGCTTCAGTCAGTATACCGCATGGCTTGGTATTGGACCAAACCGCGCGCTATTCCGGACGAAGTTCCGATTCGGTTTTTGGTTCCAAATGGAGAAGGCCGCGAGAGCGCGTGACAGCTTATAACGTTGTGTCGCCGGGGCAAGCCGCCGTAGTGTTATTTGCGATGGCCGTGCTGTCAGTCGATCTCGCAACCCGCCGCTGGTCCGACCTTGGCGTTGTGCTTCTGGAGAAGAAGCCGACGGCGCCGAGCGTTCATCCTTTCCGCTTCGCACCTGTACTTCCCGCTCGACCACTCTTCAGTTCGCTTGGCGTGCCCGACGACACGGCCGAGTGCCCCATCGCATGCGAGATTTTTCCCTGGAACGATCCCGGCCCCGTCGATGCCGAGACGCTCGCCGGACGGCTCAGTCACCTTTCCGGCGTGCGCGGCGTTTGCACAATCATGCTGGACGGGCCGCAGGCGTGGAAGTCGCGGACGAACGGCCTGGAACACGCCCGCGTGAGCGAGCGGCAACTGAACACGGCGGCCAAGACCGGACTGCCGGGCATGGTGAAGCCGCTGACGTATCGCCCGTTTGCCGAGTTCTGCCTGGACGTTTACGACGCGCTATGCCGGCGCGGCTGGCGCCGGCTGGAGACGCTGGGGCAGCCGGGCACGCCGCCGGCGCGGCTGCTGGTGGAGAGCTATCCGTATGCGGCGTGGAAGTCACTGGGGCTGAAGCCGCTGCCGAGCAAGCGGCGCGCCCGGGTGAGCGACCTGGCCGAGGCCTTTGGGGCGCTGCGCCGGTTGGTTCCCTTCACGGTGAACCGGCCGCCCAATCACGACCAGTTGCAGGCGATTGTGGCCGGATTGGCAGGGTTGGCGCTGGAAGACTGCGACAGCTCGGGCGCGCGCATTATCGGCACACCTCCGCGGCGCGAAGAGGGCCACTGGCGCGAAGGGTTTATTGTGCTGCCCCTGCCGCCTCTGCGGCCGGTGGATTGGCGCTGGCTGCACTGAGGATTTCCTCTGCCGGTCCAGGGTGGACGGGAGGCCGGCGCTCCTCTCGCATTGCCTGGGCAGCATCGAGCTCAACCGCGATCCGTCTTCTCTCCTGGCACAACGCAGAAGGCCGCCCGAGTTGGGCGGCCTGTGCATGTTGGGGCTGCGTGACGCTGCGTTACTGGGCTTGCGGCGCAGGGGGACGCGGGGCGGCCTGCTGCTGCGGCGGGGCGGGGGGCTTGGGCTTGGGCGCTTCCTGCTTCTTGCTGGGCGCGAGAATGGCGTGCAGGATGGTGCCTTCCATGCGCGGCATGAACTCCACGACGCCGGCTTCGCCGATGTCCTGGATGAGCCGGTTGATGATGTTGTAGCCGAGGTCGCGATGGGCCATTTGGCGGCCGCGGAAGCGCAGGCTGGCCTTGACCTTGTCGCCGCCGGCAAGGAACTTGACCGCCTGGTTTTTCTTGGTCTGGTAGTCGTGTTCGTCCACGGTGACGGAGAACTTGACTTCCTTGACGATGATGATTTTCTGCTTCTTCTTGGCGGCGCGGTCGCTCTTTTCCTTCTCGTACAGGAAGCGGCCGTAATCCTGGATGCGGCAGACCGGTGGAACCGCGCTGGGGGAAACCTCGACCAGATCGAGCCCGCGTTCGCGCGCGATCTTCAGGGCCTCAAAGGGGATCATGATGCCAAGTTGTTCGCTGTTTTCGTCGATGACGCGGATTTCGCGTGCACGAATCTTCTCGTTGATGCGGATAAAGGATTTTGCCGAACGTTTGTCGAGTGCGATGATGCTCCTCCAAGAGTCGTCTCAGCCCGCCTTCCGGGGTTTTCCGGAATCGCCGCAGACACACAGACGCACACTGAGTATAGCATTGGGCCGGATCAGGGCAACGTACAGTTTTCAGGGGAATTGACGGCACGGGTCTGAAGCGAGAAGCGAAGGGTGAAACGGCTCTGCGGCGGTTCGGACAGATCAAGCGGTCAAAGACCTGATGCTACAGTTCTACTTCCTCAGCCAGGCCGGGAATGTTGCCGAGGCCCGTGCCTGAAGGCCCTGTAAATTCGGCCTCATTCATGGGCCTGAAGGCCCATGCTCCCTCCGTATTCTTCGGTTTACAACCGTAATACCAAGCAAATTTACTTCCCAATCACATCCGCGATCGGGACGCCCGACTTGGGGACGGCGGCGTGGTAGTCTTCGCCGAGCAGGGCGGCGAGGGTGGCTGCAACCTGGCTTTCGGTTACCGGCTGCGCGTTTTTGCGCTCGCCGAGGGCAGGCGTGTCGGGGCCGAGGAAGGCCATCCAGGTCTGCATGGATGCCGGGATCTGCTGGCCGTGAGTGGTCCACTGCGGGCCGAGGCCGCGGCCGTGGTCGGGGAGGACGATGAGGGTGGTTTTGCCGGCGTACGCGGGCATGGACTGGACCAGTTCCCAAAGTTCGCGGAGGTAGCTGTCGCCGAGGTGGATGGCGTTGAGGTATTCGGCGTAGGAGCCTGCATGCGCCCAGTCGTCGGTTTCGCCGAGGCCGATGAAGAGCAGGCGCGGCTTTTTGGCCTTGAGGTATTCAACGGCGGTGCGAAAGGTGAGGGGGTCGAAGGGCTCATCGGGCCAGATGCGGACGGTTTCCGTCTTGAGCTTGTTGAGGAGCTTGAGCTCCGGCGAGGCGGGGGTTAGAGCGAGCGGATCGTAGCCCGCGTTGACCGGGAAGCCGCAGCGGCCGCGGTTGAAGATGCCGTTGAAGACCTCCCATGCGCCGAAGGCTGCAACCTGGCCGTGGAACGAGGGCTTGCGGTCGATCCACTCGAAGACGGTGACGTTGGGGTTGGGGATGTTGTCGTTGGAGTCGATGCGCGGATCGGCAAAGCCTGTGAGTGTCTCGCTGTAACCGGGATAGGAGAAGTTGAGGCCGTTGGTGACGTGGGAGTCCGAGCCCAGGGTGCGGTTGCCGAAGATCTGGCCCTGGTTGGCCACGGTGCTCCAGAGGAACGGCATGAGGGCCTGGCGGCGCTCGACGGCGGTGGCGCGGCTAAACCGCTGGAAGGCGCGGGCCGTGCGCTCTTTGGGGGCACTGAGGGAGTCGGGGCCGAGAGACTGGATGAGGTCGGGGTCGGCGCCTTGAAAGACCTCCTGCCAGCGCAGGCCGTCGAGCATGACGACGATGACGTTCCCGGTTTTGTGCGGCGCGGGGGCCTGGGCGGGCGCGGCCAGGGAGACGGCGAGGCAAAGGGCCGCCAGCCACGGGGTGGCGCCGGATATCCAATGGGGTTTCATGGCTTTAGGGTCGCATATTTTGGTTGCCGTGGGGTGAAAGCTGCGTCTGAGCAGGTCGATCGAGAATTTGGGCCGCCTCCCCGGGTAAAACAGGCTGCGGAAAAGGCGCGATTTCTCGGAGAGATTTCCGGAAGGGCGTCCCCTCAGGGGCTGAATACTACAGTTGTACTTCGCCAGATTGCTGCAAGAGAAGAATGGCCCGGGCCTAAAGGCCCCTCTGTTTTGCGGCTGTTTCAGGGGCCTGAAGGCCCCTGCTCCCTCCGTAAAAGCCGATCCACAACTGTAGTTTCAGGGGCCTGAAGGCCCCTGCTCCCTCCGTAAAAGCCGATCTACAACTGTCGCCGATCTCCAACTGTCGTATGAAGAGGGTGCGGAAAAAGGCGGTCTCGACCGGGTAAAGTGGCCGAAGGGCATCCCGCAGGGGCTA
>Ga0181516_10003518_pt1 | contig 10422 bp, 11 predicted proteins | sample PEATcosm2014_Bin_25_FD_121104 | JGI IMG/M metagenome (GOLD analysis project Ga0181516, IMG submission 121104) | Peatland microbial communities from MTU Mesocosm Facility, Houghton, MI, USA - PEATcosm2014_Bin01_10_metaG | ecosystem: Environmental > Terrestrial > Soil > Wetlands > Peat | place...
ATTGCGATTGAGATTGAGAGAGATCATGCCACCTGAAGTCATCTCCCGCATTGTGGTTCTAACCGGCGCGGGCATTTCCGCCGAATCCGGCATTCCCGTTTTTCGCGGTGCCGACGGATTATGGCAAGGGCACAAGATCGAGGATGTCGCCACGGCTGAGGCAGTCGCCTTCAATCTGCCTGTGGTCAACGATTTCTTCAATAAACGCCGCCATGAAGTCGCCGCCGTAGTGCCCAATCACGCGCATGAGGCTCTTGTGAAGCTGGAGCAAGTTTATGGCAATGATTTCATCCTGGTAACGCAGAATATTGATCCGCTGCATGAACGCGCTGGCACCAAGAATTTGATCCACATGCATGGCGAGCTTCAGCGCATACGCTGCGATTTATGCGGCGAAAGCGCACCGTTTTTTGAAGACGCATCTGCGCAAACGCCGTGTCCTTTATGTGAGGGCAGGGGCGGCTTGCGGCCGGATGTCGTTCTGTTCGGCGAAATACCGATGCGGATGGAAGAAATTTTCGTGGCGCTAAACCGATGCGACCTGTTTATCGCCATCGGCACATCTGGCGCTGTCTATCCGGCTGCGGGTTTTGTTGACATCGCTAACCGTGCGGGCGCCTTGACCGTTGAAATCAACGCAGCCGAAACTGAACGCTCGCCCGCTTTTGGTCAAAGGCTGTCGGGTAAAGCGAGCCAGATAGTTCCTGAATTCGTCGCTTCATGCATCGAACGAAAAGCGTTTTTGTGATTTGAGTAAGTGGATTTGTTCGATCAACATTCAGTTTGCGTCCTATTCTGACCCAATAATTTACTCAGGGTATAAATCATGAGAAGGGTAGCGGCATAGACGACAAGCTGAATGCCCGTCGGTCGGTCGGTATACCCAACCAATACATGCAAGGCTTTGCCGATCAGGCTACCGCTCGACAGCAGGCCCGAAGTATCCCACATTACATGCGACAGCACGGTAACCAGACCAGCTTGTTGAAGAAAGACAGTGGCCTGCGACGCCATCCCCGCCGCCAATAAGGCAATGAGCCAACTCGTGACGGTAAACAGATGGCGCGTCGGAATACCGAGCAAGCCACAATACATGAGGGAGCTGACTCCGGCGCCGAGCGCAAGACCGAGTATTCCGCCGATTGTCATCGACAGAGCCGAATTTCCTCCGGATAAAATAATGCCGTAGAGGAAGAGAACAATCTCCGATCCTTCACGCAGCACGGCAATCCCAACGACGATGGCCAGCGCTGTCAACGACCGTCGGCCACGGGCAACATCTTCACCGAAAGATTTCATTTTCTGCGCCATATGGCGGCCTTCCCGTGCCATCCAAACATTATGCCATGTGAGCATCAGAACGGCGATAGCCATGACGGAGGCATTGAATACCTCCTGTCCCATGCCGGAAACCAGATTGGCGATGGAGTCTGCAAATGCCGCTACAAGGCAAGCGCCGACCACGCCGCCCACAATGCCGCAGCCGACCATTCGCCCGCGCTGCGGAACGCCCCGGGTCGCCGCCATCACAATGCCGATGACCAATCCGGCCTCCAGAACTTCACGAAAAACAATGATGAGCGTGGCGAACATGCATGATCTCCTTAAAAATGAAATTCATATTCGAGCAAAAGTCTGGCTGCACTCTGTGCTGCGGCATCGCTTGCACCGACATAGTAACCAACCTGATATTTCAGGTGACCAATAAGCCGCCCATAAACTGCGGGGCCGATATAATCCTGCTGCTGATTAAAGCGCCCGACTTCATGCGCTTGCCCCAAATCACTTTGGATTTCCAAGCCCGGCTGAAAATATTCATTGTAACGGTAACGTGTGTTGGACAAGAAAACATAATCGGGACCGCCGGAGCTGGAATGGTCTCCGACATCTTGGGTAAAACCTATGTTCGCTGTCGTGGTAATCTTGCCAATGTCTTTTTGCAGCAAGAGTTTGACCTCAAGCGAATCCGCTTGCTGGCTTTGCGTGGAAAAATCATAGGCAGCCAGCATTCCGGAATCGAGCCAGTTCTCCCCCGCCTCAAAAAACTGAAAACGGTTTTCAATTTCCACGTCTTCCATTTTAAGAGAGCCGTCGGGGTCTTTGGCAAAGCCGCCGCTTGTTTCCACTTCCCATCGCGGTGTCAGTCCGGCTTCGAGCGCCAGTTCATGTTCCTGCGCGTTATTTTTATCCGCGCTGGGGTCGAAGGTGCGGCTGCCGTTATATTCCAGCGACAATTCGCGGTATTCGACATCGGGCGAATAAACTTCATCGAGAGCCAATGCAGGATGTTCTTGCATGATGCTGGCTGAGGCAAAGATTATGGTGGTCACGAGAATGCGCGCAGGCACGTTTCCGGTTTTAACGACAAACATAACGGGGGGTTCCTTGTGGCTGTGGGGTGTTTATGTGGGAAGAATGAGGAGATCACTTGGCGATGATTGTGCCCGTCGTTGTGGTGCGGTGGAAATCATCAAAGTAGCCGTAACTGCCTGCGTCTACTGGGCCGATAAAAACCGTGATCTCGCCATTTGCGGCAACAACTTTCTCGCGGTTCAAATCACTGCTCTCAAACTCAGCCGCGCTGTCATCCAGATTCTTGACGATGATTTTTACTTTTTGGTTGGCCGGTACGGTCAATTCTCGAGGCGAGAATTGATGATCCTTAAGGGTCAGCACATAATCTTCGGCATAAGCCTGTGACAAAACCGATAAGACAAGGGCGAGAACAAACGCCGGAAACCAAGATTTACGCATTGTTAGATCCCTAATTAAATTTCTGAGAAAGGGCGACAGACTCGCCTCATGAAATGCAATTAATAATCATTCGCAATAGAAGGTCAAGCCCTTTTACGCGGGGACATGAAAAAAAAGATATGTGTGAATGCGAGGGCTATCGCGTGCAGGTTTTCAGTAATGCATCGCGGTTTATCGCGCCCTCGTGCTTGGGATCAAGCTTTTGAAAGACTCTGTCCGTTTGCGTTAGAAACTCCGGCAATGTGACGCGGAAATGATTATTCACATCTGCCGCCATGACGGGATCGGGTGCGCCGTTTTGTGCTGAACCGTTTGACTCATCGGAATGGTGTCCTTTGTGCGGTGGAGCGTCATCGGCTGCCGAGGTGCCTCTGTCCGTCGTGTCCTGACGGTAGGGTAGGCGATAGCGTTCCAACTCTTCAGGCAGCAAATAACCGTTATGGTCGATATCCATGCGCGCAAATTGCGCAGCGGCATCGGCGATAAATTCATCGTGAGTAAGGGAGCCTTGATGTGTGACGTCTATGCGGTCGAACCAGTGCGATAAAGCTTCCTTGCAGGTCGGCCTGCCAAGCGGACCGCCGTTAAGCGGTTCGCCGTTGGGACTATAGAGCATGTAGTCCGGCGGCTTGGGGATATCAGAATGATGCGAAGATGCACAGCCGCCCATTGTGGTCAACAACAAAAAGCAAACGCCGCTTAAAACGCGGCGTTTGCCCAATTGTCTGCTGTTCCTGCTCATCACTTCGTCGGGAATACCACAGTTGAACCCGGTGGCAGCGACGATGGCGGCGGTGCCACGACAACCGTGTGCTTGGCGATGTCGCTTCTTTCCACGGCGATGCGGTGCTTCAAATCATCGGCATCTTTCAGAACATCCATCGCGTTATAACTGCGCTTGTACAAACTCTTGCGGAAAGTTTCGACCTTCCGGGCGAGAATTTTCAGCTTGGCAATCGCATGTGGATCACTGGGGTCGATGTGATGGAACTCGTCGGCGTAGATATTAAGCTGACGATAATCGGCATCACGCCCTGCTGCCACTGGTGCAGGAGCCGGTTGCGGCGTCGGAGCGACGATAACTTGCTGCGGGGGAGCGGCAACTTCAGTCACAATTCTTTGCCATGCGACTGCGCATTGCGGCACATAGGGATAATAGCCTGCTGGGTTGCCGCAATAATAGTAGGAAGAGGCGGCTCCGGGGACAGTTTCGACGACGACGCCCGGCGGAGTATAGGGATCAGGATAAGGATAAATCGGTGCGGGATAATAATACCAGAAGCCGTCCGCGACCCACCACCAGCCGTCGCGACCATCATGGAAATCGTGAATCCAATGACCGCCGCGCCAATACTCCATATCATATTCGCTGAAGTGATGGATGTCACCGTGCCAGTGCCAGTCATCATGCCGCTCATCATGTCTGTAACGGTCGCCGTGATCGTGCCAATCTTGCGCCAGGGCAGGGCATGCGGCGGCTAGAAGAGATGTTGTCAAAAGCAGCGAAAGAAGTTTACGCATAGGATTCACCCGAGAGTTGGTTGCATGCATTTGCTACGTCACGAATATGGCAGGATTATGGGATTTTAACAATCTGTACCGATGCTTAAAACAGCTTGCCGCCATTGGGAACTTTCTTGTCCGGGCTTATCAAGACGACCGCGCCATTTTCGTCGGAAAATCCGGTGCATAGGAAATCCGATAGAAAACCGGCGATATTTTTTTCGCCAAGATTCAGACATCCAATGACCTGTTTGCCGACAAGCGCTTCTGGTGTGTAATGAACTGTGATTTGAACCGAAGTTTGCCGCACGCCAAACTCAGGTCCGAAATCAGCCCATAATTTATAAGCCGGTTTGCGTGCTTTGGGAAAAGGTTCAACGCGCACCACGGTTCCGACTCGCAACTCTACGGAAGAAAATTGTTCGTATGTAATCATTTTACCCCGCCCGTTCCAATTCCTCCTGCGGTCGTTTAAACTCCGGCACCAGTTCCTGCAGCTTGGCGACAGACTGGTTTTCATCTAACCCTTCGCGCAGGCGCACGGTAAAGTCGTTCAGTTGCTTCTGCAAAAAGGGCAGTTCAACCGTGGTCGCTTTGCCTATTTTGACGCCGTCGGCGGCGGAGGGGATCAATTCTTCGGCATCGGCAAAAAGTTCTTCATATAATTTCTCGCCCGGACGCAAACCCGTATAAGTGATCTTAATATCTTCATCCGGCTTCAATCCGGCCAGACGGATGATCTGGCGCGCAAGGTCGGCGATTTTCACCGGCTCGCCCATATCCAGAACCAGAACCTTGCCGCGTTGATCGCCCGGGCGCACGCCAAGCGCAGAGGCTTGTAGCACCAGCTCAACCGCTTCGCTTACCGTCATGAAATAGCGTGTGATGTCAGGATGCGTGACGGTCAAGGGACCGCCTTTGGCTAGTTGTTCCTGAAAACGCGGAACGACCGACCCGGTAGATCCGAGCACATTACCAAAACGCACAATGATAAAGCGTGTTGTATTCGAGGATAAATCAAGCGCCTGACAATACATTTCCGCCAGACGCTTGGTCGCGCCCATGACGCTGGAAGGATAGACGGCCTTGTCGCTCGAAATCAAAACCATCGCTGAGCAACCGGCATGTAGGCAACAATCGGCGACGATGCGCGTGCCGACGACATTGGTCAGAATGGCTTCGCGGATATTTTCTTCGGCAATCGGCACATGCTTGATCGCGGCGGCGTGAAAAACAAGATCGGGTTTTTCCTCTGCAAAGATTTGTTTCATGCGCGCGACATCGCGTACATTGCCGATCAGCGAGTCCAGACTTTGATAAGGATAAGTTTCGCGCGTCTCCATATCGATTTTATAAAGATTGAATTCGCAAAATTCGACAAGTACCAAATGCGCGGGCTCCAACGCCGCAATTTGCCGCACTAGTTCTGAACCGATGGTGCCGCCCGCGCCCGTCACCAGCACGCGCTTGCCGCGAACCATCGCGCGAATATCGCTGCGGTTTAATTTTGTCTCCGGACGCCCCAGTAAATCTTCCAACGCCAGAGGCTGATCGCGCACGGTCATGGCCGCTGCAACATCGCTGCGCAGATCGGTCAATGCGGGCAGTCGTGACAGACTGAGGCCAAGCGCGGTTGATTGTTCCAAAAGCTGCGTCATAAGGCCGCTGTTAAAGCGCGACACGGCACGCGTCAGAATCAAGCGGCTGGGCGGCTTCATTTGTTCGCGTAATTTGGCGACAAGAGCAGGCAACTCATCAATAGAGCCGATCACATCGACGCCGTGAATGGTGCGTCCGACGCGCTTATCGTTTTCGCCGACAATCCCGACGACGCGATAGGCCGCTTGCGGATTGGAACTGAGAGCACGCAGGAAAAGATCGGCTTCATCTCCTGCGCCGACCAGCAAAACATTCACGCGTCCACCACCCGAACGCTCCCATAGGGCGCTCAAGCGCCGTTCGCGCAAAAGGCGGAACATCATGCGCGACCCGCCTAAACCGGCCAGCATGATAAACCAGGTGATGAAAGGAACCGTACGCGGTACGCCTTCCAAACGCGTGGTCACGAAAGCGACCGCCAGAAAAATTGCTACAGCCAGCGAAGCGGCGCGGAGAATCTCCATCAAATCGCGAAGCGAAGCGAACGCCCAAATGCTGCGGTAAAGCCCATAGGCCCAAAACACACCGCCGCAAGTCACGGTGAACAGCATGGAGGCCGCACAAGCGTCGCCTATCGGTAGAACGCTGAAGTCGCCGCTGACGCGCAGATATAGCGCTAGCCAAAATGAAAACGCCGCCACAGCGACATCGTGGAGAAAAGCGAGCAGACGACGGTTGGAATATATAAATTTCATGATACTTTTTGAGATTGGGATGCTGTTTTATGCATCTTTCCCAACAAAATCGCAACAATCAGAATGCCAGCGATAAGCCCCGCCAATGGTGAGAATACCGACAAAACGGCAGCGGCGATGAGGCCGATATTGGCGATAATAATCTGAATAACGACTACACTGTGGTTGCCATCGCCTAAGGCGGCTTTTTGGTAGAAATGCTCGCGGTGCGCCAGCCATATTTTCTCGCCGCGCAAGGCGCGCCGGATGATCGTGATGCTGCTGTCGGCCAGATAATAAAGCGGTAAAATAAATGCGGCGATCACATGACCTTTGACGGCCAGCGACAAAAGGCAGAATCCGGCCAGATAGCCCAAAGGCACGCTGCCAACATCGCCCAGAAATATTTTTGCCGGATGCCAGTTGTGGGCGAGAAAGCCCATGCATGTGCCTGTTAAAACTAAAATCAGAAAGCTGATAAACGGATCGTCAATGCCGACCGCTGTCATGACGACGCACAGACCGGTGGCGATAGAAATAGTCTCGACACCCGTGATGCCGTCGATGCCGTCCATAAAGTTATATAAATTGACGAACCAAGCCCAACCCAAAATCATCAGCACGCGATCAAGCCAGAACGGAACCATGCCGCCCAACAGCATTTCATTCGGCGGAAACGAAAAACTGCCCAGACAAGCGGCAAAGATATGCATGCTTAGCCGCATCGCAGGACTGACGTGCCAGCGGTCATCAAGCCACGAAACCCCAGCCAGTAACAAGACGGCAGCGATCAATCCGATATGCCGCGCATCGGCGTCAAACAACGCGGCAGCGCCCATCAGCGCCGGAACCAGAACGATCAGCAAGGCCCATCCTCCCCCGCGCGGCACAGGAATTTTGTGCGAACTGCGGTCGTTGGGAATATCCAGCATCGCGCGTTTCAAAAGAATGTTTCGCACCCAGTCCGTCAGCAGCAAGACAAGAAAGAAACTGATCGGCATGATAGGGAGAAGGACATTGTGTAAGTTTGTCATGAAAATCCTTATGCCGTTTGATGATCCCGATCCGGATCAAAGAATTAAAGACTCATCTCTCCATTTCATGCGAATTTCTCGCCGGAGTCGATAGAAATAACATCATCTGGGGTTCATTTTCGTTTTTCTCTACGATTCCGTTTTCTGCTTTTCTGCATACTCCTTGACGGCTTGTGCTAAATCCTCGCGCCAGTCGTGGGGCTTGGTGCCATAAATCTCGCGCAGTTTGTCTCCGTTTAAGGCGGTGCTAAGCGGCTCCAAAACACGGTCGGTCAGAGAGGCGGCAGAAACAGGCGTCAGCTTGGGTCGCCGCGTGGTAAATGGCGCATAGGCTTCCATCATAGCCTGCAAAAACTCAAACCGCGTCACGGCAAGTTCACTGCCTATATGAAATGTGCCAAAGCCGTTGCCTTTGCCGTGCAATATAGCGGCGGCGATTGTGGTCAAAGCTTCGGCAACGGCAGTTGCGCTTGTGGGGCTTATAATTTGATCGGTGGCGGCTAACACTTCGTCCTGCGTGTCGATTTGGCGCAGGGTTTGAGTCAGAACATTATCGCCGATAGCACTGAAGACCAACGAGGTGCGCACAATCACATGCCAATAAAGGCCGTGACGCACCGCTTCCTCGCCCATCATGCGGGTTTGGCCATAGACATTGATCGGGTTCATCGGGTCATCGGGCACATAGGGGGCGCTGTCTTTGCCGTCAAAAACATCCGCCGTCGATAGGTGAATGAAAGGCGCGGCAACCGTATCGCATTGCGCGGCGATATTGGCGACGGCATGGAAATTTATTTCCTGCGCCATATCCCCGTTTTTCTCGCACGCCTCAAGATCATTCATAGCGGTGGCATTGATGACCAGATCGGGGGCGAAATCCTGCACGGCTTTGCCAATTGTCCTGCCTTGCGTAAAATCGCATTCATCGGGGCCGACAAACTTGATGTGCCAGTCGGCGGGCAAAGCCAGTCGTTGCAAGGCGTTACCGACTTGTTCATGGCCTCCGAAAAGAAGAATCCGATTAGTAACCATTTTTTAGGGGCTGCGCGTTAAATTTCAGGGTTCTGAGTTATCAGATTAACCTATCTGATTGATTCTATGATAGCTCCAATGTTCTTGTCGCGCCTTCTAATTTCCTGTTTTTTAACTCCAGCCCCCGACTTGTGTGACTGATAAGCTCGAAGAATATCGACAGAAAGTAGCTGGCACGAACATCGACCAAAGGTCTTTGTTATCGACCGACTATTTCAACACGTTCAATTCCATCATTATGGTTTTGGAGATTCTGCCGGATTCGCCCGAACTGCTGGACGAAGTCGAGCAATGGAAGTTTTACAACTACACCGAGCATTTTAAGGCCAGCGGCCTTGATTTTGCCGATCTGGCGATTGCGGCCTACCCATATTCTCCGCCCGAATTGCGCGAGGCGTTTGAACGCAAGGCGAATTGCATGCGGATATTCCTTGAAGACGCGGTGCATATGCTGCGCCGTCTTTACGATGCCGGAGAAATCGAAACCTTCGCTAAAGTCGCCCACATCGTGGCGTCTTTGTTCCGCGAAATGATGGAAGAAGGCAACGCCATTGTTCACGGCAGCAGCACGTCGTCGCAGGCGGATATTGATAAAATGTTCTAACGATTGTGATCCGTATCGCGTTCAAAGCGCAGCGCGCTGTGAATCGCGAAACCGCAAGCGACGCCGAGACCGAGAATCCAACCTATATACCACATGATTTTTCTCCTCTAATAAACGCCGCCGTCTTGTTCGCGGATATAGGCCGCCGTGACCTTGCCGCGTAAAATACTGTAAGCCCAGCTGGTATAAGCAAGAACGATAGGCACGAAAACGACGGCAACAATCGCCATGATGATCAGCGTCGACTTGCTTGATGACGCATCCCACACCGTCAGGCCAACATTTGGATCAAGAGACGAAGGCAGCAGGAAGGGAAACATCGAAACGCCAACCGTCGCCACAATCCCCGCAATCGTCAGCGAATTGCCAACGAACGCCCATACATGACGCTTCGCTTTCAGCGCCGCCAGAACGATCAGTGTTCCCGCAACCGTCAACGCTGGTGCCAGCATCGTAATCGGCATTTTGCTGTAATTAGCCAGCCACACGCCTCGTTCGCGCACAACCATTTTTAACAGCGGATTGGAAGGTCCGTTCGTGTCGATAACGCTAGTAATGCGATAGCCGTCAATGCCGAAGGCAATCCATAGTCCGGCCAGCGCAAACAGCGCGAGCGCGACAACAGCGGATATCGGGGCAATCTTTTTCGCCCGCGCCTGTATCTCTCCATCGGTTTTGATCGCCAGCCAAACAGCGCCCTGCGTCAGCATCATCGCCAGACTCGTAACGCCCGCCAACAAAGCAAAAGGATTTAACAGGCCGAAGAGGTTGCCCGTATAAGTCATCCTCATACTGTCATCGAGGGTGAACGGCACGCCTTGCAGTGCATTACCGACGGCGACGCCAAAAATAACGGGGGGCACAAAGCCGCTGACGAACAAACACCAATCCCAAAAACTGCGCCATTTTGCCTCGGGCCTTTTACTGCGGAACTTGAAAGCAACCGGACGCAGAATGAGCGTAGAAAGAACCAAAAACATCGCCAGATAAAAACCGGAGAAGGCGACGGCATAGATATAAGGCCATGCCGCAAAAATCGCACCGCCGCCCAAAATCAGCCATACCTGATTGCCTTCCCAAACGGGGCCGACAGTATTGATGATGACGCGCCGTTCTTCGTCATTTTTGCCGAGGAAGGGCAGCAAGGCTCCAACCCCGAAAA
>Ga0181516_10003519_pt1 | contig 10422 bp, 12 predicted proteins | sample PEATcosm2014_Bin_25_FD_121104 | JGI IMG/M metagenome (GOLD analysis project Ga0181516, IMG submission 121104) | Peatland microbial communities from MTU Mesocosm Facility, Houghton, MI, USA - PEATcosm2014_Bin01_10_metaG | ecosystem: Environmental > Terrestrial > Soil > Wetlands > Peat | place...
AACCGGGCGACGCGGAAAAACCACTAGGCAGGTCGCGCACGTTCAGGTTGATCGCCTTGGTGTCGGCGATGATCCTCGCGCTCGCCGAGCCACTCGCGAAGAACGCCCCGATGCCACCGGCCACTGACGCCAACAAGACGACCACGACGACCGCGTACATTCCGGCGCGACGGCGACGGCGCACCACTCGCCCTCCGTGTTGGATGATGACATTCGCCACCGCGTCGTAGTCGTTCGTCGAGCCTGTGCGCCAGCAATAGCGCACGCCCTCGGTGGTGGCGAACAGGGCCATCCCGCGAGCGAAGCGCACGAGCTGCACGTGGGCGAGTTCGCCCCAGGGCGTCTGCCACGCGACGGCCGGAGTACCAGTCAGTTGGGTGAGACCATGCTCATCACCGAGCAAGGTGACCGGTCCGCTCGGACCGTGAGGCACGAAGCTCGGCCGCACGGTCCACCCTTCGGACCGAAAGGGCGTGGTCACGTCGCGGCGGCGACGAGCGCCGCCTCACCCGCGCACGCAATGGTGCGTTCGAGTTCCTCGTCGCGGTGGGCGAGCGACGTAAAGAGGATCTCGTAGGCACCGGGCGCCAGGGCGACGCCCTGGGCGAGCATCGCGTGAAAGAACGGACCATACAGTCCGTTGTCGCACAGTGCCCGGGCCTGGGCGAAGTTGGTTGGCGCAGGCGCGGGCTCGCGCGACAGGTACAGACCCATCAGCGGTCCTGCGCTCGGCGTCAACGCGTGCAGACCCGCCGACGCGACGGCCCGAGCGACACCCGCGGCGAGGCGTTCGACGCGGTCTCCCAAATCGGTGAGATCTTCGCCACTTACCAGTTCGAGCACGGTCGCGCCCGCGGCGGTGGCCAGAGGATTACCCGACAGGGTGCCCGCCTGGTAGACGGGCCCGTTGGGAGCGAGTGTTCGTAGGACTTCTCGCCGCGCGCCAAAGGCGCCGACGGGCAGTCCGCCGCCGATCACCTTGCCGAAGCACCAGATGTCGGGAGTCACGCCGTAGAACTCCTCGGCGCCTCCCAGACTGAGGCGAAAGCCGGTGATCACCTCGTCAAAGATCAAGAGCGCACCGACACGGTCGCACTCCTCGCGCAGGCCCGCGAGGAATCCCGCGACGGGCGCGACGAGGTTCATGTTCGCCGCGACGGGTTCGACGAGCACCGCGGCCACCGTGTCGTCGAGCGTGGGCACTTCGTTGTAGGGCGCGACCAGCGTGTCCGCGACCGCGCCCGCGGTGACGCCCGCCGAACCGGGCAGGCCCAGTTGGGCGACGCCGCTGCCCCCCGCCACGAGCAGCGCGTCCGAGTGACCGTGGTAGCAGCCGTCGAACTTCAGGATCGTGTCGCGGCCGGTGAACCCTCGCGCCACGCGCACTGCACTCATGACCGCTTCGGTACCGGAACTGACCAGGCGTACTTGTTCGAGTCCCGCCACCCGCGAGGTCATCAGTTCGGCGAGCACGACTTCGCCGGGCGTCGGCGCACCAAAGGTCGAACCGAGGGCGGCGGCCTCACCCAACGCGTCCACGACCGCGCGATGGGCGTGACCGAGCAGCGACGCACCGTAGGACTGGACGTAGTCGAGGTAGGTCGTCCCCTCGACGTCGGTCACGTAGGCGCCCTGGCCCCGTCGAACCGTGTACGGCGTGCCCCCCACCGAGCGAAACGACCGCACCGGCGAGTCAACGCCTCCCGGTATGACCGCCGTCGCTCGCTCGAACCACGACTCGTTGGTCTCGCTCAACGTCCGAGCTCCTCGGCGACCTCGCGCGCGAAGTACGTCAGCACGAAGTCGGCCCCCGCCCGGCGCACGGCGGTGAGCTGTTCGATCGCCACCGCACCCGCGTCGATCCAGCCGTTCGCGCCCGCGGCCTTGACCATTGCGTACTCGCCGCTCACGTGATAGGCGCACAGCGGCACGTCGAGTTCGCGCGACAGGTCCGCGACCACGTCGAGGTAGGTCATGGCGGGTTTGACCATGATGATGTCCGCGCCCTGGGCCACGTCCGCTCGAGCTTCGCGCAGCGCCTCGCGACGATTCGCGTAGTCCTGCTGGTAGCCGCGTCGATCGCCTCCACCGGCGATCTCGACGCCCACCGCGTCGCGGAAGGGACCGTAGAGACCGCTCGCGTACTTGGCGGCGTAGGCCAGGATCACCGTGTCCTGGTGACCCGAGGAGTCCAGGGCCTGGCGGATCGCACCCACCTGGCCGTCCATCATCCCGCTCGGGGCCACGACCGCGGCCCCGGCCTCGGCTTGGGCGAGGGCGGTCTTGGCGTAAAGCTCGATGGTCGCGTCGTTGTCGACCGTGCCATCCGCGCGCAGCACCCCGCAGTGCCCGTGACTCGTGTACTCGTCGAGGCACAGGTCGGCCATTACGACCACGTCGTCACCGAACTCGTCGCGCACCGCGCGCAGCGCGACCTGGGCGATGCCGTTGGGGTCCCAGGCTCCCGAGCCGACCTCGTCCTTGTGTTCGGGGACGCCGAAGAGAATGACCGAGTTCACGCCCGCGTGGTGCAGGGCCTTCACCTCGTCAAGCAGCGAGGTCACCGTGTGCTGGAAGTGCCCCGGGAGCGAGAGAATCGGTGTCGCTTCGCGTCGGCCCTCGGCGACGAACAGGGGCGCGACGAAGTCACCGGGGCGAAGCGAGGTCTCGGCGACGAGCGCGCGCAACGCGGGCGTGCGTCGTAGACGGCGGGGTCGTTCGGTCGGAAACACCACGCCAGCCTATTACCGGTTGCGCGTACTCCTTCCTAGAGTTCCAACGTCGCGAGCGCGTCGCGAATCGAGGGATCCCATCCCTCGAGGACCCGCGAGTGGACTTCGCGCACGGCGTCACCAGTCGTGGGTCCGGGCACGACCACCCAGGCGGTTCGCGGCACGAAGTCCTTGGCGACCTCCCAGGCCGAGGGCGCACCGATGAAGACCACGTCGGCGTGGGCGAGAGTCTCGCGCTGGGACGTGCTGAGCTCCATCGCCACCGTCTCGTAACACGAAACGTGCTCGACCACGAGTCCACGAGCTTCCAACGCGCGACGCAGTTCGTCGCGCGACTGGGCCGCACCCAGTTCGAGTACGGGCCCGCGGCGCACCAGCGGCGCCAAGTCGAGGGCGGTCGTCTCGGACTGCGCGCTCACCACGATGTCGTGGCTCACGAGCAGTCGGGTCGTGGCTCGTCCGACGCTGAACACGGCGGCTCCGCGACGCAGCGCGCGCATCGCGGATTCGACGTAGTCGCCACTGCGGGCGCTGGTCACCACGAGAGACCAGAAGGCCCGGAAGTACTCGGACGCCTCGAGTTCAGCTTCCACGTCGCCACGCGCGCGATACTTCGTCGTCGTGAGCGGGACCTCGTGGACAATCGCCGAGGGAGGCGTGAAGTTTCGCAGCTCGCCGTTGTACCCACTCTCGCGGGTCAGGACGATCTTCACGACGTCGACTGCCAGCCCGGCAACGATCCGCCGCCCATCTCGTCACGCAACGTGCGCGCCAGTTGCGTGCCGAGCGTCTCGGGATTCACGCCCTCGATCGACGAGCGCACGCTTCTGGTGCCGTCGACCCCGATCATCACTCCGTGCACGGTGACCACGTCGTTGTCGATCGTCGCGTTCGCGCCCGCGGGTATCGAACAGCCCTGTCCGAGTTCGCGCAAGAAGGCGCGCTCGGCCGCGACGCAGGCGAACGAGTCGGGATCGTTGATCTGCTCGAGGACCAGCAGGGTCTCGAGGTCGTCCATCCGCGCCTCGAGCGCCAGAGCACCCTGACCCACTTGGGGCACGAACCACGTCGAATCGAGTCGCTCGGCCACTCGATCGGTCGCCCCGAGACGTTCCAGTGCCGCGGCGGCGGCGACGACCGCGTCGATACCGTTCGAACCCGCCGCGGCGAGGCGCGTCGCCATGTTGCCGCGCAGTTCCACCACCCGCAGGTCCGGCCGTCGTTCGAGCAGCAGCGCGCGGCGCCGAGGTGAACCCGTGGCGACCGTCGCACCCGGACCCAGGCCGGCGAGGGAGCGACCGACCAGCACGTCGCTCGCGTCGAGTCGTTCGGGCACGCTGGCGAGCATGAGCCCGTCGGGCGACTGGCTCGGCAAGTCCTTGGCGCTGTGCACCGCGACGTCCGCCTCGCCGCGAAGCAGCGCCCGTTGGATCTCGACGGCGAAGACGCCCTCGCCCCCGAGCACCGACAGCGGCACGTCGAGACGTTGGTCCCCGCTCGTCTCGATCTCGACGAGCTGGGACTCGACACCGATTCGAGTGAGAAATCCCTGGACGATCCCGGCCTGGAGCAGCGCCAGTGGCGAACGTCGCGTCGCCAGGCGCACGACGCTCATAGGTCAAACAGTGAGCGCGTGGCCTCGTTGAGACGGATCCCCTGGTCGGTACCGGCCGCTTCCTTCAGCGCCATCGTCGGGCGGTGGGCGATCTTGGCGACGACCGAACGAATCAGGGAGCGGATTTTCTCACGTTGCTCGTCGTCGAGTTCACCCAGTTCGCTCTCGCGCTTGGCGAGTTCGGTCTCGACGACCTCGTCGAAGTACTCGCGCAACTCGCTGACGATCGCCGCCGCCCCCCGGGCGCGCTGGTCACTGAGGTACTTCTCCACGTCGGCGAGGACGATCGCCTGGGCGGCGTCAGCCGCTTCGTGGCGTACGTCAAGCACCCGCTCCACGCGCTCGCGCAGATCGCCGATATCGATGCGCCGCACGTTCGCCAATTGGTCGACGTCGGTGCTGACCGCTCGGGGTACGCCGAGGTCGACGATGAGTAGCGGGTCACGCGCTCCCTCGAGGTCGCGACGAGCGAGTACCGGCGACGGCGTCTCGACGGCCACGATCGCCAATCGAGTCGTGCGCAGCGTCGCGGCGAGGTCGTCGATTGCGGCCACGCGCACGCGGTCGTCGTTCAATTGTTCGCGCAGTGACTCGGCACGCTCGAGCGTGCGGTTCGCGACCGTGACGCTCGCGACGCGGACCGGGGACCCGAGCAGACTCTTGACGACACCGGTGGCGAGCTGACCGGCTCCCACCACGACGGCGTGGGCGTTGGCGACGTCGCCACCTAGTTCTTCGAGGGCCATTGAGACCGCGGCCTGGGCGAAACTCGTGGTGCCGCGGGCGATCGAGGTCTCAGCGCGCACGCGTCGTCCCGAGGCGAGCGCACGAACGAACAGTTCGGTCAACTCCGCGCCCGCGGTGTGCTCCTCTTGGGCGAGTTCGAGCGCGCGACGCAACTGGCCCAGGATCTCGAATTCGCCGGGCACGACCGACTTGAGACCCGAGGCGACACTGAAAAGATGAGTGGCGACCCCGCGGTCGAAATGGACCGTCAACTTCTCCTTGAACTCATCCGTGTCGATCTTGGCCGCGAGCGCGAGGGTCTCGGTGATCTCGTCGATCGCCCCGTGGAAGCGGTCGATCACCGCGACGACCTCCGTGCGCAGACACGTCGAGACGAAGACCGCTTCGTGGATGTTGCGTTGGCTCAGCAGGGTGCGAAGGACCTTGCTCCACTCGTGCTCGGGCACGGTGACGCGTTCGAGTAGGTCGAGCGACGCGTTCTCGTGGTCGATGCCCAGCGATATCAGTGCCACGAATTCTCCACAGTGAACGTCATGCTACGACCCTCGAAGGGGGTTGGCGAGACCGAGTGAGTGCAACAACCCTCCCCCGAGTGGACCCGTGCCGTTGTTGAGGTGATACATGAGTATCTGCAGTTCAATGGAGAAATCCACGTAGTGCACGGCGGTGCCGAGTGGGGTCGTGATCACCTGGGGCGCGAAGTTCAAGAGCCCGCGAATGTTGGCCTTGACGAGCTTGTCCGCCACCTCCTGGGCGGCGGACGGCGGCACGCAGATCACGCCGACGGTCGCGGGAACGATGGGGTCGCTCCAGGGGCGTACGACGTGCCCGGCGATCTCAGTGCCCACGAGGTGGGGATCGACGTCGTAGAGGGCCGCGAGTTGGGCGCCACGGATCAAGAAGTTCGTCGAGTTCACGAGGGCGCGACCGAGGTTACCCAGACCCACGACGACCACGTCGTACTTGCGGTCGTGACCGAGCGCCTCGCCAATACGGTCGTTCAGCACCCCGACGTCGTAGCCGGCACCCCGCGTGCCGAGGGTCCCGAGTCCCGCCAGGTCGCGACGGACGGTCGTGGCGGTGACCCCGGCGAGTTCGGCGATCTGGCGCGAGTCAATTCGGTTCTGACCGCGCGCGAGCCAGCCCTCGGCGATTCGCTGGTAGACGGGGAGTCGCGCGATCGTCGGTTCAGAAAGTTTTCGCGCGCGTAGACGGGGGGTCGCCATACCCAAAGGTTATCGAAGGCGCTTAGCGGCCCAGTTGGCGACTGCGTTCGGCCGCGGCCGACACTGCTTCTAAGAACGCGGCGCGCACCGCGCGTCCCTCGAGCATGCGAAGTCCCGCCGCGGTGGTGCCACCGGGCGACGTGACCTGGGCGCGAAGTTCCTCGGGCGACTCGCCCGAACTCGCCAACAGCGCCGCCGAACCCTCGAAGGTGCCGACCACCAATTGGCGCGACACCTCGCGCGTCAGACCCTGGTGCACGCCGGCGTCGATGAGTGCTTCGACGACTAGGTAGAAGTACGCCGGTCCCGAACCCGATAGTCCCGTCACGGCGTCGAGGTTGCGTTCGGTCACGCGCACGACGATGCCCACCGCGCCCAGTATCGACTCGGCCCAGTCCAGGTCATCCTTGGTGACCTGGACGCCGCCCGAGATCGCGCTGACGCCGCGTCCCACGAGTACCGGCGTGTTAGGCATCGAACGGATCACCGCGACTGGCGCGTGAAAGTGCGACTCGATGCGCGACGTGGACAGTCCCGCCACGACCGAGAGCAGCCTCGTCACCCCCGTCGTCGCGATCGTGCGCAAGGCCCCTTCGGCGTGATCGGGCTTCACGCTCAGTACGATCCCCGACGTCGCGGCAACGTGATCAAGTTCGAGAGCGGCGAGGATCGTCACGCCCGCGAAACGGGCCGCGAGTCTCTCGCGCTGTTCGGTGGCGGCTTCGACGATCGCGAGGTCGTGGGGTTCGCACCATTTGGCCGCCAGGAGTCCTTCGACCAACGCCGAACCCATGCGTCCACCGCCGACGACGATGAGTTCAAATGCCATGGCGCAAGGCTACAAGGTCCGCTTCGTCGACCGTCGGCGGTACAGCGACGCTAGACCCATCGACATCGCGGTCGGGTAGATCTCGTCCACGTAGTGCAGCGTCGCACCGACTAACTCGTCGAGGCGCGCGAGGGTCACCTCGCCCGCCGGGATTTGACCCACCAGGTAGATGCCCTGTTCGGGACCGATCGCCAAATGCAGTTCACGCAGGTCCGCGTTCTTCACCAGTAGGTACTTGTAGAGCGCCTCGTGATTCTCCTCGGGGGCGGGCATCACCTGGCTCTCGAAGAACACCGTGCGCTGGCGAAGGGTGAGCCACAGGGCAATGACGTCCTTTTCGTCACCGCGCAAACGGATCATCCAGTGGTAGTGACCCTTGTCGTCGGGGTGACTCGCGTGTTCAACGTCACCGACCATGCCACTTTCAATCCAGAGGCGGCGCCACTCGCTCACCACGGCGTCGAGTTCGTGCGGCGCCTCGTCGCTGGAGATGGGCGCCGACATCTAGCAGGAGACGAGTCCCGAGGCCGCCAGTTGCTCGACCAGGTGCGCGAGCGACTCACCCGCCGAGCGCCAGGTGTAGCGGCGAGCGAGCAGGACCGAGTTGTTGGACATCGAGGTCGTCGTTTCGGGATCGAGGACCTCCTGGACCGCGTTCGCCCACGCGACCGGATCGCGATTCTCGATCAAGAGCCCGTTCACGCCCGGCTCGATCAGCGTGATGAGTCCGCCCACTTCGCTCGCCACGACCGGGGTGCCGCACGCCGAGGACTCGAGGGCCACCAAACCGAAACTCTCGGAGCGACTGGGAACGAGCGTGACGTCGGCGGCGCGCATCCAGGTCGACAGCAACTGGTGCGGCTGTGGCGCGACAAAGGTGACGTGCTCGATCACTCCCGCCTCGGCAACGCGTCGGTGCAGTTCGCTCAGCGTGTCGCGCCCGTGACTGCCCGACGGACCGCCAACGATCGCGAGCATCGCGTCACGACCGCGCGATCGCAGTTCGATCAGGGTCTCAAGGGCGAGGTCCACGCCCTTCAGCGCCTGGAGCCGTCCCACGAACAGCAACAGCGTCGCCACGTCGTCGAGTCCCAGGGCGTGACGAGCCTGCGGACGGAATCCCGGCGCGAAGAAGGCGTGCTCCACGCCGAGCGGCACGACGTAGACGCGTTCGGGGTCGGCGTCGTAGAACTTCACGAACTGCTCGGCCTCCACGTCGCAACTGGCGAGCACGGCGTCCGCGCAGGCGAATATTGCCGCCTCTTGAAAGGCGCGCTCCTCGGATTCGGCTTCGAAGTGGTCGGCCTTGACCCTCTCGAGCGTGTGGAACGTCATGATCAGGGGGATGTTGAGTTCGTGCTTGAGCCGGTGGCCCACGAGTCCGCTCAGCCAGTAGTTCGCGTGGATCGCGTCGGGCAGACCCGTGCAACGAAACGACGTGGCGACGGCGTCGGTGAAGTCACAGACGTGCTCGGGCAGTTCGTCGCGCCCAATCGGTGCGGCGGGGCCGGCCGTCACGTGATGGACCCGAAAGCCGGGTTCGACGACCTCAACGTCACGGACGTGGGGGCTGTCACGACGGGTGTAGACGTCCACCTCGTGCCCGAGCCTCGCCAGTGCGCTCGAGAGTTCACGAACGTAGACGTTCATGCCCCCGCCGTCGCCGGTCCCCGGCTGGGCGAGGGGCGACGTGTGATAGGAGAGGACGCACAGACGAGCCACGCGCCCACCCTACCGGGAGACCCATGCCATATATATGACGTTCATTCGATGCTCCACGGGTCGTGGCCTTTCAGCGCGGTCGGGCACCGAGGACCAGCCATTGCACGTCGCGCGCGCGAATCGGTCCAAAATCACGTGAATCGGTCGAGGCGTCGAGATTGTCGCCGCGCACGTCGAGCGCGTCCCCTGCACGCGCCACGCACCGCTTGAGCAACCAGCGCGACGGGAAGCGCGGATCGCGCACCACCACGACATCGCCCACGCGCACCGCACGCCAACGCCGCACGGCCGTGACGGTCTCGCCGGGCACGTAGGTCGGCAACATGGAGGGGCCCTCGACGAGCAGACGGCGAAAGAAAAGGCGCGCGAGCAGGGCCATCGGGGTGAACGCTAGTGGAGCGCCGTGGCTAACCTCATGGTGGACACCCGGTCTCGCAAGACCCCGACAATCGAAAGGCGAAGCCATGACGCTTCTTTCACGAATCAACGAAGTACTGGACTCCTCGACGTCCCCGCTCGTGGTCTCGGCCCACTGCGACCTGCCTTGCGGCGTCTACGACCCCGCCCAAGCCAAGATCGAGGCGCAGTCGGTAAAGGCCTGCATGGAGAAGTACAACGCCTCGAGCGACCCCGACTTCAAGGTCCGCGCGACCATCATCAAAGAAGAGCGCGCCGACCTGGTCAAGCACCACCTGTGGGTCCTGTGGACCGACTACTTCAAGGTCGACCACTTGAAGCAGTACCCGAACCTGCACGACCTGTTCTGGATGGCCACCAAGTCCGCCGGCGAGGCAAAGAAGACCAACGACGTCGTCGTGGCCGATCGTCTGCTCGCCGAGATCGACGACATCGCCGAGATCTTCTGGGCGACCAAGAAGTAGATGGCGCAGTCGGTCGACGCGAGTCGACCGGATCGTTCAGCTGAGTTCGGGGTGCGCCGAGCAGTTGGCCAGTAACGGATCGCGCAGCAACTCGGCCTGATCGATCTCGGCGCCGCACGCCTGACAGGTCCGGTAGGTGCCGACGCGAAGTCGCTCAAGGGCCCGGTCCACGTTGTTCAACGTGTTCTCGATTGCCACGACGCTTTCGTTGCTGAACTCGCTCACGAGAGCCAAGTTAGTCGCTGACCAATCGACCTCGGTCGAGCCAGCGACGCAGATTGGTACCATGTCGCATGCTCATCGCGTCGTGGAACGTCAACGGGATCAGGGCCGTGCAACGAAAGGGACTCTTCGACCCCTTCATCACGACCCTGCAACCCGACATCCTCTGTCTCCAAGAGACCAAGGCCCAGCAGCACGAGGTGGACGCGAACCTCGACGGCTACGAGCAGTTCTGGCATTCGGCGACCAAGAAGGGCTATTCGGGCACGGCCATCCTCTCCAAGACCGCGCCGATCTCGGTGACGACGGGCCTGCCCGCGAAGCTCGCCACCAAGCACAAGTTCGCCAGCGACCCCTTCGGCAACCCCAACGACGAAGGTCGGGTTGTCACCGCCGAGTTCGAGAAATTCTTCCTCGTCACCGCCTACACGCCCAACGCCAAGGGCGA
>Ga0181516_10003521_pt1 | contig 10419 bp, 9 predicted proteins | sample PEATcosm2014_Bin_25_FD_121104 | JGI IMG/M metagenome (GOLD analysis project Ga0181516, IMG submission 121104) | Peatland microbial communities from MTU Mesocosm Facility, Houghton, MI, USA - PEATcosm2014_Bin01_10_metaG | ecosystem: Environmental > Terrestrial > Soil > Wetlands > Peat | place...
AATGTTATTTTCCTGACCGGGACGCCAACAACTATTTTGGCTCGGCTCGCCAATGGTTCTTCATTGCCGCCGATGCTCGACTATTTGTGCTGTGACGAAAGCCGGACTCCTTTGCCCGCAACTGAGCATACAGCGCTGTTAGATCTGGCGCAAAAGCGCCTAAACCCCGAAGGCTTGTTCGTCACATCCTATCGCGCTTATGATCGTGAAGATGGTGCCTTGCGTTTCATCGTGAAGGAACTAGCGGTGGAAATGGATGCTAAACAAAAGCAGGAATTTCTGACCGAAATTAAGCATCTTGGCGTGACCTATCTGGCCAAGCATCCCGATTTGGCGGCCAAATTGGAAAAATCCATCGACAAAAAAACGCCACAGGATTTCTTTGCCCTTTTCGACGACCAACCTGCTTCATCAGCGACCTTCGATACGATCGTGGCCTCGAAATCGCGCGGTTTCTCTTATGCCGGTGACGCGACCCTAGCCTCGAATTATGTCGAGCTGGCTGTCCCCAAAGAAGCTCAGGATCTGATCGTTTCTTGCCGCGAGAATCCCCTTTACGAACCCCTTAAGGATTTTGCGCTTGATCGCATTATCCGTTCGGATATCTGGATCAAAAATCCTTGCCAGCAATCAGCTAATCCGACCGAGCTTTTCGGTGGTTTTGCCTATGGCATCGTTTTGCCGCCCGATCAAATTCCGCCCGCCTATGTAGCAAAAAACAAAGTGATCGACATCTCCGCTCCGCTTTATACCAAAGTCATCAGCTTGATGGCGTTGATGCCAGTCGGCGTCGGCGACATTTTGGCTCATGCTTCGGGGGCTGGCGAGAAACCGGCGAAAATCCTTGAGGCCTTGCAGATCCTTGTCGCTTGCGGCTTTGCAAGCCCCATGCGCGGCATGATCACGGCAACCCGTAACGGGAGCATCGCCCAACCGCGTCTCGTCAATAGCTACAACCGCTTCCTTGATAAAACCGCTTTGACCGACGGAGATGTTTTGTTTGCCTCCCAAGTCGCGGGATGCGGCGTCACTCTTCCTGCGCGTGAAGCCTTCGTCATGCAGGCCGTCAACCGTGCCGGACTTAACAATTCAGTTGCGGCTCTCATGCCCGAACTGCGTCGCATCGCCAACACCCCTGTGGCCTTGGAGATATTTAATACGGCTGAGCCGACGGCAGAGATTGCGCACGACATGATCGTCGACATTGTCGGCAAATCGCTGCCGCAATGGTATGCCTACGCCCTGCTGGAGGCTGCCTGAGTCAAGACCTTCAGGCACGTCTAGACGAAGCGGCCCGCGTTCATGCGCAAGGTGACATCGGCGCGGCGGCTGCCCTTTATCATAAGATTTTGGGACAGTCGCCGCGTCATCCTATTGCCTTGCATATGCTGGGCGTCATCGCGCTGCAAGAAGGCAAAGCAGAGCTCGCCCTGCAACTTATCGATGCCGCACTGACAGCGCAGACCGATAATTTACAGGCGCACCTTAATCGCAGCATCGCTCTGCGCGCGATGGGACGCAACGCCGAAGCGCTGGAATCCGCGCGCAAGATTCTGCAATCTGCGCCTGATTTTGCAGAAGCATGGGATGTTGCCGGACAAATCCTGAAAGAAGACGGCGCCTATACTGAAGCCGCAAAATGTTTTGCCCATGCCGTTGGCTTGCAGCCCGGCAATGCGCATTTTCACGGTAATTACAGCGCGCTGTTGTTTGCCCAAGGCGATGTCTATGCCGCCTATAAAATGGCGCGCAAGGCGGAGTCGCTCGATCCTTCCTATCCGCCTATGGTTTTGGGCAATTTTCTTAAAGCTTATGGCTATCCTGAACGGGCGGCGGCATGTTTCGCGCGCGCACGTACGCAGCCGATTTTGTTTGCCGAGGCCTCGGCCAGCGAGGCCATGGTGCATTTGCAAATGGGAGATTTTGAGCAAGGTTGGGATCTGTGGGAACATCGCCCCGATCTGGAATCTGCGTTAGCCGCACTCCCCTTTTGGCAGGGGGAGAAAATCGCGCGATTGCTGTTGTACGAAGATCAGGGGTTAGGCGATGCGATGCAGTTTTTGCGCTATATTCCTCTTCTCAAAAACCGCGCCGATCATGTGACGCTGCGCCTGCGCGAACCTTTGTTGCGTCTGTGCGCGCATAATTTTCCCGAGATCGACATAGTTACGGAAACAGCCGAGGCCCCCTCAGTTGATGCGCGTTGTCGCCTATCGAGCCTGCCTTTCTTCTTTTCCACGCGCCTGCACACTATTCCCCCCGCCCCTTATCTGACAGCGCCTGACAATGCGGCATGGCGTTACCGTTTATCCGGAGTGCCCACGCCGCGCATCGGTCTGGTTTGGGCCGGTAATGTCAATTTTCGTAATGATGCCCAGCGTTCAATCAATTTCGAGACTTTGCAGCCTTTGCTCGATTGCGGCGCGCCTTATTTTGTCTCTCTACAGAAAGATCGTCCTCATCATCCCGCAACGGCAGAGGTTTTTGACGCCGCCCTGCAATTGCACGATTTTGCCGATACGGCAGCGTTGATTGGAACCCTCGATCTGGTTATTTCGGTCGATACGGCCAGTGCCCATCTTGCGGGTTCTTTAGGCAAACCTGTTTTTGTCTTATTGCCGTTTAACAGCGATTGGCGCTGGCTTTTAGGACGCGAAGACAGCCCGTGGTATGGCTCAGCGCGCCTGTTCCGTCAGAAAAAATTCGGGGATTGGGATAGCGTCATCGCAACGGTCGCCGACGAAGTCAGAAAATTCATAGCCGGAGATACCAGCGTTTTGCACGCCGCGAAGTGGAGCGGCGACAACTTGCGCCAGAATCCGGATGCGCTATCTTTGCCCGTATGACCATGCCCCATCTTATCAACGACGAAGAACGGCAAGCGCGCCATCATTTTGCGCAAGGCGATTTCGCTAAGGCGGAAGTTTTTTTCCGGCGTCTGGCTCAGGCTGCGCCGCGCGATCCCTTGGCGCAGTATAATCTCGGCGTCACGCTGGGCAAACTTGATCGTCTTGAGGAGGCAATGTCTTTCTATCGCCTCACCATCGAGCTCAATCCTGTTTTTGCCGATGCCTATATCAATTTTGGCACCTGTCTGAACGAGTTGAATCTAACAACCCAAGCTCGGAAGGGCTTTGCTTTGGCGCGCCAGATTACGCCCGACAATCCCATTCCCATTTTGAATGAGGGGCTCGCAGCGCTGGCCATGGGCGATTATGCGGCAGGATGGAAAGATTTTGCGGCGCGGTGGCAATTGCCGGTTTATGAAAAATTTAAACGCAATTTTTCTCAGCCCACCTGGAACGGCGAAGATCTGGCAGGAAAAACCTTATTCCTATTTGCCGAACAAGGTTTTGGCGATACGTTGCAAATGGCGCGCTATATCCCGCTTCTGACGGCAAAAGGCGCAAAGGTTATTCTTGAATCTCCTCCGGCGCTGACACGGCTCTTGCGCCACGTGCAAGGATCGCCCCATGTCATCACCAAAGGCGAGGATATTCCCGATTTCGATTTCTATTGCTCAATGATGGATATTCCCCGTGCCTTCGGCACAGTTTTGGAAACGGTCCCTGCCGCAGTGCCTTATCTTTACGCCGATGATACCGAGATTGCATTTTACCGTGATCTGTCCCCACACAAGGCGGCACGCCGCATCGGTTTATCATGGGCGGGACGCACCAGTCATGAGAACGATCGTAATCGCTCCCTAAGTTTCTCGCAAACAGCGCCCCTGCTGGCGCAGGAAAATATTGAATGGATTAGTTTGCAGCGCGTCGTCACTGATCGCGATGCGCAGGATATCGCCAGCAGCCGCATCGTCGATTGGGGTAAAGACTTTTCTGACTTTGCCTCTGCGGCGGCGGCGGTCATGGCTCTTGATCTTGTCATCACGGTTGACACCGCCATTGCGCATCTGGCCGGGGCCTTAGGTAAACCAGTTTGGATACTATTGCCCTTTTATGCCGATTGGCGCTGGTTGAAAGAGCGCGAAGACAGCCCGTGGTATCCGACGGCACGCCTCTTCCGACAGAAAGAGCGAAAGAATTGGACGGAAGTTATAGAGAGAGTATCGGAAGAAGCGACCGCTTACTCTAACGCCGCTCCCTAATTCCCAGTTTTCTTATGCAGATGTCATTAGAGAAGTTGGGATATCCCGCGTATCGGGCGGCGGTGCCACGGCCTCGCCGGATGGCTGCTGGCTAAGCCCCTTGGCTATAATACGGTCAACGCTGATAAGACTATCGATGAGATCAGGCATATATTTGCCGATAGCACGAAAACTCGTCTTGTCGACATAACGGCTCAGACTTAAAAGGGTATCCTTCAAAGGCTGCGGCAACGGATTTTCAGAATCCGATAATGCGACTTGAAAAATCGTCCATAAGCGTTGATTGAAACGGATCGCCTCGCCGTAAATTCTCAAATTTTCTTTAGATTTGGGATCAACTTCCAGCAGTGATTTGGCATCATTCATCTTCTGGGCGCAAGACAACAACGCGCGCGCATCGGTATCGCGGCTGTTACCCGTCGGAACGGCTTGAGCCTTTTGATTCTTACTGTAAACATTGACTTTTGTGTAGGGATTCGAAGGCATCACTCTTCTCCTAGTTTGGAACGGCAACAGGTTCTGGAACAGGTACAGGCGCTGCTTGTTGGGTACTTTTTTCATATTGCGCCAACATAGAGTGCGCAACCTTCAGCGCCTTAAAAGTTTCTTTGGCTTCCAGAAGCGCAATAACTTGCGCAACTTCGGATTCGTAATCGGGATAAAGTTTAGCAAAACTTTTTACCGTTTCGATGACAAGATTGTCCATCGGCTTGTCTTTGCCCTTGAATAAATAAATAACCTGCAAAAGGAAATAGACGTTGGAAACGTCGGAATCGCCGCGGCGGTCTATATTCATCATATAGTCTTCGCGGAGCACAGGGCTATCGGAAAGGATCAGAAGATCGGCGGGACGGTTTCCGACATTTTTAAGAACGGCGCCTCCGGCGAATATTTTGCCTTCAGGCTTGACGCGGATTTTCAATGGCATGTTCCCGACTCCTTCGAGAAAAATAAAAGAAGAAAAAGAGCGGGTCGTCTTAGACCCGCTCTCCCCCTTAGTCTTAGAGGATCTTCAAGATCGCTTGTTCAAGCGTTCCCGAAACACCCAACGACACGATACCAAGTTGGTCTTGAGCTTGCAGAGCTTGCAAGTTCGCGCCTTCCGTATTCGTATCGGCAACAATCAAGTCATTCGACGCATTTTGCAGCGACGTGATCAGATTCGACGTGAAATCTTGTCTGGTCTGGATCAGGGTCGCGTTACCACCGAAGCTCGCTGCATCGGTCGTCAGTGTCGACAAGGCTGTCAACAAGTACGATTGCGATGTTTGAATGTCGGTAGCATTGGCCCATGAGTTAGCAGCAGTGGCGCCGGTAGACGTCAAGATGCCCGCCGAAGTAATATTCACGCCAGTGATCGTCAATGCAGTGGTGTTTGTTGCATTGAAGTAAACCACCAGAGTAGCCGACGTGCTGTTCAACAGGTTGGTGCCGCTGAACGTTGCGTCGTTAACCAACTCATCAAGCTGCGTGGTCAACGCATTGAACTGCGACGCAAGACCTGTGCGCGTCGTCGTATCCGTCGTGCCGAGCGCCTGAGTCGTAAGACCCTGAAGCTGGCTGACAACGCTGGTAACGTCCGCGATCGAGTTATCGAACGAGTTGACCGCTTCAAGCGCCGTCGAAAGGTTTCCCTTGATTGTATTCAGGTTGTTGGCTGAATTCAGGAAGCCTTTTGAAGCGAAGTAAGCCGTCGCATTATCAGAAGCCGAGTTAACGGTTTTACCCGTCGCCAAATGCTCCTGCGTTTGTTGGAGTAGATTAGTCGTGCTTTGCAAAGCCGTAAGATTGGCTCGCGCCGCACCGCTGAGGGTGATATCACCAATAGCCATAGTAGAACTCCTTTCAAGAGTTAGTCGCAGACTCCTTCTGCGGGTTCAAGTTCCGTCAAACATGGATCAGAAAAGTAAATCAAAGGTGAATCTATGTTTAACGGCTGAGGGTTAGATGCGAAAACCATGCCACGCGCATGATTTCATTAACCCGCTGATTTAGCTTTCAATGCACACGGCGCTGTGTGGATGTTTTTGCCTAGTAGCGAGCTCACTAGGAAAAATTTGCCGAGTCATCAATACACATCACACGCAACAAAAAATCTTTTTAAATCAGACCATTTCGATTCGATTTATTTTCTGACCGATATGTCCCATCTGAAGAGACAGATCGCCGTCGCACCAAATGTCGAAACCGGCGGCACGCGCCAATCCGCAAAAATAATAATCCTCGCCGCGCAGCTGGTCGCCTTCGGCGACCAAATTGAAATATGGTTTTGCAAGCGCATTAAAAACGCCGAGACGGATCAACATGCATCCGGTCGGCAGTAATTTAACCCGGCGCAAACCGGATGTAATGGGTAAATTTTCGCCTTCTTCAGTCACCGTCAAAGGATGAAAGGGCGGCACGCGCCGCGAATAACTCGCGCCGACAATATCTTTATTGTGCGCGAGAAGGCGGATAAGCGTATCGGCAGGAAAAACCATGTCAGTATCGAGAAACAACAAATGCGTCGCCTTCATAATCTGCGCCGCGCCCGCGCATTGATTGCGCCCCAGCGGGACAAGCGATGAACGCGCATTCAGCAGAAGAACGGGAGCCCCTGGATTCATGCACAACATCGCCAGCGACATGGCAAAATCCGCATGGACCAAATCTCCGGAAGGGATTCCTATAGCAACAAGGGGGCTGGCTTGATCGGTCATATTTCTTTTCTCCTACTTGCCATCGCAAACGATTTCCAACAATTTCTCATTCAATCCGCTCCATGCCCAGCCCTTCATGCGGTCGGCAACAACAGCCGCATCGCGCATGGATTGTTCGCGGTTGGTATAAACATGCTCCATCGCCGCCACAACTTCATCCACATCCGTTTCGCCCCAATCCTGAACCGTCTGCATCGCGACGGAGGCTTTGACCTCGCCTTGCGTATGGAAGGCGCCGCAGCCGATCAAATCGACTAAATCCTTTTGCCCGGTATTATAAGACACATAAGTCGGCACACCACAGGCCATCGCTTCCATGGCTACCAGATTAGTGCCTCCCTCACAGCGATTGGGAAACACGGCCATATCGCACTCATGGAGGATCGAGGGCATCAGTAAATTGTGGGTGAAAGGCAGGTCGATAAAACTATCTGCGGACAGTCCCTGCTTCAAAAGCCACGGCTTCATTTGCAATCCATATTCCGGCGCGGCCTCCGGCACGAAATCGCAATGTCCGGCCAAAGCAAAAGCAGCAGCGTCCGGCATCAACAGATTTTGCCAACAAGTAAGCAGCAAGGCATCCGGATGCGTGGCATGAAAACGTTTAAACGCCGCCAGAACGATGTCCTGTCCCTTGCGATATTCGAATTTTCCGCCCGAGAAAATGACAAAACGATTGCGGTAAAGCCCTGACCCAGCCGCAGGATGAAACAACGCAGGATCGATGCCCTGATAGCAAAGATGCACCGGCCCGACATCAAGGCTTCTCAGATAATCGGCATTCCATTTCGAAATAGCGATAAACATATCGTAATTTTTGGATATCGCCCGCCCATGTTGTGTGCAAATCAGATGCTCGATGGCGGTGCAAGCGACGTTCGGCTTGCCCCAGACACGATCCTGCCCTAAAAACCCGGCAAAATCACTGCTGCTACCATGCAAAACAGCGTGTTTAAAGCTGAGAATCTCCTGAGGATTTTCTTTAAGAAAATCAAAAATTTTTGTCGCCAGAACAAAAATGGGATCAATCTTTTCCATCGCTAAAGGCGGCAAAGACGTGATCGACGGTTTGCTGGTCAGAATCAAATCCTTCGCATTCCCACCACGCCGCAGATATTGCAGCAAAATTTGCAGGCCATAGATGCCATAGCCGGAAACCGTCGATAAAACCCAACTGATCGCGAGGGGAGAGGACAAGAGAGTAACCTTTTGTTGCACATTCTTCTTGCGTCATTCCCGCGAAAGCGGGAATGACGACGGTTTTTATTGAATCGCTATGATATCGATAACACGCCTTTTGCTCTTGCGCAAAAGGCGTGTTATCACTTGTTATCGTTTTTCAACAGAAGTGTTTCTCATGACCATATCTCTCCACGTCGGTGATTTGCCCTCGACTGTCTCTCTGGGCGATTGCGTCGCCATCGATACCGAATCCATGGGGCTGAACTGGGACCGCGACCGGCTGTGCCTCGTGCAATTATCATCCGGCGACGGCAACGCGCATTTGGTTCAGCTTTTGGCGGGGCAATATGACGCGCCGAATCTCAAAAAACTTCTGACCAATCCCAAAGTCACCAAGCTATTCCATTTTGCGCGCGCCGATCTGGCAACGCTTTACCGGTATCTGGGCGTGATGCCGCAGCCGGTTTACTGCACCAAAATTGCTTCCGTACTGGTACGCACATTTTCTGAGCGCCACGGATTGAAAGACCTATGCAGGGATTTGCTTGGCCTCGATATATCCAAAGAACAACAAACCTCGGATTGGGGCGCGCCGACGCTGTCGAAAGAGCAACTGACTTATGCCGCCTCCGACGTTTTTCATCTGCATCAGTTAAAAGAAGTTCTGGACACCCGACTGGCGCGCGAAGGGCGCACCGAATTGGCGCGCAAGATTATGGACTTTTTACCCGTCCGCGCGGAATTGGATGTCGCCGGCTGGCGCGATGTCGACATTTTCTCGCACAAGCCCACGAAAAGGCCAGATTAATTTGGTGTTTTCCGTCCTCATAGGCGGTAAATTTGCAGCATGACCACACACCCCAAAGATGCCAGCCAACAAAGCAGGCTTGATTTTATCCGCCCGCGCGAAACGGCGCGTATTCAACGTGCGCGCGACGGGCACATGGCGCGTTTTGTTCACAAATTACGTCTGTGGTTGCCCCTAGTTGCGGGTATCGTGATCCTGCTCCTGTTTTTGTGGCCGACTTTGTTGCCCAATTTCACAATGTCGGATATCGCCAAAAATGTTCCCGATCTGGTCATCGACAATCTGCATTACTCGGGTTTGGACAATAAAAACCAGCCCTATTCCCTGCTGGCAGCGCAAGCGACGCGCCCTGCCGCCTTGCATGGCATCTATGATCTGACCAAACCCGAGGGCGATATAACGCTGCAAAGCGGCGCGTGGATGGACGGCAAAGCCGATTATGGCCGCTACGACTCAGTTGGCAAAAAACTGTGGCTTGGCGGCAACGTGCAGCTTTTTCATGACAAAGGTTATCAAGTAACCACCGACGAGGCTCAGGTAAACCTGAATAATGACGACGCATGGGGAGATAAAAACGTTTTAATTCAAGGGGGTTTCGGCACGATTCGCGGTGTGGGCTTCCGTTTTCTCGATTCGGGACATACCATCGTTGTAAATGGGCCTGCCACAGCGATCCTTAGTTTACACGGCAACCCCGATTCTGATAAACCCTCGCCCGAGCCATCTTTACCCTAAGGCAAGAATTTTGAGGGATAAAGAGGATTAAACTTTTTAAGGTTCTGAATGCGCCTTAGCGCCTGGATCATAGCAATCGGTTTTCTTGTTGGCGTCGTGATGTCTGCCGACGCAAAAACCGCGCCTAACGCCGATCCGGATGCCACGGCTTCACCTGCTCCGCAGCAAGTCGAAGTCACAGCCGACAAAACGCTGGAATGGTATCAGGATCAAAGCATCTATGTCGCGCGGGGCAATGCTAAGGCAGTACGCGGCGATCTGACCGTCACGGCGGATATGCTGACGGCGCATGAGCGGGATAAGCCGAAAGATGCCAGTGGCAAACCTCTTCCGAAAGCGCCGAAAGCGGCAGATAAAAAATCAGGCGATAGCGGAGACATCGACAGAATGACGGCCGAGGGCAATGTTGTCATCCTTAAACCCAACGCCCGCATCACAGGCGACCGCGCCGTCGACGATACGGACAAGCATGTCATCGTCGTCACCGGAAACAACCTGCGTTACGAAACCGACAAGCAAGTGGTGACGGCACGCGACAGTCTGGAATATTGGGACGAAACCAAAATCGCGGTGGCGCGCGGCAACGCGGTTGCCGTTAAAGGCGACCGCCATGTTGCGGGTGATGTTCTGACTGCCGAATTCCGTGACCAACCCAACGGAAAAGATCAGTTGTATAAAATGACCGCCCTCGGCAACGTCACCGTCATTACCAAAAGCGATGTCACGCGCGGCGACCGCGGCGTGTATGACGCGGCCCGCGATATTGCCATTGTCACAGGCCATGTCCGCATCACACGCCCCGATGGCACCGAACTGACGGGCGATGTCGGTGAATCCGATTTTGCTGCCAATCAAAGCCGATTGATGAATGACGGTTCCGGCCGCGT
>Ga0181516_10003523_pt1 | contig 10416 bp, 10 predicted proteins | sample PEATcosm2014_Bin_25_FD_121104 | JGI IMG/M metagenome (GOLD analysis project Ga0181516, IMG submission 121104) | Peatland microbial communities from MTU Mesocosm Facility, Houghton, MI, USA - PEATcosm2014_Bin01_10_metaG | ecosystem: Environmental > Terrestrial > Soil > Wetlands > Peat | place...
ATGTATTGGAAGTGCGCGGTGTGAAGCGATGAAAGGATTCTAGCTGTGTCCACAATCGCGCCGACGTACGGACTGTAAAGGCCGCCTCCGGCCAGCGGGCTGGCGCTGATCTGATTCATCAGGTCGGTCGTGGATCCACTGGCGATTTGCGCCACCAGCGATTGCGCGTTGGCATCATCCAGCACCATCCCGCCCGAGTTCTGCGTCAGGCAGGGAGCTTGCTGCTCGGTGGGCTTGTCGAAACATTCCTTGTCTACCTTGATGCCCAGGCTGCGGGCGGTCAGCTCGGTCAGGTCCTTCAGCGCCTTGGCATCGGTCTGTGGCGCGTCTTTCATCTCGGCCAGATAAGCGTCCAGCCGCATGCGATCCCATCCTGCCACCTGCAGGTCCTGCATGGCGCGAATGAATGCGCCGGGCCGGCCGCGCACGGCGTTGCGGAGCGTGTTGAAATCCCCGCCGGTCTCGGGCGCCAGAAACAGCAGCGCCTGCTGCGCCTCGGCGGGCACGATTACGAAGACACCTTCCTCATGGACCCTGGGATTCCAAGTCTCGACGCGCGTGAACCACTCGGGCGGCGGCGGATTGGTGGATCCACGCAGGAATACCACCACCAGCACAAAATGCGCGGACTGGGTCGCGGGCAGATCGGGATGGATCCAGAGACGATCGCCGGGAAGAAGATTTGGAGTCTCTGAGATTGGCAGCGTTACATCGCCGCGCTTGACGTGCACGTCCACCTTCGGTCCGGAGAGGTCGAAGGCCTGGTCGTCTGCATGCAGTTCGATTGCAAGAACAAGACTAAGCAAGAGAAGCTGCAAACAACGACGCATAGTTTCATTGTACGAGTTCATCGCAGTTCAAATGATTCAGCGCTTAAGTGAGCCAGCACACATACATATCTCTTTTGGATGCGAGCGAAGCAACTTCGGGTACAATGTTGGCTGTATAGCTCTCGACTGATTTATTAGCTAGAATCCAAGTGATGTAGAGATGAAGAACGGATGAAGGCTTTTGCCAGTTAAGAGCCGTATGAGCACGTTGCACTGTATAACAACGATTTGGGAGATGCGGCAGGCCGGGTTCCCTGCCCGGATAGAGATGAGCTCCCGCGAAACCCGCTGACACAAAGCCTTAACCTTCTGAAAAGTGGGCCTATGCCGCAGGCTATTGAAGCGGCAACTCGTAATAACTCAAAGACGGCGATTAGAACGCGTCCAGGAAGCGACGCCAGCCTGCAAGGCTGCCCGATTGCCGAAGGCGAAGCGCATATAGAGGAGAAGAACGATATGAAACCGGCAAAGGCTGCGCATGTCACTTTAGATACCGGCACTATAAGCATTCCTGAAGCAGAAGAGATTATTGAAGACGCACTAAACGAGATGGCGTTTTCGCAGGACCCAGGCCTGGCCCGTGCGCTCCATTTTCTTGCGCCTGCCGGATACCAGGCGATTGTGGAGTTGTGCAGCGACAACGGCCGCAGCAAGCGCCGCAATGCATCGGCCGATACCTGGTCGCCGGAAGAGGACGAGGTACGCATCTACTTTGAGCGAATCAACGATGCGGAACCGGCTCCTCGCGCTCAACGCGCGCAGCGCACTCCGGCGAGCCATGCTGCCGGTCAGGTCATTGACGACGAACAGGACGAGCAGGAGGCGGTGCTCCCCGCGGATATGGACGCGCGGGTGAAGGAGTTATGCGCGGCGCTGGCCGAGGCCGAACGCGGAGGCCACGCGTTCATCGCGCTGAAGTGGTTTCGCGACTCCTTTCTTCCGCGCAAGGCCTTTCGCTGGAACCAGCATCCGGATACGCGCCAGACAGTGCTGGCCGAAGCCATTCAGCGCGGCGTGGTGGTAACCAGCAAAATCGCCAACCCCAAGACGCCTGCTTACCCAACAACAACCATCCGGCTGAACCGAGCGGAGGCGGGAATGACAGAGGAGGCGCAGCGCTTCCATCCCATCACGGTGAACGATGACTCTTCAGTCGATACGATGGCTGACGCTATTGAAGAGGAACGGGGTGAGGAGTGAGCTTCTACTACCTTGAGGCCACGGCTTTTGCCAAGCTCTTTGTGCAGGAGCCGGGAACCGATGCGCTCATCCGCTTGATGGAGAGGGTGGAAGACAACAGCAAGTTGATCTCGGCAGCCACGCCGCTCGAGGTTTACGCCGCGATCCGGCGGAGGCAGCGGGCGGGAAAGATCACTCCGGAGGATGCTGCCTCGGCTCTCGATGTGCTGCGGCTTGAGGCGGCGCGGATGGTGCAACAGCCTCTGAATCCCGCCGTGCTTGAAGCTGCGCGACAACTGCTGGATCACACGACATTACGCTGGCCCGAGGCCTTGCAACTGGCCGCGGCGCTGGTGGCCCGCGACATGTTTCAGGGTACCGAGATTACGTTTGTCTCCGCGCTGCCGCAACTGCTTGAAGCGGCAAAGAGCGAGGGCCTGCAGGCGATGGATCCCACAGAAGAAGCCGATTAGCGGCGCAAGCTGAATAGGAGCTCGCTTACCTCGTCTGCCCAACAGCCACGATCATAAAGCTGTCGGGTTTTGGCGTCGGCCGGCGTGAAGCCGCGCCGGGTGCCGCTGGCAAAAACTCAGCAGTCGGCAGAAAGACGGTGAAGGTCGATTCGTCGATGCCCATGGTGCGTGCACCCAGCGGCGTCTTCACTGTTTGCTCAACTTCAAACTTGCCGGCCTTCTCACCAATCACAGTCAGCGTTCCATCTCCCGCGCTCGCGAACACAAGGCCAGCATGATTCTTCACAGCATCAACTCCCGCGCCAATGGGAAGATCCGCGATCACTTTGCCGTCAACAGTGCTCATGACGATCAACTTCTGTGGATTGCGGCAGCCAATAAATAGGCGATGGCTCTTGCGGTCGATGGAGAGCCCCACCGGACGCCCGCCCGGCGCAACCGGCCAGCGCGCGATCACCTTCCGGGCCTTCAGGTCGACCACATCGATAACATCCTTGTCTGCCATCGCGACGTAGGCCTTCCCAGCATCGTCATACTGGAGAAACTCCGGTGAGCCTCCCAGATCGATCGGTGGATCGATCTTGCCCTTCGCGGGATCGATGTCGGGCTTGAAAATCATCAGCATACCCTTGTCGCCTGAGACCGCCAGGACGAGGTCAAGCAATCTGTCGTAGATGATGCCATCGGAATCGGGCATGGTGGCGAGCGTGCCCAGTATGGCATAGGTCTTCAGATCGAAGACAACAATTGCGCCGTCTCCACCGCCGTCGGTGATGAAGCCGCGATTCAAGGCAGGAACAAGGGTCACGCCATGCGACCGCTTCTGTCCGGGGATGTCGCCGAGCACGTTTCCGGTTTGGTCGTCGATGATCTGGGTGTGGGTGCTGCGTGTGATGAACAGCCTGTGGGAGTCGTTGTCAACGGTGACATAATCCCACGCGCCCGCGCCGCCAATGTGCATTGTCTTCGTCACATCCCAATTTGCCTGGGCTGCTGCTGAAATTGAAGCAGCCAGCGCTATGACAACCAAGGACATTTCAACTACCCGCGTCAGTATCCGCATCAGTCGCACCTTTTCCGCTCCTTACCAACAGGAAAAAAGATATCATGCGCGATGCTGGATTTCGTTGAACGACGGGACGCGAACGGCCTTTTGCCGGCGAGCTATCTCCCCGCCGATGCCCTCAGAAACCGGATGATATCCGCGCGCTCATCTGCCTTCGGCACATGGAAGTCCATGTCGTTATCGGGAATGAGTGAGTCCGGGTCGGTCAGCCACTTGTCTAATAGATCGTCATTCCAGGTGATGTGCGCCGACCTTAGCGCGTCAGAATACTTGAAAGTGGCAACAGTCCCTGCGGGCCGGCCATAAACATTTCCGAGCCGCGGGCCTTCCTTGTCGCGATCGAGCGAGTGACAGCCCGTGCAGCGCTTCTCGAAGAGCAGTTTGCCGCGTGCAACGTCGCCGGCCGTGTCGCCGGTAGCGCTGCTCAGGAGAGGAAAGACGAACAGGGCGGCTGTAATAAGATCCAGCGCAACGAAGCCGAAGAAATGCTTCCGAAAATGATGAGTCAAGATGTTTTGCTTCATTAGGTGATCTCAGATATCTCACTGGTTTGGGGCAGCGCTCTTCATACGTTTGCGCTCCGCCTTTGCCCAGTTGTAAATCGTTTGTTGCTCCTGGTCCGAAAGGCGCGCCGAAGGATGCAGGAGGAGATATTGCCTCACCGGCATCTCGCCGCTGCGCGCCTCGGAGGCAATCTTCGCGAGCAGGCCGATCTGAGTATCGGTATCGTATTGCGGCCAGTTGGAGAGGTTCAGATGTTTGCGGCCCTCATACACATCGCGCTCCATCAGCCACGATCCCGGCGCAAAACGGCTGTAGACAGGCCAATGCGTGTTGTTCGAGTGGCAGTCGGCGCATTTTGTCTTGAGTGTCTGCCGGACATCCGAATGCAGGCTGCTTGCAGCCATGAGATCCGAATCGTTTGATCCACTTGATCGAAGATCACCCCAGGGATGAATGAAGGAGAGAACCACGCTCGCCGCGAACAGTGCGCCCGCGGCGAACACGAGCTTTGCCAGCTTCATACCGTCGGGCCTTCACGATGCTCCACCGCCGCGCCTGATAGCGAGGCGTCCACAATGGCGAGATGATGGTGTTGGGCGACAAAACTCACCTCGGTAATTCCCAGCACATCGCGGAGCTTCTCTGCCGGCACCTTCATCGGTCCGGGAGACGGCGCTGCGCCCGGCGCAGGCTGAGGAAACGCAGTGGACATGGCGGTGTGGAAGATGGCGTTGCCTTCAACCTTTTGCATCACCTGGTGAATGTGCCCATTGAGAACCGTTACCGAGCCAAACCGCTTCAGCATCGCGAAAGCCTGCTCGCTGTCGGCGGTTCCCCATCCCCAGGTTGGATAGACAGCCCACAGCGGGATGTGCGCGAAGAGGACGATCGGCGTGCTGTTCTTGAGGCCGCTCAGATCCTGCTTTAGCCAATCGAGCTGCGCCTGGCCGAGCTTGCCCATGCCTTCCAACTGGACCACGTTAACCAGGGCGATGAAGTGGACGCCCTTGTGATCGAAGCTGTACCAGCCGTTGCCCTTTGTCCCCTGGCCGAACCGCTCCAGATAAAGCTTGCCATCGTCGACCGAGGTGTCGTGCTCTCCCGGCACATAGAAGACCTGCCGCTTTGCGCCCAGCACCTGGCTGAGAGCGTCAAATTCGGCAGGCTTGGATGAGTGGGTAAGGTCGCCGGTGTGGATGAGAAAATCCGGCGCGGTGGAAGCGGCATCGATTTTGTCGAGCGCCGCCTGCAATGTTGCGGTCACATCCGTGTTTGCGGGCTTGTTAAAGCCGATGTGGCTGTCGCTGATCTGAATAAAGGTGAAGTCCGCGGGCTTTGCCGCATGCATGGGCTGACCGAAGACACGCGAAACCGGAACGCCTCCGGCAAAGGTCCAGACCAGGCCCGTTCCTGCCCAGGCCATGCACTTGAGAAAGCCGCGGCGGTCAATGCCGTCCTTGCTGATGTTGTTGTGGTTTGCATCCAAAGTTTGTTGCGAAGGCTGGATGATACGCTCTGGCGATCCGCTCATGTCGGCTCCTTGGGGACACAGTGATGTGTACCGATGAGAACTGAGTGGCAGGATTTTTATTCCACGGGATTCGCTTTATTTCGGAGGGCCATATTCTTCCAGGTGGAAGGCCTTAAAATCTTCCGCTCCAGGCGGCTGCACCTGCAGCACCAGAGCCAATGAAACCGGCGGTCCCTGAAAGTAGGGAACATGAATCGTGTGCTTGCCCGCATCCAGTCGGGCCCAGCCCTCGCCACTCGCCAACCGGTGAACACCATCCAAATTGATCACCCTTGTATCGTCGATATACAGCACCGATCCATCATCCGAAGAGAGCCGGAACTGGTACACCCCAGACTTCGTGACCCAGAAATCGGCATAGTAGTCGATGCCGAACCACGTATTTCGCCGGGTCACCCCGGGAATTCCAAGGGTCTCGGTGATGTCCTGGTTGGGCACGTTGAGCGATTCGGAATAAACCGAGCCTACGGGAGACAAATCCCAGAAGTCCGGCAGATTTTGAGTGCCCTCGGGCAACTCATAAAAGTCGCCGCAGAATGACGAGGGCTTCGGAATCACGGAGCCGAAGCCTCGAATCGACCCAACCGGCGGCTTCGCAAACTTCGACGTCGCCGATTGGGCCAATATGACCGCCGGATTAGCCATATCGACGGAACCAAGGTTGCCGGTCTCGCGGTCGCGCACCACGAAGCGCACCATTGCGGGAGTATCCGACCCGGGCACTTCCAGAACATTCGGCAAGCCTTTCAGCTGCGCTTGATCGTATTCCTGCTGGGTTAGCGTCCGTTGCACGGATGTGATCCTGTGCCGAAGCGGGAGCCCTTCCGCGCCAAAGGTGCAGATGCCGTAATCGAGTTGGAGGGAACGCATCTCGTCAGAGAGCGCAAGAGACGGCAAAGAATCGGAATGAATAAGAACCTGGTAGCGCAAGGAGCCCGCGCCTTTTGATTCCAACGGCTTGGCCGAAAGGGTGATCGAAGAGGGCGTTTTTGAATGAAAGCACGCGGCCTCAGTCAATGCCGCGCTCACTGTCGCGATTGACTGTTGCTCGGTATTCGTCGCGTAATCGCCCACATAGTACCGCTTTCGATAGGAGAGCGTTGTGTCCGGTCGCGGCGTGGTGACTTTGACCTCGTGAAACCCGCTCTCTTTGCCGGCGGGGATGGATATTTCGTAATGAACAGCCGAGGAGATCGCGCATCCGCCTGCCCTTACGACCCTGAAACCTCCGACCGACGACTCCGCGCTGCTCTCGGCCGACGCGGGATCGACCATACGAAATCCCAAAATCCTGAGCGGGGTCTTTTGAGGATTCGGCCCGACTTCAAAAACCTGAAAATCTTCCTGTTTCATGTAATCGATGGGGGCGTTGAGCGAATCTCTGGCGATGACCTCAATTGTCGCTTCGCGCGTGACGATGTGAAGGGTCAGAGGAACATCGAGGGGCACGGTCTGCTGTGCCTGCTGGCCCGCGGCGGTTGCAGGCACTGCGCTCAACCATAGGATGGCTCCCAGTACACCGAATATTCCTGCGCCCCTCAAATGCAAGCCTCCCTCAGCTGTTGGATTCAACCTTTACTCCTGCCGGAAACGATTGGCCTGCTCGAACTCGTCGCGCAACTCGGGCGTGCGCAGGTTCTCGCGCAAATGCGCCAGCCTTTGCTCCAAAGCCTGCAAGGCTGCGTCAACGGCCTCGGTATTGGTGTAAGCAATATCGCGCCACATGGAGTAAGGGCTTGCGCCGAGACGCGTCATCTCGCGCAGAGCGCGCCCGCCTACGTCGCGAAGCTCCGGCGCGTCACCCACTTCACATTCAAGCAGCGCGCTCAAGGCCGTGGCGACGAATTGGGGAAGATGGCTAACCCACGCCACCAGTTCATCGTGGCGCGCTGGATCGAGATCGAGGGTCTTCGACCCCATCGCGGCCACCCACTCCCGCCAGCCCTTTACAAGCGCCTGAGAAGCAGGAGAGCGTTCCCATGTGGGAACATCGGTAAAGAGCCAGACCGCGCCGCGAAAAAGATTTGCGTCGGCGAGCTCAGCGCCGCCGCGCTCCTTGCCTGCCATGGGATGACCGGGCAGGAAGGCGGCGCGCTCCGGCGTATTGTAGAGGCGAGCGGCGGCCTCGGAGATGATGCGCTTGGTGCTGCCCACGTCGGTGACCAAATGCTCTGAACCGAGAACGCAAGCCAGCCTCTCCATGAAGTCGAGCGTGGCGTAGATGGGAACGGAAAGCAGCGTCACCTGGCTTGCCCGCGCGGCCTCAAGGGGATCGGAAGCGACCGAATCAATAGCGCCCATTTTGAGCGCGACTTGCGCGTGCTCCGGGTTGCGGTTCCACCCGACGATCGAGCCGTGAAATCCAGCCGCGCGCAGCGCCATGCCTGCAGATGTGCCTAGCAGGCCCGTGCCGAGGATGGCGATGCGTTCGATCATAGACTGGTTTCCTTGCCACTGAGGAAAGCGGCGTTAGCCGCGCTTCGCGCGTGTTGGCGGTGCTAGCGGAGTTAGCGGGCTTTGCTAACCATGCTAACCCCGCTAACCCCGCTGACTCCGCTTCATCTTACAGCGTCCGTCCTACCGCCGTAGCAATCACCCGGAGTTCGCCCACCAGCTTTTCGAATGCGTCGAGATACATGGTCTGTGCGGCGTCGGAGACGGCCTTGTCGGCGTTGGGGTGAATCTCGATCAGCACCGCATCCGCGCCCGCGGCCACGCTGGCCTTGGCCATGGCCGGAACCATGTCGCGCCTTCCAGTACCGTGCGATGGATCGGCGATGACGGGAAGATGCGAAAGCTTCTTCAGCACCGGAATAGCCGAGATGTCCATGGTGTTGCGCGTAGAGGTCTCGTAGGTGCGGATGCCCCTCTCGCACAGGATCACCTCGTAGTTGCCACCGGACATGATGTACTCGCTTGAGAGCAGCAGCTCCTCAAGGGTGGCCGCGATGCCACGCTTCAGCAGCACCGGCTTGCGTACCTGGCCAAGCTCGCGCAGCAGGTTGAAGTTCTGCATGTTGCGCGCGCCCACCTGGAAGACATCGGTGTAAGGCAGCATGGGCTCGATCTGGGCAATCTCCATGACCTCGCTGACGGTGAGCAGGCCGTTCTCGCGCGCTGCCGCATGCATCAGTTCGAGGCCGGGAATGCCCAGGCCCTGAAAGGCATAAGGCGAGCTGCGCGGCTTGAATGCGCCTCCGCGAAGAAATCCGCCGCCCGCCTTTTTCACACAGGCCGCGATGGTGAAGATTTGCTCGCGATTCTCAATGGCGCATGGGCCGGCGATGATGGCGACCTGCTCTGCGCCGATTTTGGCGCCATTTGTGAATTCAATCACGGTGCCTTCGGGGCGGAAGGCGCGTCCGGCAAGTTTATACGGTGAAGTGATCCGGTGGACGCTCTCAACCCCCGGCATCAGTTCGAATTTCCTGATATCCACGCCGGCCGTGGGTCCAACGCCGGCAAGTATGGTTTGGGACGATCCCGTGGTTCGGTGAACGTTGACTCCGGATTCCACCATAGCGGAGATCACGGCATCGATCTGCTCTTCGGCGGCTTTCTCCTGCATTGCGACAATCATTTCCGATTCCCTGTCTCCGGCGCATCTGTGCCGGCGGCATGGCCAGGTTGTGCTGCGGCCTGGGCGTTCCTCTGTGAAGCCAACTCGTCCCTCTGCAGGGCTCGCATCACGTCGATGATGCGCTCGTAGATATGCGTGAGCTCAATGTCCGGCAGCGGACCCTTGTTGGCCGCGCGCACATTGGCATAGACCACCTTTTCGCGCTCCGGCTCATATACCGGCAGCGAAGTGGCAGCCTTCAGGTATCCGACCATCTGTGCGGCGCGGGCTCGCTCGCTTAGCAATTCCACGAGCTGCCGGTCCAGGGCATCGATTTTCTCTCGCAATTCTTCCAGCGTCATTTCATCCTCGAGTTGAGCTGTTTGCTTCTAGCTCCTAGCTTCCAGGCCAGGCCTGTTCCGTGCAAATCAGAGAGGCTGAATCTGCCATTGGACAAGCTGAAGGCTAGAGGCTAAGAGCTAGGGGCTGGGATTCCTTTACCGGGCCAGCGCTGCCTCACGCAGCTGCAGGCCCTTGATAAATCGGGCCACTGCGCCAGGCGCTGATTCCGGCGTCGAGCATTCAATCAGCTCGACAATGGCGCTGCCGACCACCGCGGCATCCGCGAACTCCGCTACCTGCGCGACGTGTTCGCTGTTGGAGATGCCGAATCCCACGGCCACCGGCAGCTTGCTCCATCGCCGGATGCGGCCCACCAACTCCCTCGCATCGGACGTCAGCGACTGTTGCTTCCCGGTGATGCCAACACGCGAGATGGCGTAAACAAAGCCCTTTGAGTGGGTGGCGATGGCTTCAAGCCGCTCGTCGGGACTGGTGGGCGCGGCCAGAAAAATCGGCGCAAGTCCCACGCGGGCCAGCTCGGCCAGATATTCCCCGGCCTCTTCGACGATCATGTCGGTGGCCAGGACCCCATCGACGCCCGCGGCGGAAGCGGCGTCGGCGAAATCATGAAGCCCGTAGCGCAAAATCGGATTGAGATAGCTGAAGATGACCAGGCCTGCCTGCGGCCGGACCGCGCGAATTTCGCGGGCGAGCGCAAGCACATCTCTGAGCCGCGTTCCGCGAGCAAGCGCCCGCTCGCTGGCACGCTGAATCACCGGCCCATCGGCAAGAGGATCGCTGAAGGGCACGCCCAGTTCGATCACGTCCGCACCCGCATCGATGGCCGCAAGCGCAATGTCGCGCGCGGCATCGAGGCTGGGATCCCCGGCCGTCAGATAGACGACCAAACCGGGTTTGTGATCGAAACGAAT
>Ga0181516_10003524_pt1 | contig 10412 bp, 13 predicted proteins | sample PEATcosm2014_Bin_25_FD_121104 | JGI IMG/M metagenome (GOLD analysis project Ga0181516, IMG submission 121104) | Peatland microbial communities from MTU Mesocosm Facility, Houghton, MI, USA - PEATcosm2014_Bin01_10_metaG | ecosystem: Environmental > Terrestrial > Soil > Wetlands > Peat | place...
CGAAAACAAAATCGATCTGAGCAAACTCGCCGCCATCGTCGCCGTCAACGGTCCCGGCAGCTTTACCGGCGTGCGCGTCGGGCTCAGCGCCGTCAAAGGCCTAGCCGAGCCCAATTCCGTCGCTCAAGAGAAGATCGAGACGCCTGCAGCCCTTGCTTTTTCCTTAAGAACCCCATCGGCTGTGGCAAGCGGCAGGTCTCTCTGTAGGGCCATGGCCAGGTAGGCAGCGTCGTAAGCCGCGAGATCCCAGCGTCGCGCGAATGCCTCCAGTTCGACATTGGACCAAAGCGGCCGCGATTCAACCCGAATCGGCAAGGCTTTCAAGAGTGTAAGGTACTCGGCGACCTGCTGCTCGTTGATACGCCTGCGCTTGTTATGGGAAACGAAGATGCTGTTCGCGATCTCAAATGCCCAGATTTCAGGGACGATTGCATCGTTAACGATCAATTCACGCAGGATACGGCGGCTGTAGGGCGTGTCTTCTGCCGGGTCGCCAGGAAAACACCAGGAGATCGCCACGGAAGCGTCAAGAATGAACTCCGCCATCAGAAACGATGGCCTTCGTGCAGGCGCGCGCGGGTAATAGGCTCACCTAAACTCAAGTGGTGCTTCTCGCCGAACTCAAGCATCCCGCAGACCGCTTCCGCACGATCTCGCCTCACTTCGGGAGCCGGCGAAACCCTTGCAGAAAAGGCAGCGCCCTCAACGACCGTGAGGAGATAATCCTCCAACCCAATACCGCTGGCTTGGGCCTTGGCCAATAAGCCAGCCTCCACTTCCGGTTTGAGATGCAATGTTACGGTCATAGCGGGCCTCGGTTGAGTACCAGTTTACCCCAAATCACAATGCAAGAGCGGATTCACGCCTGTCCACATGGACCCCCCGCCTTGCCGCTGTGTCATGCTGAGAAAGTCATGCAATCCAGTTCTCCGCCTGCCGAAACACCCGCGCCAGCCACGTTCCTGCTAGCCATCGACACCTGCGGGCCCTCCGGCTCGGTCGCCCTCGGCCGCTTCCATGAAGGTGAAATTGAGGTACTCGGCCAGGTCGAGCTTGAAGGACGCAGCTACTCGGCTACGCTCGTGGACGCCGTCGCGGAATTGTTGTCCGAAAACAAAATCGATCTGAGCAAACTCGCCGCCATCGTCGCCGTCAACGGTCCCGGCAGCTTCACCGGCGTGCGCGTCGGGCTCAGCGCCGTCAAAGGCCTGGCCGAACCCGCCCAGATTCCCGTAGTCGCGGTCTCTCGTCTTGAAGTTTTGGCCTGGAAATCCGGCGTGCCCTCCGCGGCGATCGATGCCCATCGCCACGAAGTGTTCTTGCGTCTCGACTCGCCCCCCCCAGCCGTTCGTGAATTGCTGGCCGGGGCTGCCGATCTTGCTACCGTTGCACCACCGCCGCGCATTGCCGTCTGCGACGATGCCGCAGCCGCGCTCCTCACCGCCGCGTGGCCAACCACGGAGTTGCTCCGAACGCCAGCGCCAACCGCCTCCGACGCGCTTCGCCTCGCATCACCGAGATTCGCAGCCGGGAAGTTCGTCGATCTGGCTCTGCTCGACGGCCACTACCTGCGCCGGTCAGATGCGGAGATATTTGGCGCGGGAATCTTCGGTGAGCCGGCAGCCTCTCAGCGCATATGAATTCCCCAACGCACGAATTCCAAATCCGCCCCATGATCCCGGCAGACCTTGACCGCGTGATTGTGATTGAGCGGAGTCTCAATCAAGCGCCCCACTGGTCGCGGTTAGCGTGGCTTTCCGCGCTCGACCCGCTCAGTTCTCCGCAGCGAATCGCGCGAGTTGCCGCTGTTCCCAGCACTGGGAAAGTCGCAGCCTTCGCCGTCGCCAGCGTGCTGGCGCCTCGGGCTGAACTGGAACTGATCGCGGTCGCCTCTCAGGCCCAGCGCCGCGGTCTGGCCCGGTTCCTGTTCGCCACGCTGGCAAATGAACTGAAGATCCTGCAGGTTACGGAAGTATGTCTGGAAGTGCGTGCTTCCAATCGGCCTGCATTAGCACTCTACCGCCGTCTCGGCTTTGCGGAAACCGCTCGGCGCCCGCGCTACTACGCTGATCCTGTTGAGGATGCTGTGCTTCTGTCGCTTCGTCTTCCGTGAATGCCCCGGCCCGCTAACGCCATCAGGTTGGTGGCAATGTACCTCACACTCGACCCGATTCCGGCCAGAAATCCACACTTCAAATGACCATCGTTCTCTTTAGGACTTGCCGTTTGAGCGTCAAGAGCGTTATATGTAAATGTTCTGTTACTTACGGAGGTGCTTGATGGACGAAGTACAAGATCCCTCGCTGAGCGAAGAGCTTGATCGCCTGCATGCCGAACATCATCGCTACGCTCAGCGGCTGGAAGATTTGCTTCAAAAACCGTATCTCTCCGAAGATGAACAGCTCGAACAAGTGCGCTTGAAGAAACTCAAGCTGCATGCCAAAGACCTGATCTTTGCCCTGGAGCACCGCCAGCCAGCCGTCGCATAGGCTTGCTCGCGTCTCCCTGGTTCATGCAGCCGAATCGCCCGAGCGTCGCCGTGCTCTCCCGCGCGGCCACATTGTGGATTCTGTGTCCCCCAAGCTTGCCCGGTTCCGCGTCGCCAATTGAACAACATAGCCGTCTTCCGCGCGGAATCACCGTATAATCGCTATGGACGATGGTTCGTGACGGCTACATCTACGGTTTGAGCTTGCTGGCAGTCGCGGGGTTGCTGGTGTGGGTTACAGGCAGTTGGCCGTGGGCCACAGCCCCGTTGCTACTGGCGGCATTTTTCCTGTGGTTCTTTCGCGACCCAAAGCGCACTGTTCCCGACGGCGACGGGTTGATCGTATCGCCGGGCGATGGGCTGGTCACTGAAACCGTCACCATCGCCACTCCTCAGGGACCCCGGCAGCGCATCAGCATCTTTCTCAGCGTGTTTGACGTGCACGTGAATCGCTCGCCCATCGGCGGCGTCATCAAGGCTGTCCGCTACACGAAGGGCCAGTACCTGAACGCCATGAACCCCGAATCGGCCCAGCACAACGAGCAAAACGTAGTCACGGTGAGCGGCCAGGGAATCGAAATTACCTTCAAGCAGATTGCCGGCCTTCTGGCGCGGCGCATCGTCTTCAACCTCAGCGAGGGCGACAAGGTGGAGCGAGGGCAGCGCGTTGGCCTCATCAAATTCGGCTCCAGGGTCGATGTTCTCCTGCCCGAAGAAGCCACGCTGCGGGTCAAGGCCGGCCAGCGCGTCAAGGGCGGCTCCAGCGTGATTGCCGCCATGCCCGACGGAGAAGGCCTATGAACGGCCGCGATCCCGCAATCGCGCGCGCTAATGCAAAGGCTCGTTTTCGCCGCGGAATGTTTCTGCTGCCGTCGCTGTTTACGTCCGTCAACATCGCGGCCGGCTATTTCTCGATTACCGAAACCATCAAAGCCATCAGCGGCAACGCCGACCTTCATCTGGATTGGGCCGCCATCGCCATCCTCTTCGCCATTCCGTTTGACGCCCTCGATGGGCGCATCGCCCGCATGACCAACACCACCAGCGAATTCGGCAAGGAACTTGATTCGCTTGCCGACGCAATCACCTTCGGCATGGCGCCCAGCCTACTGGCCCTCATCTGGGGATTTCATTTCCTCCCGGATTCCATCAACCCCCGCTTGCACCTGCACCTTCAGCAGGCCGGCGCATTCATCTGTTTTCTTTTTCTTATGGGAGGCGTCTCGCGCCTTGCCCGCTTCAACATCAGCAGCGATGCGCAGCCGCGCAACCCTGGACGGCCGGGACGGAAGTATTTCGTTGGCATGCCCATTCCGGCCGCGGCCGGACTGGTTGCGGCCACCGTGCATTTCTTCTACGGCATCCCCGTTGAGGACTGGTGGTGGTGGGTCGCCATTCCCTGGCTCGTTCTGGTCGGCCTCAGCGGATTCCTGATGGTCAGCACATGGCGCTTTTGGTCCGGCAAGGAGATCAACTTCTCCCGCGCCCATCCGTTTCAGTTGCTGTTTGTCCTGTCGATCGTTTTGTACGTTTGCATCCGCTACTCCAACGTCGTACTCTTCGCGATTGCCCTCATCTACATGTTCTCCGGCATCTGGGCGCGAGCCGCGTATTCGTGGTCTCGCCGCCGGCGCAGGCGACCAGCCGCCGCTCTCGATCCGGATGCAGGCGCGCCTGAACCGAATCCGCTAAGACCGTTGTAATCGTGGAACAAGCGTAACCACTCCAACCAAAGGACGCCTGTGTACAAGATTGCTATCGCCGGAGCCTCTACCCTGCTGGGCCGGGAGCTGAAAGACGCCCTGTCGGAGTCGCCCCTGGCGGCTGCCAAAATGACCCTGCTGGACGAGGAATCGGCTCACGGGCAACTGGATCAGGTGGGCGACGAGGTGACCATCGTCCAGGCCATCGAACCGGATGCCTTCGAGCAAGTCGACTTCACCTTCTTCGCCGGCTCAGAAGACTTGACCCGCAAGCATTGGCGCCAGGCGCTCCGCTCCGGTTCCACTGTGCTCGATCTCTCCGGCGCGCTTGACCAGGAGACCGGCGTGCTGGTGCGCGCGCCCTGGCTTGGCTCTGAGGCCGTCATTCCCGACCTGTTTACCCCCGCCGTGGTTCCCGCTCACCCCGCCGCGCTGGCATTGGGCCTGCTCTTAGACCGTCTGCAAATGGCCGCGCCAGTGCGTTTTGCCGCCGCTACGCTGCTCGAACCGGCAAGCGAGTTTGGCCGCAAAACCATGGACGAACTGCACCAGCAAACCGTAGCTCTGCTCAGCTTCCAAAGCCTGCCCCGCGCCAATTACGACGCGCAAGCGGCATTCAACCTGCTCAGCGGACTGGGCGAAACCGCTGCCGTGAATCTAAGCTCGGTGGAGGCGCGGATTCGCCGCCATTATGACGCCCTTTCCGCCGGCCGCTGGCCCGCGCTGGCTTTGCAGGTGGTTCATGCGCCGGTTTTCCACGGCCACACAATGTCCATCGCGATTGAACTTGAGCGCGCCGTCGACATCTCCGCGCTCGAAGAGGCTCTCAGCGGCGACCACGTCGACCTCGTCCTCGAGGACACCGACTCGCCTTCCAATCTCGCCGCCACCGGCCAAAACGACGTCCTCGTCCGCTTGCGTCCAGAGGCGAGTTCGCGCAATCCTGCTCAAGTCTCGCGCCTCTGGCTTTGGGCCGCTTCAGACAACCTCCGGCTCAACGCGCAGAACGCCGTCGAGTGCGCGCTAGATCTGCGGCGGCTGAGGCCCAAGGGGACGGTGCAGTAAGACGACGCAGCAAAGTAAGATATTTTAACTATAATCCTACATTGAATTTCGATACCTACATTTGACTAATAATCTTACTTGCGTTAATATGTAAGTCATGGGACAGGTATTCACAACCATTAGCACCAAAGGTCAACTGGTTATCCCGGCTCAAATCCGTGAATCGCTCGGGATCGAGCCAGGAACGCGCGTTGCGATCCGCCAGGAGGGGACGCGCCTGATTCTGGAGCCGGATACGCTTGCAGCCAAGCTGCGGCGAATCAAAGAGATGCGAGGATGCACCGCGGGCCTGCCTTCAGGAACAGCCATATTGCTCGAGGACCGGCGGCTTGAGCGTAAGCGGGAGTTGGAAAAAGAGGGATGGTAGCGCCTTAACATGACCATTTATGTTTTAGATGCCTCCGCTTTGCTGCGATATATCGATGATGAAGCGGGCGCGGATCGTATAGAAGAAATCTTCGGCGCCTGCGTCGCGGGGAATGCAGACGTGAACATCTCAGCCATGCAATGGGGCGAGGTCGCAGGAAACCTGCGCAAGCGCTTAGGCGCATCGCAAGAAGTCCGAATCATGAGCAGCCTTCTCCCCACTGAGTGCGAGATAGTTCCGGTCAGTGGCGAACGGGCCATTCGCGCCGCCGGGATCAAAGTTGACCGCAAAATTGCCTACGCAGATGCCATTGCCATTGAACTGGCGATGGATTCTTCCGCTCATATACTGGTGACCGCGGACTACGACTTCAAAGACGTAGCTGACATGGCAAGCATTGAGTTCCTGCCTTTGAAATAAGTGCTCCTGCTCAACTAGCTCAACGCCCCCCGCAATGCCCCCAAGCCTGCTCGATAAAGCCATCCGTCATCCCGGCAATATAATCGGCCACCGTCCGCGCCAGCCCTTGGGTTGGAATCTCTGCCCGATGATCCTCGGGCAGCATCCCCGGATCGGCCATGAGAGCCGCAAACAATTCCTCGACTACCCTGGCCGCGTGCCTGTGCAGTTCCTCCATCCCTGGAGTGTTATAGAGATTCGCGTAGAGGAACTGTTTGGCCGCGGCACGCGCTTCTTCCATCTCCGCACTCAGCACCGCTAGCCGTTGGGGCGCTCTCCGAATATCCACAAGAGTCGTCGACGCAATCGCTGCCACGCGCGCCCGCACCTCATCCAGCAAGTCCGTGACCAGCGCGTTTAGCATTCGCTTCAGCGCCTCATAGATGGCAGTTTTCTGAGTCGCCGCCGGATATTCCCTGAGTACCGCATCATGGAATTCGCGAAACAGCGGCACACCCTCGCGCACCTGCTCCAGTGTCAGGATGCCAGAGTCCAGCCCGTCGTCCAGATCGGCGGTCAGGTATGCGATCTCGTCGGCCAGGTCGATCAACTGCGCCTCAAGCGGAGGAAACTGGTCGAGAAAATATGCAGCCAGCTCCGGGTGCTCGGCTGCTGAATAATCGCGCGAGTGCTTTACGATGCCCTCGCGCACGCCCAGGGTCAGATTCAGGCCGCGAAAGCCCGCGTAGCGCTCTTCAAACCAGGTCACGATGCGCAGCGCGTGCAGATTGTGGTCGAAGCTGAGTCCAAAGTTCCGCAAACAGCCATCGAGCGCCTTTTCTCCGGCATGGCCAAAGGGCGGGTGGCCAATGTCGTGCACCAGCGCCAGCGCCTCGGCCAGCTCCGCGTTCAGCCCCAGCGCCGCAGCCAGTGTGCGCGCAATCTGCGTGACTTCCAATGTGTGGGTGAGCCGGCTGCGGAAGTGGTCCCCTGGCGGGTCGCCTAGCCGGCGCGTGAATACCTGCGTCTTGCCGGCCAGCCGCCGAAACGCCCGCGCATGAAGAATCCGCGCACTGTCTCTTGCAAAAGGAGAGCGATACGGGTGCGGCGGCTCGGCGTGCACCCGCTGCGTCAGCGCGTCGCCGCTATTTCCGCGGACAGCAATCCCCGCAGGGAGCAGAGCCGCCGGCCTGGTTTTCGAATCCGTCATCAATCCTCAGAGGGAGGCTTCAAGTCTGGTTATACCGCAGTCGGAAGCGCTGGGGGTGCATTGACACCTCTAATGTGCTCTGAATCACCATCAATCCCTTCCGCCAGTGCTATAACGGTGCCCTATGGCTGGAATTGGACAACGCCAATTGTGTGGGCGTACCATCCAGCCCAAATCGTTCGAGAGGCCTCATGCCCGGTCGAAGTCCGGCGCCGGTCCTCAATCCAATCCAAGTTTGCACTGGGAGATATCATGAAAACAATCCAAAAGGCAGCTTTGACAATGTTGGCGCTCGGTGTTGCGTTTACATCCGGCTGTGGCGACCGTCACTCTGCCAAAGAGGTGTACTACCTGATTTCAGCCAATGCCGCATTGCCTTACTGGCAGACAGCGGCAGCAGGCTTCAAGAAAGCGGCAGCGGAGTACAAAGTAACGGCCAGAGTGGTGGGGCCTGACGGCTACGATCCGCAGGCCGAGCTCGCTGCGCTCGAAAGCGCGGTTGCCGCCAAGCCGGCCGGTATTCTGATCTCCGTTGCCGACGCTTCGCTGCTCCAGCCTGAAATCGATGCCGCCATCAATGCCGGAATTCCCGTGATCACCATGGACTCCGACGCCGCCGGCAGTCACCGGCTCTACTTTATTGGAACCAACAACCTCGAAGCGGGAAGACTTGGCGGCCGTCGCGTCGTCGAGAAACTCGGCGGCAAGGGCAATGTTGTCTTCTTTACCATTGCCGGACAGCCCAACACTGAAGAGCGGCTCAAGGGCTTCAAAGACGTCTTCGCCAGTCACCCCGACATCAAGATCGTCGATGTGGTCGACATCAAGGGCGACGTGCACGCCGCATTCGACAAGACACAGCAATTCATGGTTCTCACCGGCCCAAAGCAGATCGATGCATTCGTTTGCCTCGATTCAGCCTCCGGCAAAATGGTTTCAGACGCCTTCAAGCGGACCAACGCAACTGGCAGGGAGTTAGTGGCCTGGGATGTGAGTCAGGATACGCTGGACGGCATCAAGGACGGCACCATCGACGCCACCGTCGCCCAGAAGCCATTCGCCATGGCCTTCGTCGGACTCAAGGGTCTGGACGAGGTATTCCACTCACCCCCCAAGCAACTGAACAAAGACTTCAGCACAGACTCTTTCTCGCCCTACCCATTCTTTGTCGATACCGGCACGTCGCTGGTGGATAAGAGCAACGTCGATCTCTACGTTTCTTCCGCCGCGGAAGGAACCAAGTAGCGCATTTTTCAGTATGAAGATTGGGTGCCCCAACATTTGGCGGTAAACTGGGATGCGGGCCACCCGCCTGGAACACAAACTCAGTTTGCTGATTCCGTATCTTGAAGTACTCCTTTGGGGAGGAGCAAGAATGCTGCTTTGGCAGCTTTTCCGCAAGCAAGGAAAGAGCCTTCAGTTTCGAGTTCGGTGTTGGGTCCGCTGCTCCACCGTAGGTTTTCTGGTGTGCTTTTGCTCGGCAAGGCTCTGCTGGTCGCAGGAATATACGCCGTTTCAGCGAGCAGAAGTGCAGAGCATGCTCCAGGACGTTACGGGCGACGTAAAGAAGCACTATTACGATTCAAACTTGCACGGCGTGGACTGGGATGCGAAGGTTCGCGAAGCCAAGGAGAAAATCGATAAGGCAGACTCGCTCAACCGGGCGCTGACCGCGGTTGCCGTTGTTCTCGACAGCCTGAAGGATTCCCATACGGTCTTCATCCCCCCGGGGCGGCCCTATGTGCACGACTACGGATTCCAGATGCAGATGATTGGCGATCGTTGCTATGTGACCCGTGTCCGCCCCGGCACGGACGCGGAAGGAAAGGGTGTCAAGGCCGGCGACGAAATCGTCGCTTTGAACGGTTACGCCCCGACTCGCGATGACTTTTTGAGGATGGAGTACCTCTTTTGGGTGCTGCGACCGCAGCCGGGGCTCCGCCTGAAACTTCGCTCGCCGGATGGCGACGAGCGGCAGATCGATGTGATAGCAAAGTTCCGCCAGCTTCAACGGGTTCGAGACACATCGGGCAGCGCGATCTTCGATTTCAAGCGCGAGATGGAGGATAAGGAACACCTGGCTCGCGCGAGGTACGCCGAACGAGGAAACGACTTGTTGATTGTGAAATTCCCAGAGTTCCTGCCTTCTCTTGGGGAAGTCGATTCTGTCGTTAAGAAGATGCGGAACCACAAGTCAGTTGTAATCGACCTTCGCGACGATCCAGGAGGCACCGAAGATACCCTCATGTCGCTTCTTGGCGGAATGTTCAAAAACAAGGTCAAGGTCGGGGATTTGAGCCGGAGGAACGCTACTCGCCCCATCGAGACCGTGCCATTTCACACAGGATTCGACGGTAAGCTTGTTGTGCTGATCGACAACAAGTCCGCTTCTGCAGCGGAGGTATTTGCGCGCGTGATCCAACTTGAGAAGCGGGGCTCGATTGTCGGCGACCGGAGTGCAGGTGCGGTCATGGAAGCGGAGTTCTTTCAACACCAGACTGGTGGCGACGCGGGCGGCGCATTTATCGTGTACGGCGCCGAAATCACCGTCGCCGATATCATCATGACCGATGGACAGAGCCTGGAGCACAAAGGCGTTACTCCGAACGTGGTAGTGGTTCCCACCGCAGGAGACCTTGCGAGTGGTCGCGATCCCGCGCTGGCTAAGGCGGCGGAGTTGCTCGGTGTAACGATAACGCCTGAGGAGGCCGGAAAATTGATTCCCTATGAATGGCCGAAGGAGTGATCGAGGCGGACTGAATTCTGCAAACTTGGCAGGGAAGCGTCCGACCGGTTGCCTCAAGTCCGTCCGACGCGGCAAGACCTGGGACGCAGAATCTGGGCTGAGAGCCGCTCCCCTGAATGGTTAGACGCCCGTCTTTACTCCACCTTCCCCGGCCCCACCGTGCTTTCCTGCTTGGCCAGCTTCACCTTTGCGTTATCCAGCTTGTGCTGAATCTTGGCCGCGTCCCCCGGCTCCACATCGGCGGCAAGCGATTTAGCCGACTCGGCCAGCGATAGCTCCCATTGCGCCGCGGCCAGCCTGATCCGCCCGGTCTTCTCGTACAGATCGCCCAGGTGGTCGTGGACTGTCGGATCGGTCTGATCGCGCTCGACGGCGTGGCGCAGATTCTCCTCCGCAAGCTCGTACTGACCCAGCTTGAAGTACACCCAACCCAG
>Ga0181516_10003525_pt1 | contig 10410 bp, 12 predicted proteins | sample PEATcosm2014_Bin_25_FD_121104 | JGI IMG/M metagenome (GOLD analysis project Ga0181516, IMG submission 121104) | Peatland microbial communities from MTU Mesocosm Facility, Houghton, MI, USA - PEATcosm2014_Bin01_10_metaG | ecosystem: Environmental > Terrestrial > Soil > Wetlands > Peat | place...
CGTTTTCGCCGCAAATGGCGTGGATCTCGCCGGTCTTGACCACCAGATTGACGTCGACCAGCGCTTTGACGCCGGGAAACGTCTTGGTGATGCCTCGCATTTCCAAGATCGCGTTCATCGAGCACTCGGAGGATTGTTTCTGGTCGTCTATCCGGCAAACGCGCCTGCGAATTCGATCCAGATCAAAAAAACCCCGCGTCGTCGCCGACGCGGGGCCTGGTTTGCGCTCAGCCGATCATTTGAGCTGGTCGGCCTTGTAGTAGCCAGTATCGATCAGGGCCTTCTGAACGTTGGAGGCGTCGACCGCCACCGGGGTCAGCAGGTAGGACGGAACGACCTTGACGCCGTTGTTGTAGGTCTTGGTGTCGTTGACTTCCGGCTGCTTGCCGGCGAGCACGGCGACCACCATGTCGGCGGCGACCTTGGCGAGATCGCGGGTGTCCTTGAACACCGTCGAATACTGCTCGTGGGCGAGGATCGACTTCACCGACGGGAGTTCCGCATCCTGGCCGGAGATGATCGGCATCGGCTGATCCTTCGAGCCGTAACCGACGCCCTTGAGCGACGAGATGATGCCGATCGAGATGCCGTCGTAAGGCGACAGCACGGCGTCGACCTTCTTGTTGGTGTAGAAAGCCGACAGCAGGTTGTCCATGCGGGCCTGGGCGGTCGCGGCGTCCCAACGCAGGGTCGCAACCTTGTCCATGCCCATCTGCTTCGACTGGATGACGATCGTGCCCTTGTCGATCAGGGGCTGCAGCACCGACATGGCGCCGTTGTAGAAGAAGAAGGCGTTGTTGTCGTCGGCCGAACCGCCGAACAATTCCATGTTGAACGGGCCGGTCTTGCCCGCGTCGATGCCGAGGCCGTGGACGATCGAGCTCGCCTGCAGCACGCCGACCTTGTAGTTGTCGAAGGTGGCGTAATAGTCGACGTTGGCCGAGCCGCGGATCAGGCGATCATAGGAAATGACCTTGATGCCGGCGTCGTGCGCCTTCTGCAGCGCGTCCGAGAGCGTTGTGCCGTCGATCGCCGCGATCACCAAGACCTTCTCGTTCTTGGTGATCATGTTCTCGATCTGCGCGAGCTGGTTCGGAATGTCGTTGTCGGCGTACTGCAAGTCGGTGTTGAAGCCTTTGCCCTGCAGCACTTTGACGATGTTGTCGCCGTCGGCGATCCACCGCGCCGACGACTTGGTCGGCATCGCGATGCCGACCGTAACTTTGTCGGCGGCGTTGGCGACGCCCGTCAGAGCGAATAGCCCGACTGCGACCGCCGCGGCGAAAGAAAGAAGTTTCATGCAAGTCCTCCCGATAAGCACCAAATTACCATACCATACGGCGCTCGCGCTCAGACAACACCACTTCGCGGCCGCCCCCCGGCGGTCGGTCGTCGTCGCTCGAAATTGCGTCGCGCGGCTAGCTAGTTGGAAACTGCCATGGCAGTCAAATGCGTGAAGTGGCGCAGCCCATGCCAAATTGATATATCTTATTATAAGATTATCGGCGTGGAATTCACGGAAGATGAGCGATAAAACGAGCGTTGGCCGCTCGACGGTCCGGCAGCGGCGGAAAATCGCGGTTGGCGACGACGCGGGCGGCAGCTTGAAACTGGCGCATTTGCGGCTCGTTGCGGCGCTCGCGGACACCAGCATGGTCAGCGCCGCGGCCAAGGCCGTCGGCATGACGCAGCCCGCCGCGTCGCGTCGGATCGCCGAATTGGAAGCGCTGCTCGGCGCGCCCCTGTGCGACCGACTGTCGCGTGGCGTGCGCCTCACGCCGCTCGGCCATGCGCTGGCGCGTCAGGCACACTCGGTATTGCACCACCTCGCGCGAGCCGAGCGCGAGGTCGCCGATCTCAGAGCGGGTCGGCGCGGCGCTGTCGCCATCGGCGCGGTGTCGGGAGCGGCGCTGGAAATCGCAGCGCCGGCGATGGCGCGCGTGCGCGCCGCGGCGCCTGGCGTCGAGGTCGACATTCGCATCGACGCGTCCGGCGCGCTGGCGCGCGAGCTGCTCGCTTCGCGGCTCGACTTCATCATCGCCCGCGTGCCGGACGAACTCGATGCGCAGGCGTTCGAGAGCCTGACGATCGGCGTCGAAGAGGCGTGCGTCATCGTCCGCCGCGGCCACCCGCTGCTCGGCCGTGGATCGGCGACGTTGGCCGACACGAGCCGCTACGAATGGGTGATGCAACCGCGCGGCGCGCCATTGCGCCGCGCGGTCGAGACCTTGTTTCAGACCGCCAATGTCGCGACGCCCGATCGATTCCTCACCACGACCTCGATCTTCCTGACGATGACGCTGGTCGCCGATTCCGACGCGCTGGCGCCATTGACGAACGCTGCCGCCCAATTCGTCGGCCGTGACGGCGCGCTGGGGAAGCTCGAAATCCTGCCGACCGCCTTCTCGATCGCGGTGCAGCCTTACGGCCTGGTCGCCCTTCGCCATCGCGCGCTGTCGCCCGCGGCGCAGACGGTTTACGACATCGTCCGCGATCAGGCGTTCTCGGTTGCGCGCAGAACCTAGGGCGTGAGCACGGCGGCGCCTTGCAGACGTCCGTCGCGCAGATCGGCGAGCGCGCGGTTGGCGTCTTCGAGCCGATAGCGGGTCACCTCGGCGCGAATGTCGACGCGGGCGGCGACCGCGAAGAATTCGGCCGCGTCGGCGCGCGTCAGATTGGCCACCGAGACGATCTGCCGCTCCTCCCACAGCCAGCGGTAGGGGAAGCTCGGAATGTCGCTCATGTGGATGCCGGCGCATACGACGCGGCCGCCTTTTCGCGTCGCCCGCAGCGCGGCGGGAACGAGCGCGCCAACCGGGGCGAACAGGATCGCCGCGTCGAGCGGCGCCGGCGCGGGCTCTTGCGACCCGCCGGCCCACACGGCGCCGAGCCCGCGCGCGAAGCTTTGCGCCGCTTCGTCGCCAGGGCGGGTGAAGGCGTAGACCTCGCGGCCTTCGGCGCGGCAGATCTGGGCGAGGATATGCGCGGCGGCGCCGAAGCCGTAAAGGCCGACGCGTCGGCCTGATCCCGCCGCCTTGAGCGCGCGCCAGCCGATTAACCCGGCGCACAGCAGCGGCGCCGTCGCCGCTGCGTCGGCGTTCTCGGCCAGCGGCGTCGCGAAGGCGGCCTCGCAGACGATGTCGGTCGCGTAGCCGCCGTCGCGGTTGTAGCCGGTGAACACGGGATCGTCGCAGAGGTTCTCGCGGCCGTCGCGGCAATAGGGGCAGCGGCCGCAGGCGCGCCCGAGCCACGGAACGCCGACGCGAGCGCCGACCTTAAAGCCCTCGACCTCCGTCCCCAGCCGCGCGACCCGGCCGACGACCTCGTGGCCCGGAACGATCGGCGGCCTCACGTCGGGCAGCTCGCCGTCGACGACGTGCAGATCGGTGCGACAAACTCCGCAGGCTTCGACCCGGATCAGCAACTCCGACGGTCCGGGTTCGGGGTCGGGGCGCTCCTCCAGAACCAGCGGCTCGCCGACCCGTTTCAGCACCATCGCCCGCAAGACGCTCTCCTCAATGCGACATGAAGATCGGCGCCGTCGGCTGACGCAGCAGGTCGTGGCTGACGCCGCCGAACAGGGTCTCGAACAGACGCGAGTGTCCGAAAGCGCCGGCGACGATCAGGTCGGCGTCCTGCGTGTCGAGACTGGCGAACAGGGCTTCGAGCGCGGAGATGTCGCCGGTGTCGGTCCAGTCCGAAAGACGGGCGGCGACGCCGTGGCGAAGCAGATGATCGGCGAGGCGCTCCGCCGAGGCCCTGAACCCGTGCGCGCGCGACGAGAAGCTGAAGATTGTCACCTTCGCAGCTTTCTCAAGCAGCGGCATTGCATCGTGGACGGCGCGGGCGGCCTCGCGGCTCGCATTCCAGGCGATGACGACATTCTTGCCGAGCGGCCCATAGGCCCAGTCCTGCGGCAGGATCAGAATCGGCCCGCCGGCTTCGATCAGCACCCGATCGGGCACCTCTTCGCGCACCAGCTTGCGCGCTTCGCCTTCCGGGCGCGAGGCGATGATCAGATCGACGCAATGGGCGAAATCGGCGCCGAGCGCCGGCTCGGCGTCGGCGCCGATGTAATGGCCGACAATCCCGGCGTCCTTGACGGCAGCCTCGAACGCCGGGCGGATATGCAGAACGCGGTCGCCCCACGCGCCCATTAGCGCCGATACGTCGCTCGCATCGACGCCGATCAAACGCGCGCCATGCGTGTTGGCCAATTCTACAGCCAGCCGCAGACGGTCGGTGGCGTCCTCGCTTGCGTCGAGATAGACCAGAATGTCTTTGTAGGACATTTGCCCTCTCCCTCTGTTCCTCGCCTTTTCGCCAACGCGTCCAGCGCGCCGGCGTTTCTTTTTACTGCTTTTTCCAGCCCCGACAGGGACCGCGCCGAGGCTTGCTCGGTCTCGGATCGCGGCGGCTTCGGCCTCCGCCGGCGCCAAGAAATTCCTACCGTATTGCCGCGGCGACGCATTGATCCGGACCAAGCTTGCGCCGCGGCGCTTGATCGGCGCGCCCGAATGGGGCATAGGAGCGCGCTCATCGTTTCGCCGTGGGTTCGCCCGCAGCTCATTGTTCCCTGGGTGCTCCCGTGAAGGTCCGTAACTCGCTCAAGTCGCTTCGCAACCGCCACCGCGACAACCGTCTGGTCCGTCGCAAGGGCCGCGTCTACATCATCAACAAGACCCAGAAACGCTTCAAGGCGCGTCAAGGCTGAGCGCGGCGCTGGCCCTCCGGCCTGCCGCGATCGTGTTTTGACCCCGGCGCGGCGAGGCTTTAGGCTCGCCGTCATGACGGGCCGACCGCTCCTCGTCTTTTTCTGCCTGCTGGGACTGGCCGCGCCTGCGCGCGCAGCCGATGCGCCTGCGTCGCCTCCGTCCCCCGATGCCGCTCACCAAACCGACGCCGACCAAGAAGCCGGGCGCGACGCCTTGCTGGCGCGACTCGCCGCCGCCGCCGATCCCGACGAGGCCGACGGCATCGTCGCCCGCATCGACCGGCTCAATCAGCATTCTGGCTCCGACACTGGCGATCTGCTGCTCAGCCGCGCCGCGGCGGCGATCGACGGCGAGAATGTCACGGCCGCGCAACAGCTGCTCGACGCTCTGACCACGCTGCTGCCGCAATGGGCGGAGGCCTGGGCGGCGCGCGCCAACGCCGACTATCTCGCCGGCGATCCCAAGGCGACGTTCGTCGATCTCGCGCGGGCGCTCGCCGACGACCCCAAGCACTTGAAGGCGCTGGCCGATCTTGGAGCGGTGCTCGAAGACTCCGGCCGCCGCGACGACGCCTTGCGCGTCTACCGGCGCGCGCTCGAGATCGCGCCGCAATGGCGGCCGGCGCGCGAGGCGGCCGACCGACTGCGCAAGGCGATCGCCGGCCAAGACCTGTGAACGCGCCGTGATCGTCGCTTTCGCCGGGTTTGCCGCAACGGTGGCGGGCCTGCTGGCTTTCACTGCGCTTGCGTCGCACATCATCGAAGCGCGTTTCCCGCCGGTTGGCGAACGGATCGCGGCGGGGCCGCTCAGCGCCGCGGTCCACGTCGTCGAGCGGCCGCCGAGCGCGCCTGAGCGCGGCGCTGTGCTGCTCGTCCACGGCGCCTCAGGCAATTTCGCTGACCTCGACGTCGCCCTGGGCGAACGCCTCGCCACCCTCGGTTTTCGCGTCTTCGCCGTCGATCGTCCCGGCCACGGCTGGAGCGACCGCCTTGCCGGCGCGGACGCCGCCTCGCCCGCCGGCCAAGCCGCGGCGTTACGCGCGGCGCTGGCGCGTCGCGACGTCGAGCGGGCGATCGTCGTCGTCCATTCGCTGGCCGGCATGCTTGGGCTCGCGATGGCGCTCGACGCGCCGAAATTCACGCGCGGTCTCGTTCTGCTCGCGCCGGTCAGCCATCCCTGGCCGGGCGGCGTCGCGTGGTACTACCGGGTCGCAGCGTCGCCGCTGTTGGGGCCGGCGTTTCGCCGCCTGTTCGTTCTGCCGGCGGGCCTCGCCTCGATGCGCGGCGGCGTGCGCGAAGTTTTCGCTCCCAACCCGCCGCCGAAGGATTACGTCGTCGCGACGCGCCTGCCGCTGGTGTTTCGGCCGCGGCACTTCCGCGCCAACGCAGAGGACGTCGTCGCCGCCGAAGCGCATGTCGCGGCGCTGTCGCCCCGCTACGCGAGCATCCGCGTCCCGACCGCGATCCTCACCGGCGACCACGACGGCGTCGTCTATGCGAAGATCCATTCGGCCGGCTGCGCGCGCGACATTCCCGGCGCGACGCTGACGGCGCTGTCCAACGTCGGCCACTCGCCGCACCACAGCGCGCCCGACCGCGTCGTCGCGGCGATCCTGGAGGTCGAAGCGCGGGCGATCACCGAGGAACGGCGTCAGCTCGGCCGCGCGCCAGCGCCGGCGTGAGACGACGCGCGAACAGGGCGTCGAGCGACCACGCGCCGCCGCCGAGCGCGGCGAGAGCGAAGAGCCCGCCGGCGATGGCGAAATCCTTGCGGAATTCGAGCGCCTCGCTGGCGTCGGCGCCCTGGTGGAAAATGAGCGCCGCCAACAGCGAGAAGCTTCCGAGCGCCAACGCCAACGGCCGGGTTGCGGCGCCGAGCGCGAGCGCCAGCCCGCCGCCGCATTCAAGCGCAATAACCGGCGGCAGCAACCACGGCGCGACGCCGAACTGCGTCATATAAGACTGGACGTCGGCGTAACTGCCGATCTTACCCCATCCTTCGAGGACGAAGAGGTAGGCGACGAGCAGTCGCGCCAGCAACGACGCCGCGTCGCCGAGCGCGGAAACGCCGGCGAAGCGCGCGACGAAGGTCGGCAATCCTGATTCGATCAAAGTCGCGCCTCCAAAGAACTTGGATTGAGGGAGTGGCGCGCCGCGCCCGGCGACGCGCCGGGACGGCTCAAGCGCCGCCCGGATGGGCGATCGCGTCGGAGAGGTCTTCGTATTCCTCGCACGCGGTCGAACCGCAGATCTTGGCGATCGTCTCGAGTTGCTGGCGCGCGAGATCGAGCTTGCCTTGCAGCGCGTAGGCCTCGCCGAGATACTCGCGCACCTGCGCGTAGTTCGGATCCATCGCCACCGACTTCAGATAGTAGCCGATGCCTTCTTCGGTGCGACCGAGTTTGCGGGTCGCGTAGCCGCGATAGTTGAGCGCGCGCGGCGTGTTGGGGTCCTTCAGCAGGTCGAGGGTCTGCAGCGCCTCGTCGTAGCGTTGCGCCTTGGCGAGCGCGTAGGCGTATTCGACCAATTGATCGTCGGGAAGGACGTCGCTGCGCTGGGTCAGGCAGCGCTTGCCCTTGACGTCCCAGATCTGCCCTTTCGGACAGGTGGTCAGGTCCTCTTGCGTCTGCCGCTGGCCGCCGCCGCCGCCTCCGCCTCCTCCGCCGCCGCCGCCGCCGCCGGCGGCGAGCGCGTAAGGCGCTGCAGCCGCGAGCGCGACGGCGAGCGCCGTCGAGGTCAGAGTTCTCCGAGCGTTGATTTGAAAGTCCATGCGCATTGGGCCAGTCTCCTTTCTGGGGACGCGACATCAACACGCGTCGGGCGCCGCTTATTCGGCCGCCCCGCGCGCGAGGCGCCAAACGATGAGCGGCGGAGCCAGAGAGGAAGTTCGGGGCGGCCTCGAGGCGCATCTGGCGCGTCTGTGGCGCTATGCCCTGTCGCTATCGGGAGCGCGCGACGTCGCCGAAGATCTCGTCCAGGCGACTTGCGTCAGGGCGATCGAACGCGCCGATCAATTCCAGCTGGGCACCCGCCTCGATCGATGGTTGTTTTCCATTCTGCGTTCGATCTGGCTCAACGAGAGCCGGGCGAGGCGGGTCAGGGCCGGTCAGGGCGTGCTCGACGCCAGCGAGGCGCTGAGCGTCGACGGCGCGCACCAGATCGAAACGAATATTTCGGCCGCGCAAGTGTTGAGGGCGATAGGCGCTCTGCCGTCGGCGCAGCGGGAGACCGTGCTGCTGGTCTATGTCGAAGGCTATTCCTATCGCGAGGCGGCCGAACTCCTCGGCGCGCCGATCGGCACCGTGATGAGCCGCCTGGCGGCGGCGCGCGAAACGCTGACGCGTTCGCACGAAACGAAGGACGCGTAACGTGGCGACGAGCGACAACGACGACCGCAAGTTGTCCGCCTATCTCGACGGCGAACTCGGCGAGGCCGAGCGAACGACGCTCGAGACGCGGCTTGCAGGCGACCCGGGGCTGCGCGCGCGGCTCGAAGCCTTGCGCGCGGCGGCGGACCGTACGCGCGCGGCCTTCGCGGCGCTGCTCGAGACGGCGCCGGTCGCCGAGATGCGGTCGCGGCTCGACACGGCGCTCGCCGACGCGCCGGCCCGCGCCGCTTCGCCGTGGCGCCGGCGCGTCGTCGCGATCGCCGCCGTCGTCGCGATCGGCGCGTTCGCCGCCGGCGTCGGCGCCGGTCGCTGGAGCGTCGAATCCAGCAATTTCGCCGAACGCGACGATTGGCGTCAGGCGGTCGTCGAATACATGGCGCTTTATGCGCCCGAAAGCTTTGGCGAGGCCCCGTCGCCGCAACTTGCCGATCAACTCGCGTCGCTGTCGCGCCGCCTCGGCGCGCCGCTCGACGTCGATCGTCTGAAGGTCGACGATCTGTCGCCGCGCCGCGCCGAGCTCCTACAGTACGACGGCGCGCCGCTGGGCCAGATCGGCTACCTCGACGGCGCGACCCCGGTCGCTTTCTGCATTTTGCGCGACGGCGAACCGGATGCGGCGCTTGCGGCGGCGGCGCGCGACGGCTTCGCCTTCGCCTCATGGGCGCAAGGGGGGCGCGGATTCATGCTGATCGGCAAGATTCCTATCGAGCGGCTGACGACGCTCGCCCGCGCACTGAAGGAGAAGACGGGATGACGGCTATTTCGGCGGGGGTGGTCTTTGCGCCCCTCTTGCTCGCTTCCGCCGCTTTCGGCGGCGACGGCGGGGCGGACGAACGCGCCGCATGGCGCATCGAGCCGGCGCGCACGCACATCGGCTTCGTCGTCGACGCGGTCGGTTTTCCGCGCACCCGGGGCGAATTCCATGTCTTCAATGGCCGATTGTCGCTCGACTTCGACCGACCCGCGGCGAGCCGCGTCGCATTCACCGTCCGCGCCGATTCGATCGAGGTCGGTTCGTCCTCGTTCAACGATACGCTGCGAGGGTCGAACTTCCTCGACGCGCAGCATTTTCCCGACATCCATTTCGAATCGACGCGGGTCGAGAAGCGCGACGAGTCGACCGTCGACCTGATCGGCGACTTGACGCTGCTCGGCGTCACCCGGCCGCTGACGGTCGAGGTCGAGGTCAAGCGGCTCGGCGCCGCGCGGATTTCGTTCGTCGCCCACGCCCACATCGATCGCCTCGCCTACGGCATGAATTCCGGCTTCCCGATCATCTCGCGCGACGTCGAATTGACCGTGTCGAGCGAGGCGCTCGCCGGATGAAGCGGCCGCCAGCGCGCTGGAGCGACGGCCTGATCGCGCTCCACTGGCTGTCGGCGGCTTGGCTCGCGCTCGTGTTCGCGCTCGGCCTGGCGGCGACGGCGGCCGATCTCGACGCGGCGCGTAAGTTCGACCTTTACCAAACGCACAAGGCGCTCGGCTGGCTGACGCTCGTCCTTCTGGCGGCGCGCCTCGCCGCCCGCGCCGCGCGCGCCGCCCCGAAGCCGGCGCCGAGTTGGTCGCGGGCGACCCGCTGGGCCTCAGGGTCCATCCACGCCGCGCTCTACGCGCTGCTGGCGGCGGTTCCGCTGATCGGCTGGCTGCGCGTCTCTTCGGCGATCGTGCCGATCCCGGTGAGCCTGTTCGGCCTGGCGACGATCCCCAATATCGCGCCGGTCGACGGCGCGTTTTCCGAACGCATGGCGCTCGCCCACAAGCTCGGCGCATGGACGCTCGCAGCGTTGGCGATTTTCCACGCCGCTGCGGCGCTCAAGCATCAGTTCGTCGACCGTGACGCGATTCTCTCTCGCATGTGGCCGTGGGCGGGCGACCGGACGTCCTAGACGGCGCCGCCGTCGGGGCCGACCCGGGTGATGCGCAGATTGTTGGTGGCGCCGGAATTGCCGAACGGCACGCCGCAGACGACAATCACCCGTTCGCCGACGCCGACGAAGCCGTCGATGTAGGCATGGCGGCAGGCGCGGTCGGCCATGTCGCGCTCGTCGCGCGCGTCCTCGGTGACGACGGCGTGCACACCCCAGGCGAGCGCCAGCCGGCGCGCGACGGCGACGACCGGGGTCAGGGCGATAATGGCGGAGAACGGCCGCTCGCGGGCGATGCGCAGGCCGGTCGTGCCGGACGCGGTCCAGGCGCAGATGACTTTCGATTGCAGCGCCTCGGCGACGTCGCGCGTCGCCTCGGCGATCGCGTCGCCGCCGCTGCGGTCGTGCGTCGGGCGCTGGGCGGTGATGATCGCCGGATAGA
>Ga0181516_10003526_pt1 | contig 10406 bp, 11 predicted proteins | sample PEATcosm2014_Bin_25_FD_121104 | JGI IMG/M metagenome (GOLD analysis project Ga0181516, IMG submission 121104) | Peatland microbial communities from MTU Mesocosm Facility, Houghton, MI, USA - PEATcosm2014_Bin01_10_metaG | ecosystem: Environmental > Terrestrial > Soil > Wetlands > Peat | place...
ACCTGAATACGACCGGGTCGGCATTGAGATCTTGGAGATAGGCCATGATCCGGGCCTTCAGTTCGGCCTTCGAGGCCACCCGGATCCCCCTGAGAATGGTCTTGGTCATCTTGGCGAAAAAGAGGCCCGCCAGCAGGCTCAAGGTGCCATGCCGTTTGTATTCGTAGTCCCGGCCATTGCTCGGATGCTTCCCTGGAACAGGCGGAAGGTCGGGAAGAAACGCATGCGTTTCTTCTTTACCGATGGCCTGGATCCCTGGCTTTTCGTCCAGGGACAGGACCGCCATCAACTGGCCCTCGTCAGTTTCGGCCTTGTCGCCAGCTTGGAGTTTTTCCTGCAGGACCTGGACCTCCCGATAGACCAGCAGAACCTTGGCCCTCTCGATGCGGGCCTGCCCTTCTGTCCTGGATTTCGCAATGGCTTCAAGTTTGGACCTGGCTCCTGCATCGAGAACCAGCTTGGCCCGTATGGGTGTGCGCCCCATGGAACCTCCGATGACCTACCTATATGGCTCGGTCCATGCTGCCAAGCGCATGGAAGCACTGAGCACGCAGAGCCTTAACCACCATCCATGTTCCGACCCGTCTCCGCATAGGCACCCCAGGGTGCCTATGCTCGCGGCGCGTTCAAGCTGCGGCTCCGCGCACTCCGTGTTGCTCTGTCTGCTCCGTGCTTCCATTATTTCTGCCGAAGAAACCGGCTCTGAATGGTTCCGACATCCGGATCATCCATGCCATGCGCCTTGCTTCACCTTCACGCCCGTTGAGAACGGCTTAAGGTTCATTCCCGCATCCGTCAAATGAGGAAAATTTCAACTTCCCGGATCGGGCAGGGCGGCTGCTACCATCTCGGAGCAACCACCACATCGAGGGAGCCGCCATGTTCGAATCCGCCGAACTGGGCCATAGCGTCGAGAAGGCCGTCTACGACCAGGAGGTTCCGGCCCTCCGGGAGGCGCTGCTGAACGCCCAGTTCGACCTGGGCGCGGCCAAGAAATTCCCGGTGATCATCCTCATCGCCGGGCTGGACGGCGCCGGGAAGAGCGAAACCGCCAACACGCTCAACGAGTGGATGGATCCGCGGTTCATCCAGACCCACGGCACCAGCGAACCCTCGGACGAGGAACTGGAACGGCCGCATATGTGGCGCTTCTGGCGCCAGCTCCCGCCCAAGGGCCGGATGGCCATCTTCGACGGCAGCTGGTACCACTGGCCGATCTACCAGCGGGCCAGCGGCCGCATCAAGAATCCCAAGATGGACCAGGCCCTGGACGAGGTGCGCCGGTTCGAGCAGATGCTCATCGACGAGGGGGCGCTGGTGCTGAAATTCTGGATGCACCTGTCCAAGGCCGCCCAGAAGAAGCGCCTGAAGAAACTGGAAGGCGATCCCCTGACCCGGTGGCGGGTGACGGAGCGGGACTGGAAGCATTTCGAGATGTACGACACCTTCCAGGAGATCGCCGAGCGGACGCTGCGGCACACCAGCACCGCGGCGGCGCCCTGGATCCAGGTGGAGGCGGTGGACCCGCGCTACCAGAAGCTCACCGTGGGCAAGACCCTGCTGGAGCACCTCCGGCTCCGGCTGGAGCATCCGGTCCCGCCGGCGCCGGTCCAGGCCCCCCCGTCCCTGCCCAGCCTGGACGGCCTGAGCATCCTGAAATCCCTGGACCTGGGCCAGACCCTGGACAAGGCCGACTACGAGCGGGACCTGGAGCGGTACCAGGGCAAGCTCAACCTGCTGCTGCGCGACAAGGCCTTCGGGGAGCACAACGTCATCCTGGTGTTCGAGGGGGTGGACGCGGCCGGCAAGGGGGGCGCCATCCGCCGCATCACCCAGGCCATCGACGCCCGCTTCTGCCACATCAACCCCATCGCCGCGCCCACCGAGGAGGAACGGGCCCAGCCCTACCTGTGGCGGTTCTGGCGCAACCTGCCCCGGCGGGGCCAGGTGGCCATCTTCGACCGCAGCTGGTACGGCCGGGTCCTGGTGGAGCGGGTGGAAGGCTTCTGCGGCGAAGGCGACTGGATGCGGGCCTACGGAGAGATCAACGACTTCGAGGAGCAGCTGGTCAACAGCGGCGGGATCATCCTCAAGTTCTGGCTCAGCATCAGCCTGGATGAGCAGCTGCGGCGCTTCGAGGAGCGCCAGAACAGCCCGTTCAAGCGCTTCAAGATCACCGAGGACGACTGGCGCAACCGGGGCAAGTGGGACGCCTACCAGACCGCCACCTGCGACATGCTGGACCGCACCAGCACCGAGATCGCCCCCTGGACCCTGGTGGAGAGCGAGGACAAGCGGTTCGGGCGGATCAAGATCCTCAAGACCCTCTGCCAGCGCATCGAGGCGGGATTGTAGGATGGCCAGGCATTGGTCCGGGTTCCGGACTTGCCTTCGCCGCAGGGCCGGCTCGGTGGCGCTCGCCTCTCCTGCGGCGTGACGGTGCTGGACGAGGGGAGGCGTGTCCCGCTGGGGTGGGTTCGCGGCGACACGCAACCCGGATGGTGGGGATTGCATGGTCTTGTGCCCGAGATAATTGCCAAGTCGCCCCTAAACCCGGGCAGGGCTGGGCTCCTCTGTAGAAGTGCGGCTGAACCAAAGCCCCCTGCCATGAGGACCATGCCATGAACGTAATGCGTACGCTTACTGCATTTGCCATTGGATTGACGCTGGCGGCGGGGTTCGCGCCGGCCATGGCCCAGGCCGGTTCGGGGGCTCCCGCCGCGGGTGACGGGCCCGGGTGCGCCTGCGGTCCCCGGAAGGACGGTCCCCGGGACGGGATGCGCGGCCGGATGGAAGACCAGCTGGACCTCACCCCGGCCCAGAAGGCCAGCTTCCAGGCGATCTTCGCCAGGCACAAGGACAGCATGGCCGCCAGGCGCAAGGCGAGTTTCGCGGCCCGCGAGGCCTTCACGGAGGCGGTGAAGAAGCCGGAGACCACCCCTGAGGCCCTGAAGGCGCTGCACCGGACCCTGTCCGACCTGCGCTTCGACGGGATGATGGAGCGCCGGACCATGCGCCAGGAACTGCGCGCGGTGCTCACCCCCGACCAGCGGGAGCAGGCCGCCCGCATGGAAGGGCGCATGGAGGGCATGCGCATGGCCCGGTCCGGGGGCCGCGGGGGCTGGGGCGAAGGGGGTTTCCCCGGCGGCATGAAGGGCTGGCGCCGGTCCGAGGCCCCGGCCGCGCCGGCTCCCGCCGCTCCCGCCACTCCGCAGTAAGTGGCGAGGCTCCGGTTATAATCCTCGGGTGACCCAACCCAACCCCGCCCATTTCTGGATCCTGCTCGGTCTCCCCCTGGGCCTGGTGCTGGTCGGCTTCGCCCTGTTCCTCAGCCGCTGGCTGCAGCTGCGCCCGCGCAACGGCGGAGAGTCCGAGCAGCTGCTGCTGGGGGCGGTGTCCCAGAGCCTCCTGGAGCGGGGCCAGCTGGCGGCCTCCCTGGGGGAGCTGCGGACGGTGCACGAGCGGCTGCTGGACGCCCTGCCGTTCGGCATCCTGTGGGTGGACCAGCGGCAGCGGGTGGCGGCGCTCAACGTGTGCGGCCGGGCCCTGCTGGGGGTCCGGCCCGGGGTCATCGGCCTGGACGCCAGGTTCGTGCTGGAGCCTTTTCCCTGGCTGCTGGCCGGCCTGGGCCGGGGGCCGGGGCCGGCCTGGCGCTGTGACGGCGGCGGGCGCCGCTGGCGCCTGCAGCGCATCGAGGCCCCGGACAAGGTGGGCGCGCTCCTGGAGTTCGAGGACATCACCGCCGCGGAGCAGGATGAGCGGCGCCGGCAGCTGCGGGAGCGGTTCGCCGAGCTGGGCGAGATGACCGCCGGGGTCGCCCACCAGCTGAAGAACGGGCTGGCGGTGCTGAAGGGCCACGGCCAGCTGCTGCGCAGGGCCGGCCAGCTGGAGCCGGCCGCGGGCGTGCTGGAGGAGACCGACGCCCTGGAGCGGCTGGTGCAGCGCTTCCTGCAGTGGGCCAAGCCCATGGAGCCCCAGTGCGGCCAGCTGGAGCTGGCGGAGGTGGCCGCCCAGGCGGCGGCCGAGGTGCGCCGGCGTCCGGCCCTCCAGGACCGGACCCTGGTGCTGGAAGGGCAGGGGCAGGCCCTGGCCGACCCCATGCTGCTGCACCAGGCCCTGGTGAACCTGCTGGAGAACGCCGCCCAGGCCACGCCGCCGGGGGGCACGGTGCGGGTGCGCTGCGCGGACGCCCTGGTGGAGATCCTGGACCAAGGGCCCGGCCTGAGCCCCGAGGCCGCGGAACGGATGCTGAAGCCGTTCGAGAGCGGCCGTCCCGAAGGCACCGGCCTGGGGCTGCCCCTGGCCCTGAAGTGGCTCAACGTCCAGGGGGCGGACCTGGTCATCGCCCTGCGGCCGGAAGGGGGGACCCGGTTGACGGTTCGCTGGTGACCTACACCGGCCGCCGGCCATCCATGGCCCGGTCCAGGGTCAGGTCGTCGGCGTACTCCAGGTCGCTGCCGATGGGCAGGCCCAGGCCGATGCGGGTGGTGCGCAGGCCCAGGGGCTCGAGGATGCGCACCAGCCAGGCCGCGGTGGCCTCGCCGTCCAGGGTGGGGTTGGTGGCCAGGACGATCTCGGTGATCCGCCCGTCCTCCAGCCGCTTGAGCAGCTCCCGCACCTTCAGCTGGTCCGGCCCCACCCCCTTGAGCGGCGAGATCAGGCCGCCGAGCACGTGGTAGCGCCCGCGGAAATGCCCGGAGCGCTCGAAGGTGAGCACGTTGCTGGCCTCGGCCACCACCACCAGGGTGCCGGGGTCCCGGTTCGGGTCGGCGCAGATGGCGCAGACGGGCCGGTCGGTGAAGGCGCCGCAGGTGCCGCAGAAGCCCACCGAGTGGGCCGCGCCCCGCAGCAGGTCGCCCATGTGCTCCATGGCCGACGGGCCCTCCTTCAGCAGGTGCAGGGCCATGCGCTGGGCGGACTTCGAGCCCACCCCGGGCAGCTTCTGGAAGGCGTTCACCACCGCCTCCAGGGAATCCGGCAGCTTCATGGGGCTAGAATCCCATGCCGGGGATCTTCAGGCCGCCGCCGAGGCCGCCGGTGACCTTGGCCATGGCCTCGTCGGCCTTGGCCGAGGCGTCCTTGAAGGCGGCCAGGATCAGGTCCTCCAGCATGCTGGGATCCTCGGGGTCCATGGCTTCCTTGGCGACCGAGATGGCCACCAGCTCCTTGGCGCCGTTGAGGGTGACCTTGACCATGGCGCCGCCGGCGGTGCCCTCGGCCCGGAGGGCCTGCTGGGCCTCCTGCATCTTGGTCTGCATCTGCTGCGCCTGTTTCATCAGGAAGCGCATGTCCATGGGAATCTCCTATTTGGGATCGTCGTTGCGGTGCCGGGACCGGTGCAGGGCGGTCAGCTTCACCGGGGACAGGTGGATGTGGAGATGGCGCAAGCGCCGGGCGACCTTGAGCATGACGTAGTAGCCGATGGGCAGGGCCAGGGCGCTGAGCACCAGCCCGCCCACCAGGTACGGTACCAGGATGGGCTTGAGCATGTGGCACATGCCGTCGAAACCTTCCCGGGTGGCGAAGCTCCGCCAGCCGATGCTGTGCCACTTGATGCCGCGGAAGTGCAGGTGCCAGCCCCGCCCCAGGATCAGGCTGCCCACCAGGCTGCTGGCGGAAGCGATGGGCAGCATGGTCCAGGGGTTGTTCAGGTAGCAGGCCAGGAGCATCAGCGGCCGGTGCAGCTTGCGGAAGATGATGCACAGCAGCAGGGCGAGCCAGGTGTGCAGGCCGAGGAAGGGGTTCCAGGCCACGGCGAAGCCGATGGCGAAGCTGAGCGCCAGCTGTTCGGGGGTCATTTCCGGGTGCAGGATGATGCGCTTGAAGTGTTGTCCGAATCCGCCTTTGATCCAAGACTTGGGGGCTGCGGGGGCCTGGTCGTCAGTCATGAGATGGGGATGCTCCAGAGGGGACCAGCTAGGCGAAGTGATCAAAGCCGCGGTCGGGAAACGGTCGCAAGTCTCCTCCATCATAGTGGAGAAGAGGCCCCTGCGTCCGTTTCACCGCCGAACCCACCGGGGTCAGGGGCAGGCCCAGGATCCGTTCCAGCTCCGCCTGGGGCAGCGAAGCGGAGAAGCACCGGGCATAATCCTCGCCGCCCTCCACGCTTTCCGGCCCGAGGCCGGGGTCCAGGACCACGCTGAGGCCCGCTGCGTTTGCCAGGTTGCGCAGGTCCCGGCTGAGGCCGTCGGAGATGTCGATGCAGGCGTGGACCTCGGGGATCAGGGCCAGGCGCGGGCCCAGGCCCAGGTTGGGGCCGGGGTCCAGGTGGGCGCGCAGGTCCGGGTCCGGGCGCAGCGGATCCCAGCGGAGGCCGGACTGGAGCTTGCGCAGGCCCCGGAGGCTCGCCCCCAGGGGCTGGTCCGCGAACAGCCGGTCCCCGGCCGCCATGTCCTCCCGCCTGAGCCAGCGGGCGGCGGTGCCGAAGGCGGTGATGCCCAGGCCCAGGCCGCTGCCGCGGCCCACCGTGTCCCCGCCCAGCACCGGCACCCCGGCGGCCTCGGCCGCGCGGCCCAGGCCGTCCAGGAAGGCGTCCAGCCACGGGGCCTCCAGATCCCGGCCCAGGGCCAGGGTGAGGGTGAAGCCCACCGGCACCGCCCCGCTGGCGTCCAGGTCGGACAGGTTCACCATGAGCAGCTTCCGCCCCAGCAGGGCGGGGGGATGCCAGTCCAGCCGGAAGTGCTGGCCCTCCTCCATCAGGTCCGTGGTCACCAGGAGCTGGTGCCCGGGCGGCGGCAGCGGGATGCGGCCGCAGTCGTCCACCAGCTCCCGCCCGCCGGGGAAGGTTTCCCGGATGCGTTGGATGATTTCCAGTTCCGACAGCCGCACAGTCGCTCCAAGGACTTTCTAAGATACCTCGTCCCAGGGTTCCGGACACAATCTCGGCTTGGAGCCGGGTCAGGCCGGTGCTAGCGTTTAGGGGTGCGGGACCGGATCCCCCCCGGACGCAAGAGGAGAGCGCTCATGGCCATCACCAAGGTATGGATCGAAGAAGGCTGCATCGTCTGCAACGCCTGCGAAGCCGAGTGCCCCGACGTGTTCCTGGTGACCGACACCACCTGCGTGATCAAGGCCGATGTGCGGGTGGACGGCCTCGAGACCGAGAACCGCGAAGAGATGGCCGAGCTGAAGGACGAATTCCACACTTCCCTGGAAGCGGCCATCGAAGCCGCCGCCGCCGGGTGCCCGGTGGAAGTCATCAAGTACGACAAGGTCTGATCCGGGCGGCAGCCGGGCGGGAACGGGGCGCGAGGTGCGCCCCGTTCCCTTTCCGGCGCTTCTGCCGCACAATCGGGCGATGACCGACGACCTCACCCGGCCCCCGCGCAGGGCGCGCTACAAGGGCACCCATCCCCGGCAGTTCCAGGAGAAGTACAAGGAGCTGGATCCCGCGGCCCATGCCGGCGAGCTGGACAAGGTGCGCGAGCGCGGCCACACCCCGGCGGGCACCCACCGGCCCATCTGCGTGCGGGAGATCCTGGAACTGCTCGACCCCAGGCCCGGCCAGACCGGCCTGGACGCCACCCTGGGCTACGGCGGCCACGCCCAGGAGCTCCTGCCGCGGTTGAGCCCGGGCGGGCGCCTGTTCGGCATCGACGTGGATCCGCTGGAACTGCCCCGCACCGAGGCCCGGCTGCGGGCCCTGGGCTTCGGCGAGGACGTGCTCCAGGTGCGGCGCATGAATTTCGCCGGCCTGCCCACCCTGCTGGCCGAGGCGGGCGGTCCGCTGGACTTCATCCTGGCCGACCTGGGCGTCTCCTCCATGCAGATCGACAACCCGGCCCGGGGCTTCACCTACAAGGCCGAGGGGCCCCTGGACCTGCGCCTGAACCCCAACCGGGGCCGGCCCGCCTCGGCCCTGCTCCAGGCCCTGTCCCGGGAGGAGCTGGCGGACCTGCTCCGGGACAACGCCGACGAGCCCGAGGCGGAGGCCATCGCCGCGGCCCTGCACGGCCAGCCCGTGGCCACCACCCGCCAGCTGGCCGCCCTGGTGCGGGAGGCCCTGCGCGGCCAGTGGACCCCCGACACCTGGCAGGACGAGCTGCGCCACACCCTGCAGCGCACCTTCCAGGCCCTGCGCATCGCCGTGAACGACGAGCTGCGGGTGCTGGACCAGTTCCTCTCGCTGCTGCCCACCGGCCTCAAGCCCGGGGGCCGGGCCGCCATCCTCACCTTCCACTCCGGCGAGGACCGCCGGGTGAAGAAGGCCTTCCAGGCCGGCCAGCGCGAGGGCCTCTACCGGGACATCGCCCCGGACCCCATCCGCCCCGCCCCCGAGGAGCGCCACGCGAACCCCCGCTCCTCCAGCGCCAAGCTCCGCTGGGCGATCCGCGGCTAGGGTCGTGCGGGTTCCGCCATGGGTCCGCTGCGGTGTCGGCTCGCTGGCGCTCGCCTCTCCCGCAGCATCACGGAGCTTAAGTTGCTTCGCGGCGATTCCATCCGAAGGCAGTGGGTGCCGGTGGGCAGAACCTCGGTACCTTTTCAAAGAGATCCACACATCTTCCCTTGCCAGTGGGACATGACCCCAACGGCATGGCTCCTGCGCAAGGGGAATGCGAGCGCCAGCGAGCGTTTACCCGCAGCGGCGCCTTGGGGGAACCCGCACCAACCCGCGGCGCAGCCTACGTCTCCCTGAGCCCGACGTTGACTTCGAAGTTGCCGAAGGGGGTGGTGAAGGGGATGGCGATGCAGGGCACGTCGCCGGAACGGCTGATCTTGTGGCCGACCCCGATCACCACCGTGGGGATGGAGATGTTGAGCGAGTGGCCGTCCTGGATCAGGGCCCGCCGGGCGTCGCCCACCACGATGTTGCCGATCTCGCCGATGGCGTCCTCGACGTTCTTGTTCAGGGAGGTGATCTCCTCCATGAGCATGTTCGACGCGATCTTGCAGGCCAGCTGCTCGGGCATGCTGATGATGATGGAGCCGGAGGTCTCGCCGGTGAGGCCGATGATGGCGGAAACGTCGTAGGTGGTGATGAGGTCCTCTTTCAGCTCCAGCCCTGCTTTCTCGGCCTGGATACCGGCCATCATGTCCAGGCTGCGCAGGGTGGATTCGATAAAAGGGTTGATGAATGCGACGTTCATAGTGGGATTGGCCCCCTCCAGTGGCTCTTCATTATTTCATCGGTTCGCGGCAAGTTGACCTGATATTTTCCACAACTGATTGATGGTAGCGGGTTTCAAGGGCAGGATAAAGCTGGTGCTGGACCGGAGACGAACATGCTGGAACGATTGCAAGCCGAACTGAAGGCCTCGATGCTGGCCAAGGATACCGCACGGACCATGGTGTTGCGCATGGCTTTGGCCGCCTACAAGAACGAGGCCGTGGCCAAGGGGCTCGGCCCCCAGGGCGCCCTGTCCGATCCCGAGGCCGTGGCGGTGTTCAAGCGGCTGGTGAAAAGCCGCGAGGACAGCGTGGCGCAGTTCACCGCCGCCGGCTTTCCCGACCGGGCGGCCGTGGAACAGGCCGAGATCGAAGTGCTGAAGACCTTCCTGCCGGCCATGCTGGAAGGCGCCCAGCTGGAGGCCGCCGTCCGGGCGGCCATCCAGGTTTCCGGCGCCCAGAGCCGCAAGGACCTGGGCGCGGTGATGAAGACCCTCCAGGCCACGCACGGCGCCGCCTATGACGGCAAGGCGGCCAGCCAGCTCGTCCAGTCCCTGCTCCCGTAACCCCGCTACCGCCGTTCCCTTTTCCAGGAAAGATTCCGCAGATGAAACAATCCAAGATGTTGATCCACACCCTCCGGGAAGTGCCCCGGGACGCCGACGTGATCAGCCAGCAGCTGATGATGCGGGCCGGCATGATCCAGAAACTGGCCGCCGGCATCTACGACTACCTGCCCCTGGCCTTCCGCAGCATCCGCAAGTTCGAGGAGATCGTGCGGGAGGAGCTGGCCAAGGATGGCTGTCAGGAATTGCTCATGCCGACCGTGCAGCCCGCCGAGCTCTGGCAGGAGTCCGGGCGCTGGAGCTTCTACGGCAAGGAACTGCTGCGGTTCAAGGACCGCAAGGACGCCGACTTCTGCCTGGGCCCCACCCACGAGGAGGTGATCACCGACATCGTCCGGCGTAACGTGAGCAGCTACAAGCAGTTGCCCATGAACCTGTTCCAGATCCAGACCAAGTTCCGCGATGAGATCCGGCCCCGGTTCGGGCTCATGCGCGGGCGGGAATTCATCATGAAGGACGCCTACAGCTTCGACGTGGACGATGCGGCGGCGGACAAGTCCTACTGGGCCATGTACCACGCCTACTCCCGCATTTTCGCCCGGCTCGGGGTGAAGTTCCGCCAGGTGGAGGCGGACAGCGGCGCCATCGGCGGCAGCTTCACCCACGAGTTCCACGTGCTGGCCGGTTCCGGCGAGGACGCGATCCTGTCCTGCGACGCCTGCGACTACACCTCCA
>Ga0181516_10003528_pt1 | contig 10395 bp, 10 predicted proteins | sample PEATcosm2014_Bin_25_FD_121104 | JGI IMG/M metagenome (GOLD analysis project Ga0181516, IMG submission 121104) | Peatland microbial communities from MTU Mesocosm Facility, Houghton, MI, USA - PEATcosm2014_Bin01_10_metaG | ecosystem: Environmental > Terrestrial > Soil > Wetlands > Peat | place...
ATGTCGCTGTATTACCCGTTGTCCGAGCGTAATTGCTATTGTATCCGGCGTGGGCGCAGTCGGGCTATGGTCGGCTCCGCCGCAGCCAGCTCCCAACCCCAGTGCTTTGACGGTCCACATGCCGGAAGGACGCTAGCCCAAAACTCAATTTCACCCGCGCGCCCCGGTTTGTGCCCCGTTTCCCGGCGCGCTATCCACCGCGCTATCCTCATTGCGTGAGGTGTTTGTCATGACCGAGACCGCCGTACGCCCTCAGCTTGCCCACTTGACCGCCGCCCTCGATGAACTCCGCGCCAAAGGCACGCACTTCCGGCTCCGCATTCTGGATGACCAGCAAGCCCCCGTCTGTCACTACGACGGCAAACAGGTCATCAACCTCGCCAGCAACAACTACCTCGGCCTCGCCAACCACCCCAAACTTATTGAGGCAGCCATCGCGGCCACCAAAGCCTTCGGTGTCGGCTCCGGCGCAGTCCGCACCATCGCCGGAACCATGCGCATCCACATGGAACTGGAAGAAAAGATAGCCGCTTTCAAGAACGTCGAGGCCTGCGTCGTCTTCCAGTCCGGCTTCGCGGCAAACGCCGGCACCGTGTCGTCGATCCTCGGCAAGGACGACTTCATCCTCTCCGACGAGCTCAATCACGCCAGCATCATCGATGGCGCACGGCTGTCTCGCGCCAAGATCAAAGTATTCCGCCACAAAGACGTCGCCCATGCCGAAGAGTTACTGCGCGAGATCCAATCCGAGCCCGGTCACAAGCTGCTGATCACCGACGGCGTCTTCTCCATGGATGGGGACATCGGCCCGGTGGGCGCGCTCGCCGAACTCGCCGAACGCTACGGCGCCATCATGATGGTCGACGACGCTCACGCCAGCGGCGTTCTCGGACGCAATGGCCGCGGGTCCGTCGATCATTTTGGCGCGCACGGCAAGGTTGATGTCCAGGTCGGGACGTTGTCGAAGGCGATCGGCGCGCTGGGCGGCTACATCTGCGGATCGCGCGACCTCATCGACTTCCTCTACCACCGCGCCCGGCCGTTCCTCTTCTCCACCTCGCACCCGCCGTCGGTCGCGGCAACGTGCATCGCGGCCTTCAACATCCTGGAGAACGAGCCCGAGCGGATCGAACGGCTGTGGGAGAACACTCGCTACTTCAAATCCCAACTCGCTGCCACCGGCTTCGACATCGGCGGCCGCACGACGCCAACCAGCGAGACGCCGATTACGCCCATTATCATTGGCGATGGGCGAGCGGCCATGGACTTCTCCCGCGCCCTCTTCGACGCCGGAGTGATGGCCACCGGCATCGCCTTCCCCACCGTCCCCGAGGGCAAGGCCCGCATCCGCACCATCATGACCAGCGAACACACCCGTGCCCAGATCGATCAGGCGCTGGATGTCATCACCACCACCGCCCGCAAATCCGGCGTCCTCTAATAATGCAGTTCGGGTCCGCCCACAATGGACAACTGAGAACCTTTAGAAAGGCACTCTTGCCGTCAGCACAATCGCGTGGTTGTAGGTGTGGAAGTGGGTCAGCGCGATCTGCTCGCCCGCGCCGAAGGTCAGCCCCAGCCGTCCCGGCGTCCCGTCCGGATTGTGCGCCAGCGGAATGCGCCCGATGACGATCCCCGGCGTGCCGAAGGTTGCGATCTTGCCGTCGTTCGCGCCGCCATGGTAGAAGCTCGAGTTCAGCTCCACCTCCGGCCAGAACAGTCGTGCCACGCCGATCTTCGCCAGCCGATACTGGGCCACGTTGTTCCAGGTCACGGTGTGACCCAGCCCGTGCGCATTCGACACCGGCAGCGACCCGCCGAAGGTCGTCGTCAGGTCGAACGTGCCCCACCCCTTGCCGCCTCCAATCGAGGGCGTCACCACCGCGCAGCAGCTCCCGTTGCCGTTCTTGCCGGTCGGAACGGTCGCCGCGAGGTAGCCGGTGACAATGGCGTTGCCGTGCTCCTCGTTGCGCGAGAAGAGGCGGGCCTTGCTATTGAACGACACGTCGCCGAAGCCGTCCTTGGCGCCGGTGTCGTGATCGAAGAACGGCGGCAGATTGAACAACAGCTCGATCCTGCTGAAGGGAATAATCTCCAGCCCCTTGCTGTTGCCGAGGTTCCAGGTGTCTTGCAGCTTGGCATTGGTCTGGCGCACAAAGTCGGTGCGAAACTCCTGCTCCAGCCGCGGCGTCACCGTGACCAGCGGGGTGACCCAGTGCGGCTGCTGGTTCTGGGTCGCGGTCACGCGCGCCTGGTAGTTTGCGAGGAAAGAACCGTCCGGAGCAGTTTGCGCTCCGGACGCTGCGGCAGTTAACATCAACCACCCCACCGCGAAAGGGAAAAATACAGTTTGCCTGGGCATACCAAAATTCTATGCGGATGCAGGTAACGATTTTGTACGATTCAAGAGGAGGTTCCGATGAAACGACCTGAAACGTTAATCACTCCACGCGAAGCCGCCGCCGCCATCGGCGTCAGCTACCCCACCATCAAGCAGTGGATCCTCGCAGGCAAGCTGAAGACCATCAAGACACCCGGCGGCCACCACCGCATTCCCCAGACCGCGCTGAAGCGCTACCTGCCCGCGCCGCCGAAGCCGGCCACCGCCGCCTCGCGCGAGCGCTTCCGCCAGGTCAGCGGACGCAATCAACTGGTCGGCACTATCGTCGAGGTCAAGATCTCCGGCCTGATGGCCAAGGTGGTGTTGGAGATCGGAGACCCGCCACGCGCCCAACGCATCACCTCTATCATCACCGCCGATGCGGTCCGCGAGATGCAGCTCCGCAAAGGCCAATCCGCCGCCGCCCTGATGAAGTCAACGGAAGTGATGATTACCCGCGTCTGACCCGCTAGCCGCGATACACTACCCGCCCTGCGCAGATGGTTGCGCGCACGCGGCCCAGCATCGCCGCCCCATCGAACGGCGTGTTCCGCGACTTAGACCGCGACTCGCTCGCCGCAAACGCCCACTCCGCGCCCGCATCGAAGACCACCACATCCGCATGGCTGCCGACCCCCAGCGTCCCGCGCTCTCGCAACCCAATTACCGCCGCCGGCTGTGCGGACATCAGCGCCATCACCCGCGCCAATGGCATTCCATGCCCCCGGTGCAACACCCGCAACGCCAATCCCAGCGCCGTCTCCAACCCCGTAATCCCGTTGGGCGCACGCTCGAACTCCACCTCTTTCTCCCACGAGGCGTGCGGCGCGTGGTCAGTCGCAATGCAGTCCACGGTGCCGTCCAGCAGCGCGGCCACAACCGCTCTTCGGTCCGCATCCGCCCGCAGCGGAGGATTCATCTTCGCGTTGGTGTCATAGTCGCCAATCGCATCGTCGGTCAGGGTGAAGTGGTGCGGCGCTGCCTCGCAGGTCACATGCAGTCCTTCCGCCTTCGCGGCGCGAATCGCATCCAGCGCCTTTGCCGTCGACACATGCTGCACATGCAGATGCGGCCGCAATCCCTCCGCTCGCTCGATCTCGCGCAGCAGGCGGATATCCCGCTCCACAATGCGCGACTCGGCCTCGGCCGGCATTCCGCGCAACCCCAGCCGGAACGCCACTGGCCCGGCATTCATGCTGCATCCGCCAGTCAGGCGCGTGTCCTCCGCATGCTGCGACACCGGCACACCCATGCGCCCAGCCGCAATCAGGGCAGCGCGCATCACATGGTCCTCCAGCACCGGCTTGCCGTCGTCGGTAAATCCCACCGCGCCCGCGCGTACCAGCGCCTCGAAATTTGTAATCTCCAGACCCATGCTGCCGAAGGTCGCCGCCGGCATCGCCAGCAGCCGCACTTGAGCGCCACGCGCCGGGTCCAGCATCCACTCCAGGCTCTCCACTGAGTCGTTCACTGGCGTCGTATTCGGCATCGCCACCACAGTCGTGAATCCGCCTGCGGCAGCCGCGGCCGTGCCGGTGGCGATGGTCTCCTTGTGGGTCTGGCCCGGCTCGCGCAAATGCACGTGGACATCGATCAGCCCCGGCGCCACCACGCTACCGCTTGCGTCGATCTGCAACTCTTTCGGCAACGAATCCGCCAGCCCCGCCAATCCGCCGGGCTGCTCCATCGCAGCGACCCTCCCATCGCGCAGCAGAACATCGCGCGGGCCATCCAGCCCGCTCGCCGGGTCGATCGCGTGCCCACCAAGTATCAGCATCTCACTCATCGTCGTTCGTCTTTATTCCTCAAAAATCGGCGCTCATCGGTGTCAATCGGTGTTAAGCCTCTATCTGATTTCATACGGTCACCCCGAGCGCCCGCACCAGCAGCGCCCGCCGCACCGCGAGCCCCTGCCCCACCTGCTCCTCAATCGCCGATTGTGCTCCATCCGCCACCTCACCGGTAATCTCAAGCCCGCGAATGATCGGCCCGGGATGCATGACGACCGCATTGGGACAAGACGCCGCCAACCGCTCCGAACTCAGTTGATAGCGCGCAATATACTCGCCCAGGTCGAGCGCGAATCCAGCTAGCCGCTCCTTCTGGATGCGCAGCATCATGGCCACGTCGGCCTGGCGCAGCGCAACATCGAAGTCCCTCTCAATCTCGATTCCCGCGCCCAACCCCAGCGCATCCTCGGGCAGCAACTCCTCCGGCCCGCACAGCACCACGCGCGCGCCCAGCCGCGGCAGCAGCATCGCATTCGATCGCGCCACGCGGCTATGCAGAATGTCTCCCGCAATCGCCACGGTCACGCCAGCGAGCGTCTTCGCATGGACCGTGCCCGCATTCAGCCCGAGCCGCAGCAGGATCGTCCTCAAGTCCAGCAGCGCCTGCGACGGATGCTGGTGCATTCCATCGCCCGCGTTCAGCACCGGCAGCCCGGTGACGCGAGCCAGCAGAAACGGCGCGCCCGACGACGCGTGGCGCAGGATGATGCACTCCGCGCCCAGCGCGCGAAGGGTGAGTCCCGTGTCTTTCAAGCTCTCGCCTTTTTCGATGGAAGAAGACTTATCGCTGACCAGCGTGGTCGTCGCGCCCAACGACTTGGCCGCCAATTCAAACGAGGTCCGCGTCCGCGTGCTCGACTCGTAGAACAGCAGCGCGATCGTCCGCCCCAGCAGCACGCCCGCCCGTTCTTCCGCGGCCATTCGCTCCAGCCGCGCGGTGGCCGCCAAAATCTCCGCCACGTCCGCAACCGAAAGATGCTCAACCGTCAGCAGCGACCCGGGGGCATAAGGGTGGGCATATTTAGAATCCGAATGGGAAGACGGGGCCGGCACAGTTCCATGGGTCGCAGCCGCGTTCGCCAGCTTCGTCACTTGGCCCTTGCCTCAGTCCACCAACTCGACCAGCAGCACCTGCTCCTGCCCGTCGACTTCGTTCAGCTTCACTTCAATGATCTCGCGCCGCGAGGTCGGCACCGTGCGTCCGGTAAAGGTGGCCTGGATGGGCAGCTCGCGGTGGCCGCGGTCGATCAGCACCAGCAGTTGCACGCTCTTCGGCCGCCCATGGTCGAACAGCGCGTCCAGCGCCGCCCGCACCGTGCGTCCCGTGTACAGCACATCGTCCATCAGCACAATGTCGCGCCCGTTCACGTCGAAGCCCAGGTCGCCGGGCTTCACCACCGGCCTCGCGCCCGCCGTGGACAGGTCGTCGCGGTAGAAGCTGATGTCGAGCACGCCCACATCCACCGGCCGCTTCTCAATGCCTTCGATCATCTTCGCCAGCCGCTCGGCCAGCGGCACGCCGCGCCGCTTGATGCCCACCAGCCCCAGGTTCGCTGCGCCGTCGTTGCGCTCCACAATCTCGTGCGCCAGCCGCACCAGCGTGCGCTCAATCTCCGACGCCGACATCAGCCGGCCCTTCTCGCGCAGCCGGGGCTTCGCGGGTGTCTCCGCCGCAGGTGTTTTCGTGTCTTCGCTCATAGAATGGACCACACCGTTCGTTCCGTCGTTGCTGATAATAGCAGCACCGTCCGTGCATAATCGCCCCGGACGACCGGCAATCTTGCTCCGGCTGCGGCATCCGCGCGTAGCCCGATGTCCGATGGAGAGAAACGCCACCCCGCACCCGTCGCGAAACCGCTTTAAAAACGCTGGAAATTCACTTCGATGTTGAGCTCCACCGGCACCGGGTGGTCACCCTCCATCGCCGGCTTGAACACGTACTTCGAGACCGCCGCGACTGCAGCCTCATCCAGCCCCAGCCCTACAGGGTGCAGAACCTGGATACGCGCAGGCATTCCACTCGCATCCACAATCAGATCGACCAGGGACACGCCAGAAAAATTCAGCGCGCGCGCCGCCTGGCTGTACTCAGGGTCTGCCTGACGGATCAACCGGGGTGCGATTACCCTGCTGATAACCTCGGGAAGCTTCGCCGGATCGACCGCCTTGGCATCACTGCCCGCCGCTGGTGGCGCCAGCGCCATCCCGCTGCCCGCCGGCACAAAGTGCTTCTGCGCATACTTCTGCCAGCAGAACGGCATCCCGTCCACTAGGTCGGCCAGATCGCCCGTGAAAACACTGTCGATGGCGCCGGTATAGTCGCCATCGGCCGGCCGGGCAATATGCACGGTCAGCTTCTCGGCGCCGGAGCCGGCAATCTTCGGAGTCTTGAGACCCAGCCGGTGGACCTTGTCCTTGTCGAACACCAGTCCGACCCGCTGCCCCTCCACCTGCAACCCGTCCGCGGTAACCTCCACCGCCGTAACATCCACGCCCGCCAGCGTGAAGGAGACCGGCGCGGAGCTCCCGATCAGGCGTCCCGCAGCATCGAACTCCAGCTTGTCCGCGCCCCACAGTCCGCGCAGATACAACGGCTTGTTCACCAGCCGCGCCCGGATATTGGCTTCCGTCGTTTGCGCCGGCAAGGAGGAAGGCAGCATCGCAGCCAGCAGCATCGCAACCAAATATCGCATGGCGGCAGTCTAAACCATCCCTCGCGCCAGCTTGCGAAACCGCTCGCGCCCAGCTCTAGGATAGAAGCGTCATTCTGACCCACACCCCGCGCAGCGTCATTCTGACCCGATTTTGGGTCAGAATCTCAGTCGTTGGACCGCCGCCAAAACAACATTGGGCCCCATTCACACATTCCCTAGACTGCTTTTCGCATCCGCATCAGCCCGGCAAACGCCCCCGCCAGCGTAGACAGCAGCAGCAGCCCCGCGGACACCATCGCAAACCCCGTCAGCATCATCCCCGCCTTGAACTCCGGCGACTGCACAAACGCCATCATCTCCGCAGGCACCGGCGTGGACGACTGCGCCGTCCGCTGGATGGCCACCTGCACCTGCTCGGTAATCTGCTGGTCGAAGTTCCCCATCCCATGCAGCCCATAGCGCTCCACCATGCCCCAGCTCGCCAGAGCAAATCCCAGCCCCAGCGCCAGGCACAGCCCCACCACTACGCCAATGTGCGCCCCCACCCGCGCATCCATCCACGCCAGCGGCTTCCGTCTCTGGTACAGCCACAGCGTAATCATGGACGCGCTCATGGCCCACAGAAAGCTCACCGGCGACAACGCTTCAATCCGCATCGATCCCAGCGCCAGCGCCGCGCCAATGCCGCCCACCGCCGCGGCGCACCGGATCGCTGTCTTCCACTCCACCAGTTGCGCCCGCGGCGGCGGCAGCGTGCCCGTGGTGGGCAGGCCGTCCGCACCCAGCGCCGGCTCCCCGCCTGTCTCCACCGACTGGTTCTCCAGCGAAAGATACAGTTGCGGCGACCCGCAGCGCGGGCAAAACGGGGACTCCCCGCTGCCCTGCGCCAGTTCCTCGCCGCACTTGTGACACATCAACGCCATACCTACGAAGCTACGCTACCCCCACCCCTCGGGCAAGCATGCGCCTGGCCGCCTGCAGGGGCCTACTTCCCGCCGCCGTCCTCGACATTGCCGTTCACGCCCTTCGGCAGGTCCAGCACCACCAGCCCAAACTTGGTCCCGCTGCCCTCCTGCGCAATCGTCACCACCCGCTGGTGCTGGCGGGAGCCGGTCTTCAGCTCAAACCCGTTCTTGGTCGCCACGTCGTTGAACGAGATGCGACCTTCAGTCTCATTGGCGCAGGTCAACCCCTCAAATGTCTTTACCGGCGTGCCCACCGGGGCAGAGTTGCGGCACTCGATCACGTCGCCATACCGCTTCAACTGGTCGCGATAGAACGCCTCCACCTTGTCCGGCGCGTCCGTCGTACGGTAGCTCGCCGCCTTCACCCGCAGCCGATAGTCGCCAAAGGTCAGATTCACGTCGGCGGCGCCATCGTCGTTCTCCTTCTTCGCGGGCGTCGCGCCCGGATATGCGGCCAGACCGATCTGCTCCAGCACGGCCGACTCGTTGGTGGTCACATGCAGCCCGCCAAACGGCGTTTGGATCTTCACATCCTTGCTGTCGCCATTCTTGTTCGTGCTCACCTGGCAACCCGACGCCAGCAGCATCGCCGCCACTGCCGCCGCTGCCATCCCGACTCGCCGCATCCGCATCTCCAGCCTCCCGCAAGCCAATCCAGTACCCACCACAATACGCGCCAACCCGCCCCGCGGTTCCACCCCTCCGCGCTAAACCACAGAGAACGGACAAACGCCCTCACGGTGCTACCCTTAACACCTGACCATGAGCCAAGAGACGCCCGACCCGAATCCCAACGCCGCCCCCAGCGAATCCGCCGGCAGCAACCTCCCCAAGGCCTACGATCCCTCCATCATCGAGCAGCGCTGGGCCGACTACTGGGTCCGCGAGCGCCTCTTCGACGTCCCCACGCCGGATTCGGGTGCCCGAGACAGCGAATCCAACAAAGCTCCCTACCGACCAACGGGAGGACCACGCGAAGCAGGAAAAGGGCGTGCAAACGCCTTTACCATCCTGCTGCCGCCGCCCAACGTCACCGGCCGCCTGCACATGGGCCACATGCTCAACCAGACGGAGATGGACATCCTGACCCGCTGGCACCGCATGCAGGGCGAACCGTCGCTGTGGGTGCCCGGCACCGACCACGCCGGCATCGCCACGCAGACCATGGTGGAGCGCCTGCTCGCCAGCGAAGGCAGCAGCCGCAAGGCGCTGAGCCGCGAGGCGTTCATCGAGCGCGTGTGGGCCTGGAAGAGCCAGTACGGCTCCGCCATCACCGACCAGATGCGCCGCCTCGGCGCCTCCGTCGACTGGTCGCGCGAGTACTTCACCATGGACGACCGCCTCAGCGTGGCCGTCAAGGAAGCCTTCATCCGCCTGTGGGAGCAGGGCCTCATCTACCGCGGCGCCTACATCGTCAACTGGGACCCGCAACTCCAAACCGCCGTCTCCGACCTGGAGGTCGACAACGAGGAGCGCGCCGGCCATCTCTACCACATCCGCTATCCGCTCGCGGACGGTAGCGGCTCGATCGTCGTCGCCACCACCCGGCCGGAGACCATGCTGGGCGATGTGGCCGTCGCCGTCAACGCCGGCGACGAGCGCTACCAGCAGATGATTGGCAAGCTGGTCACCCTTCCCCTCAGCGGTGTCTCCGGAGGACCAGCCCGCGAGATCCCCATCCTCGCCGACGACTGGGCGAACCCCGAGTTCGGCACCGGCGCAGTCAAGGTAACGCCCGCGCACGACCCCAACGACTTCGCCGTCGGCCAGCGCCACAATCTTCCGCAGATCAACGTGATGGACGAGACCGCGCACATCGATCTGCCCGGCTCGCCATACCACGGTCTCGACCGCTTCGAGGCCCGCAAGCGAATCGTGGCCGACCTGGAAGCCGCGGGCCTGCTGGTGGCCGTAAAGGACCACACGCTGACCCTGCCCATCTCGCAGCGCACCGGCGCGGTCATTGAGCCGCGACTCTCCATGCAGTGGTTCGTCGCCGTGAACAAACCGGTGGCCGAGGGCCGGCCCAGCATCGCCGAGACTTCCATCGCCGCCGTGCGCGACGGCCACATCCGGTTCACGCCGGAGATGTACACCAGGATCTACAACCAGTGGATGACCAACATCCACGACTGGTGCATCTCCCGCCAGCTCTGGTGGGGACATCGCATCCCCGCGTGGCACTGCGGCGCCTGCGCGGCCATCACCGTCGCCCGCGATACGCCCACCGCCTGCGCCACCTGCGGCTCCGCCGACATCGCCCAGTCCACCGACGTCCTCGACACCTGGTTCTCCTCCGGCCTGCTCCCCTTCACCGTCTTCGCCTGGCCCAAGATGCAGGGAGCAGGGAACAGCCAACAGGGCACAGAAGGCCAAGGCTCCACCGCGCGTCCCAATCCCGCCACAGCAGACCCGCTGTCCCCTGTTCCCTATTCCCTGATCCCTGATCCCTGTTCCCTGACCCCTGCAGTTTTGGCCTAAGCACCTCGGCCAGCCGCGGCGCCAGTCCCGGCGTCTCCAGAATGGCTTCGAGCAGCAGCAGGCACTCGCGCGACCGCTCGTGCTGCGCCAGGGTGAGGAGAGCCTGCTTCAGTTCCGGATCGCGG
>Ga0181516_10003529_pt1 | contig 10389 bp, 8 predicted proteins | sample PEATcosm2014_Bin_25_FD_121104 | JGI IMG/M metagenome (GOLD analysis project Ga0181516, IMG submission 121104) | Peatland microbial communities from MTU Mesocosm Facility, Houghton, MI, USA - PEATcosm2014_Bin01_10_metaG | ecosystem: Environmental > Terrestrial > Soil > Wetlands > Peat | place...
CGCTGGGTCCGGAAGAGGCCGAAGTAGCAGACGCGCTCGAGGAACGAGCCGTGCAGTCCGGTGTAGGCAGGCACGCCGTAGCCGCCCGGCGCTCCGGTCATCAACGTCACGACCGCCGACATCAGCAACACGGCGAGCAGGCGCTTGAGCGACGAGCGAGTGAGTAGGTTCACGCTGTCCTCCCCGACTTCTCTCCCAGTATCCCGGTCGGTCGTATGATCAGGACGAGCACGAGAATAATGAAGGTATAGATCTCGGTCCACGAGATGTTTCCCTCAAAGGCGAACGGCACCGAGAAACTGCCGAACAGCCCGATGAGCAGTCCACCCAAGGCAGCCCCGCGAAGGTTGCCGATGCCCCCGAGCACCGCCGCGGTGAAGGCGTAGATGCCGAGTTCCGTGCCCGAGCTCTGGACGATGCCATTTTGCAACGCGTAGAGGAACCCCGCGGCTCCAGCGAGTGAACCGCCGATGATGAAGGTGAGCGTGATGGTGCGGTCAATGTTGACGCCCATGAGCGCCGACGTCTCCGAGTCCTGGGCGACCGCGCGGATCCCGCGACCGAGTCGCGTGGAGCGAACGATGCGGTCCGCCGCGACGAACATGATCGTTCCCACGACCAGGCAGACCACCTGAATCGTGTGAATCGGCGTGCGGCCGATGAAGAACATGGTCTGGCCCGCGGGAAAGACCTGAGCGGGAAACACGTTCTGCCCGTAGCCGAACTCCTTGCCCGCGAGGGTCTGCAAGAAATATGACGCGCCGATGGCGCTAATGAGGTACGCCAGTTTGGGGGCGTTTCTTCGTCGTAGTGGTCGATAGGCAACTTGCTCCACGCCCGTCGCCACCAGGGCACTCACTAGGCCCGCTATGACAATGCCCGCCAGGATGAGAAAGACCGACTCCCATCCGTTGGCCACTCGTGCACCCAGGATGCCGTGGGTCAAGAACACCGCGGCGAATCCGCCACACATGAAGACTTCGCCGTGCGCAAAATTGATGAGGCCGAGCACGCCGTAGACCAGGGTGTAGCCCACGGCGATCATTGCGTATAACGAACCGTTCTCGAGCCCGACTGCAAGGTAGGCCCAAAATCCGGCACGTATTTGATCAAAACCAGAAAGCCAAAAGTGGGCAAATCCCATGATGAGGTAGCGATCCTTGTCTCAGCCGAAATGCGACTGAGGCCGGGGGAAATCCCCCGGCCTCAGTCGGTCGATTACTTGCGGATGGCTATCAGCCAACGCTCGTAATCAGTACAATCTTCCCCTTCTTCACTTCGGAAATCTGCACGGAGCCCTTGTCAACCTTCAGGTTGCCGTCGGCCTGGAATGCAATAGGTCCGGTGACACCAGTGAAGGACACTTGGTGCAGACCAAGAACAACTTCCTTGCGCAACGTCGGGATCGAGCTGGTCGGTGCGGCTGCGCCGAGGGCCCGGATGATGGCGTCGGCCGCGTCGAAGGACTGAGCGGCGTAGATCGCCACTGATGCCTTGACACCGGTCAACTTGGTGAACGCCTTGGCCATCGCGCCAGTGAAGTAGCTCACCTTGCCCGTTGCGGACTCACTGAGGAACGCTCCATTGGCAGCCTTCGCCGGTGACGTGCTCGTGAGCAACGCGGGGTCGTTCGAGCCGTCACCTGACATGAGGACATGCTTAGCGGTGGTGTAGCCGTCGCTCGCGAGGTCACCAATCAGAAGTCCAAACTCTGGCGCGTAGCCACCGTAGAAGATGCCCGACGGGTTCGCCTGGGCCAGGGACGTCGCCAGTGTGCTGTACGCACCTGCGTTACCGCCGCCGCCCTCGTTGATGTTGGCAATGGACTTCGTAGTCACCGTGGCACCGAGGCTCTTGGCGTCAGTCGCGACGGCCTTGGCCAGACCAGCACCATAGAAAGACTCGTCACCGATGACGGTCAAGTTCTTGATGCCCTTGGTCTTCACCAAGTACTGTGCGTCAGCCGCACCCTGGACCGAGTCGTCAGCCACCGTACGAAGGAAGCTGCTGTTCGTACCACTGGCGAGTGCCACGGCAGTTGCCGACGGACTCACTTCAGCGATGTTCGCCGCGTGGTAGTACTGGTAGGAAACCTGCGACGCGCCCGAAAAGGCCGGTCCGACGATCGCTACCAGGTCCTTGGTTCCCACTGCCTTTTGGGCAGCACCAGGTGCGACAGTCGACGAACCCTGGTCGTCAAACTTCTCCACCTGCAAGGTAAAGGGAAGCTTGCCAGTGGCGTTCGCCTCGCTCACCGCGAACTCCACGCCCGCGTAGTCGTAGTCACCGTAGTCGGCGTCGGCTCCAGTAAAGGGACCCTGTACACCAATTACGTAGGTGGGCTTTGCGGCCGCCCCACTCGTTGCACTTCCAGCCACGAGGGGCACTGCCGTCATAGCGAGTGCTCCAATGGAGGCAATCGCCACGGTCTTATTCCAACGAAGCTTCATAAGCAACGTCCTTCCTTGATTGAATTCCCTTACTTCTCACCACAGCGTTCACTCTCGCATCACCGAAGCGATGCGAAAAGAACCAGTAGGCGATTCAAAGCCAATTTGACTTTGGCGCAACTCTATCAGCACTAAATCTGTCGTAAATAGGCAGTTTTGGTTCGAAATGCCCTTGAAACACAACAAAATCGATCACAGGTGCGAGGGCGGTTCGTACATTTGCTCAACTCTTCAGTTGACTCATACATTCAGTAACCTCCAGCCCGGAATGGACTCAAACGGGACCGCCATCGACGAACTAATTAACACGGCGGTCGTAAAAATTACAGACTGGTGCGGGCCGCCCTCACGGCAGAGCGCACGCGTGTCAGATAAATAGGGCTTGCACCGTTCTGGGGCGTCCCCTTCGAGCTAGTCCGATCGAAGGCATCGCCGTGTCGGCAATCGTCTTCGACTGCCAATGTATTCGGATCGAGTGAGCGCGTCGAGGGACTCGCAGTGCCGATGACGACGGATGAAGCCACGCCTCGCCTCGCTGTGATTGGATTCTCTCAAGCAATGAAGGGACACGATGGGCGATATCACTTTCCTCGGGTGCGACCAGGACGCGTACTGCGCGAGCGTGCAGCGTCACGTAAGGGAATTTGAAGAGATATCCGGTCACACCGTCCGGGTCCAACTCATTGATAACGACGAGTACTTCACGAACAAGCTGTCCCCCTATCTCGGAGGCGGTCAGCCCGCCGACGTCTACGTGTCCGGACCCGTCTTGATGTGGGAACAGTTGGGTGCGGGATTCGTCGAGCCGCTTGACCCATTCCTCGAGCGAGCCAGCGATGATTACGATTTCGACGATTTCGTCTCATCCCTGATCAACTGCAATCGATGGACCGGCGTCTTTGGCGAGCCGTTGGGCACGGGTCCGCTCCTGGAGATACCCGTGAACTGCGAGTCGTACAACCTCGCCTACGTCCCCGCCACACTCGAGGCCGCCGGAGCCAGTCTTCCGAGCACGTGGGAGCAGTACTTCGACGTGGCGAGACGAGTGGTCGAACGAACGTCGAAGCGCGGTTTCGGTCAACGCGGCGTCGACGAGTGGCACACGATCTACACCGGCTTCGCCAGTCAACTCTGGTCCTACGGAGGCGCTGACTTCGACGACCAGGGCCGTTGCGCCGTGGCGTCGCCCGCATCCTTGCGCGCCACAACCGATCTTCTCGCTGCGTTGCGCGACGCGGGGCCAACGGACTTGTTGAACCAGCGTTGGTACGAGTTGGCGATCGACTTTGCCCAGGGCGACTACGGCATGATCGTCGACTCGGATCACTACGTGGCCTTCTTCGAGGACCCGACCATCTCGACGATCAATGGGAAGGTGGCCTACGCGCTCCCGCCAGTCGGGCCGACTGGCCTTCGGCGATCGAACATGTGGACCTGGTCGACAGTGATGAACGCCCGCTCGGCGGACAAACCAACGTCGTGGGAGTTCATGCAGTGGGCCACCAGCAAGGCCTTTCTGTTGCGTGCGGCCTTCGAGGGGAACATGAACCCGACGCGAATCAGCGTCTGGGAAGACCCCGAATTCGTCGCATGGTCGTCGGGGTGGGGTGACTTCACCAGGGTGGCCCGCGAACTGTCCGAGAACATCGCGAGCGTCCTGGTAACACCGGCGACGAACTATATCGAGGTGGCGCGACGTTGGACCGCGGGTGTGCGTGAGGCGTACGCCGGTACCAAATCGATCGAGGAAGCGCTGAGCGAAGCGTCCGTCGACATGCAGCGCCTCGTGTCGGACTGACCTTCATGAGTAGCGACTCGCGCTTTTCCTACTGCAAGCGCGATGCCCCGAGCTGCAGCGAACGTTCTGTGGCGCGGTCCGGTTAGACCGGTAACAGAGAGGAACCGTGCCATCGTGAGCTCCACCACACCGATTCCGCAGCCGTGACGCCAACCGAGTCTCGGACGGCGTTCAGCCGGATGTATCCGCGTCGCCACTCTCCTGGCGGACACCGGGACGGATGGACCGCATCCCGATGAGCAGGGTCCTCGTCACCGGCGCCACTGGCTACGTGGGCGGACGGCTCGTGCCACTACTGCTGGCCCAGGACCACCTCGTGCGCTGTCTGGTGCGAAGTCCGGGCAAGCTGGATCAAGTCTCGTGGCGCGATCGCGTCGAGGTCCTCCAGGGATCGGTGGCTGGTCCCTTGGAAGACGTGATGTCGGGAGTGGACGTCGCGGTCTACCTCATTCACGGCATCGGTGACGGCCCCGACTGGGTGGCCCAAGAGGCTCGCGACGCTGAACACTTTCGAGCCGCGGCACAAGTGGCTGGCGTCGAACGCATTGTCTACCTCGGCGGCATGGGCCGCGACGACAACTCCCTGAGCGAACACCTGGCGAGTCGACACGCGGTGGGACGGGCTCTGGCGGCCGGGTCGATCCCGGTGGCCGAGCTGCGTGCCGCGGTAATCATCGGGTCGGGCTCGGCGAGCTTCGAAATGCTGCGTTACCTCGTCGAAGTACTGCCCGTGATGGTGACGCCCAAGTGGGTTTCGACGCGAACGCAACCCATCGCAATCTCGGACGTGCTGACCTATCTCATGCGGGCCATCGAAGCATCAACGCCACTCCAGGGTGTCTTTGAGATCGGTGGTCCCGACGTGGTCTCCTACGCCGAGATGATGGCGATCTACGCCGACGAAGCCGGCCTCAAGCGGCGTCGACTCATTCCCGTCCCGGTTCTCACGCCACGACTCTCGAGTCACTGGGTGGGGCTAGTCACGCCGGTGCCAGCGTCACTGGCACGCCCTCTCGTGGACAGCCTCGTGAACGAAGTCGTCGTGCGCGACGAACGCACCATCGAGACATTGGGAGCGCCACAACGCTCCTTGCGCGAGGCGATCAGGCTGGCACTCGGTCGTACCCGAAGCGGCGAAGTACCGACTGCGTTCACGACCGCCGATTTGCAGCCGTTTCGCCCCTACGAGACCGATCCAAAGTGGGCCGGCGGCACCGAACTCATTGACGAACGCGCTGTCGCGACGTCAGCGACACCCGAAGCCCTGTTCGCCGCCATCAGTGCGCTCGGAGGATCGAAAGGCTGGCATTCGGGTGAGTGGCTCTGGCGCGTGAGGGGATACCTCGATCTGATCTGGGGCGGTCCCGGACTGCGCCGCGGTCGACGTCATCCGAGCGACTTGGTGGTGGGTGACTTCGTAGACTTTTGGCGCGTGGACCAGCTTGACGCACCCCGGTTCCTGCGTCTGCACGCCGAGATGGTCCTACCCGGCGACGCCTGGCTCGAGTGGACCGTCGAAACGACGCCCGAGGGCTCGCGACTCATCCAACGAGCTCGCTTCAAGCCCCGAGGACTCTGGGGACGCGTGTACTGGTACTCGGTCATACCCTTTCACGGCTTCGTCTTTCCCGGTCTGCTGAAGGGCGTCATACGAGACGCCGAGGACCAGAGTCAAAAACCCGATGCCACGAGCGAGTCACGCTCGATCAACTGACGACGTCTGGCGTTGGTTCGCCAAGCTCCATCGCAAGAGCCGCCTGCACTGGAACGTACTTTGCGTAGAGCACGCTGAACGAGCCTTAACACGTCTTGACGCTCTTGATCGAGCTCAACAACATCACCAACTGACCATTCAACTTCTCCACACTGGCGACGTCGGTCGCGGTCGTCCCCGTGAAGCCGATCTTGAGCAAATCTGCGTCAAAGATCTTCAGGGCCGAGACGAAGGCCAATGACGGCGTCGATACGTGGGCCACGTGGCCGAACCACTCAACGCCGACAGCGCGTTCGTCAATGAGTTCATCGACGCCCTTACTTTGGGAGCTTGACTTGATGCTTGAATTGAAAATAGTGGGCCGTACAGGACTTGAACCTGTGACCCCTTGCGTGTCATGCAAGTGCGCTACCAGACTGCGCCAACGGCCCCTAAGGGTTCAACTCTACCACTCCGAACTTTTACATCACGACGGGCGGGCTTAGGGTTTGAGCATCTCGACGCTGGAGTTCGTCGTACGCGGTAGTGCTCCCAGATCGAGGGGCATCTGGCCCGCGTTGTTTCGGATCACTTGTTCGATGAAAACCTCGACGGTGGCACGCGCATCACCGAGAGCGTCGTGTCCCCCTGAAGTGACCCCGTAGTACTTGCATAGATACGGCAGGCCCCGACGGGGCCGGTCCTCGCGGCTGGGATCGATCACGAGATCGTGCTCGACGACGTCGATGACCGACAGGAGAGAAAGGTCAAGGTCCTCGTCGCAGAGCGACTTACCCAGCACCGACTCGTAGCTGCGTCGAAGCATCTCGAGGTCGAAGCGCACGACGTTCGCGCCCACCACGGCGGCACCCTGTTGCTGATAACGCCGCAGGATATCGACCGCTCGCACGAGACCGCTTTGGACACTCAACACCGTGTCAGTGTCACGTTTGGCCTCGATGGCATCGACCGTCAGACCGTGGACCCGCTCGGCGGCAGGGGCGATTGGACGGTCGGGCAGTACGTAGAACTGTTCACTCCATTCGAGAGTGCCGTAACGGTAGGCACAAAAGCCGTAGGAAATGGCTCGCTCGCTCGCAACATCGAGTCCCGTGGTCTCAGTGTCGAAACCCAGAATGAGTTCAGGCACCCGGAGATACTTTTTGGCCACGTCCCTACCTTTACAGCCCGTTGTGACACGATTCCACCACCAAGGTATCCCAGACGTGATCGGTTCGCGTCGAACCGATCACGTGAGAAATACTGGCGCCACGCGAACTTCTTGTTGCTAAGTCTCCCAATGAGGGGTAACCTTCTGCCTATCACTCGAGAACCTTGGTGAGATCCACCTACCAAGGAGTCGTGCCGTGAGTGACACACCAAATCCCGGCGTCGGGATCACTGACGCCGAGACCGCCGACCAGTCCATCCAACGTGCCTGGGATCGTTACGCAATGGCGGACCTCACGGGCGAACCGAGTCCGGCCCCGCCACCATTGGAACTCACCACCCGCAGTTCGTCCACGTCGAACAGCGCCATGAGCCTCTACGAATCGACGCCAGCCTTCGATTCGACGACTGCCCTCGGCGATGCCTTCGCCAAGGCGGAATCCGGTAACTTCATCGAAGAAGCGTCCTTGCTCCCCCACGGAAAACGTTCCGACCAATGAACAACTCCGGACTGGCCCACTCGTCCCCTCCGCCGCGGCACAGCCTTCAATACCCCAGGCGCCGCGATCAAATCCGACATGGCTGAAGCACGTCGAACGGGAACCTCAGGGACCTCCCCGACGTCGACTTCCCGGTCGCGAGCGAAGATGGTGTCTCCCCCTTCACCATCTTCGCTCGGAAGCCGCACGCTGGAGAACGAACCTGACGCTGACCTAACGACGCCGTAACAGGATTGACATCTGCCATCAGCAACGTCGAGACCGACGTTCAAAGGTGGCCGAGTAATATTGATGGATGCGCACTTCAAGTAGACACCTCTCCATTGGTGTGCTGCTGGCCGCAACGGTCGCCGGACCACTCCTGCTCGTGCCGTTCGCGGGTGCGAGCGTCGTGCAGCCAGCGCGTCCCGTGCCCTTTACCGTTCGTCTCGAGGACCAGATCCTCGCGAACCTCCGCTACCTTCCCGTGGCATTCGTCCCCGCGACGTCGTCCGTGACGACGACCACTACGACGTCGACCACCACGACGACCATTGGTTCGGGCACCACGCCGACAACGGTCCTCGACCCGCCCGCCGCGACCACGACCACCACGCTGAAGCCCGCCGCGCCGGCGAACCCGGTGCTCATCCAACGAGGCTCGTTCGTCTGGCGCTACTCGGTTCTGCCCGGCGCGATCAAGAGCCTGTGGAGCGTCGGCACGGATAACGTCGTCCTGAAAGGCGCCCTCATGCGCTTCCAGGACGTCCACAACTTGCCGACGACCGGACAGATGGACACGACCACGTGGCACGCCATCGTCACCGCCGCGCGCGAGAACCAAATCGATCCCAATCCGTACACGTACGTCTACGTCTCCCAGACCCAGCCGGAGTCGTTGACGCTCTACATCGATAACTACGTGTTCTTCACGACCGCGGTCAATACGGGCATCAGCGTTGCTCCTACGGCCAATGGCACCTACCCCGTGTACGTGCGCTACACCACCACGACGATGTCGGGCAAGTTGCCCGACGGCAAGCCCTACCACGACACCGGCATCCCCTGGGTGTCCTACTTCAATGGCGGTGACGCGTTGCACGGCTTCATTCGCGGTGGCTACGGCTATCCCCAGAGTCTCGGGTGCGTAGAAATGACCTACGCGCACGCGGCCATCGTCTGGCCCCACACGCCGATCGGCACCCTCGTCACCGTCGCTCCCTAGCGCGTCGCGACACGCGACACTCGGCGTAGGGTGGCTGCATGAACCTCCACAATCTCGGTCGTACCGGAATCAAAGTCAGTCCCCTTTGCCTGGGCGCCATGATGTTCGGCGCCTGGGGTAACACCGACCACGACGACTCCCTTCGCATCATCCATCGAGCCCTTGACGCGGGCATCAACTTCATCGACACCGCCGACGTCTATTCCCAGGGCGAGTCCGAGGTCATCGTCGGCAAGGCCCTCGCCTCTAAGGAGCGCGGAAGCGTCGTCCTCGCCACCAAGGTGCACGGTCAGATGGGCGAGGACCCGAACTCCCAGGGGAACTCACGGCGTTGGATCATCGCCGAGTGTGAGAACAGCCTGCGACGACTGGGCACCGACTACATCGACCTCTACCAGATCCACCGACCCGACGAGCACATCGATATCGACGAGACCCTCGGCGCGTTGAGCGACCTGGTGCACCAAGGAAAGATTCGCGCGTTCGGAAGTTCCACGTTTCCCGCCGAACAAATCGTCGAGGCCCAGTGGGTCGCCGAGAAGCGCGGTCGCGAGCGTTTCCGCACCGAACAACCTCCCTACTCCCTGCTCGTACGAGGGATCGAGCGCGACGTCTTGCCCACCTGTCTCACCTACGGCATGGGCGTCATTCCGTGGAGTCCACTCGCGGGAGGTTGGCTCTCGGGCGCGTTTGGCGCCGGCAAGAAGAACACCAGCCGACGCTCGGCAATGTTGCCCGCTCGCTACGACATGTCGATACCAGGCAACCAGAGGAAACTCGAGGCCGTCGAGGAACTCGAGAAGGTATCCCAAGAAGCAGGTCTCACCATCATCGAACTGGCGCTCGCGTTCGTGCTCGAACACCCCGCGGTGAGTGCGGCGATCATCGGTCCTCGCACTATGGAGCACCTGGAGTCCCAGCTCGGCGCGGCGGATATTGTCCTGGACGAAGCGGTCCTCGACCGAATCGACCAAATCGTGCCACCGGGAACGAACATCAACGTCGAGGACGCGGGATGGGCGCCCACCGCCATCACCACGACCAAGCATCGCCGACGGCACTACCGCTAGGTCAACCCTCCATTGCCTTTTCGATTTCGTCCGCGAGTTCGGCCACCGAATCAACGACGCGTGAAGGCTTGTAGGGAAATCGGTGCGCCGCCTCGGCGTCCGAGACGCCCGAAAGTACGAGAATGGTGTGCAGGCCCGCCTCGAGTCCGGCCACGACGTCGGTATCCATGCGGTCGCCCACCATGGCGGTCGTCTCAGAATGAGCGTTCAGTTCGCGTAGCGCGGAGCGGATCATGAGCGGATTGGGCTTGCCAATGAAATAAGGGGTCTTGCCCGTGGCGCGACTGATGAGCGCTGTCACCGCCCCCGTCGCGGGCAGCGGTCCATCGATACTCGGTCCGGTCGGGTCGGGATTGGTCGCAATGAACCGCGAACCCGTACTCACCAGGCGCACCGCCTTGGTGATGCTCTCGAAGCTGTAGTTCCTCGTCTCACCGACCACCACGTCGTCGGGGTTGTTCTCGGTGAGCGTGTAACCCACTTCGTGCAATGCGGTGGTCAAAC
>Ga0181516_10003531_pt1 | contig 10385 bp, 7 predicted proteins | sample PEATcosm2014_Bin_25_FD_121104 | JGI IMG/M metagenome (GOLD analysis project Ga0181516, IMG submission 121104) | Peatland microbial communities from MTU Mesocosm Facility, Houghton, MI, USA - PEATcosm2014_Bin01_10_metaG | ecosystem: Environmental > Terrestrial > Soil > Wetlands > Peat | place...
GAGCTGCAGCATGCCGGCGAGCGTGTGGCGGACGAGGTCGACCTTGGCCAGCGTGTCGTCGTATTCGCAGGTGAAGATCGCGTAGGAGCCGTCGAGCGAAAAATCGGCGTGGTTGATCCCGGCGCAGCGCGGCGCGGCGATGTAGCCCTGCAGCGCCATCGTCTGCGGGTCGCGGAACTCGAGCCGCCGCTTGGCCTCGGCGACGACGATCGCCGAGCGGCCGTCGGGGGTGAAGTACATGTTGTAGGCGTCGGGCAGATCGATCGTCTTGGTGACCTTGCCGGTCTTGGGGTCGATCGCCGCCACCGAGGCGTGGCCGCCGCGATAGCTGATGTCGCCGGAAACCCAAAGCGTCTGCAGGTCCCACGACGGCACGATGTGCTGCGGGCTCGGAATGGCGAAATAGCTGTCGACCACCTGGAAGGTCTCGGGGTCGATGACGTCGACCTTGCCGGTGATGAGGTTGGGGGCATAGACGCGATTGAGCGCGCCGGCGGTCGCCGGGCTGACGTCGTTCGCCGCGATCGCGGCGTAGACGTTCTTCGGGTCGATCTGCGGCGGCATGTTCAGGTTGGCGGGCGGCAGCTTGAACGTCGTCGTCGCCGGCCCGAGCTCGAAGGCCGCCTTCTGGACGAAGTCGTCAGGCGTCCGGCCGTCCTCGACATGGGCGCGGCACAAGGCGGCGCAGGCCTCGCCGTCGACGCACAGGCTCGGGATGGTCAGCGATTGCGCGCCGTCGATCAGCGAATCCGAGCCGACGCAAACGGCGAGGGTCGCGGCGGCGACGCCGACCAAGAATCGCGAATTCATCGTCCCCGCTCAGTCAAGTCGAGCCCGCAGCGCGCGAGCGCCCCGATAGCGATTCTGACGGATGGCAAATGAAGCGGGGATGAACGGCGGGGCCGGCCGCCGGCAGTCCACCCGGCTCGTGGGCGCCGGCGCGCGGCGCGCCCCTCTCCCGACAATCGCGCTGGACGGAGCGGGCGGCGTCGATCAAGCTGCCCCGATCTGGATTCTGGCCCAAGCGGTCGCAGCGGGGAGGAGACACATGCCCAGTCAGTTTGCATGGAGCGCCGGCGTCGCGACCGCTGTTCTCGCGTTGGGCGCGGGCGGCGGCGCGACGGCGGCGACGGCGATGGCCTTCGACGAGGCGGTCAACGGCGCCGCGGCGCAACCCCGGACGATGATTCTGGACACGAATCGGCTGCGAATGTCCACCGCGGCGATCGACGTCATCTTTCGCGGCGATCTGAACAAGGTGTGGGTGCTGCGATCGAAAGACCACAGCTACTTGGAACTTTCGGCCGCCGGTCTCGGGCAAATGGGCGCCAGGATGGATCAGGCGTTGGCGCAGATGAAGGAGACGTTGGCCGCCGTGCCCGAGGCGCAGCGCAAGCAGGTCGAGGCCATGATGGCCTCGCACATGGGGCCGGGCGCGGCTTCGGCGCCGCCGCAAGTCGCCTACGAGAAAGCCGGCGATTCGCGCACGGTGGGAGACTGGAGCTGCGCGCCCTATCAAGTCGTCGTCGGCGGAAAGGCCTCGTCGGAGGTTTGCGTCGCCAAGCTGTCGGACCTGGGCTTGAGCCGTGACGATCTGACGGGCTTCGTCAGCTTCGGCGCCTTCATGGCGAAAATGACTGCGGCGGCGGGTTTCTTGCGCTCGCCGATGACGTCGATCAACTTCGACGCGATGTCGAAAGCGATCGGCTTCGACGGGTTCCCGGTGCAGACGACGGCCAAGTTCGGCGATGGCGGCCGGCAGATCGTCGTCACCCTCAAGTCGATCCAGCGTCAAGACCCGCCGGCCGGCGCCTTCGACATTCCCGCCGGCTACACGAAGATCGATTTCGCCAGCATGGGACGGCTCTTGGCGCCGCAGTGACGCTGAGTCGCCCTTCACGCGCCTCGCCCGGATCGCCGGCGCATCGATCGTCTCGCGCGCGCCGAAAGCCGGCCGCCGCTTCCGGCGCCGCGAATTTGCGCAGATGCAGTTTGCGACGGCTCAAGGCTGATCGACGGAATCGGCCGATAGTGAGAATCGGGAAGGCTCTCCGACGGGGAAAGCGCGATGAACGACATCATCCTGTTCGCTTATCCAATCATTGCGGCGCTCGGCGCCTTCGCTTCGCTGTCGCTGACCGTCGCTGCTCTGAACGCCGAGAAAACCAACCCATCCCGCGTGCGGGTTCCGGTCCGGCGGCGGCGTTCGCGCTGATCCGACCGCGGCGTCAGCGGCGCTCAACGCCCCGTATAGGCGACGCGCCAGATTGCGCCGCCGGCGTCGTCGGTGACCAGCAGCGCGCCGTCGTGGGCGACCGCGACGTCGACCGGGCGGCCCCATACGACCGCGTCGTCAGCGACGAAGCCGACGAGAAAATCTTCGTATTCGCCGGTCGGCGCGCCGTCCTTGAACGGCAGCCGCACGACCTTGTAGCCGGTGCGCTTGGCGCGGTTCCATGAGCCGTGCATGGCGACGAAGGCGTCGCCGCGATAGTCGGCGGGGAATTGCGCGCCTTGGTAGAACGTGATCCCGAGCGGCGCGGAATGGGCCTGGAACAGCACGTCGGGGACGGTCACGGAAGCGGCGAGGTCGGCGCGCCGCCCGGCGAGGCGCGGGTCCTCGTGGCCGCCGACGTAGAACCACGGCCAGCCGTAGAAGGCGCCCGGCTTGACGCCGGTGGCGTAGTCGGGCGGCAGGTCGTCGCCGAGCGCGTCGCGCTCGTTGACGACGCACCACAGCGCCGCGCTCTGCGGCTGCACCGTCAGGCCAGAGCAATTGCGCAACCCCGTCGCGAAGACCTTCACGCCGCCGCCGTCCGGATCGAAGGCGAGCACGTCGGCGCGGTTCTCTTCAGCGCCCCAGGCGGCGCCGGGCGCGTGTTCGGCGGCGAAGGCGGCGACGCCCTCGGGCGGCGCGTCGGGCATGTCCTCGGCGATGTTGGAGCCCGACCCGACCGAGACGAACAGCGTCTTGCCGTCAGGCGAAAAGGCGAGGTCGCGCGTCCAATGGCCGCGGCCCGACGGCAGCGACGGCACGACAACCTCGGCCGGCCCCGCCGCCTTGCTCTCGCCGGCGCGATAGGGGAAGCGGACGACCCGGTCGGTCTCGGCGACGTAGACGTAGCGTGGATCGGGGCCTGGCGGATAGAAGGCGATTCCGAACGGGCGATGGAGTCCCGCGGCGAAGGTCGCGGCGCTCGCGGCTTTAGACGCGCCGTCGGCGGCGCTGAGCACGGTGACGCGGCCAGGCGCGCTTTCGGCGACGAAGACGTCGCCGTTCGGCGCGACGCGCACGACGCGGGGCTGCTTGAGGTCGGCGGCGAACAGACTGACGGCGAAACCTGCCGGCGCCTTGGGCCAGGCGCCCTCGGGACGCGCCACGACCCACGAGGGATTGGCGACCGAGCCGGTCGCGCCCGGCGCCGGCATGTCCTGCGCCGTCAGCCGGCGGCGCACGCCCGGCGCGTCGCTGCGCCAATCGCCGTAAGCGCCCGCGCCGGTGCGAGTCGCGCCGTCGTCGGCGAGCGCCGGCAGCGACGGGCCGGCGATCAGGAAGCTGGCGAGGAGGAGAGCAGGGCGCATGCCGACGGCTCCTGGCGGCGCGGCGCGAGGCCGGCGCGAGAGAAGCCAGGATGTGCGCCGGCGGCGCGTCTTTTCAACCGGAGACGGCGCCCCTCGCGAGGAAGTGACCCCTGGCGGGCTTTCGATGACGGCAGGGCGACTCAATCACGCGCGGGCGCGCCGGCGCTCGCGACATAGGGCCGGAAATTGCCCTTGTCGGTGCCGCAATCGGGGCAGCGCCAGCTCGACGGAATGTCCACGAACGGCGTGCCTGGCGCGACGTCTTGGCGCGGCAGGCCTTGCGCTTCCTCGTAGATGAAATAGCAGCCGCGGCAGATGAAGCGTCGCGGCGCGGATATGGGCGCGCGCGCCGCGACCGAGCGCGGCCGCGCCGACGACTCGACCTGCGGCGTGTCGACTTTGTCGCCGACCCTGATTTCGCCGCCGATCCGCGTCGTCAGATAGACGCCGAGATCCTTGTGGCCGAAGGCGGCGCGCAGCGAGCCGGGGATGTCGAGATCGCGGCGGCCGGTGACGGGGTTGACGTTGGTCGCGCCGCAGCGACCGTTGCGGCGGTCGACGGTCATCACGGCGTCGCCGACGCGGATGTCGGCGCCGACCCAGTCGAACTCTTCCCACGGCTCGGCGCCGTCGATGTAGAGATTGGCGCGGAAGCGCAAAGGATCGATCTCGTAGCCCCATTGCGCTTCGAGGCTGCGCAGCGTCGCGAGATTGATCAGGGAGACGAGGTTCTCCGGCTTGTCCATGAAGTGTCCGCTGCGCGAGCGCACGAGCCGTGGCGTCTCGCGCAGCGCGGCGACGCGCGCGTGGAAGAACGCTTCGACCGCCGGCCATTGGCTTTCGTCGTCGAGATCGGCGTCGAGCCGTCGCACGTCGCCCTGTGTGACGGTCAGGCGCCGCGTCTGTGGGTCGAGATGGGTCTTCAGCTCGGCGAGGCCGTCGTCGAGCATCAGCATCAGGAACAGGCTCTTCTTCGCCCATTTCGGCTCGGCCGGGTCGATCGGCGCCCCGGGCCGCGCGAGCGCGAAGACGCGATCGAACGGGAAAGCGCCGCCCGGTTCGAGCTCGACCCGCGTGATCGCTTGCGGGCTCAGGCCCTTGATCGGGTAACGGTAGATCGCCTTGACGGTGGGCATGGCGGCGCTCGCTTCGCGGGAGGAAACGGGCGCCGAGCCTGCATGAGGTCGCGGCCGCTCGCGTAGAGCCGGTCGTCGGCGATTTCGTGAGGCCAGCTGGCGCGACGCCGCGGCGGCCGGCGACGCGTAATGCGGCGGCGTCGGCCGCGCGACGAGCTCGTCGACGTCGATCTGTCGCTGGTCGACCGCCTCGTCGACGGCGTCGGAAAGGCGGGCGACGCCCTGTTCGATCTGGCGCGGCGTCATCGCGGCGTAGCCGAGAATCAACGCGCGCTGGGCGAGCAGCGACGGGCGCGTCTCGAAAGCGCCGCCGGAAGCGAGCGAATAGACGCCGACGCGCACGCGCCGCGCCAGGGCTTCAAGCGCCGGCGCGTCAGGCACGCCGGCGGGCAACCGCCAGAAGACGTGCAGGCCCGCCTCGACGCCGCTGACCTCGACCTCGCCGAAATGGCGTCTGAGCGATTCGATGAGCGCGTCGCGGCTCTCGGCGTAATGGCCGCGCAGGCGGGTCAGATGGGCGCGAAAGCCGCCGCTGCGCATCATCTCGGCCAGCGCCGCCTGCTCGAGCCAGGAATTGCCGTTGTTGAGCAGCGCCTTGGCGCTGCGGATCGCTTCGGCGATCTGCGGCGGCGCAGCGATGTAGCCGACACGCAAGCCGGCTCCGAGCGACTTCGAGAAGGTGCCGAGATAGAGAACGCGGTCGGGAGCGATCGCTGCGACCGCCGGCAGCGGCGAACCTTCGTAGCGGAAGTCGCCATCGTAATCGTCCTCGAGGATGTAGCAGCCGTTGCGCCGCGCCCAGGCGATGAGTCGCCGCCGTCGTTCGAGCGACAACACGTAGCCGGTCGGGTATTGGTGCGACGGCGTGAGGTAGAGGAGCGCCGCCGGTTCCTCGGGCAGCTCGTCGACCTTGAGCCCGTCCTCGTCGACCGAAACGCCGACAAGCCTGGCGCCGGACGCCTCGAAGGCGAAGGCCGCGCCTTGATAGCACGGCGTCTCGACCAGGCCGGTCTCATCGGCGCCGAGGAACAGCCGGGCGGCGATGCTGATGGCTTCTTGCACGCCGTTGACGATGACGATGGCGTTGGGATCGAGCACGACGCCTCGCGCCGCCGCGAGATGCGCGGCGACCGCGGCGCGCAGCGTCGCGGCGCCCGCGGGATCGCCGTAATGGGCGAGGCCGACTGCGCCGCCTTGCGACAGCGCGCTTTGCAGCAGGCGCCGCCAGGTCTTGAGCGGAAACAGACTTGCGCTCGGCTGACCGGGAAAGAAGTCGAACGACAGGCGGCTGCGGTTGCGGTTGACGAGGTCGGGCGCGCGCGGCGGGCGCGGCGGCGTCGCGCTCGTCGCGTCTGCGCCGTCGAATGGTTCGGCGGCGACCGGCGCCGTCGGGAAAGGGCTGTCGGGCAGGCGCTGGGCGACGAACATGCCTGAGGCGGGCCGGGGATCGAGATAGCCCTCCGCGACCAGGCCGTCGTAGGCGCGCACGACGGTGTTGCGCGAGATCGCGAGTTGTTCCGACAATTCGCGCGACGACGGCAGGCGCGTCGCCGCGGGAATCCGGCCGCGTCGGATGGCGTCGCGCAACTGCTCGACGAGTTGCGCGGTCAGCGACTCCGGTCTCGACCGGTCGAGCAGAAGGGGGATCTGCATCGCGCGGGCTCCCGTCGCGGCGGCCCCGCACGCCGCCCCGTCGCGCGATATGATCACGCGAATCCCGCGCCGCGCAAGGCTCCACGGCGATCGCGGCGAACTGGCGCCATCGCTTCGCAACCAACTGGACGCACGGCGGCGGCGCGCGCCGCCGCGTCGCCTAGATCGTGATCAGCGCCCGCACAAATTCACGCCGCCGCGATCGTCGCTTGGGCGCCGCGCGCGCGCCGCTTCCGCGGGCGCCGGCGCGCGCTGGCGCCAACGCATTTGCGGGCGATGGCTCTTGGCCGCGAGGGGTTCGAGCCGCACGCTCGAGCCATCAACCGGCGTGAGGCGGTTCGTCGCACGCAGGGTTCGATGCCCCGCTGTTCGCCATCGAAGGAGGAACCTCATGCAAACCACACGCCGCGCCTGGCTCTCGGCCGCCGCCGCGCTCATCGTCGTCGCCGGCTTTGGCGCGCCGCAGGCCCGCGCCGAAGACACGATCAAGATCGGCATTCTCCACTCGCTGTCGGGAACGATGGCGATCAGCGAGACGATCCTCAAGGACCTCATGTTGATGCAGGTCGCCGATCTCAACGCGCACGGCGGCCTGCTCGGCAAGAAGGTCGAACCGGTCGTCGTCGATCCGGCGTCGAACTGGCCGCTGTTCGCCGAGAAGGCGCGCGAGCTGATCAGCAAGGACAAGGTCGCCGCGGTGTTCGGCTGTTGGACCTCGGTCAGTCGCAAGTCGGTGCTGCCGGTGTTCGAGGAGCTGAACGGCCTGTTGTTCTATCCGCTCGAGTACGAGGGCGAGGAGTCTTCTTACAACGTCTTCTACGGCTCGTCGGTGCCCGACAACAAGGCGATCCCGGCGGTCAAATACCTGATGAGCGACGAAGGCGGCGGCGTGAAACGCTTCGTGCTCGAAGGCACGGACTACGTCTACCCGCGCACCAGCAACAAGATCATCCGCGCCTATCTGAAATCAGTCGGCGTCGCCGACGAAGACATCCGCGAGAACTACACGCCGTTCGGCTTCTCCGATTGGCAGACCGAGGTCGCGGCGATCAAGGCGTTCGGCTCCGCGGGCAAGAAGACCGCGGTGGTCTCGACCATCAACGGCGACGCCAACATTCCCTTCTACAAGGAGCTCGGTTCGCAGGGGATCAAGGCGACCGACATTCCGGTGATCGCCTTCTCGGTCGGCGAAGAGGAGCTCGCCGGCATCGACACCAAGCCGCTGGTCGGCCATCTCGCGGCGTGGAGCTACTTCGAATCGGTCGACACGCCCGAGAACAAGGCGTTCATCGCCAAATGGCGGGAGTATTCGAAGAAGCCGAACAACGTCACCAACGACCCGATGGAATCGGCCTACATCCTCTTTCACATGTGGGCGCAGGCGGTCGAGCAGGCGGGCACAACCGACGTCGACGCGGTGCGCGAAGCGATGATCGGCCAGAAGTTCAAGTCGCCCTCGGGCGTCGAGGTGACGATGCTGCCCAACCATCACATGGCCAAGCCGGTGATGATCGGCGAGGTTCAGGCCAACGGGCAGTTCGACATCGTCTACAAGAGCGAGCCGCTGCCGCCGCGCGCCTGGAGCCCCTACGTCGAAGCCAACAAGGGCAAGGTCGCCGACTGGTCCTATCCTTGGGTCTGCGGCGGCTGCACGGCGCCGAAGTACACGACCTTCTGAGCGCCCGCCGAAGCGGCCCGGCGGCGCCTCCCAGCCGCCGCCGGGCCGCCGAGACGCGCGATCGCGGGGCGCGGACCCGGGGGAGGCGCGCGACGCAGCGAGCGCGGCCGCCCCCGTCGAGGCGACCGCCTTCGCCGCTATGACGACGATCCCAACCAAAGCGGAACGAGGCATGGGCCGCGAGGCGACTCGCCGCGCGGCCGAGGCCGGCGCGCGACGAAACCGACGGCGGAGCTGGACGGATGCCGAGAATTGTCTTTGTCGCCGCCGACGGCGTGGAGCGCGCGCTCGAAGCGCCGGAAGGAACCTCGGCGATGCGCGCGGCGCTGACCAACGCGGTCGACGCGATCGAGGCCGAATGCGGCGGCTCGCTCGCCTGCGGCACGTGCCACGTCTATGTCGATCGCCCGTTTCTTTCCAAACTGCCGGCGATCAGCCCGCCAGAAGAGGAAATGCTGGGGTTCGTGGCGGCGGAGCGGCGTGACAACAGCCGACTGAGTTGCCAGATCGTGCTCACCGCCGCGCTCGACGGCATCGTCGTCCATCTGCCCGACCGACAGCGCTGAGGAAAGCGGGGCTGCCCAGCCCGGAGCGCGATTCGGCGGAGCGTCCGCCTTTCGCGCCGCGCCGGACGAAGGCGTCCACAGCGCAGCGGATCTCGCCATCGGCGCCGGCGCGTTCAGTCGGTCTTCGTCTGCCCCAGTCTCGCCACGCGCCTCGCCGTCCCCGGGCCCGCCATCACCACCACCATCAGGAAGACGCCGCGCACGACCGACTGCCAATAGGCGCTGAGGCTGATCCAGCCCATGCCGTTCTCGAAATTGAGCACGTTGAAGATCAGGCCGAGCAGCAACACGCCGGCCAAGGTGGTCGCCACCGAGCCCACGCCGCCGGTCAACAGGGTTCCGCCGACGACGACAGCGGCGATCGAGAACAGTTCCCAGCCGACGCCCTCGGCCGGCTGGCCGGCGCCGAACTGCGCCGCGAGGATGACGCCGGCGAGACTGGCGAAGACGCTCGACTGGACGTAGGTAAAGAAAATGACGCGATCGACGGGCAGGCCCATCAGGCGCGCCGCCTCTTCGTTGCCGCCGATCGCCAGGACGTTGCGCCCGAAGCTGGTGTAGTTGAGGACGATCGAGCCGTAGACATAGGCGATGAGGGCGATCCAGGCGGGGACGGGAAAGCCGAGGAAATCGCCTTGCCCGAGCCAGGTGAAATCGGTGTCGTAGGAGACGGAAACCGACTGATTGTGCGCGAGCAGCAACCCGGTTCCGCTCGCCGCGAGCTCTCCCGACAGGGTCGCGATGAACGGCAGGATTTTCATCCGCGTCACCATGAAACCGTTGATCGCGCCGACCGCCACGCCGGCGGCGAGGCCGCCGAGCAGGCCCGGCAGAATCCCCATCGGCGACAGCATCGCCGAAACCACGCTCGCCAGAGCCGCGGTCGTTCCGACGGAAAGGTCGATGCCCGCCGTCATGATGACGAAGCACATGCCGAGGCCGGTCAGCGCGAACATCGAATTGTAGCGCAGCACGCTCAGCACGTTGAAGGCGCCGAGGAAATGGTCGTAGCGCACCGCGCCGAACAGAATGAGCAGGAAGAGCGCGATCAAGACGCGCTGTTGGCCCGCCCAGGCCGAAAGGCGCGAACGCGCCGTCGGGGCCGAATTGGCCGGAAGCGCGCTCACGACGGCATGCTCCTCTGCTGGGACCAGACGGCTCCGGCGATGATCCCGCCCTTCACCACCAGGGCGGCCGCGTCGGGCACGCCATTGGCGAGCAGCGTGTAGCGCAGCAGTTGGATCAGCAGCGCGCCGAGCAGCGATCCCACCACTGTCGCCCGTCCGCCGGTGAAAGGCGTGCCGCCGACTGCGACCGCGGCGATGGCGTCGAGCTCCATGCCGAGACCGACAAGATTGGCGTCGCTCGAAGAATTGATCGACACCACCACCAGCCCGGCGACGCCGGCGCACAGTCCGCTGATCGCATAGACCAGGCGTTTGACCGGCGCGACCGGAACGCCGGCGAGACGCGCCGCCTTCTCGTTGCCGCCCACCGCCAGGACCTGACGGCCGAACAGCGTTCGGCGCAGCATCCAGGCGGCGGCGGCGACCAACGCCAGCATGACCAGCACCTGGCAAGGCACGCCGAAGACGCGGCCGAGACCGATGAACTGAAACGACGGGTTCTTGAACGTCTGCAAATTGCCGTTGGTGATCACCTGGCCAATGCCGCGTCCGGCGATGAACAGCACCAAGGTCGCGACGATCGGCTGAACCCGGAAACGGGTGATGAACCAGCCGTTGAACAGCCCGAGCAAGCCCGCCACGC
>Ga0181516_10003532_pt1 | contig 10380 bp, 9 predicted proteins | sample PEATcosm2014_Bin_25_FD_121104 | JGI IMG/M metagenome (GOLD analysis project Ga0181516, IMG submission 121104) | Peatland microbial communities from MTU Mesocosm Facility, Houghton, MI, USA - PEATcosm2014_Bin01_10_metaG | ecosystem: Environmental > Terrestrial > Soil > Wetlands > Peat | place...
CACGGCGGAAGCCGCCGGTGATTTTACCACGCGCCTCGCATTGCAGGAAGAGGCCAAGACGCTGCCGGTCGGCGCGGTCTGGGATTATTACTGCGAGAGCAAAGGCGTGCCGGTCGGCGAACATTGGCTGGCGGAAGTGAAGCGATACGAAAAAGAAGTTTTGTCGCAACGTCAATAATTCAACCAACAACAACCAAAATAAATTATGGGCAATCCATTTCTCGGCGTGTTTCTGCATTGGTGCGGCGGCTTGGCCTCCGGCAGTTTTTATGTGCCTTACAAGGGCGTGAAAAAATGGTCGTGGGAAACCTACTGGCTCGTGGGCGGATTTTTTTCGTGGATCATCTGTCCGTGGGGGTTTGCATATTTCATGACGAATGACCTCTTCGGCGTGCTCAAGCAGCAGTCCGCCGGCACGCTGTGGTGGACTTATTTCTTTGGCGTGCTGTGGGGTTTGGGCGGGCTGACGTATGGCTTGACGATGCGTTTTCTGGGTTTGTCGCTCGGCACGGGCGTGGCGCTCGGTTATTGCGCGGCGTTCGGCACGCTGGTGCCGCCGATCTTCAAATACTTCAAGCCGGATTATTTTGTATTCGCGGGCAGTCCGAGCATTGTGGACATCGCCCAATCCACTTCGGGCCAGGTCACGCTGGCGGGCGTGGGCGTCTGTCTCGTCGGCATCGCCATCGCGGCGCTGGCCGGCTTCACCAAGGAAGCGGAAATGCCGGCCGAGCAGAAACAGAAATCCATCAAGGAATTCAGCTTCAAAAAGGGCATCGCGGTCGCCACGTTCTGCGGCATCATGAGCGCCTGCTTCGCGTTCGCGCTGCAGGCCGGCAAGGACATCAACGCCGCCTCGCTCGCCGCCGGCACCAACAAAATCTGGACCGGCCTGCCGGCGCTGCCCGTGCTGCTGCTCGGCGGCTTCACCACCAACTTCATCTGGTGCGTGCTGCTGAACATCAAGAACCAGAGCGGCTATCAGTATTTCGCCTCGCACGTCAAACAGGAGCACGCGCATCACGGTGGCACCGGCAGCGGTGAACACGGCCCCGGCGATGTCGCGGCTTCCGGTCAAATCACGGACCTGAAAATCCCCGTGCTGCCGAATTATCTCTTCTCCGCGCTGGCGGGCACGACGTGGTATTTCCAGTTTTTCTTCTACACGATGGGTGCGACGCAGATGGGCAAATATGATTTCGCCTCCTGGACGCTGCACATGTCCAGCATCATTATTTTTGCGACGATGTGGGGCTGGATTTTCCACGAATGGAAAGGCTCCAGCAAAAAGGCGCACCTGCTTATCGGTGGCGGCATCGCCACACTCGTGCTCGCGACCATCATCATCGGCTACGGCGCCTGGTTGAAGAGCCACGCAGCATCCTAAAATAAAATGCAGCGCCACGCCTTCAAGATGCAGTTGAAACCCGGCGTCGTGGCGGAATACAAAAAACGCCACGACGAAATCTGGCCGGAGCTGGCGGCGGAATTGAAAGCGGCAGGCGTTTCCGACTACTCGATTTTTCTCGACGAGGAAACGCTCACGCTGTTCGCCGTCCAAAAATTATCTGAAAATAATTCCGCTGCGAACTTGCCCAAATCGCCGATTGTCCGCAAATGGTGGGATTTCATGGCGCCGCTGATGGATACGCACCCGGACAATTCACCGGTCGTTCAGCCGCTCCGGAAAGTTTTTCACCTCGACTGACGCCCGCCGGGGAAAAAGGCGCCGGCAAAAAAAGCTTGTTGAACGGAATTGATTTCCGAGTATTCAGCCGTGCCGCGCTGCCACCTCAATCGTCGAACAGGGCTGGTCTGCCTGTTGCTCGCGCTCGCCACGCTGGCGCTTTACTGGCCGGTGGTGCATCACGGTTTCGTTGATTACGATGATGATGATTATGTTTTCAACAACCCGACCGTCCGCGCCGGGCTGACGTGGTCGGGCTTGATGTGGGCGCTGGCGGACCAGCACGCGGCAAACTGGCATCCGCTCACGTGGCTGTCGCACATGCTCGACTGCCAGTTGTTCGGCCTGAATCCGGGCGCGCATCATCTGGTGAACGTCCTCTTTCACTGCGCCAACGCGGTGCTGCTGCTGCTGCTGCTGATTTGGCTCACGGGAAAATTCTGGCGCAGCGCGCTGGTCGCGGGCTTGTTTGCCTGGCATCCGTTGCGCGTGGAATCCGTCGCCTGGGTCGCCGAGCGCAAGGACGTGTTGAGCGCCTTTTTTTTCCTGCTGACGCTGTGGATGTATGTCCTGCGCGTCCAAAACCAAAACCGCGAGCCGGCGCCCGGCCCGGCTGCGCGCGCCAAGATTTTCTGGCGGCTGGCGCTGCTGTTTTATTTTTTGGGGCTGCTGTCCAAACCGATGATCGTCACCACGCCGCTGGTCCTGCTGCTGCTGGATTTCTGGCCGCTGGAAAGATTCCCATTTTTAAAAACATCATCCGCTTCAGCTCCGGCCCTCAACCCTCAACCCTCAACCCTCAACTTGTTCTTGGAGAAATGGCCGTTCTTTTTCCTCTCGGCCGCCATCAGCGTCATCACGTTTTTGGCGCAGCAAACGGCGCTCCCATCCCAGCCCGAAAGTTTTTTTGCGCGCGCGGCCAACATGCTGCTGGACTACCTCGGCTACCTGGAAAAATTATTGTGGCCGCAAAACCTGTCGTTCCTCTACCTGCGACCCGCGCACATTTCCCCGGCGGCGCTAATTTGGGCGGCGGTTGTCGTGATTGGCATTTCCGCGCTGGTGGCAGCCAATCTGCGCCGCCGGCCGGCTTGGGCGGTGGGCTGGCTGTGGTTTCTGGTGATGTTGCTGCCGGTGACGCTGGTGCCGTTGAGCCGGCTGTCCATTGCGGACCGCTATACTTATCTGCCGGGAATCGGTTTTTATCTGCTGGCGGTCTGGGTCATCGCCGACCTCGCCGGCGAGCGGCGGTTGCAGCGCGGCTGGCAAATCCTGGCGGCGTCCGGCGCGGCGGCGGTGCTGCTGGTTTGCGCGGGGCTGACCCGCCAGCAGCTTGGCTATTGGCAAAACACGCGCACGCTCATGGAACATGCCCTGGCCGTTGACCCGAACAACTACGTCGCCAAAATCAACCTCAATATTTATCTCTTCGACCAGGCGCACCCGGGCGTCAGAAACGGCCACGCATCGTCTCCGGTAAACAACCCCAGCCCGCCGGCACCGTGAGGTTCTGCCTTCAGCCGCCGGCTCAAATCTGAAAATCCAGCGCGGTGTTCTTGTCCGCCTTGCTCAGCACGCGCATGTCCAGGCCGTCGTAGATCACCAGTGAATTCGGCTGCACGCTGTCCATGATGAACACGTTGCCGCCGATGGTGCTGCCCGCGCCGATGACGGTGTCGCCGCCCATGATGGTCGCGCCCGCGTAAATCGTCACGCGGTCCTCAATCGTGGGATGCCGTTTCTGCCCGCGCAACGCCTGGCCCGCCGCGAGCGACTTCGCCACGAGGCCGACGCCTTGATACATCTTCACGTGGTTGCCGATGATGGCCGTCTCGCCGATGACGGTGCCGGTGCAATGATCCACAAAAAAGTGATGCCCGATCTTCGCGCCCGGATGCAGGTCCATGCCGGTGCGCGCGTGCGCCCATTCGGACATGATGCGCGGAATCAGCGCGACGTCCTTCAGATAAAGTTCGTGCGCCAGCCGCTGCACCGAGATCGCCTCGACGAACGGATACGACACAATAATTTCCTCCTTGCTCGCCGCCGCCGGGTCGCCGTCGAACGCCGCCTGCACATCCGTCTGCAAAATTTCGCGGACGCGCGGCAGGCTGCCGAGAAATTCCACCGTCAACTGGTGCGCCGCTTTCGTGATTTCTTTTTTGGCGAGGCCGGCGGGCGGACGGTATTCCAGGCTCTTGCGGATTTCGTCTTCGAGCTTGCCCAAAACGGAATCCAGCAACGCGGCAGTTTCCACTTTCACTTCCGACGAGTGGATCAGGTGTTCATCAAAGAAACCGGGGAACAGCAGCCGCAGCAAATCCTGCGTGATGGCCGTGACAACGCGCTTGGACGGCAGGTTTTTTCCGTCCAGATGATTGATGCCGCCGGCTTTGGCATAGGAGGCGACGAGCTGGTTGGTAAGTTGCGTGACGGTTTCCACGTGGCGGAAATTACCACGAAGGCAACCGGACACAAAGTTTTTGTCGGTTTGCTCCGGCGCGCGGCGGGCACCAAGGACACTGCGGCAGGAACGCTAACGGCCCGGCCCGGAAGCAAATCATCGTCATCGGGAACCGTGGCCCACCAGCCGGGAACGGCGTCCGAGCCTTCGGGAACCGTGACCGACGATGCGGGAAGCGTGATAGCGGAACGGGAATTCCTGTAATGTTGACCGGGAAGCGCGTCCGGCGGACCGGGAAGGCTGACCGACCATCCGGGAAGGTCGTCCGACGATCCGGGAACCGTGTCCGACCCACCGGGAACGGCGTCCGCGGAAACGGGAAGCGCGACCGACGACCGGGAAAGCGTGCCATTCGGCCGGGAACAGCGACCGCAGGAACGGGAAGCGTGTCCGACGATGCGGGAAAGGTGATAGAGGAACGGGAGTTCCTGTAATTCATGTGGAAAGCGTAGCTGCGACGCCTCGTCGCCGGAATCAGGCACCTCACTCTATGGAGGCCAGGTTGATCACGCGACGAGGGCGTCGCGACCACTTTCTGCGACGGGGCGTCGCAGCTACGCCGGGTGCCCACAGGGCTTAATCCGCCTGGCCAAAGAGATTGCCCAGCGGTTGCGGCTTGCGGGAGATGTCCAGCAGCGGCGCAAAACTTAAATACTCATTGTTCGCCGAGTCCCAGAACCCCCCTGCGGCGGGCAGGCTGGAAATCAAATTGCGAAACTCTTCCAGCGGCCAATACCAGAGGCTGCCGTCGGCGGCGAGGGTGATGATGCCGCCTGGCGAGCCCGCGATGACGATCCAATCCGTGTGCGTGCCCAGGCGGACGGGGCTTTGGGCCAGCATCTCCCGCTCGTCACGGGCGGTGTCCCAACCGCGCCGGTTGTCGTGGTGGAAATTCCAGAGCCACAGCGTGCCGTCGTCCTTGAGCGTGACAACTTTTTGACCGCCGCCGGCCACGGCCAGCCAGTTGGTTTCCGTGCCAAATTGAAAATCCACCGCAGTCCATTCGTAGCTGTTTGATTTCTCAGCTAATTTTTGATCAGCGTAGAGGCGCAAGGTGCCATCATCGCCCACGCCCAAACGATAACCCAGGCCGAGCTGGGCCGTGGCGGTGCTGCGCCAATGCGTCCGTTCCGCCAGCGGCCACCGGGCAATGCCAAAGCCCGGCTCCAGTTCGTTGGTCTGCTGGTTGATATTTTGCGTGATCCAAGTGGTCCACAGCTCACCGTCGGTTTTGCGCAGCACCGGCTGCTGGTATTCACCCGCAAAAACTTCCGCCCAGTTCGATTCCGTGCCCAAACGATACGGTGTGAAGGATTGCAGGCGGGGCCAGGATTTTTGATAACGCCATTTCTGCGGCCCCCACCGCCACAAGGTTCCGTCCGTTTTGACGAGCAAAATGGATGCGCCGCTCCAGCTCAGGCTGCTCCAGTTGGTGTCGTCGCCAAAACGCTGAAAATGCCCCGGGCCGGACCACTGCCAGCGATCCTCGCGAGTTGGTTTTTCCGTGACCCACAAAGTGCCGTCGCTTTTGATGCCCGTCTGCTGTTCGCGGGGGCCGCTCAACATGCTCACCCAGTTTGAGCCTTCGAGAAAATGGCCTTTGCCCGCGCTCGTCAGCCCGATGTCGCCCAGCAACCACGCCCGCAAATTCGCCACGTTGAAATTCAGGAGGTAATCATTCGCCCAAATCCGTCCATCCGGCAGCCGCACGGAAAACGTGTTCCAATATTCATGGCCCAGCATGACCGGCGGATTTGCCGCCGAAAGCCGCGCCGCGCCATGCGCCGGCTCAAAGGGCGTCAGCTTTTCCCATGCGCGATGGTAGATCGCCGTCGTCGCGCCGATGACCAAGGCCAGCGACGACGCCAACACCAGGGCGTTCCGCCCCCAGACTGCGCCGCCCAGATCGAGCCGCTGGCAGTTCCAAAACGACATGGCCACCAGCGCCACCGCGCCCGCCGGCACACCAAGCAGATAAATCAGCCCGCCGTGCCACAACGGATAGCCGAAGAAAAATTCGGGCTGTTCGGCGTTGAACAGCAGGGTCACAAAAACCATCAACCCCAAAACCGCCGGCGCGAGCGCCTGCAGCGTGTTGCGCGACAGCGTGGAGGCGTAAAACGAAATGGACCCGATGACGATGGCCGCCCCCAGCAAGGCGAGCACCGGAGCCAGATTGCTGATCCATCCGAGGCAAAACCAGAAATAACTTTGCCAGTTGTTCATCAGCATCCAAACACCGTTTTCAAAAGGGAAACCGGCCGGAACAAGGCGGATTCCCGGCATGATTCGCGAGCCTTCGAACAGCAACGGCAGCACCCACCCAAACAGCGCGGACAGCAGCAGCACCATGCGGAATTTGATGGCGAACTGCGTGCGCCGTTTGACCGGCAGGCAAAGCTGGCCGGCCAGGGTGCCGAGCTTGCGCTCCTCGGCCGCCGCCGCCGCGCCCGCCAGCAGCGGCAGCACCAGCCACAGGCCCCAGAAAATTTCCAGGATGAATTCGGTCGCTGAATTGCGCTGGAAGCTGCCGAATTTGCGCACGGCGAGCACGCCGAGATGCAGCAGCGCCAGCACGCCCGCCAGCACGCATTGCGACTGGTGCAACTGCCATTCTTTCCCGAACAGCGCCGCGCGCGGACGCCAGCGGCGTTTTTCCGCCGCCCCGCCCGTCGCCGCGCCGGCCCCGCGCAGGGTCGGCCAGACGATGTTGCCGCCCGTCCAGGCCACGTCCTGCGCCCGCAAAAAAAGTCGCCGCGCAAACCAGAATCCGGCCACGCTGTAAAGCAGCAGCACCGCCACGGCCACGTGCTTGCAAATGTCCGGATATTTTTCCAGCCACGGGCCGGTGACCACCATGACAATCGCCCCCGGCGTGAGCAGCGTGAACCAGAAGGCCGCCGCCACCTGCCGCAGCAGCAGCACCGTCCACAATGCGCCGGAATAAATCACTGCCAGAAAAATCCAGGTGACGCGAAAAATATCCCAAAAATCGCCCAGGCCCTGCGGCTGGCTGAAAACCTGAAAGCGGCAAAACAAAATGGCGCACCACGAAATGCCGCCCAGCAGCAACGCCGCCGCGAGCACCCGCGTCTTGGTCCGCCAAATTTCCGCGCGCGCCACCGGCTGGGCCAGCAGCATGGAAAAAGTTCCGCCGCTGATTTCCGCGCCAAAGGCATTCAGCGCCATGAACACCGCGATGGCCGCGCAGCCAACGACCGCAACGAAGGCGGTCACGGCGTTGACCGGGAGCGGATTATTCGGTTTGAACCAGGCATTGAGGAACGTCAGCGCCACGCCGATCAAAAAGCTCGGCAGCAGCAGGCGGATCTCTTTTTTGACGAGGGCGTTCATAGGCTGGGTGGATTTATTGCTCCAGCGGAGCATTGGAAATTAGCCCGGCACAACGTGCCGGGACCAGGGATCAAAATATCCTCTGTCCTGAAGGGACGGCGGCTTCGCGCCCCCAATTTTCCGTTGTCCCGCTGGGACGAAATTTTTCCCTGGCAGCCACCGGGGACGTTGTCCCCGGCTAATTTCCGGCGTCGCTCCGCGACGAACCGTGCTTGGTGCTGAACACCGTCTTTCATGCTTTCGCCTTTTTCAAAACGTCCGAGGCCACGAAGATTTCTTCCAGCGACAGCGCCTCGCAGCGCAGTTCCTCCGGCGCACGCGCCTTCAATTCCGCCAGCAGCTGCTCGCTGTTGCCGTTGGCGAGGATTTCCAGTTCGCGTCCGTTTTGTTTCACGCTCAACGCGCCGGCCAGGTCGAGTTTGGGCATTTCCGCAAACCGGGCGCGGATTTTGCGGAAGCGGTCGCGCGCGGCGTCGGCTTCCATCGTCAGCAATTCGCGGCCGTGCTCGATGATGGTGAATTCGTCAATCAAACCCTCGAACTCGGAAATCAGATGCGTCGAAACAAACACCGTGCGCCGGCCGGGATCGCCGGATTGATACGCGCCGATGACGGTCTCGATGAATTCGCGGCGGACAATCGGGTCGAGGCCGCTGGTCGGCTCGTCCAACACGAGCAGTTCCGGTTCCGGACAAATCGCGCCGATGAGCGCGAGCTGCGTGCGCTGGCCTTTCGAGAGATGGCTGGCCTTCTGCTTCGGATCGAGCTGGAAGCGTTTCAGCAAATCGGCTTCGATGTCGCCGTTCCAGTTTTTGCGGAACGAGGCAAGATATTCCAAGGTGCCGGCCACGGTCATCCACGGATAAAACGCGACCTGGTCCGGCACATACGCGAGCCGCGATTTCACGGCGACTTCATCCGTGCGCGGGTCCAAACCGAACACGCGCGCGGTGCCGGCATCCGGCCGGAGCAGATTCAGCAGGCACTTGATGGTGGTGGTCTTGCCCGCGCCGTTGCGGCCGAAAAAGCCGTAGCATTTTCCGGCGCGGACTTTGAGCGAGAGGCCGTTCACGGCGTCCAGCCTGCCGTAGCGCCGCGAGAGGTTTTGGATTTCGATGATGGGCGAGTCAGTGTTCATGCGGGTTTAGTCGTTGTCGGATTTTTCCTTCACCTTGCGTTCAAAACTGTCGAGCCGCTCCTTGACGAGCGCGAGAAACGCGTCGCGATCCACCTGCAGGTGATGCGCGGCCACCACCGCCTCGTCAATTTCCTTGGTCAGAATTTTTGCGCGGGCGGACTTGGTGAACGGCGAACTGCTTTCCCTGAGAAAACAGCCCTTGCCGGGAATGGTCTCAATGACGCCCTGACTTTCGAGTTCCGCGTAAGCCTTGGCCACAGTGTTCCGGTTAACGCGCAGTTCCTCGGCGAGCGGGCGGATCGAGGGCAGCGGTTCGCCCGTGCGCAGCCCGCCCGTCGCGGCGGCGTAGCGGATCTGGTCCACCAGCTGCAGGTAAACCGGCTTGCCGGACTTGAAATCAATTTGCAGGAGCATAGGCGTTGTCTGTCCTATGACACTAGGACAGTTGGCGGACGCTGTCAAGCGTTTTTGCCGGCGGACGGCCATCGGCGGAAATCCGGCGCTGCGCCCGGCGGCGGGCAGCGCGGCCAGGCCAGTTTTTCAAGGCGAATCACCAATTACCCGCTGGACACGCGCCGGGTGGCCCCCTAGATTCCCCCGGCAGCCTTGGTCAGGATTCAGCCCGGACAGCGCGCGCACGATTGCAGCTCGTGCTCGTCGTCATCCTGAAACAGCCGAGGACAAGCACGACGACGAGGAGGATTTGCCAAACTAGATTTTCAGACGCGCACCAAGGAATATTATGTTGCTCTGGAGTGATCAGTTCGAGACCGGCCAGCCGCTGTTGGACACCCAGCATCGGATGTTGATTTCCTACATCAACCGGCTGGAGGAGCTCGCGCACAACGCCCACCCCAGCCGCGAGGAAATTGAGCTGTTTTTGCGGTTCATCGAATTTTTGGAAACCTACATTCTGACGCATTTCCGCGAGGAGGAGCTTTGCATGAACCGTTTCAAATGCCCGGTGCGGATGGAAAACGCGCAGGCGCACCGGGCGTTTCTGGAATTTTTCCAAAAGTTCAAACGCCGGCTGGGGTTGGAAGGCTACCGTCCCGAAGTGGTGAAAGAACTTCATGACTCGTGCTGCTCCTGGATTCAGCAGCACATCCTGCGGATTGACGTGCGGCTCAAGCCGTGCCTGAACGAGTCCGCCGCCGAAGATCAGGAATGATCGCCCTGGCCCTGAATCGTGGCTGACGCCGCCAGCACGGCCGCCACGACAAGCTCGACGCCGAGGCCGTTCATGCAACGAAAATCAATCGGGCATTCGCGGAGAAAACACGGGGCACAGGGCGCGGTAGATTTCAACAGCCGGTGGCGCGCATCGCCCGGCAGGCCGGGACCGGTCAGTTCCGGCGAGGTGCTGCCGAACGGCACGACCACCGGCGTGCCCAGCGCGGCCGCGACGTGCATCGGGCCGGTGTCATTCGTCAGCAGCACGCGACAGAGTTTCAGCAAGGCCATCAGCTCGCGGAGCGAAGTCTGGCCGGACAAATTATAAATTGCGGAGCGCGGAGTGCGGAGTGCGGATTCGATTTGCGCCGTCAGCGGCTGGTCATTTTTTCCGCCAAACAAAATCCAGACACAGTTTGTGCGATGCTGAATTTCCTTGGCGGCGATGATGAATTTTTCCACCGGCCAGCGTTTGGCCGGGCCGTATTCCGCGCCGGGGTTCAAGCCGAAAATGGGTCCGGTGATTTGTTCCAGTCCGAATTTTTTCCGCGCGGCGGCAATTTC
>Ga0181516_10003533_pt1 | contig 10379 bp, 7 predicted proteins | sample PEATcosm2014_Bin_25_FD_121104 | JGI IMG/M metagenome (GOLD analysis project Ga0181516, IMG submission 121104) | Peatland microbial communities from MTU Mesocosm Facility, Houghton, MI, USA - PEATcosm2014_Bin01_10_metaG | ecosystem: Environmental > Terrestrial > Soil > Wetlands > Peat | place...
CAGCGAGTTCAGCCGGTCCTGGCCATACATCTCCCCATCGTCGTTCTCGGCGTCCAGAATGCCGTCTGAGATAAAGACAATGGTGTCTCCGGGCTCCGCGGCAACGGTTAGTTCGTCGTACACCACATCCGGGAAAAGCCCCAGCGGAAAGCCCTCGGCCTGGATTGTATGGAACTGGCCGGAGCGGCAAAACACCGGCTGCACCGCACCGGAATTCGCCACCTTCAGCGTGCGCGTCTCGTCGTTCCACAGCGCAAACAGCATGGTCACGTACTGCGACTCGAGCTTGCGTTCCTGCAGCGCGTCGTTCAGCGTCGCCAGGATATCGGCGGGCTGAGGGTTCTGCGCTGCGGCCGAGCGCATGATGCCGCTCACTAGCGCCGCAAACAACGCCGCTGGCGCAGCTTTCCCGCTCACATCGCCGAGAACAATCGCGGTTTCGTTTGGCCCGTAATCCACAAAGTCGTAGAGGTCGCCCCCGATGGTGCGCGCAGGCAAAAAGCGCACCGCCATCTCCGCATTGGCGTGCTGCGGCGCGCACGAAGGCAGCAGTCGCAGTTGAACCTCGCGGGCCATGCTGATGTCGCGCTCGAGTTGGCGCTCCTGGCGGCGCACCGCCTGGTACAGCCGCGCATTCTCGATCGAAATGGCCACCTGGGCGGCCAGCGTGGTAAGGATGCGCTCGTGGTCTTCGTTGAAGAAGCCGGTGCGCGTATGTTCCAGGTCAAGCACGCCGATAATGCGGCCTTTGTAGAACAGCGGCACTATCAGCTCTGACCGGGTCTCCTCGTTCATCGCCAGGTAACGCGCATCCTTGCGCACGTCGGGCACATTCACCAGCCGCCACTCGCGCACCGCCGCGCCCACCAGGCCGGTCGTCACCGGCAGCCGCCGCAGCGGCGCGTTGGTGTAGCCAAATCTCCAGGCGTAGCGCGTCACCAGCGTTTCGCCCTTCTCGTCCAGCAGCATCACCGTAAAGATCTGGTAGTCGATCAGCCGGCGCAAAAGTTGCCCCACGCGCTCCAGCAGCGGATTCAGATCCAGAATCGATGTCAGCTCGACGGCGATCTCGTTCATCACTTCCAGCGTCTGCGCCTGCCGCGAAACCCGCGTATACAGCCGGGCGTTCTCAATGGCCTGGGCAATTCGCGAAGCCGTGAGCGTCAGCAGGCGCATATGCTCGGGCCGGAAGAATCCCGCCTCCTCGCTCTCCAGGTCCATCACGCCAATCAGTCGATTCTTGGCGATCAGCGGCACGGCAAGCTCGGAGCGGACGTCGGGCGATGCCGGAATATAATTCTCCAGCGTCTTCACGTCGTTAATCAGGATCGGCAGCCGGGTCTGCGCCACCTGGCCGATGATTCCCTTCCCCACCGGAATGCGCTTCCGTTCCGTCTCCGGCGTATGCCCGATCTGGAACCTCATGCGCAGCTCGTGCGTGCGATCGTTCAACAGCAGGATCGCGAAAATCTTGTACTGGATGACGGTGCGCACCAGTTCCGAGGTGCGATTCAGCAGTGTCTGCAGATCGAGCGTCGTGTTCAGCGCGTCGGCAATCTGCATCAGGTATGCCAGATCCGCCGGCTCCACGCGGATATTCACCGGGTCAAGATGCGCCGACGGGTTCTCGGCATTCGCCGGGCGATAGTCGCCCTCGAAGTCGTGCTGTTCACGCGGCTGGGGAGAATCCGTGCTCATGGGTACCGACAACGATGATAGCGCAGGGGTGTGGAATGAGCCGCGGAACATTCCGCGGCTCACTTAAAAGGGTAAGCGACCGAAACTAGGTCCCTGACCGCTTGATTTTGTACCATCGCTGGGTGCCCCACATCTCGATTCTGAGACGTGGGAAACCATGAACTCAAGGAACTTATTCATGCGGTCAGGGCCCTAGTGCGGCTGGTTGTTGTTCTGCTGCATCTGCTGCATGCGCTGCTCGCGCTCCTGCATCATCTGCTGCGGAGTGCGCGGGCCGCCCGGGCCAAAGCCGTTGCGCGGCACCGGGACCGGCTCTTCCGGCTGCTCGTCCGGCTCCGCGTCGTCGTCGTTGGCGGGTGTGGCTTCCTGCGGCTGCGCCTGCTCGCCGGCATTGCGGGAACTCAGCACGATCTCGCGCGGCGCTCCCTGGCCCTGGTCGCCAATCATCAGCACGTTGTATCCAGCGCCCTGCAACAGTTGCGACAGAACGTCGCGCGCCAACCCTGGCCCATATGCGCCAAATACGCGCTCGTCTGGCCCCAGTCCTTCCACCTTTGCCCCGGTGATCGTGGAAACGTCCTTGAGAATCTTGTGCAAACTGGAGTTGGCGGCCTCGATGCGCAGCCCATGGCTGTCCCACGTAATGGCCGCATCGGACGCCTTGTCGTTCACCGGCCAGTGCGGCGCCTCCGGCACGGCGGCGGCGGCAGGCTCCGGGGCGGTCGCCGGCTTGGCTTCCGCCGCTTTGGCGCGCTTGTGCGGATGCGGCGTCTTATGCGGCGAGGCAGGCGGGGTCGAGGGCGTCTGTGCAGCCAGAACCGGCCCGCTCAAACCGGCAACAAAGAGCGCAAATATCGCGGCCAAAACCAGAATTCTGCCGCAACCCGGCATCCGCTCGTGCCACGCCGGCCTCGGTGCGGAAGTTTGCGTCGACTGTAGTCTCGCCAAACCCTGGAATTCCGAATTGGTGGATAAATGCATTGGATTCAGCTTTCCCGGTCAGCGTCCCTGGAGCGGCGGCAGCCATTCCGCCACCTCTCCCTGTACCATAGACTAGCAGTGCCCCGCGGACGCTCATAATGCATCTGATGGAGCACGGAGGGAGTCACGAAAAATGTACGTCTGCTGGAAGGGTTGGGCAGCAGCGATCCTGCTGGCTGTGCCGTCGGTTGCAGTGGCAGCAAATTGCACCACCCAGGCGGAACTGCCCGGTCCGGATCGCGATGCCCTGGTAGCGGCGGCCGGCAAGCTCGCCACCGCCGTTGTGCAGCAGGATCTTTCCGCCCTGCAGGCCTCGCTGTTGCCCGCCGAAGCTGCGGAATGGGACGGCATCCGCGGCGTTGTGGAGCAGTCGGCTCCCCTCGTCAAAGGCGGCCAAATCCAGATCAGGAACCTCTACCTGCTCGATGCGCGCACGCTCTCGGCCCCTGCCGACACGCAGTTCTTCTGTTCGAATGCCAGCGGGTCGCTGACCGTGTCCATCACCATGCGCGGCTTGCCGCCAGGCCGCTATGCCGTGGTGCTGGCCGACGCCGCCGGGGCCCCGCAGGCCGGACAACTGGCGCTCATCATGGCATGGGACGACGCCGCTTCCCCAGGATGGAAGCTGGGCGGCGTCTCGGTGCGCCCAGGGGCCTTTAACGGGCACGATGGCGTCTGGTACTGGAACCGCGCCCGCGAGTTGGCACGGCAAGACATGGCCTGGGGCGCCTGGTTCTGCTACGATGCCGCCCGCGCCCTGCTGCTCCCTGTCGACTTTATCTCTTCGCCCAACCTCGAGAAACTCACCGCCGAGCAAACGCAGCTCAAGAACTCACCCGCCGAGGCCTTCCCTTACTCGCTCCCCGACGGGCCGCGCACCTGGAAAATCTTCTCGATGGGCCTCGACACCTCGCTGCAACAGGCAGACCTGAGCGTGAGCTACGAAACAACAGGTGTAACCGACCCAGCCGCCATCCGCACCGAGGCCGTAGCCGTGATGACGGCACTCCTCAAAAAGCACCCCGGTCTACGCGAAGATTTCCACGGCCTCTGGGCCTACTCGGTCAAAGACGGCAAGCGAACCCCGGTCATCGAACTCCCCATGGCGCAGATACCCTAGAAGCAGGGACTAGGCAATAGGGAATAGGGAATAGCTTTCGGGCGGGTGGCCCGCTCACGAAATAGCCAAAATCCAACCCGGCGGGTGGCCGGCGGCCCGCTCACGAAATAACCGCGAATCCAGCGCGCCCCATCCATCCACAGTTTTATCGTGGATGAGTGGGAAAGCACCGATCCCCAACTCCCCTCCCGTCGAGCCGCACCCCAACCCCGATCACAGCCAGACAACCCCACCCCGCCTCAACTAGAGGAACGCCGGCCTCCCGGCCGGCTGTAGCGCGGACGTCCCCGTCCGCGCTCCACAAAGCCGGATCCCTCGCAAGATCCGGCGGGAGCTAAGTACAACCTTGATGCCAATCTATGCCGCAAACCGCCCCCATCTGTTGAAATAGACAGAGCACATTGAACCGAAAGGAACAAAGCATTGGCAGCGATCATCGATTTGCGTTCAGACACGGTAACCCGCCCCACACCGGAGATGCGTGCGGCCATGGCGGCGGCAGAGGTCGGCGACGACGTCTACGGCGAGGACCCCACCGTCAACCTGCTCGAGCGCCGCGCGGCAGAGATCTTTGGCCGCGAGGCCGCCCTTTTTGTCCCTTCCGGCACCATGGGCAACCAGATCGGCATCCGCGTGCACACCCAGCCGGGCCAGGAAGTCATCGCCGAATCCCGCGCCCACATCCTGGACTGGGAGATGGCGACCACCGCCGTCTTTTCCGGCTGCCTTGTCCGCGCCGTCCACGCCGACCGCGGCATCCTCACCTGGAAGCACATCGAGTCGGTGATCTATGCCCGCGGCGCCTTTCGCGCCGCCACCGGACTCATCGAAATCGAAAACACGGCCAACCTGGCCGGCGGCAGCGTCACCCCTTTGCCGGTCCTCGAAGAAATCTGGGCCGGCGCCCGGGAGCGCAAACTGCCCGTACATCTCGACGGCGCGCGCATCTTCAACGCCGCCACGGCGCTCGGCGTCGACGTCAAGACCCTCACCCGCGGCTTTGACACGGTGATGTTCTGCCTCTCCAAGGGCCTCGGCGCGCCCGTCGGCTCCATGCTCACAGGTTCAGCGGAACTGATCGACCGCGCCCGGCTCTTTCGCAAGGCCCTCGGAGGCGGCATGCGCCAGGCAGGCGTTCTGGCCGCGGCGGGCCTCATCGCGCTCGAACAGATGCCGGCGCGCCTCCACGAAGATCATGCCAACGCGCGCCTGCTGGCTGAGGCGCTTTCCAACATCGAAAATGTGGTCATCGATCTCGATACGGTCGAGACCAACATCGTGATCTTCCGCCTCACCGGGGGCCTGAGCGCCGCCGAGATCGTCGCCCGCCTCAAGGCGCGCGGCATTCTCGCCAGCACACTCGGTCCCGACATGATCCGCCTGGTCACCCACTACGACGTGGACCGCGCGGCCTGCATTGCCGCCGCCGAAGCCCTCACCGAGGAGATGGCGGTCATGGCATAAATCCGCTGCGCCTCGCCCGCCTCGCCGCAAGGCCCCGGCCGTCAGGCCGTGGGCCGCGGCCAGCGCGCTTCCACCGTCGTCCCAATCCCGCCGCGCGGGCGAAACACCCCATGCACCACCGCCCACACCGGGTCGCAAGCCTTCACCACGTCCTCCAGCACCTGGTTGACGATGTTCTCCTGGAAGATGCCGAGATTGCGGTAACAGAACAGGTACTCTTTCAGCGACTTCAACTCCAGGCAGCGCTGCCGCGGCATGTAGCGAATGGTAAGGACGCCGAAATCGGGCAATCCGGTCTTGGGGCAGACCGAGGTCAGTTCGGGATCGTCGATCTGAATCTCATAACCCGGGAATTGATTCTGCCAGGTCTCGATGGCGGGGAAAGCGAATGCGAGGCCTGCTTTGGCGTGGTCGTCGGTATAGCGGGGCTGCAATGACATTCCCCTATTTTACGATTGCCGCAATGGATTGACTGTTTTTCGGCAAGGATGCATTTTTCTGCTCCTTCGGGGCAACTTCATGAGTCCTATATACTGACTCAGGTTAACTGAATGGCTCAAGAAAGAAAGCAAATAGACCGGCGCCTGCTTTGGCTCGGCGCGGCCGTCCTATTGATTCTGGTCTTTTTCGGGGTAAGGTCGTTCACCCGCGATCGATTGCCAGTACGGATCGCCCAGGCGGCGCATGTGCCGATGGCGAGCACGGTCAGCACCAACGGCCGTGTCGAACCGGAGATGAACTACGAGATTCACAGCCCCATCTCCACCACGGTGAACGCTGTCTATGTGCAGCCGGGAGATCGCGTCCCCGCCGGCAAGTTGTTAATCGTGCTCGACGATCTGCAGGCCCGGGCGCGTCTAGCCTCGGCCGACAGCGGTGTCAAGGCGGCGGAAGCCGCCCTGGAAGCGGCAACCCACAACGGAAGCCAGATGGAACGCCAATCCGCGGCCTCTGACATTGCACGTGCCCGCGTCGAACAGTCCCAGGCGCAGCACGACCTCGACGCATTGATCAAACTCAATGCCACCGGCGCCGCATCGCAGAGTGAAGTAACCACGGCGAGGCAGCGGCTGGAGACCATCGACACCAACCTGCAGACACTCAACGAGGGCGCGAAGAACCGCTATTCTCCCGCTGAGATCGACCGCGCCCGGGCCGCTCTCACCGACGCCCAGGCCAGCCAGGCCGCCGCGCGCCAGGTGCTTGCACAAACCTCCATCCATGCGCCCATCTCCGGCACCGTCTACAGTCTCAATACCGGCCGTTCGGAGTACGCCGAGGAAGGCAAACTCCTCTTGCAGATGGCCGATCTCGAACACGAACGCATCCGCGCCTACTTCGACGAGCCCGAAATCGGCCGCCTCGCCGTCGGCCAGCAGATCCAGATCAAGTGGGACGCCAAGCCGGGCAAGGTTTGGAACGGCCACATCGAGCGCACCCCGATCACGGTCATCAACTATGGCACCCGCACCGTCGGCGAAGTGCTCATCTCCATCGACCAGCCCGACGGCCAGTTGCTGCCCGATACCAACGTAACCGTAACCGTCACCACCTCCAGCGAGGCCAACGCGCTCACCATCCCGCGTGAAGCGCTTCACTCGGAAAACGGCAAGAATTACGTCTTCAAAATGGTCGGCGACGGGCTCAAGCGGACCCCGGTGGTGACCGGAACCATCAATCTGACCCAGGCGGCCATCCTCTCCGGCCTCAGCGAGGGCGACTGGGTGGCCACCGGCACAACCAACGGGCTGCCCCTGCAGGAAGGCGTCCCGATCAAGGCGACGCGGTGAGTCGGAGAACAACAGCAGCGAAATCGGCTTCCCTTCTTGCGCTGGCCTTGGCGCTGATGCTGCCGGTCTCCGCCCAGTCGCCCCACGGCCAAATTGCACAGGCCAACGCCGCCCTGCAGGCCGGGGAAGCCGACAAGGCGCTCGCGCTCCTCGGTGCGATCCTGCAGTCCGGCAAGGACCTGTCCGAAGCCCACAACCTCACCTGCCGCGTGCGATACACCCTGGAACAGTGGGACGATGCCGCCGCCGAATGTGAGAAAGCTGTCTCCCTCGACGATCAAAACTCCAGCTACCACATGTGGCTCGGCCGCGCCCTGGGTGAAAAGGCCAGCCGCGCCTCGTTCCTCAGCGCCTATTCGCTGGGCAAGCGGGTCCGGAAAGAGTTTGAAGAAGCGGTTCGCCTCAACCCGCGCAACGCCGAAGCCCTGGCCGACCTCGGCGAGTTTTATCACTCGGCGCCGGGCGTGGTGGGTGGCGGAGCCGACAAAGCCGAAGGCGTAGCCCAGCAACTGGACAAGGTGGACCCCGTCCGCGCCCACGAACTCCGCGGCCGCATCGCCGAAGACCGCAAGGACTACGTCGCCGCCGAGCGCGAATTCAAGCAGGCCATTGCCACAAGCCCCCGCCCCGCCTACCAGTGGACCACCCTGGCGGCCTTCTACCGCCGTCGCGAGCGCTGGGACGACATGGAAGCTGCCGTGCGCAGTTGCGCCGCCGCCGCCGAGCGCGACAAGCACGCCGGCATCCCCCTCTACGACGGCGCCAACATCCTCATCCAGACCCGGCGCAGCCTCGCCCAGGCGGCAAAAATGCTGGAGGAGTACTTGGCCGGAACCAACAAGACCGAGGAAGCGCCCGTATTTGTGGCCGAAACGCGGCTGGCGCGGGTCAAGCTCCAACTCGGCGACGCCCAGGGCGCCGAACGCGCGCGCACTGCCGCGCTGGCGCTGGCCCATGAGTACAAGCCCGCGCAGAACCTGAAGCTGGAAGAGACCAGGCATTGATGGAAAATGTGGACGTAACAAAGATCGACAATCCGCGCACTACCCTGGCGGCCATCCTCATGGCCTGTGCGGTCGCGCTTGCCCCGGCCCTGGCCCCGGCCCAGGTTTCGCTTGCCACCGTGGTCGACCTCGCCCAGCGCAACTCCAGCGCGGTCAAGATCGCCGACGCAGACGTGCAAAAGGCCAAAGCCGCCCTGGCGCAGACCGAAGACGCCTACATTCCCAATTTCGTCATCGGCTCCAACGTCGGCTACTCCCACGGCTTTCCGACCGGCCAGCCGTCGGTGGGCAGCGCCAGCATGCAGTCGCTTGTCTTCAGCTACTCCCAGCGCCAATACAGCAAAGCCGCCCGCGCCGGCCTCGAGGCCGCCAACCTCAGCCTCAAGGATGCCCGCGAACAAGCCGCCCTCGAGGCCTCCACCGCCTACATTGAATTCGACACCGTACAGCAGGAACTCGCCGCCGCCGCCCAGCAGGAAACCATGACCGGCGACCTGGTCCGCATTGAGCAGCAGCGCGCCGAGGCCGGCATCGACTCCGACCTCGACCTGCTCCAGGCCCGCCTCACCGCCGCCAACATCCGCCTGCAGCGAGCGCACCTTGAAACCCGTGCCGCCACCCTCGCCAGGCAGATTGCCGTCCTCACAGCGCTGCCCGTCGGCTCGGTGCTTCCCGACCGCGCCACCGTCCCGCAAGTCCCCGCCGTAACCGCCGAGCTGACTCCCCGCCTGCTGCCCGGAATCGAGGCGGCAAACTCCCTGGCGCGCTCCAAGCAGTTCCAGACCAGGGGCGACGATCTGGCATGGCGCCGGCCCCAGATCGGATTCGGCGCCGTCTACAACTACGACTCCAACGAGCTGAACAGCTACTCCACCTACTACAAGAACTTCACTCCGAACAACGTCAGCTTCGGCCTCCAGATCACGATTCCATTTTTTGACTTTTCTCTTCGCGCCAAGGCCAAGGAAACCGCCGCCGAGGCCCTGCGCGCTCGGGTCGAGCAGGAGCAGGCCCAGCGTCAGAACGACGTCCAGATTGCGGCGCTCACCGCCAGCATGCGCGAACTCGACGCCCAGGCGGAAATCGCCGCCCTCAAGCAGCAAATTGCGGCAACCCAGCTCAAGACCGTGCTCGACCAGCTTGAATTGGGCAACGGCGCCTCGTCCGGCGCCAACGCTCAGCCGCAGACCAGCCCCAAAGCCGAACAGCTCTCCCGCATCGAAGAACGGCAAAAATACGAGGAGGCTCTGGAAGACTCCTTCGACCTCACCAAGGCCCGGCTCACCTTGCTCCGCGCCCTCGGTCACATGGAAGACTGGCTGCACGAACTGCATTCGAAATAGAACGGCCACGCACGAAAATAGCCTGAATGTTAAAATTGAAGGGATGACTATGCCCCTGAAGACCCTCTTGTTGAACCCGCCCTCGTTTGAGAACTTTGACGGTGGCGCCAGCTCGCGCTGGCCGGCTACGCGCGAGATTGAGTCCTACTGGTACCCGGTCTGGCTCACCTACCCAGCCGGCCTTTTGGAGGGGTCCCGCTTGCTCGATGCGCCTCCGCACCACGTCTCGGCGCAGGAAACCATCGAGATCTGCAAGGGTTACGAGTTCCTTGTCCTCTTCACCTCGACCGTCGGGTGGGAGGGCGACCAGCGCCTGGCCGAAGCCATCAAGACCGCCAACCCCGCCATTCGCATCTGCTTCGTCGGACCGCCGGTCACCACCGACCCCGACCGCGCCCTCAACGAGTGCTCCGTCCTCGACTTTATCTGCCGCCGCGAGTTCGATTTCTCCGTGGTCGAGTTTGCCCAGGGCAAGCCCCTCAGCGAGATTCTCGGCATCAGCTACAAAAAAGACGGAAAAATTATCCACAACCCCGATCGCCCGCAGGTTGAAGACCTGGACGCGATGCCCTGGGCTACCAAGATCTACAAGCGCGACATGGACGTCACGCGCTACAACGTCCCCTTCCTGCTCCATCCCTACATTGCCCTCTACTCCACCCGTGGCTGCCCTGCCCAATGCACCTTCTGCCTGTGGCCGCAGACCCTCAGCGGACACGCCTGGCGCAAGCGCTCCACCGACGATGTGGCCGCCGAGCTGGCCTGGGCCAAGCAGAACTTCCCCGACGTCAAGGAGTTCTTCTTCGACGACGACACCTTCAACATCCAAAAGGCCCGCACTATCGAGCTCTGCGAGAAGCTCAAGCCCCTCGGCCTCACCTGGAGCTGCACCTCCCGCGTCACCACTGATCGCGAGACCCTCAAGGCCATGAAGGACGCCGGCTGCCGCCTGCTCATCGTCGGCTTCGAGTCCGGCGAC
>Ga0181516_10003534_pt1 | contig 10378 bp, 11 predicted proteins | sample PEATcosm2014_Bin_25_FD_121104 | JGI IMG/M metagenome (GOLD analysis project Ga0181516, IMG submission 121104) | Peatland microbial communities from MTU Mesocosm Facility, Houghton, MI, USA - PEATcosm2014_Bin01_10_metaG | ecosystem: Environmental > Terrestrial > Soil > Wetlands > Peat | place...
CACCTGTGACAAAAGGGATCTGAAAACGCCTCCTCTAAATCCCACAAAACAATAGGCCGGATCTCAGCGATCCGGCCGTGTCAAAAGGTGTGGGTTTAGAAACACGCCTGTTGACTGGCGTGCACGCGGCACCAGAGAGACCTCCGTAGTCTGCCGTATGCGTTTTGAATGTGAGTTTTCGGCAGCGCTGCGTAACCGAAAAGTCGGGTCCATTTCTTCTTGGTCGGAACCGCAAGGATATGGGCACCGAAGCGCGGCCGATGTCAAGGCGGCGTGCGATCTAGAACTTGCTGTGGCCGGAGGTGAGCGCTACGTGGACCTTATCTTGTATGCAATGCATTGCCGTCGGACAATCATGGAATTAGAGAGCGCGGACCGTGAAGCATGCGCGAAGTGGAGGAGAGGTCTGGCGTCGGAGCAGGAGCCCTGCGGGCAGTGTGTTGCAGCATGCTGCCGAGAGCCAGGCTTTCCTCGTGTCACATTTCTTCTTTTGGAAGAAGTGCCTGAACCGGGCCGTTCTTAGCAGTGCTCGTTCCGCTTGCCGGCGAACCGGCACAGTTAACGATAGAGCAAAATATCGCGATTGATTCTAGGTTCAACAGCGGCCGCAGTGTCTTGATCTATCGGACGGTCTCGAATGTTGAACAAAGGCGATTGCAATTCCAGCAACGTTCCGGCTCTGGCGTCTTTGAGACGTAGCCGCAGACAGGGCGAACGAAAAAATCGACGGGCGTGCTAGCCAGAGGGTCCGTGTCAACGGCTCCCATCTGCCCGATCTGTTCACTGAACAAACGCGCATTTGTTCTTTCTGCTTCAAGCGCCCAAGTAAGTGTTTCGGCAGCAGAATTGTTGGTGCTCATGTTCTCCGCTAGAAACCGCTGATACATCGAGTCGATTTCGTAGACTTCGTTGACCAGTGCTGCAGTCAGGTTTTCCAGGGTGGTCTTCACTTCGACCGGTTGATTCTGACCCTCGAGTTCGCCGCCCAATTGCCGGATTAAGCGGGCATTGTTGCTGGCTTGGATCTGTTCGGAGCGAGCGGTGGCCCGGAGCAGACTGGCTGTTCCGTGCAACCCGTCGGAATCCGCTCTTTCGGCGTATGCAGTGTGCATAGTATGAGCATTCAATTCACTCTTATACGCTGTCAAAAGGTTTTTGAGTGTGACTTCGTTTTCTGGGGCTATCTGGCAAACTAACATCAGCCGTCCTCCTAAACGTAATCTCAAGGCATGTGGTGCATTTGGCTCAGTGGTCTCTTTCAAGCATTTAGCTTCCGGTTCCATTCAGCTTCCGGTCCCTCCTTAATCAGGTTCAATTTGGAAGCTTAACTTCATCATAGGCTAAATTCCGATCTTCAAACGAGATAAGAGAAGCACCTTTCAAGTGAACACGTTGCGAGACAAGTTGCAAGGCGCGAAGAGAAAACACGCAGAGAAGGACGCAAAGTTGAGAAGTAATGCGGCTGCATCCGTGAGATTCCGTTGGTGAGGGCTCTGCCCACAGAACAGATGGTTGATTGGCCAAGTTGTGACGCCCCAACTCCACAAGTTGATCTAACCTGGATGGATCACAGATCATTCCCACTCCTCGACGCAAAATAACCCGAAAGCACGTTTCATCAATCCCGCGATACGATTCGCATGCTTCTGGAATCAATGGCTTATGGATTGAGGGAGTGTATGTGAAATGCGTTCCGGCAGGATCGATTTCGATCTCGTAACTAATATGTTAACTTGTCTTTACACCCCACCTTCCCCGAGGAATATGGCGAGTTGGCGGGCTGAGGTGCCGTATGATGGCGAGCCCTTGATTCCAAGCGTGGGCCGGAAGAGGGTGGATGGGAATACAAGTTGCGCTGAATCACCGGACATGCTACCGGTATGAAAAGGCGATATCCCTTGGTCCTCAGGTTATTCAGTTGCGCCCCGCGCTGCACTGTCGCACGCCAATCCTCAGCTACTCCCTTGACGTCACTCCGTCCGAACACATTCTGAACTGGCAATTGGACCCTCACAATAATCGACTGGCGCGCTTACTTTTTCTGGAAAAGACAAAGGAACTCCTGGTTGAAGTAAACCTCGTCGCAGAACTATCGCCTTACAATCCATTCGAGTTTTTCTTGGAACCCGGAGTTGAAGAATTCCCTTTCGCGTACGCGCCGGGGCTGGCCAAAGATCTGGAGCCCTATCGGTCGGCGGATCCGCCTGGGCCTCTGCAGAGAGCGCTTCTTGAGAGTTTCTCGGGCAGGAGGAGCGGCACGATCAATCTCCTATTGGACCTGAACCGAAAGGTGCGAGACGAGATTGGCTATGTGACGAGGCTGGCCCCAGGCGTACAGGCGTGCGAGGAGACCCTTGAGAAGCGCACGGGATCGTGCCGCGACTCTGCATGGCTCCTGGTCCAGGCCCTCCGAAACTTGGGAATCGCGGCGCGGTTTGTCTCGGGATATCTAATTCAGCTGGCAGCAGACGAAGGGGCGTTGGAAGGCGAGGGCAGCGGGCCGAAAGTGGACTCCGCAGATTTGCATGCCTGGGGAGAGGCATTCTTGCCAGGAGCAGGGTGGATTGGATTGGATCCGACTTCGGGTTTGCTTGCCGGCGAAGGGCACATACCCCTGGTCTGCACTCCGAATGCTTCGCAAGCCGCGCCAATTGGAGGCACTGTGGAACCAGCCGAGGTTGAGTTTAGCCACTCCATCTCTGTTCGACGTTTGAATGATCCACGACGGCCTTCCATGCCTTTTACCGAAAATGATTGGCTGCGCGTAAGACAGGTTGCAGCGGGCATAGATGCGGAATTGAAGGCTCAGGATGTGCGCCTGACCATGGGCGGCGAGCCTACATTCGTCGGCATCGACGAGCCAGAGAGCCCGCAATGGGACATCGATGCCCTGGGATCGATGAAGCGAACCCGCGGCCTGGCTCTCATCCAGGATCTCCGCAAGAGGATGGCGCCTGGTGCGCTGCTTCACTACGGGCAAGGGAAATGGTATCCAGGCGAGCCCCTGCCGCGTTGGGCGCTAAGCTGCTATTGGCGTGCCGATGGTGTCCCCGTCTGGAAGGATGCCAACCTCATTGCACAGGCGGATCATGACTACAGTTTTGGCGCGACCGAGGCCTTCAGATTTATCGAAGCGCTTGCGCGGCGCCTTCAGGTGAGCTTAGAGAACCTTTTACCGGCATTCGATCCTGAATCCGAGTCCACTGAACCAGTTGGTTACATACTCCCTGTCCGCCGCCGACAACCGAATGTTAAATTACGTTGGTCGAGTCAGTTATGGTTTCCTCGTCCGGAACGTCTGGTCCTGTCGCAGGGCGATTCGCCAATCGGCTATCGTATTCCGACAGAGTCGATGCCCTGGGTCGCGCCGGATGAGCTTGAATACGAGTTCGATGCTGCGCCGTTCGCAGATCGGGTTAAGCTCCCATCACTCTCTGCGCTACGCATGGAACTATTCGAGATAGATCCGGGGCGCGATCCGCTTCCCGCAGTCTTGCGAGCATCCGAAAAGGCGGAGGTGCTGATCCGGCCATCGCTCTGTGTGCAGGCACGGGAAGGCCGTCTGCATGTCTTTCTGCCCTATGCGCCCATTCTTGCGGACTATCTTGACGTCGTCTCCGCAGTCGAAGATACATGCCAGTATCTCAAAATGCCGGTTTGGGTGGAGGGTTACGCACCGGATTCCGATCCACGGTTGCGGTCGTTCAGTGTAACTCCGGACCCCGGCGTCCTGGAAGTAAACCTGCCGCCGGCGAGCAATTGGGTCGAACTCGAGCAAATCTACACAGTGCTCGACGAAGAAGCCCGCCACAATCGGCTCACTGCTGAGAAATTCCAATTTGACGGCGGCCATATTTCTACTGGTGGCGGAAGCCACATCGTGATCGGTGGCGCCACCGTGCTGGACAGTCCGATACTGCGACGACCAGATCTGCTGCGCAGCATGTTGGCATTCTGGCAGAATCATCCCGCGCTATCTTTCCTGTTTTCCGGAATGTATGTCGGGCCGACGAGCCAATGTCCTCGCGTGGACGAAGCACGCCTGGACACCCTGTATGAGCTCGAAGTTTCCTTTGGCCAGCTCCCTTCGAATGAATGTCCGCCATTCATTGTGGATGGGCTGTTCCGCAACTTGCTTGCCGATATCACAGGGAACACTCATCGCAGTGAGTTCTGCGTTGACAAACTCTTTCCGCCGCGCGGTTTCGGGTCACAACTTGGCCTTCTTGAACTTCGAGCGTTCGAAATGCCCCCGCATGTGAGGATGAACCTTCTGCAGATGCTACTGGTCCGCGCCTTGGTATCTCTATTTTGGAAAACTCCGTTCCAAGGCGGCCTGATCCGCTGGGGTTCGACACTCCACGACCGTTTCATGCTGCCTGAATTTGTCAAACGCGACCTTATCGAGGTGCTCGCCCATTTGCGGCGGTCCGGCTGCGACTTCGAAGAACAGTGGTTTGTTTCGCATCTGGAGTTTCGTTTTCCGAAGATTGGGTCAATCGCCGCGGAAGAAGTCGAACTGGAACTGCGTCAGGCGCTCGAGCCTTGGAACGTACTCGCGGAAGAGAGCATGACTGGCGGAACGGTTCGCAGCGTGGACTCTTCGCTTGAGCGCATCCAAGTGAAGCTGTCAGGTATAACAGAGCAATCCCACTATGTCGTTTCCTGTAATGGGCGCCGTATGCCGCTTCAACTCAACCACGAAGCCGGGGCCGCGGTCGCAGGCGTACGGTACCGTGCGCGCAGCTTGTCGGCGACCCTGCACCCTACGGTTCCTGTGCATGCGCCGCTCGTCTTCGACCTTATCGATTGCTGGAGAGATCGCTTGATTGGCCAATGCACTTACCATGTTGCTCCACCCGATGGCCGTCTTTACACAGCCCGTCCAGTCAACGACGCCGAGGCCGAAGTCCGGCGTCATGAACGCTTTCAAGTCACGAACTCTGCGCTCAATCCGATGGCTCCGCCTGATGAAGAAACCAACCCAATTTTCCCTCTGACACTGGACCTACGCCTGCCACCACTCGAGCGACGGGCCCAAACCGGGATGCAGGAGTCCGAGCCATGACCGTCGATCTAATTCAAAGTCTGCGCCCTTATGGAGATGCTTATAATGAGGCATCGGCCGACGGTGTGACTCCTCGACCGCACTGGGCGCGCCTGATCGAGTCTCTTCGGGATATCGGGTCCGAGGAGTTGGAACGCCGCTGGGGGCGGGCCGAGCGCCGCATTCGCGAGAACGGCATCACATACAACATCTACAACGATCCGCTCGGAGCAAATCGGCCCTGGAAAATCGATGTCGTTCCATTTCTGATTTCGGCGGACGAGTGGCGCTATATAGAGACGGGCATCATTCAGCGTGCCCAGTTGTTGAGTCTCGTTCTCGAGGATCTTTACGGCTCGCAGAGCCTCCTCGCGAATGGCCACTTTCCTTCCGCGCTTCTCTATGCCAACCCTGCTTTTCTTCGCCCGTTGGTGGGGGTGCGCGTCCCGGCGCACAGTTATCTGCATATGCTGGCGGTTGATCTAGCCCGCTCACCGGACGGACAATGGTGGGTTCTCTCCGATCGAACGCAAGCTCCCTCAGGCAGTGGCTATACCCTCGAGAATCGCACCATCGTTTCCGATGTTTTACCCGATCTCTTCCGTAACTCGAACGTGTTGCGCCTTGCACCTTTCTTCCGAGCGCAGCGCGAAGCTCTTACCGCCCTGGCTCAGTGCAACAATCCGCGCATCGTGCTCCTGACCCCCGGTCCGTTCAACGAGACCTACTTCGAACACTCATATATGGCGCGATACTTGGGATTCACCTTGGTCGAGGGAGCCGATCTCACGGTGCGCGACCGCTGTGTATTTCTCAAGACCGTCGGCGGGTTGGAGCAAGTCCATGTGATTTTGCGCCGGGTGGACGATAGCTTTTGCGATCCTCTCGAGTTGCGGAGCGACTCCCTGCTCGGCGTGCCGGGCCTAGTCGATGCAATCGTCGCTGGAAACGTAAGGGTTGCAAATGCATTGGGCAGTGGCCTCATTGAGACCGCAGCGATCATGCCTTTCCTTCCCGGCCTCTCCAGATACCTGACTGGAGAGAAACTGAAGCTTCCATCCGTCGCGACCTGGTGGTGCGGGCAGCCGTACGCGCTCAATTGGGTTCTCGACAATCTCGATTCTGTCGTAGTAAAGCCAGCATTTCCATCGCGTGGCATGGAACCGGTATTCGGGGCCGAGCTTGAGCAAGGCGAAAAGAGCAAGTTTGCCAGGCAATTGCGAGCACACCCTCACGAGTATGTGGCGCAGGAACAGATCGCTTTGTCCCATGCGCCCGTTTGGGATGACGGGAACCTTTACTCCCGAAGCGTGGTGCTGCGTACCTACGTGCTCAACACTGGCAATGGGTGGACTGCGATTCCCGGAGGATTGGTGCGCGTTGCCGAGGTAGAGGGGTCTGTCGTCTCGATGCAGAGGGGTGGACACAGCAAGGACGCCTGGGTACTGTGGGACAGCCCTGTGGATACGTTCAGCATGCTCCGACCCCGCAATGAGCCGGTTGCATTGCGCCGTGTGTCGCCCGGTGTTCCGAGCAGCGTTGCAGACAATGTTTTTTGGTTGGGGCGATATGTCGAGCGAGCCGAATACGTAGCGCGGATTGTACGTTCCATGATCTCTCGTGTGCGGCGCGCCAACCCAGCTGAGCTCGGGTGCCTGATCCGGCTCCATGGCTGTCTTGAGTCACGGCAAAGCAAGTTGCGAAAGACGAAGAGAAAGCCCACGACTTCGCTGGAATTCGAACAAGAATTGGTCTCTTTGGTTGCGGACACTAAGCGAACCGACAGCCTAGCCTCAACACTGTCCGAAGTATCACGTGTTGGCGGCAGCGTGCGGGAGCGCCTATCGTCCGATATGATGTCTCTTATAGGCAAACTCCGTGACTCGATCCGGTGTAAGCCTGGAGCGCCATTCCTCGAGTATCCTGCGATGTTAACCGGGTGCTTGGAGCTTCTTTCCGCATTTTCCGGAATGGAGCGCGAAAACGTCAACCGCGGATTGGGTTGGTCGTTCATGAGCATTGGGCGGCGACTCGAGCGCGCAATCTATCTCACGAGGCAACTTCGCGAAATCTCCACTCCGCTTGGTGAACAGGACTGGCCGCTCCTTGAGTGTTTGCTCGAAGTTGCCGACAGCTCTATGACCTACCGTTCGCGCTACTACACCACGCTCCAGCCGCTGGCGGTGCTGGACGTGTTATTTGCCGATGAGACAAATCCCCGGTCTTTGGACTTTCAATTGGCCCATCTCGTCCATCTCTATCAACAACTTCCTCGACACTTACCCGATGACCTGAACGCAATGCGCCACGCCTTGGGCTTGTTGCGCGCTTTCGATCTGCAAAGACTTAGCTACCCGTTGCCGGGTGCCGCAGTCGTTGCCGCCGCAACCAATGCCAATGACGTCGATGGTCTTTCCCGCCTCGAGAGTTTCCTCAGAGGTTTGGAGTTACTCCTGCCTTCATGGTCAAATAATCTATCGAACCTGTACTTCAGCCACGCTCGCACCTTACCGATCACCATAGGCCTATGATCTACAGAATCGTTCATCGAACCACCTGCAGGTACAGGCATCCGGTCTCGGTTGGGAAGCATGTGGCGTGTCTCAAGCCGCGATCCCTGCCTCGCCAGCAGTTGGCACAGAGCGAATTGCACATCCAGCCAACCCCGGCTACCATGACCGAGAGGATCGACTATTTTGGAAATCTCCTCTACTTCTTCACGGTGCAGGAGCCGCACAAAGAGCTGGTCGTGGAAGCACGGAGCGAAGTAAGAATCCTGGACAGCTCTCCGTCGGGGCCGCAAGATTCGCCCCCTTGGGAAGAGGCGGTCAGACTGCTCCCCGCGGATCAAAGCCCCGCGGGACTCGAAGCCTACCAGTTTAGATTTGAGTCGCCGCGCATCAAGTTGCGGCCGGAGTTTGCCTCATATGCGTTGCAGTCGTTTCCTCCGCGACGGCCGATGCGAGAGGGGCTTCTCGATCTCACCGGACGAATCCACAAGGACTTTCGCTTTGACTCAAAAGTCACAAATGTTCGCACGACTACCGAGGAGGTCTTTCGAAAACGGCGAGGAGTGTGCCAGGATTTCGCGCATTTTCAAATTGCCTGCCTCCGTTCCCTGAATCTGTCGGCACGCTATGTCAGTGGATACCTTCGAACCCATCCACCTCCAGGGCAATCGAGACTGGTCGGCGCCGATGCATCCCATGCGTGGGTGTCAGCTTATTGTCCAGGAATCGGCTGGATTGACCTCGATCCAACCAACAATCTTGTCCCCTCGAACGGTCACGTCACGCTCGCCTGGGGCCGGGACTACGGCGACGTAAGCCCTCTGCACGGCCTGATTCAAGGAGGCGGAGCCAATGATCTCTCCGTCTCCGTTGACGTCGAAGCGCTCGAATCATGATGGTCGGAAGCGCCGGACCGCTTCTTTGAAAGGTCTACTTGGTTCTGACGGGAGCCACGACCTATTTTTCGCAGCGCGTTGCCGGCTCTTCCTCGGTCACCACGAAGAAATGACGCAGGTCTGCCGGTCCAAATGAAGTGGTCATGGCTACATCGGCCGCATCCTGGCCTGTTGCCATGAGGATGCGGCCAAGCCTGGGTTGGTTGTTCCGGGCATCGAAGGTCCACCACCGGCCGTCGAGATAGACCTCGAACCACGCGCTGAAGTCCATGGGAAGGATCACCGGGACGCCAATGTCTCCCAGATACCCCGTTGCATAACGAGCCGGAATGTTAAGCGCACGGCAGAAAGTGATCGCGAGATGTTGGAAGTCGCGGCACACACCCACGCGGTCAGTGAAGACATCGAAGGCGGTTTTTGTAGGCCGGGCTTGCTGATAGTCGAACGCCACTTTTTTGTGAACCCAGTCGCAAATTGCCTGCACGCGACCCCACCCGCGCTCCGTTTGTCCAAACAGCTCGAACGCGATTCTTGAGAAAAGATCCGCCTCGCAATAGCGGCTACTGAGCAGGTAGCTGAGAATCTCATGCGGCAAGTCGCCCACGTCCATTTGGCGGGCGGAAAGGTTTACCTCGTCCGGATTGTCCGAGGCTCGAATGAGTGTGGAGTTGGTCAGCCGAAGAGGTCCGGGAGGCGCAACAAACCTGGAACAGCGATTCCCGAAAGTATCGATATAATCGGTCACATCGAGTCTAGGTTCAGTATGCAAGTCGTCCGGCTCCAGTAAATCGGGAACGCGTGAAGGGTGCACGTTGAGAAGCGCAACCATTGCGACAGGCGCCGGGATTTGGAATTGAATATCGTATGCAAGTCGAATCAACATTTTTGAGTTTCTTCTCTTCAATGTACTGGGGTTGGCGGCGAGCTTGTTCGAAGCCGGGGGGCGACCTGACGATACAGTCATCGTCTCATTCATTGAGATGCAATAAATCAGGAAGACGTCTTGTGAAGAAAAGTTACAGGAACAAAACGCGAAAGGGGCGATAGATCAAGGCCGGACCTCGGAACCCGAATCGGAAAGTCGACATCGCAACTGAAACTTCACGACTGAGTGGTGGATTTAAAATGGCCCCCGGCGCTTTGGCGACTCTGGCCAGAGCCTTTTCCCGCCGATCAGCGGGCCAAGGGACCATTGCCAGCCACCTGAGCGAGTCGAGCCCGCACGCGCTCTCCCAGTAATTCCCTCCAGAGTTCCTCGAAGACGGACAGCAGGGCGGCCATCGCACGGCCTGCCGGCGTGGTCAGGTCCAGTGCCTCGGTCAGCGACACGAACCCGACGCCGAGATGTTCCACTTCCTGCAGCGTCAAAAGCAAGTCGGTGACAGATCTTCCCCAGCGGCCCAGCCGCAACACCACGGCCACATCGATCTCTCGGCGCCGCGCAGCTTCCAGCAGCTTCTTACCTAGTTGCCGTTGTATTGCTCCGGAGCCGACTTCCTTTACCTGCATGGCGACAGTCCAGCTGCGCCGGGCGCATACTCGCGCATGGCTCGGTTTTGCATGGGCTGCGTCTGCTGATCCTGAGTGGAAACGCGGGCATAGAGGCCGACGCGGATTGTTTTGGCTGTCTTTTGAGCGTGGCCAAAAGCCTTTTCGGATTTCTTGATGCCGGACCCTTGTTTTACGGGCATTTCACGAGGCTCCCCGCGCATGGCCGAAGACTATCCTTTCCGGCCATGTTGGGATTCATCATGACTCAGGAAGATTCGCAGTCCGTGCCAGAGTCTCGCGATAGTTCCACGGCACGCCAGTCAACAGGCGTGTTTCTAAACCCACACCTTTTGACACGGCCGGATCGCTGAGATCCGGCCTATTGTTTTGTGGGATTTAGAGGAGGCGTTTTCAGATCCCTTTTGTCACAGGTG
>Ga0181516_10003535_pt1 | contig 10378 bp, 8 predicted proteins | sample PEATcosm2014_Bin_25_FD_121104 | JGI IMG/M metagenome (GOLD analysis project Ga0181516, IMG submission 121104) | Peatland microbial communities from MTU Mesocosm Facility, Houghton, MI, USA - PEATcosm2014_Bin01_10_metaG | ecosystem: Environmental > Terrestrial > Soil > Wetlands > Peat | place...
GAGGATTTTGCCCCGGAGCGCGTGGCAGGTTTTAAGCTTCCCGCGCTGAATCAGGCGATAAACGCTGAAATAATGCACGCCAAGCATGTCGGCGGCTTCCTGCACCGAATAGGCGAGCCGCTCTACTGGCGGCGCGGTGGTGGGTTCTTCATTTTGGGGGATGGTCTCCATACGTCTCCACTGATTACGAGTGTTTCATTGGGAAAGGAATCATCTTTTCGACCTGCTTGCGCCAATCAATTTCGGCCAGAAAATCACTTGGGCGAAGGCCAAGCGCGGTGGCAATGTAATACAACTGGATCAGGTCAATCCGTAGCGAGCCGTCTTCAATTTTGGAGACAGTGCTGCGTGTGGCGTCATGCCAGCCTGCGAGCTGCAACTTGTCGGCGAACACGTCCTGCGTCCAACCTTTTTGGTTGCGCTTTCTGCCGACCAGCCGCCCGATGAAATTCCGCTGCTTCATTTTCCAATCGGTCATTTTATCAGCCTGCGCCGCCCCACCGTTAGCGAGTAGTGGGCTTGTAGTGACTGCTTAGTGGGGGAGTAGTCGCGAACTACCTCGCCACGCCTCTGTTGCGTGCCATTCCGCTGAAAATAAATCCTGTTCATACCGGCTTCACATTTGCCGCTCATTTTCTCATGCGTTCCCGATGCGCGGGTTTCATTTTGAAAAATCTTGCCTTCGTTTTAACAGAATTCGGCAAGCAAGTTGTGGCGGAACCGCCACAACCCTTGCCCGACGCACTGCGGATGTTCAATTGCCATTTCATACAGGCGTTTATAGCAGACTCCGGCATGAGCTTTGTGTAACGGGTTGCACAACATTTTTCCCCGGTTTTTCAATTTCACGACACACTTTTAGCTCAATTTGCTGGCACATGTTGTCATATTTTCATTGCAATTTTCAGGGATTCAAAAGCCGACTTCCCAAGGCATGGCATAGCCACGTTTGAGAAGTGGGGGTCATCAAACTGACAGCAAACCGGCGTCAGTTCTCGCCAATAAAGCCTCAATTGAGGGGAGGAAACAGGTATATGACCTGACCTATAGTAGGTGAAAATTTGACAGAGCGATTGACTGAGCGTTCATCAAAAAAGTGGTGGTGTAGCGCATCGCCGATTTGCACGCGCACGCTCACCGCAAGCGTGGTGGCTCAGGGATACCGCAATTGGTCGGCCCAATGTGGTTGCCGGAACTCAATTCTTGAATATTGGGCGACTTGGCTACCGCTGCCATTTTCCTCCGTGAACATCTTCCGTGCGCGAAATCCTAGAGGCAAACTCCGGGAGCCGGGCGGCGGGTCAAGGTGGAAATTCAAGGGCCACAGGGGAATTCGACCTTGACGCGACGCCCGGCGACCCACAATCAAACCAGGATTCGCGCACGCAATGCTTCCATTTGATTTTTAGCTAACAGACACTTTTTAAGTCAGCAAGCTTGGCCGCGAAATGTTTTTGGTTTTCAATGATTGGAACGAAACCCCACGAATGGTCGAAAGACTTGGAGTGCCAACCAAGATATGACCGCCGGGAATTATAATGAGCATTTAAGCAGGGCCGTCTGAAAAAAGGCGCGGCAAATGATGGCTGGCTCGGCAGCAAAAGGGATTTCCATCGGAGTTTTCACGTTGCGCGCGCTCGTTATTTATTGAAGTGCAACCGCGCAATGCTAATCAGCCCGAGAGCCAAACCAACAAGTGTAAAGGTCGAGGGTTCAGGAACGGCTTGAATGGTAGAAGAAGAAACCTGAGATTGAAAATTTACAAAAGTGCCTCCGGGAACAGCAGGTACAAATGACCGGTCATTCCCTTGTGTTGACGTGCTCGGTGTCGAAAACACAAAATCCGTTGGTGGTATAAAATTCACGTCTCCTGGAACGACTCCTAGCGAAGTATTCTGCCAATGACCGGAAACGAATCCCTGTGCCCGCACGGACAAAATTGAAACGAACATTGCGACTACAATTAGGGTCATCTGCATGGCGTGTAGATTGCATAAACACCCCGGCGTAATCAAGCCTCTTTTCATTTGGCGTCTCGTGTGCTGGTTTGTGGTTGACCTGACCCCAATCGCTGGACACATCATAAGTAGAGTTTTGCCATTGGTTTGATGTTTGGTTCGGTGGTTCTGGACGGAGGGAGGGCGTAGCCCGACCGGAGACCAGAACCACCGCTGGCGCGACCAGCAAACTCCGCCGGGGTTTGATACCCCAGCGAACTGTGCGGCCGCTCCGCGTTATAATAGAGGCGCCACTGCTCGATGACAACCCGCGCCTCCCACAGGCTGCCAAAGATCTCACGGTTCATACATTCGTCCCGCAGCTTGTCATGGAAGCTCTCAATGTAAGCATTCTCCCAGGGCGAACCGGGGGTGATGTAAATCGTTTTCACGTTCTTGCTTTTGAGCCAGTCCTGGATCGCATAGGCGATAAACTCCGGCCCGTTGTCACTGCGCAGATGCGTCGGCACACCGTAACGGGCCATGGCCGCTTCGACGGCGGTAATCACGTCCACCGCCCGGATCGACCAGTCCACATGCACCGCCAGGCATTCCCGGGTATGCTCGTCGATCAAGGTCAACACCCGAAAGCGCGTGCCATTCTCCGTCTGGTCTTCCACAAAATCCCAGCTCCAGACGTGATTGGACTGCGTCGCCCGTTGCCGCTCGGCGGTCGAAAGACCCAACCGGCGCAGCTTGTGTTGCCGTCGGCTGACTTGCAGCCCTTCCTTTCGCCGCACCCGTTGCACCCGTTTGGCATTGATCTCCTGGCCTTCCCGGCGCAACAGCGCCGTCACCCGCCGATACCCGTAACGCGGATGGTCCTGACTTAACTGCACAATCTGGCTTTGCAGCCTTCGGTTCTCGGTGCTCATGGCGCTATTGCGGTAGTAGCTCGATCGGGATAACCCAAGTGCGCGACAACCTTCGGCAGTCGTGCCCAGCCCCGTTTCAACGACCGCTTTGATCGCCCGCCGCTTGGCCGACGGGCTTACCACTTTTTTGAGTTCACCTCCTTGAGAATCTGGATCTGCACGGCTTGGTCGGCCACCAATCGCTTTAACCGCCCGTTCTCATCCTCCAGTGACCGCAACCGCCGCGCCTCGTTCACTTCCATCCCGCCATACTTGGATCGCCATTTGTAGAACGTCGCTTCGCTCAGGTTGTACTTGGCGCACACCGCCTTCACAGGCGTATCGCCTTCTGCCTCACGGAGTATCCCAATGATCTGTTCTTCGCTGAATTTGCTCTTTCTCATAGTTTTGCTGCCCTTTCTTTTCGCAGCAAAACTCTCCTTTTGTCACGTCCTTCTTTTCGGGGTCAGGTCATGGTGCTGCCGCAATGTTCACTGCTTTGTTTACGTCAGCCACCTTGCCGCCGTCTAAAACGACGCGGGTGAATGATATTTTGGCGGTGAGGTTCGTGCTCGCCCACGGCTGCGGACTTGTGATGACAAAATTGAATGTTGCCTCGCCTTTAGGTTCAAGGCCGGTGTGGTTCTGGCCGATAACCCACTTCGTTGACTGCCCGGCCATTTTGCCTTGGTCGTCCAACAGGAAACAGACGGCTCGCGCTGACTTCACCACCTCGCCTAAATCGTTTTTCATGTTTAGCTGCACCACGGCTTTTTGACCGATCACCTTCGGTGGCATGACTGTCACTGCAAGCTGTGCTGTTGCCAGCAACGGGTAAAGCATTACGGCTGCTAACGCTACAAGTTTCATGAGTAGATGCGTTCGGGCAACGGTTTCATTGTTAAATTATCTGTCGCAGTTGATTGCAATCAAACTCGTTTTCAATACCTGAAAAAACCTCGATACAACAGGGTGAGTCCGCCCGTTTTACTCGCAGAATAAGCCTGCGAGAGATACCGCCCGGTCGTTGTGCCAGTAGCTGAATGTTACTAGCCACACTCCCTGCCGGACACAGGAAACTTCTGTAGAAAGTATCGTTACGTTCAAAATGACCCCCAATTTTGAATTGTAGCCATTTTGGCATTTGACTATAAATTTCTACAAGAAGCTCAGTCAAATAGGCATGAAATTGTTCTTCATCTTCCTCACGTTGGCTTTCGATTAAAAGCGATTCAAAAACAAAAATTGGGACAACGCTATTCATTCAATAGGTGTTTAAGCATTAGCATCCAAATACCCTTGTTCCTCGGCAACATCTTGATTCGGAATGTCATCGAAGTGCACTTGAAAGTTTTCCGCAGGTCTTACAGTTAGTTTTATTTTTGCAATCTCACATCTGCCTCCCAAATGGGCATTACGCTCTCCAACAACGTCAAATGCTCCGTTTAGTTGGAGAGACTTACGACGCGTCGCGTTCTCTGTCCAAAGCTGAATATAATCTTTCATAATCAATATCCCAAGGCATTAGGCTCGGAATGCTATACCTGACTATGTCAATTTGAGCTTATGCCAAATACTGTTCTTCCATTTATGAAACGGTTCCCAATCCCACCAAAAAACGACATTTTTGGCCTTGTAAACGTCCGTTTTCTCAAATTTCTTGAATTTTTGGTTGGTCACCTTTTCAATGGTCTCTAACGCTAGATTCCTCAATTCGTAAATCAGGTGACTGCCCATTCCAACTTCCGTCACATAATCGTCGTTTTCAAAAAATTCCAATGCCTCAATCTCACCAGGCTTTGCGAATGTACAATACATTAACAGTGATTTCCTGCGAACTTGAGCATCGCCGTCTTTGAGTGCGCGGAGCATCAACTCTCGGTAGTTATTCAGTTTTTGTCCAAGAAGTATAAACATGGAAACGCAATTGCTTTTGATATTCCATTCATTAGTTTCATATAGACGCAATGATATTTTTAGCAAATCGTTCTCGAATTGACTGTCTTGCTGCGGTGTTACGAGTTGCTCGGCAAAGAAGAAGCCGAGTCTTACATCAGTTAAATCAGCCGAGCTTAGAGCAGCAAGAATATCGGCCTTTAAGTCGTCAGTCAAAGCAAGCCCTTGTAGGTCTTTGGCCGAAACGCCGACCTTATATTCTCGATCTCCGGATAACCGATTTAATAAGCGATCTTTTATCATTTTAATGTGACGAAATGTATTTTAATTCTGATGAAAAGAGGCTGGACTGGTCAATCAATTGTATGCCAGGAATTGTAGGTGCCCCCGGGATAAAGATTTGAACGCCGCTTCCACCTGCGACAGGTCCAATGAACCCTGTGGTGCCGGCGGGAATCTGATATGTAGATAATGTAGTCGCATTATTACCCCATTTGTTAATATTATACATTACTTCGGCATCCAGCGAATCCGCTGGGGCTTCCGTGCCAAAGAAGCTGCCTACTCCTTGGCCCTCACTTTCCGCACGATACAAGATTGTGTCCTCGGTAGCAACCCACGGCTGATACTGGCCATCTGCAAAAGAACTCGCAACGGAGGGAGACAATGTGCTGCCTGCCCCTGCGGAAGCCGCAGCAACGACGGGAGCAGTTGGCGTGCTACCTGCATCAGGCAACGAGGTGTCAATAGAAACATCAATAGAGGAATCGATGTATGAATTAACAGCATTCACGGAGAAAGCTCCTGCTCCCTCCAAGAACACGGCAGTCCCAATGGTCGAAGCTGTTCCGGTCGTAAAATTAAATCCTGAATCTACCATCTGCTGGTCGTTAAGAGTCTGTCCAGAATTGTAATAATTAAGCCCTTGGCCGGTGGTCAATTCACCACCTGCAAGTTCGGTGCTCACTGCTGGGTTATACGTGGCGTTAATTGCATACCAAGTGCTGTTGCCATAGTATTTATAGTTCGCGTCGTACTTTTGGGCGTAAATTTCATCTATAGGTTGCGCGTCTTCTTCTTCGGAAACTGACAGGAAAAATTGAGCAGCTCCGATGGCGATTTTCCCCCCCGCATATTCCAAGCACCTTCCGTCACTATCAAAACCATTGACGGGGTCCCCGCCACAGAAAGTGTACGCATTAGGGTCGTTGTCATTGGGGACCGAATCATAGGTCAGCCATCGACCCGAGATCGGGTCGTATGGCCGCAAGCCAAGTTGATAATATCCCGTGATGTCAGCCCATTTCCCGCGCCATGCGGAAGCCAGAGAAATATTCGCGCCGTTCCCCAATGGCAATGGCCGGTAGCCAGGCACCGCGCCAAAGGCCGTTGGCCGTGCTGGATTCCATGTCAGCACGCCATTTGTTATCACGCCCATAATGTTGCCACGGCAATCACTGAGCAGCGGATTGAACAAATTCAGATACGGCGAGACAGCATCCAATCCGCCGACGCCATTCATTCCGCCGTATTTACCATTGAGGCTGGGGCCATAAAGTTTCCACTCGGTGGTGATGCCATACGAAACGCCAAGCTCCAAGAATTCCACTTGGGGGTCAAAATAGGAATTGATGGTAATGGGCGTAGCACTTAACGCCACACCATTGGACATCAGAATGCTTGTGGTTGAAAGGCGGCGGTTCAGGCCATCGTAGATGGCCGACCAGGTGTAACCGTTGTTGTTGGTGTCCAATTGGGTGATGGCGTGCAGCCTGCCGCGTGCATCCCAAGACAGCGTCTGAATGAGATTGGTTTTGCCGCTGGCACTTTTCCAGATACGTTTGGTGATGTTGCCCGCATTGTCAAACGTGTCGGCGGTGGTCTGGTAGGCGATGTTGTTCGTGAACGAATTTGTGGCCCAGGCCGTGTAAAAGCCGCTGGGATGGAGAGCGGCAATGGTCAAATGATGCGCGCCGGGGGTCAACTCCATTGTCGCACGCCATTGCATGGCGTTGGTGCCAACCCCGGTCACTGATGCGGGCTGGTTGTCTAGCCACGCACTTAAAGTGGACTGGCCGTTGACGTGGCCGTATGCAGCGTATTGTGATGTACTGTTCGTTTCAGTTGCGATGCGCGCAAAAACGTCCGCAACACCAGTCCATTTGTTGGACGTGCCGGTAATCTGTCCCATTTGGGTCAGCACACCCAGACCAGCCGCGACACCCTTGTCGTAGGCCATTGTGTTCGTCCAGACAGCCGAGCCATTGAGATTAAGCTGCTCCTGGGTTAATCGGCGGCTCAAGCCAGCATAGGCATAGGAGCGTGAATCCGTAAAGTCAGTGCGCGCCAAGGTATGGGTGGCAAGCAGGCCGTCTCCTGACCAGGTTATTGATTCTGTTAATTGAGGACTGAGATTGATGAGGTTTGTGACGGACAGAGGATGCCCCTCGCCATCGCGTGAACCAATGACAGTCATGCGATTACCAACCTGCCGGGTAGTCAGCAAACCGGCGGTGTCAAACGTATAATTGCCAGTGCCAGTTGGATCACTGGCTGAAACCAAATTGCCGTCAGCTTGCCAACCGAAAGCATAATTGACTCCCCCGATGGTCAACTGAGTGCGCCGTCCTGTGACATCCCAGTTTTGGCTGTCACCATAAGCAACGGGTCCACCATTGACGGATTCAGACGCCAATTGTCCGTAGGCGTCATACGAGCGCTGCACGGTTGTGACCGGGCCGGTGTTTGTGCTGGAAAATTGTTCGGTGGTGTTCGTCACGAACCCGCGGGGTTCATAATGCAGGGTGGTCGTCAGATCTTGCTCCAGCAGTGAGCCGCTGTACGCCATGTTGGTTGCCCGCAACCAGTCATCGTAGGAATAAGCGCAAGTGACTCCACGGCCATCAGTCTTCGTTTGCAGCAACCCAGGGACGGCGGTGCTGGTTGAAAAATAGGTGTAAGTGTTGGTGCGAGTGCCGGAAGTTCCATTGATATATTTCTCCTTCAACATCTGGCCTGTGTTATTGTAGGTCGCCTGCCATTGAAGGCTTCCGGGCATGTTGCGATTGGTTACGTTGCCCATTGCATCCGGGTAGTAGTCCGTTTCCGCGCCATCGCGGTCAATTTTTGTGGCCAGCCGCAACAGGGAATCGTAATAGAAATCTTCGATAGTATTGGTGGTGATTACCCCGCCGATTGACGTATCGTGTTCCCGCCACCAAACCGCGCCTGCCAAGTCATATTCCATGTAGGTGTAGTCCAAAACTCCCGGTGCTGGATACGAAATGGTGCAGGCCGTATGGCCTTCCGTATCCGTGAAAGCAGTGGTAACAATCGCGGTTGGCCCGGAGCCATTCGTGACGGTCACGCTATTGTGGTCGGGAGAATAGGAATAGTATTCCTCATGTGCTAGAGTACCGCCAGCATTATACGTTCGAGAACTGACGAGGCGTCCAATGGCGTCGGATATGGCAATGCTTGTTTCTCCCAAGCCATTCACATTGGTAACCGCCCGCCCAGCACTATCGTAAAAACTGGTCACGGTTTGCTGCAGCGTGTTTGTGACAAATGTGGGAAGCGAGTTGGTGGGATAAGCGAGGTAGCTATTAACGGTGACGACGACCGGCCCGGCGTTCGTTTTGACGCGGTCCAAACCATCGTAGGCCGTGGTGAAGACGTTGCCGCCCGCATCCGTCTTCTGGATGACGTTGCCCCGTCGGTCAACTTGCGTCGAATTGGTAGCCTCTGGAATGCCCGCAGCCGAACAGAAAATGCGGGTCATGATGCGGTTGTAATCGTCATAGGCAGTCTGCCAGTACGCTCCATTCCGCTGAATTTCACGATAAATGCGCCCGTCCAGATAATACCGCCATGCGTTGGTGGAACCATCGGGGTTGCTCTGAAATTCGGGCTTGCCGGTGTCGGTGTAAAGTGTCGTCGTGACACCGCCCAAGGCGTTGGTGTGATACTGAACTTGTCCACCCGGTTCGTAACCAAAGCCTTCGGCACTCAGCACGGTCACGTCGTCAAAATTTAAACGCCTTTGCTGCACCAAACGATTGAGGGCATCATAGGTATTGGTGGTCATTCCGCCGCGCGGGTCAACTTTGAGAATTTGGTTACCGACAGGATCGAATTGATAAAAAGTTTGCGCGTACTGGTTGTAGCCAGACGGCGCGGACATCCCGCTCCCGTCACTGTTGGCTTGTGATACCCAGCGAATTTCAGTGGTGATGCGCCCTTCGCCATCGTAGTCATAAAAAATATAGTCCTCCGGATTGTATCGCGGCCCGTCCACCCAATTCAATTCGCCGTTGTCGTCGTAATAATTGAAGCTCCAAGACAGTGGATTGCCGAACTCGTCGAAATTTTCCTTTTCAATGGGCCGATCAAGCGCATCATAATCCATGAACGTCTCAGCCCCCAAAGCATCAACTGCGCTTATCGGGTCACCACGTTCATTGTAATAAAGCGTTTTCACAATGTTAGGATCGCCAGTGCTAGTGTAAGCCGTGGATTGCGTTGGGAACCCGTGTCCGTCATAGGCCATATCGTTGGTGGCCGCATCAGGTGAACCGTAGGCACGGATTTGTCGTGTCACCAAGCCCAATGCCACGTTTGTCTGCGTGGTGTTCCCGTTCACCACAACATTGGTACCGTTGCCATAAAGGAAGAAATTGGTGCTGACGGGCGACGCTCCAGCAAAACGAATAATCTCTTGGGGCTGGAAATTGAACACCGGGTCGTACTGTACCACGATGCTATTGCCGGCAGCATCGGTCATCCGCATGGGGAGGTTGTTGGAATTGTAGCTGGCGGTGTTGGTTGCCGTTTGCGACGTGATGTCGTCACCGGTGAGATCACCTGTAATAATCGTATTCGTGACGTTACCATTACCATCATACTGGTATTGGGTCACAAGTCCCCGCTTGTCTGTTGTCGTAGCGAGGCTCCGTGGATAGCCGGGAGCCGTGGCGTTGTCCGCGTACCAGGTTTGTTGGACGGTCTGGCCAAGCGGGTCGGTAATTTTGGTGATAAGGCTGTTGGTGTAATCGTAGCGGTTGGTATGCCCGTTGCCGTCAATAATCAGCGTGTGGCCACTAATGGGCGTAGTGTACGAGTTCGTAATATTGAAACTGTTGGTAAAGATAAATGTCCCGGTGCGAATGGGGTTCAAATCGGCCCCGGCGGTGGACAACTGGTTAGTGACCCGGCGCTGGTTGTCATAAGCATTAATCAAAGCGTGTCCATCCGGTTTGTCGGCTTCGATGAGCAGGTGTGTTGAATACGTTGCCGTGCCACCGGTGACAGCCTGGGTGGCGTGCTGATATTGATAAGAACGGGTAGTGTTGTCAGGTAAGGTGATTGTCACAAGGTCACCATATTCATCGTACTCGTAATACAACCAGCGTCCATCGCCGGTGTAGGCGTCAATCATGTGATTGAAGATGTCATAATCGAATCCAAGAAAGTTGCCATTACTGCTTTGAATTCTGACGACCTGCCCAAAGTTGGGCTGGCTGGAATTTGTCCCGTAAGTGAAAGTGTAATAATTGCCACGGTTGTCGGTCCACTGCTGCAAATATGGGCGCGTCTGATTCGTGATGCCGTTATTGAAGGTGGTAACTTGAA
>Ga0181516_10003537_pt1 | contig 10374 bp, 9 predicted proteins | sample PEATcosm2014_Bin_25_FD_121104 | JGI IMG/M metagenome (GOLD analysis project Ga0181516, IMG submission 121104) | Peatland microbial communities from MTU Mesocosm Facility, Houghton, MI, USA - PEATcosm2014_Bin01_10_metaG | ecosystem: Environmental > Terrestrial > Soil > Wetlands > Peat | place...
ACGGTCTACCAGGACTGGTTCCCGGCGTCGGCGCTGGAGCTGGTGTTCGAGCTGGAGAGCGATCGCATCGCCCACCTGGCGTTCGACCGGCCCGTGGTCGAAAACGAGCGCAAGGTGGTCTACTCCGAGCGGCGGCTGCGGGTCGATGACAGCAGCGCCGCGCTGCTCGACGAGCAGGTGCAGGCCACCGCGTTCGAGGTCCACCCCTATCGCATTCCAACCATCGGCTGGCCTGCCGATATCGAGTCCTGGAGTCTTGCGGATCTGCAGCAGTTCTATCGCACCTACTATGCGCCCAACAACTGCACGCTGATCGTGGTGGGCGATGTCGAGCCCGAGCACGTGTTTGCACTGGCCGAGCGCACCTTTGGCGTGATTCCGCGCGGACAAACACCCCCGCCCGTGACGGCATTGGAGCCGTTGCAGCGCGCGGAGCGACGCGTGGTGCTCGAGCGGCCGGGACAGAACCCGCTGCTGCAGCTCGCCTACCACGGGATCAACGCCAGCGATCCGCGCCAGCCGGCGCTGAACCTGCTGCAGACGATCCTGGTGGGCGGCGATGCCAGCCGGCTGCATCGCTCCCTGGTGGAAGAGCAGCGACTCGCGGTCGCGATCGGCGGCGGCTGGTCGGAGGGCTTCGATCCCAACCTGTTCGTGCTGCATGCGACGTTGCCCGCCGGCGGTTCACTGCAGCAGCTGCAGGCGGCACTCGATGCGCAGCTCGAGAAGCTGCTTCGCAACGGCGTCACGCCCGTCGAACTGCGGCGCGCCAAGAATCTTGCGGCCTCCGACTTCTGGCGTGGCGTTGCGACCTCCGATGGCAAGGCGCGGCTGCTCGGCGAGTATTCCGTGCTGCACGGGGATCATCGGCTGCTGTTCGCGGCGCCCGAACGTTACGAGAGCGTCACTCGCGCCGAGGTGCTCGCAGTGGCGCGGGCGGTGCTTGCCGTCGAGCGGCGGACCACCGGTTGGCTCGAGCCGCAGCCCGAGCATGAACTGGCCGCATGAAGATTCCGCCGCACCAGCGCCTGCAGCTAGACAGCGGTACCCGCGTGCTGATGCTGCCGCGGCACGACGTGCCGCTGCTGGCGGTCGAGGCCGTGGTGCGCGGCGGTGCGCGGCTGGACCCGCCGGCGCGCGCGGGGCTGGCGAGCATCACCGGTGAAATGCTGATGCGCGGTGCCGGCGGCCGCGATGCATTCGAGTTCGCGGAAGCAATCGAGGGTGCCGGCGGCAGCCTCGAGGCCGGGAGCCACAGCGAAGCCATCCAACTCCACGGCCAATTCCTTTCGCGCGACATGGGGCTGCTGGTGGAACTGCTGGCTGACGCCTTGCAGCGGCCGCGCTTCGACGCCGAAGAACTTGAGGGCGTGCGCGAGCGGCGGATTGAATTCATCCGGGCGGCGAAGGACTCCGAACCACAGAGCCTGATCGGCAGTTATGGCCGTGCGCGCCTGTTCGGCACCCATCCGTTCGCGCAGCCCGTCGGCGGCAGCGAGAGCAGCCTGCCGACGATTCGAATCGAAGATCTGGCGCAGTACCACGCTCAGCATATGGGCGCCGACCGACTGACGCTGGTGTTCGCCGGCGACTTCGACCCGGCAGCACTGCGCACCGCGGTGACGCGTGCGTTCGGCCGCTGGCGCCCGGCGGCGTCGCCATTGCCGGCGCTGACCGCACCCACGCGCCTCACCGGCCGGCGGGTGCTGCTGGTGGATGCGCCGGGTTCGGCGCAGACCTATTTCTGGATCGGCAATACCGGTGTCGCGCGCGGCTACCCGCAGCGCGCCGCGCTCGAGATCACCAACACGGCTTTCGGCGGCAGCTTCGGCTCGATGCTGATGCAGGCACTGCGCGTGCAGCACGGACTGACCTACTCGGCCGGCTCGAGTTTCCGTCGCGGCAGCGTGCCGGCGGAGTTCGCGATCAGTTCCTTCACCGAGACCGCGAGCACCGCGCTGGCACTCAAGATCACGCTCGAGACGCTCGACCGCCTGAAGCAGCATGGGGCTCAACCGGCGGCGCTCGAATCGGCCCGCCGCTATATCCAGGGCCAGTATCCGCTCAACTTCGAGACCGCGGCAGACTGGGCCACGGCACTGGCCGATCTGGACTTGCATGGATTGCCGGCTGCCTACATCGATGATTTCGACGCCGCGCTCGATCAGGTGGGTGCCGCACAGTCCCGTCAGGTCATCGACGACGCCTTTCCCGACAGCCGTGATGTCGACATCGTACTGATTGGCGATGCGGCACGGATCCGCATCGACGTCTCGTCCTTCGGACCGGTAACCGATCTGCCGCTGGCGGCGCCGGAGTTCAGACTGGCGGCGTGAAGGCTGCGGCCCTTCAGGGACCGCCCCCCTCAGCCAGCCACTCGGTTTCTTCGGCGGTGCTGTCTCGCCCGAGCACTGCATTGCGGTACGGAAAGCGACCGAAGCGTGCGATGGTGTCCCGGTGCCCGATGGCCGATGTCAGCGCCGCATCGAAGACGGACTTGAATTCAGCCGACGCCTCCGCGAGCAGCCGGCGATACGCCGCCACCGACTCCTCCTGCACATCGAGCGATTCGGCGTGCTGCAGCGGCATATAGAAGAAGATGCGCTCCAGCGGATCGAGCCCCGAATCGGCGCCGATCATCAGCCCCGAGACACTCAAAGCAAGCGCCGCGTGATCCTGGGCGTACGCTTGCGGGCCGCCGCGATAGCAATGGCGCGAGAACTGGTCCAGCACCACGATCAATGCCAGCCGGCGGCGCGGGCTGGAATCCCAGGCGGTGAGCTGCCCGCTTTCGGCCGCCCGCATCGTGTCCCCGAAGCGCTCCCGGATCAGCTCGTCCGCCTGGGGGATCAGCTCCGGCGCGGACTGCGCGCCAAACCACAGGCGGGTGCAGGGCTGAATCCCGGTCGCGGAGTACGGCCTTGGCCCAAACCAGTAGAGCAGGATTTCCTGGGGGCGCGCGACGGTCATGGGGCTCGCGTCGCCGGGCGGCTCACTCGCGCAGACTTTCCAGGTAACCCTGCGCCAGGCCGGACAGGCGCTTGCGCGCCAGCGCGCAGGCCGCAGGTTTATCGACCAGGGCCTCGAGCGGACCGGTGACCATCATCCGGCGCACCGAGGGGTCGCGGGCCGACACGCGCGCCATCTTGTTGAGCACGGTAAAGCCGCGATAGATCTTCTCGCGCGGGGTGCGGTTGGATTCGATGGAGCGGGCCAGGTACTGGCCGAAACGGCTGTAGAGGAAGTAGTCGTCGTTGCCGCAGTGAAAGCGGGCTTCGGCAAAGAAATCGGGGAAATTCTTTTCGAGATACAGATTCACGTCATGAAGACAAGGCTTCATTGTCTTTGTTTCACACCTCCGTGGGTTGCGACGCGCGCGCAACATAGGGCACAACGCCAGCCGATGCAATAGCCTGGCGCACATTTTGGAGGTTCAGCGGAACTGTCGCGGAATATGAACGCTGCCACGGGCCGCCGCGGCACTCCCTCCAGTACCGACCTAATGTCTGATGGATTCTAGGCGTGCGCCGAGAGGCTACTTCTCCCCCAAATATACCTTCGCTGACGATAGCGTTAATTTGAATATGAAGCCTGGTTTCCTGCTCACGGCCGCAATAAGTCTCATGCCGAGCAGGCCTTGCATGGTGCCTTGATTAAGATGCGGAGGATCCCAACCACCATCAGGGTCTGTTAAATTTATCGGTCGGAGCATGCCTATACGAGGACGAAATGGCACTTACACCGCAACAGCTCAATGCCGACGAACGGCGCGATGCGATACGGTCTGAGGACCTGAACTGGCGGACGACGACCCGCAACGAGGACCTGACCTGGCGTCAGGGCACGCGCGAGGAAGATGTTAATTGGCGAACCGCGACCCGCAACGAAGATCTGGCCTGGCGTCAGGTCACGCGGGAGGAAGATGTTGAATGGCGAACTTCGACCCGGACTGAGGATCTGGCTTGGCGGCAGCAGCAACTTCAAGTCCAATCACAGGAGGCGCACCGAGCGAATCGGCGGTATGCATTGTTGGCGGCGGCACAATCTCTTAAGCCCGGTACCAAATCCAAAGACGTGTTTGAACTGGCTGCACAGTTTGCTGCCTGGATCGAGTCGCCAGACAGGACGGGCGGCGTATAGAGCGTCACTGCCGCCAGGGATCTACTCCAAGCAGCCGACCTCAGGCATTTCCAAATTAATACCTATGGCTCTTCGAAACCATTCAAGCGCTGTGCGATGTGCCGACCAATACATCATCTTTTGAACTTCGTCGTTACTGAGCAAGAGATCGCGCGCCGGTTCCGCCAAACTTAAGGCGTTGTCCAGCTCCTTGGTGAAATCCGACAGCACCGTGAAGTCCAGCAGATCGCTATCCGCCTCGGCGCGGATCGGAAGCGCACCGCTTACGACGCGGCGAAGGGCGGTCAAAACCAGCGGCACATCGAGCGACTGCAATCGCCCACCGGATTTCGCCTTTTGCTGGCAGTTCAAAAGTTCCCCGATGAGAGTCGCCCCGGCCACCAGACGGGTTCTTGGGGTGATCTCCGATCTGACAAGATCCTCCAGCGATGGTCCCCATAGAACCTCAGCACCGCCCACCTTGCCGGTATTCCAAACCCAATTTGTCAGCTGGTGCTGCGGGTTCTGTGTGCGGCGCTTTACCATCCCGACGCGCATCACTTGAATCTCTAATAGACGATCACCCACACGACCCCACGCAAAGCCATTCTTCGGGTATATCGCCACTACATCTATGTCGCTCTCGGCCGTAAACCGCGTTCCCTCGTACGCTGCACTCCCTGTCACGGCAATACCCTCGACATCCGGGAGGATGCGCCGCACTTCTTGAATCACAGCGGATTCGTCGTAGACCGACACCTGAGTAGATCAGTACGCCTTGCCGTGCAGGAAGACGATGCCGACCGTCTTGAGCAGGATTCGCAGGTCGAGTGACAGCGACCAATTGCGCAGGTACTCGAGATCGTACTCGACCCGCAGCCGCATCTGCTCGACCGCCCGGGTCTCCCCGCGGAGCCCGTGAACCTGCGCCCAGCCGGTCATACCGGGGCGCACCTTGTGGCGGATCATGTAGCCGGAGATCAGCTTGCGGTAGAGCTCGTTATGCGCCACTGCGTGCGGCCGCGGTCCGACGAAGCTCATCTTGCCCTGGAGCACGTTGAGGAGCTGGGGCAGCTCATCGAGCGAGGTGCGCCGCAGGAGCCGCCCGATCCCGGTGATACGACCGTCTCGCCGCTGCGCCTGGACCACGATCGGACCGTCCTCGCAGACCGTCATGCTGCGGAACTTGTAGACCAGGATCTCCTCACCGTGCAGGCCGTAGCGGCGCTGCTTGAAGAGCACCGGGCCCGGGGAGCTCAGCTTGACGGCGAGCGCGATCAGCGCCATCAGCGGCAGGGTGAGCAGCAGTCCAATCCCCGACAGGATGATATCAATGGCGCGCTTCTTGACCGCGTTCATGCCGTAGAACGGCGTGTCGCAGATGGCCAGCATCGGAATGCCGTGGATCTCGGTGCAGCGCGCCTGCACCAGATCGAAGGCCAGGAAATCGGGCACGAAATAGATCGAGGCGGTGGTGTCGCGGAATTCATGCAGCATCACCTCGATGCGCGGCGCATTACTCATCGGCAGCGCGATATAGATGGCATTGACGGCGCGCTGCTGCACGAAGGCGGCGACGTCCTTGCACTTGCCGACGAACTGGTCCCGACTGGGCAGCGGCAGACGGTCGGGACTGCGAAAGTCAAAGAACCCCATGAACGTACCGGCGCCCGGGTGCTGCGAGATCCGGCGCGCGAGCTCGACGCCGACTTCATTGGCGCCGATGATGATGTGGCGCTCATGCGCCGAATTGGCGCGCGCCAGCGCGCGCGTGCTGACATAGTCCGCGAAGATCAGGCTGACCAGCGTCAGCGCCAGCCAGGTCCAGATCAAAGAATGCGGGAACAGGGCGCCGAGCCGGAACGCGAAACCGAAGCACAGCAGCAGCGTGGACCAGACGCCCCATTCGAGCAGCAGCCGCAGGTGGCGTGACTTTTCGGCAGCTCCCGCGTTACTCGCGAACAGGCGCAGCGGACTGAATACCTGCCGTGCGACCAATACTGCCGCCAGCGCCAACGCGGCACCACTCACCGTGACTGGCTGCCAGGTGACGAGCATCGAGAGCAGCAGCGACACCACGACGGCGATCGGCTTCGACCAGTACTTGTACAGCGCCAGCACCGGTGCTTCCACCGTGCCGAGCTGCACCTGTTTCTGGTGAGCCGAGGCGCTCGAGAGCGCAGAGACGCTGGCTCGCGTTTGAATCTTTAGCGGGGGAACATCGACGCCGAGGCCCGAAGGGCCGTTATCACTTAGGCGGGCTTGCTGCACTGATCCGTCCGTAAGTAAGCAGGCAATCACACTTTAACGTATGTGCTACGCAGTCACTACGGCGTTATGTCATGAGCATAGAAAAATTGTTAAGTCCACTGTCGCCGATTTATGTCAGATCCGGTGCAGTCGTGGCGCTTGATGTTCTATCACCGAACAAAAGCTCGATGCGATGATGAGAAATACCCGCAAACAATCGTATCTGCTGACGTTATGCGATCGGGACTCAGTAGTGCGGGGGCTTTTCGAACGTTTCGAAACTCGGCGCGCTACTGTGCCGGAGCTCCTCGAGCTGTTGCTGCAGCACTCGATTGCGTGCCGCGAGCACTGCGATTTCGCGCTGCTGATGCAGCACGGCTTGCCCCAGCTCCTGCAATGAGCGCTCAAGGTGCGCGAGTTTGATCTCGATGGTGTCGATGCGCGATTCATGGCTCATAGGCAGATCTCTCAATTATCCATCGTGCGGCCGCCGCCAGATCAGGCGCCTGGAAGTCACAGGCCACGTCCATGTTCGCCGCCGCCCCGTTAGTGATCAGAATCGTCGTGGCGCCCGCACGCCGCCCGAATTCCGCGTCGCTCGCCTTGTCGCCGACGATGACTGCCGTCGATGGTGCAAAGCCGAGCTCCCTGCCTGCCTGCCGCAGCAGCCCTAGTGCCGGCTTGCGGCAATCGCAGCCCGCCTCGGGCAGGTGTGGGCACCAGTAGATGCCAGCAAGCTGTGCGCCGGCGTCGCTCACCATTTGGCGCAGACGGACATGCTGCGCCTGCAGCCGCTCGAGCGAGAACAAGCCGCGGCCGACGCCCGACTGGTTGGAAACCATGACCAGTCGGTAACCAGCCTCGTGCAAGGTACGCAGGCCATCGGCGGCGCGGGGCAAGAACTCCAGGCCCGCCGCATCGGCGAGGTAGCCGCGATCGACCACCACAGTACCGTCGCGATCGAGCACCACCACGCGATCCCGGCGCAGCTCGCTCACGTGCCTGCGGTACCCGCGATGCGAGCCAACGTGCCGCTCGTGCTCTGATCCGGTACCATCTCCGCGAGCAGCACGCGGCCGCCGTGGTTGCGCACGATGTCAGCGCCGACGATCTGATCGGATGAATATTCGGCACCCTTGACGAGGACATCGGGCAGCAGCGTCTCGATCAGATGCAGCGGCGTATCTTCCGAGAACAGCACGACTGCATCGACCGTCTTCAGTGCTGACAGCAGTGTCGCGCGGACGACCTCGCCCTGGACCGGCCGCCCGGGTCCCTTCAGGCGTCGAACCGACAGATCGGTGTTGAGGCCGACGATCAGGCGGTCGGCACTGCGCCGCGCCTGATCGAGCAGTCGCAGGTGACCTGTATGCAGCAGATCGAAGCAGCCATTGGCAAAGGCGACCTTCAGCCCCTGCGCGCGCCATAGGCGTGCGAGTTGGGCGACGCTGTCGAGCGAGAACAGTTTGTCGTCGTCCCGCCTGGTTTCAAACGGGTGCATCGCGGCAATCACTTCGCCGGCGCTGACGACGGCGGTGCCGACTTTGGCGACGACGAGACCGGCCGCCACGTTGGCCAGTCGCGCGGCTTCGACGAGATCTCCGCCGGCGGCGAGACCCAGCGCCAGCGCGGCGACCGCCGTATCCCCGGCGCCCGAGACATCAAAGACCTCGCGCGCGCTCGCCGGCAGATGAGTCGGGCGTCCCTGCGCCGTGACGACCGATAGGCCCAACGCCCCGCGCGTGACGACGATTGCATCGCAGATGCCCTCGAGCGCGGCGCGGGCAGCCGAACCGATCTCCGCATCTTCGCCGCAGTTCTGCCCGGTGGCGCGCTCGAGCTCCTGCCGGTTCGGCGTCAGCACGGCGGCACCCGCATATTTCGAGAACGAGCGGCTCTTCGGATCGACGATCACGCGCTTGCCGGCGGCGCGCGCCGCTGCAATCGCTTCACGGACGACCTCCTCGGACAGCACGCCTTTGTCATAATCTGACAGTACGACGATATCCGCCGTCTCGAGCGCGGACCGGAAGGGAGCGAGCAGGCGCTGCGCCACGGCTGCGGTGAGTGCCTGGCGCTGCTCACGATCGGCCCGCAGAACCTGCTGACGCTCGGCGACGAAACGGGTCTTCAGGGTGGTGCAGCGCGAGGCGTCGACCATCAGCCGCGCATCAATGGTCGGAATCGCGGCCAGCTGTGCCTTAAGGCTTGATGCGACTGCGTCATCGCCGACGACGCCGATCAGTGTTGCACTGGCGCCCAGCGAGGCGATGTTGCGCGCGACGTTAGCGGCCCCTCCGGGCACATCGAGCTCGCGCTCGACGGTCAGTACCGGAATCGGGGCCTCTGGCGAAATGCGATCGATGGCGCCGTAGACGAATCGATCCAGCATCAGATCACCGAGGACCAGCACATGCGCGTGGTGAAAGCGCTCCAACAGGATTTGCAATTCTTGTTCCCTCCGGACGTCTGACCATGATGCCGTAAACGGACCGATTTCAGGTATATGCTGGAGCAGTGCAGCTGATAGCTGCTGATAATTGTTAAATAAGCAAATCGTGGCCCGAAAGATCCTCTCCAAGCTGCTGCGTGTGGGGCGCGCTCCGACACTGGAGCACGCTGAACAGCTGCTTGCCAAGGGCGAGAAGGCTGAAGCGGCGGCCGAGATTCGCGAGCTGGCGGAGAAAAACTCGAAGCCGGCACAGCTGCGCCTGGCACAACTGTACGAGAAGGGCGACGGCGTCCTGCCCAACGTCGTCGAGGCAGTGAACTGGTATCGCCGCGCGGCTGAGCAGGGCTCGGTCCCGGCGATGGCCCGGCTCGGTGAAATTTACCTCGTCGGGCTCGCCGCACCTCGTACGGCGACTGCCGCTGCCCTGATGCAGTTGGGTGAGCGCGACGGCGCGTCGGCGGCCGAATCGAACTCCCTGATCCGGCGCCTCTACCCCGAGGGGTTGGCCATCCCGCAGGATCTGGCGAAGGCGGTTCATTGGAACTCTTTGGCCGCGGAAGCCGGGGACGCGTCCGCCCAGGCCCGGCTGGGACACCAGTACGCGAATGGTCTCGGCGTGCCCCGCGATCTGGTTACTGCGGAACGCTGGTTCTCCGCCGCGCACGAGCAAGGCAACGAGGGCGGGCAGCTCGGGCTCGGCATCCTGCACGCCGGCGGTTATGGGGAGCGGCAGGACCACGCAGTCGCGTTGACCTTTCTGGATCCATGCGCAGCCGCTGGCAATTCCACCGCTCAGCTGTGTCTTGCCATGCTGCTGCTGTACGGCCAGGGCACGGCGCAGGACCCGGGGCGCGCGGCGTCGCTACTCGAGCAGTCCGCCGCGGCTGGCCAGCCGGCGGCCATGTTCCACCTCGGCGAACTGTATCTGCGCGGACTCGGTGTGACTCAGGATGTCTCACTGGCGGAATACTGGCTGAATCGGGCGGCGACGCGCGGGCACCTCAATGCCTGGATGTCGCTGGTCAAGCTGCATCGCTCCGGCCCCACGCCGGATCTGAACACCGCGGCGGTGCTCTGTCGACAGGCCGCCGATCTTGGGCTGGGCGAGGCGCAATATCAGCTGGGGCAAATGTACCTCAATGGCGAGGGTGTACCGCAGGATGGCGCCGAAGCGGCCCATTGGTTCCGACGGGCCGCGGATCAGAACATCACCGCCGCATACGATTGCATCGGGGCGCTATACGCTGACGGCGTAGGCCTGCCACAGGACTTCGAAGCCGCCGCCGATTGGTTCCAGCGAGCCGCAGCACACGGGGACAGCAATGCCTTCTACCATTTGGGCTCGCTGCAGCTGGGCGGCCTTGGTATGCCGCAGGACCCCGCAGCGGCGCGCGAGTGGTATCGGAAGGCCGCCAAAATGGGCAGCGGTCAGGCATGCCTGAAGCTGGGCATCCTCTATGCGACCGGGGAACACACGCGACAGAACTACACTGCAGCGGCCCGCTGGTACGCGCAAGCGGCGGTCCATGGTGTCGAGGCCGGTCGTTATAACC
>Ga0181516_10003540_pt1 | contig 10369 bp, 8 predicted proteins | sample PEATcosm2014_Bin_25_FD_121104 | JGI IMG/M metagenome (GOLD analysis project Ga0181516, IMG submission 121104) | Peatland microbial communities from MTU Mesocosm Facility, Houghton, MI, USA - PEATcosm2014_Bin01_10_metaG | ecosystem: Environmental > Terrestrial > Soil > Wetlands > Peat | place...
CGCTTGCGCTCCAACGCTGTGTACTTCAGTTCGCGCACGATGCGCGAGATGAGCACCTTTTCGCGGCCCACGGCCCAGCGCAGCCGTCGCGCCTCTTTCACCTTCGCTTTGTTGGTAGACGAGATCGCCGCCTGTTTCTCTTCAATCTGGGCAACTTTCTTCTGGTGCTTCACCAGCGCATCGGTCCGCGCCACGGTGGCCTTCACGCGCGTCTGCACCACCTCTTCGGTGAGCTCCTCCTCGTCGAAGATCACCACCTCTTTCACGTTGCGTACGCCGCGCTTCAGGTCTTCGCCCAGTGCCGCTACCTCGCGAATCACGATCGGCGAACGCGAAATCGCCTTCAGCACACGGTTCTGCCCACGCTCGATACGCTTGGCAATCTCCACCTCGCCCTCGCGCGTCAACAGCGGCACGGTTCCCATCTCGCGCAGATACATGCGCACTGGATCGTTGGTCTTCTCCAGCGTTCCCGGTGTCAGGTCCAGCTCGACGTCTTCGCCTTCCTCCAGTTCAAAGTCCTTGTCGCCGGGGAACTTCGGAGTGTCGAGCAGGTCAATGCCCTGCGTGCCGATGGTCGTGATCAGATCGTCCAGATCGTCGGGAGAGCCAATCTCTTCCGGCAGTGCATCGTTCACTTCGCCGTAGGTGAGATAGCCCTTCTCCTTACCGGTCTCGATTAGACCGTGCACGTCCTCTTCGAATTTGTCTTCAATCGCCAAAATTTCCCTGCTCTCTTCGGCAAGCTGCACTCACATGAATGACTCGCCCGATTTCATTGCTGGCCCCGCGTCATTGCAATTCGCCGCGCAGGTTCGCTCGCCCGCGCACATCAATCCGCGCTTATCGCAAACCCGCAACGCGTCCAGCTTCAGACGCACAAAATGAAGACTTCCCATAGGAAATCCTCGCTTGCATACACACCCGCAAGCCCGCAAAAGCGGTTTTAGCTTTTCTCGGAACAGGATGGCAGCGCTTCAGGTTTCGCCTGGGTCGCCCGCGAGCCGGAGCTCATGTGTGGGGCAAAGGGGCGCGCATCCTCACTGAGATCAATAGATTACCACAATTGCACTTGCTCGCACCAGCAAAAACTCGGCGGAAAATCAACCCGGTCCAATGTCTTCAAACCCGCTCAGGCCCGTTGCCCAGCCACCCGATCCCGGTCCCTTACTTACTCATTAGACGCTCAGAATGGCCTTTTCGACGCACGATTTGCCCCTGAAAACCCTCCGACCCAGCGTCCAAGAACCCTATCGTTCCTGAGCCTTTTGGCTGTGCAGCCGGCGCAGTGCACGATCAAGATCCAGCTTCTTCTGGGTCAAGACCGCCAAACCGGGAAAGTCGCCAGTCCGCTCGGCCTCGGCAATCTGCGCCCGCAAATCCCGCAGCCTGCTCTCGATGCCGCGCTCCTCAACTTCCTGCACCGCGCTCTCGACCTCATTCACCTCCGGCGGCCGGTTCTCGCCCAGCAGTGCCTCCGCAAGCAGCGCCCGCTGGCCCGGATCGACCACGGCGTCCATCGGGTCCTTGGCCGCCCGGCTCGCTAACTCCCGCATCGCCCCGAATGCGCCCAGATGCTCAAACCACGCCGCGTTGTTCGTCAGCGCTTCCGTCGCCAGCAGCCGCGCCTCCGCACCATCGGGATCTGTCACGGCAAGTGCCCGAAGCAGAACCTTTTCAACCTCGGTCAGTTTCGGCGCCCTCTCCTCCACCCGCTCCCGTCGCCGCAGCGCAGCCTGCCGCAACTCCTCGCGCAGCACCGCCGACCCGATTCCCAATTTCTGCGCCGCATCCGCGGCAAACTGTTCCCTGGCGAGGGTCTCCGGCATTCGTCGAATGTGCGGCAGCAGAAAATTCATAGCTTTCACCTTCTGCTCGGCGCTCGCCCCTGGGAAGAGCATCCGCGCTCGCTCGATCAAATAATCTGCCTGTCGTCGCGACTCGCGCAGCGCCTCCTTATAGGCTTCCACGCCCCGCTCACGAATGAATCGGTCGGGATCGAGTCCCCCCTCGAGCGTGACAATCTTCACCGCAAACCCCTCTTCAGTCAGCAAAGCAATCGATTTCTCGGCTGCATTCGCGCCCGCCGTATCAGGATCGAAGTTCACGATCACATTCGAGGTGTGCCGCTTCAAGATCGCTACCTGCTGCTCAGTAAACGCCGTCCCGCTGGTCGCAATCACGTTCTGAATTCCGGCCAGAAATACGCTGATGCAGTCCATCTGGCCCTCGACCAGGAGGGCAAACTCCAGCGCGCGAATTGCCGGCTTCGCCTTGTCCAGGTTGAACAGCACTTGTCCCTTCGAATAGAGCGGGGTCTCCGGCGAGTTGATGTATTTCGCGCCCGCCTTGTCGCCCGTCTCGAGTGTTCGCGCCGTAAATGCGATCACCCTCCCGCCCTCGTTCGCAATGGGAAACATCACTCGCTTACGGAACCGGTCGTAAATCGGTCCCTGGCCCCCGTCACCTTGTTCTTTCGAGCTGAACAGCCCGCTCGCGCGCAGCGCCTCCTGGTCCGCCATCCCGCTCAACCGGTCGCGCAGAGCGTTGAAGCTGTCCGGCGCATACCCGATCCGGAACTTCCTGATTCCCTCGTCTGATAGCCCGCGGCCTGCCAGGTATTCCCGCGCCAGCGCGCCACCGGGCCCACGCAATTGTTCTTCAAACCACGCCGCGGCTGTCTCATGCAGCTCCAGCAGCTTGGTGCGCAACCGTGCTCCGGCGGCTTCTTCCGGCGAGGAGAACTCCCGCTTGGGCAGTGGAATCCCGCACTTTTGCGCCACGATCCGCACCGACTCGGGAAAGCCGACATTCTCGATCTTGCCCACAAAGCTGAACACGTCGCCCGTGGCTTGGCAGCCGAAGCAATAGAAGAATTGCTGCCCCGCATGCACGCTGAACGAAGGCGTCTTCTCCTTGTGGAATGGGCAGAGCCCGGTAAACCGCTGCGCCCCTGCCTTGCGCAGCCGGATGTAGCTCTCGATCACCTTCACGATGTCGGCCTGCTGCTTCACGGATTGGGCAAAGTCAGACATGAATCGGTCTCTCCTGAGGATACGGTGCGGGTGGGACACGCAAGTGTGGACCGGGTGGATAACTGGGCGAGCTCAAACTGGCCGCAGCTCACAGCACAATCGTCAATCGTGGTGTAGAATCCCCGGCATGAAAATCCTGCCAGTCGGAACCCTGTTTCTGCTCGCCGTTGCGTTGCAGACGGGCTCACAGCAAACTTCTCCCAGCTCAAATGCCGGTGGGGGCGGTAAGGCGCCCAATGGCAACTGCGGCATCCTCTACGGGAAAGACCACGCTTTAACGTTCTGCGCGCCCGACGGGTGGGTTCTGGACAACGGCATCATGAACGATCAAGGGATTTACGCAGTCTTTTACCCGGCTGGCTCAAACTTTCAAGAGGCAAAGGACTCAGGGACCTTCATGTATTTCAACGTAGAGGGCAAAGAGCCGGATGCAACCGTCGCTAAAATGATGGCCGGTGACGCCAAACAAGTGCAGCACGATGCTCCAGCCGCCGTTGTCGTCCAGTCAGATCCAATCAAGATCGGCGACGTTTCTGTACCCGTCCTCCGCTTCGCCCCCGGAGCCTTTGATCGCTATGAGGCCGTTGCCTACATCGGCGAGGAAAAGGTCCTTGTGATGGTCGTCATTTCCTCGAAGAACGAGGACCTATTTAAAAAGGACTACCCCGCTTTCGTGGTCCTGGTCCAGTCCTACAAGTGGCTGAGTTCGAATGTAACCATCGAGCACAAATAGACGACGCCCCGCAGGGTGACGGCCTCGGCCGGATACTTGTTGCAACGAATATCCTCTTCCCGCATCCAACCAGATGAAAGGAGCAACCCACCATGACCCCTACCACCGCCGCAACATCAGCCACCAGCACCTGGAACATCGATCCCGCCCACTCCGCGGCCGAGTTCAAGGTCAAGCACATGATGATCTCCAACGTTAAAGGTAAGTTCAGCGGAATCAGCGGTGTTCTGCACCGCGTCGATGCTGACCACACTGAGTCATCTCTTGAAGTCTCGATCGACGTAAGCACTGTGAACACTCAGGACGCGCAGCGCGACGGCCATCTCAAGAGTCCGGATTTCTTCCATGTGGAAAAATTCCCCTCCATGACATTCAAATCCACCCATATCGAGAAAAAGGGCGACGGCTTTGCCGTTACCGGTGACCTGACCATTCACGGCGTCACCAAGCAGGTCGTTTTGAATGTCGAGGAAGTGAGCGAGCCCGCCAAGGATCCCTGGGGCAATACGCGCATCGGCCTCACCGCCACCGCCAAGATTAACCGCAAAGATTTCGGGCTCACTTGGAATACGACTCTCGAAGCCGGCGGCGTGTTGGTGGGCGAAGACGTGGCCATCACTCTCGACGTCCAGTTCATCAAAGCTGCCTGAGACCTGAAATCGGTTCGCGGCGTTTCGTCCCTGGCGTCCAGAAATGCCGGTTGTAACCGAGATGTTGCCCGCGCATCTAATAGTTGCTAGATCCAAATCGAATCCGAGCGGTTTTCCGGGGCGGGCGACGCATGTTGCCCGCCGCGTCGCTTTGGTTTCCAAAATCGGAGGTCCACCATGTCGCTGAGAGCCGTGAAAGAGATCTATCAAACCAAGCCCACGATCGAGGGTGCAGGCGTCAAGCTGCAGCGCGCCTTCGGCTTCGGCAAAACCGCCGAATTCGACCCGTTCCTCCTGCTCGACGATTTTCGCAACGAGAACCCCGCAGACTACCAGGCAGGATTTCCGTGGCACCCGCACCGCGGCATTGAAACCATCACCTACGTCCTCGCGGGCGAGGTCGCGCATGGCGACTCGCTGGGCAACAAGGGCCGGATGACTGCTGGAGACGTTCAATGGATGACTGCCGGCAGCGGCATTCTCCACCAGGAGATGCCCAAAGGCGACGAGCGCGGCCGCATGCACGGCTTTCAGTTGTGGGCCAACCTTCCCGCATCGCTCAAGATGACCGACCCGCGCTACCAGGACATCCCCTCCAGCGCCATCCCTGAGGTCACTGAAGATGACGGAACCAAAGCGCGCATCATCTGCGGCGAGTTTTGGGGCAAAACAGGTCCCGTTGAGGGCGTCGCCGCCGGACAATACTCGGTCGACGCGCGCTACGTCGACATCTCCGTCCCGCCCTTCAAGCGCAAGCGGATCAAGGTTGAGACGACGCGCAACGCTTTCGCCTATGTCTTTGCCGGCGCGGGAACCTTTCGTGACGCATCCGAGCCGCAGGCCGTTCTTACGGAGTCTGCTATCGACCCAAACGCGCAAGCGGTCTACGACGCGGAGAACCATTCGCTAGTCCTGTTCGACCGCGGCGATGAGATTGTCGTCCAGGCCGGTCCCGAGGGCATTCGCTTCCTGCTCGTCTCGGGTAAGCCGCTTGAGGAGCCCGTGGCGTGGTATGGCCCCATCGTCATGAACACGCAGGAAGAACTCCGCCAGGCAATGGCCGAGCTGCACGATGGCTCGTTCATCCGCCACGGCTGAGCTTTTTCCGCCCATCAATAGTTGGCCGTGTTGTGTTTGACGCCGTGATATGCTCAACCCAGATTTAGCGCGGTTCTTCAGTTGGAATGTGGCATTTCCGGTGCGGAGCAAGGTGGCTTTTTCTTGAGGAAAAAGCCATTTAGCAGTGGCGGCTTCGTCTTCCAGCGACTGAAGAACCGGCTTAGGGAGCATTGTCCATCACCGCGCCATGGCCTCATCAGAGTCAAGCTCGCCGCCGCGGCCCCGCCTGGTGGTTCAAGTCGGCGTAACGGGCCATCGGCCCAACCGGCTATCTCCCAATGTCGCCGCAGGCCTGCCTGGTCAATGCGATCAGGTTCTAAAAGCCATCGCCGCTCTGGCCTCCCGCGCGCACGATCCCCTGCTTCATTCCCCGGAAGATCCAATTCTGCGCATCCTCTCTCCACTCGCTGAAGGTTCGGACCGAATTGTTGCCCATGCCGGTCTGGCTTTGGGCGCGGATCTCCAATGCCCGCTTCCATTCCTCGCCGCCGAGTATTGCCACGACTTCGAAGACGCTGCCTCGCGCAACGAGTTCCACGATCTGCTCGCGAAGGCTTCGGCGGTTTTTCAGATTGAAGGCTCGCGAAACAGGGAGGACGAATCTTACGAACGCGTTGGGCGCATGGTCGTGGAACAGTCGGATCTGCTGATCGCCATCTGGGATGGCGAGCCTGCGGCGGGCAGAGGCGGCACAACGCAGATCGTGGAAGAAGCTCTGACGAAGCATACGCCGGTCGTCTGGCTCAATGCATCCGAACTGAAGGATCCGTGCATTCTCAGAGCCGATAAGTCGGGGAAGCGGCAAACCCTGGCATTGGATGAGCTGGAGTCGATCTTTGCCGGGCGCTTTGCCGATCGCGGAGACGGCGAGAACAGCTTTAGCTTCAGCCATGCCTATTTTGCCGAAAAGCAACCGAAGTTCGATCCAGGCCGGATCTTCAGGATCTTTCGCGATCTTGTCGCCCGCGGCCGCCTTCGCATTGGATCGTGGCGGGTTCCGAATTTCGAAAAGTCGTCGCGGGAGGAATGGGAGAAGATGATTGCCAGCTCCCCGGGCCTGCCCGAAGACGCGCGCCTCTACCTGCTCGACCGGCTCTGTCCCCACTATGGCTGGGCCGACGGACTGTCTACTTACTACGCCGGAGTTCTTCGCTCGACCTCCCTGGCGACCAGTCTCATGGCTGCTTGCTCTGTCCTCGTCCCCATGGCGGATTACGTCTGCGGACGGCACGGCATCGATTTGGGCAGAATTCCCGCGCTTACGGAATTCTCTCTGATCGTGACCATTCTGGCCATTACCTGGCACGGCCGCCGCAGACGCTGGCATGAGCGGTGGCTCAACCTGCGTCAACTGGCCGAGCTCTTGCGCCAATACTGTTACCTGGCCCTGCTCGGCTGCGCATTGGCCGCGCCGCCGCCTCCAGCTCACTTTCGATCCGGTTTCGACCGCTCCTGGGTCGATGGGATGTTTCGCAACATCGCGCGCGACCTCGGCCTGGTGAACGCCGTCATCAACCAGGCCTATGTCTCCTGTGTCGCCAAACTGATCGCGGACATCCTCGAGGGCCAGGTAAAGTACCACGAAGGCAACCACGAGACGATGCACAAGTTAAGCCATCGCCTCCACCTTATCGGCACGGCTTTGTTCATCGGAACGCTCCTTGCGTGCGTCTGGCACGTGATCTTCGGGGAATCGCCTTGGCTGCTTTTGCTGGCCACCGTGCCGCCCGCCTTCGGCGCCGCGTTCTACGGCATCGCCAATCACGGCGAATTCTCGCGCAGCGCCGACCGCTCGCTGGCCATGGCGCGCGAGCTCGAGGCGATTCGGTCGGCCGGCCTGGACAAGGCGCTCACTTCGCCCCACGAAACTTTCGTGGCGCTACGCCAGACCGCCGAAAAACTGGCAAGCGTTATGATTGCCGAAACCATGGATTGGAGCTTCGTCTTCCGATATCGCACGTTGAACCTTCCCGGCTGATGGTTGCCGCTGATTGTATGGAGGAGCATGAGTAAGCGCTTCGATTGGATCACGCTGATGGTCTTCGCGATCCTGGCCGTCGGGCTCGGCGTCTGGGGCTACGCGAGGGCGGGAAGCGATTTCAGTCCTGCCTCGGGCAGTCCGCGCTTCGAGCGGAGTCATTCTTATCCGCATTTTCGCTGCGTCCGCTGCAGCGCCCTCCCGGCGTGCCCCACGCCTCAGCCTGCAAACCCTTCTGCACCTTCTCCTGCGCCAGAGAAATGCGATCCGAATTGCGATCCTCTCTGCGGAGCCTGGATGGAGCTCCTGCGCTGTCTGTTTTGCTCCATTGCCCTGATCAGGCTTTACGATCTCTTTCAGCCAGGGCAGGCTCCCTGGCAACTCGTTATCGCGCAATTCCTGGTTCCCGGCATCGCAGCCGTTTCGGCCTTGCAATTGTTTCTTGCCGGCGTCAGAAAAAATTTTCGCACCGCCATGGCGCGGCGCAAAACCGACCACTCCATCGTGTGCGGCATCGGCGATGTGGGGATGCAGATCGTGCAAAATCTGCATGCCGACGGGCACGACGTGGTTGCCGTCGATCTCGAAGGTGAGTCGGCCAGCGCAGCGACCTGCGAAAAGAGCGGGGTCCCGGTGCTTCAGGGCGACGCAAAGAATCCCCAGGTGCTGCTCGCTGCGGGAATCCGGCGCGCGCAAAACGCCATTGTCTGCACCGGGTCAGACAGCGAAAACATCGATATCGCGCTGCAGATCAAATCCATCGATTCCCACCCCGCTCATCTCAAGCAGTCCAGGATTCGGGTGCTTGTCCAGGTCCGGGATGACTGGATGCACAAGCGGTTGCTGGCTAGCGATAAGAGCACCGTCGACCTCAGCCTCTTCAACCCCTACACTTCGGCGGCGCGCCTGCTGGTCAGGTGCCTCCGCCTGCCGCCCATTCCCGAGTTTGAAGCGCGAACTTTCGTCCTCATTGGATTCGGCGCTTACGGCCGCGAAATCGCCCAGCACCTCATCCAGTTGTCGCCGGTAGCCCTGGGCCAGACGCTCAAGATCGTCATCTTCGACAAGGAGGCAATTGCAGCGAACGCGAAATTCGCCATCACCGACCCCGTCGCCGCGAAGATGGCCGAGCTCGACTTCGCCACGGCTTCGATCGAGCCCGGTTCGCCTGATCTTGCCAACATCGTTCAACCCAAGCTCGAGTCGGCCGGGTCATTGCTCGGCGTGGCCCTCGCCCTCGGCGATGACAAGGCAAGCCTGTCTGCCGCGCTGGAGGTACGTTCGCTGCTCGATCGTATGGGTCAACTCCACGTGCCCATCTACGTGCGCCTCGAGCACTATCTCCGGTTCGGCGAACTGGTTCGCGATATCGAAAGCATCTCCAGCTTCCGTGACCGGCTGCAGATCTTCGGCACCCTCGAAGAAACACTCAACTCCGATGTGCTCTTCGGCTCGAAACTGGATGCATTTGCCAGCGCCCTTCACGAAGATTATCGGCTCCAAGCGCAAGGCGCCATCAATCCCCAGGCCGATCGTCCCTTTCACGAGCTGCCGGAGTTTCTAAAGATGTCGAATCGCTGGCGCGCCGATCACACGCCCCTGCTCATGGAACTGGCAGGTCTGCATCTGGTGCACGATGTTCGGTCTCCTTCAATCGCCGAACTCACTCCGGACCAGATCGAGCTGCTGGCCGAGCTCGAACATCGCCGCTACTCCATCGAGCGCCGCATCGTCGAGAGCCGGTTCGGATTCGCGAATCAAGAAAGCCCGCACATGAAACCTTGGAAAGAACTCGGTGACGACTATAAGAATTGGAACCGGAAGCAGATCGCCCACTTGCCCGAGATCATGGCGAGGCTGGGCATCGAGCTGCATCCCATTCGCGCCGTGTGTCTTTATGGCGAGGGCCTCGCCGCCGCGGCCGCCGAACTCGAAAAGTTCATCGCCGAACCGTCCAACGCGTTTTACAGCCTGCGCGTCGATCTCGATGACCTCGATGCCGTGCGCGCGGCCGTGCGCGCACTGTCCTTGCCTTCGTTCAGCCTTTGGCTCTTTTCCAATGAAGAGCCGCCCGAGTTCGCCCTGCGCAAGCCGCCGAAGACGCCAACCAGCATGTACTCGCTCATTCAGCGCGCCAACGGCTGGTCGCTTCGCGGCCGGGTGGCTCTCGACGCGTGAGCGCGTTTTAGGCGGTGAATCGTTTGTGCCCATCCGGCTGTTCTTCGTCAGCGATGCGAGGAACCAGACCCGATTTTCTTCCGCGTCTCCGAAATCGATTGACGCGCTTCGCTCATTCTTGGATCATGGATGCACAACCACCGGGCTTCCCACGCCGCACGATTCCTGGAGGGCGCTATGCGTACATCCTTGTCGTTCGTCCGATCCCTTTCCCCGCTGCTCGTTTCTGTGGTCCTTCCCCTCCTGCTTCCATGCGTCCTCCGGGGACAGACAACCAACGAGCAGACCGACAACGGACAGACCGCCAGCCCGAGGTCCGCTTATACGACCAACGCCGAAATCGATTACACAGGGAACTTGCTTGGCTATTACAGAATGGAGCCTACCGAGCAAACCGCTGTTTTGCCTCCAGTGAAGGCGTTTTTGGACTTTCGCGCTGCCGACGGCACGAAGAAAGACGGGTCGCATCTGTTGCTCGGCATGGGAGACGACTTCGGGCCTGAATTCGGGGCTTCGCTGCAGTTGGAAAACAAAACTGATCCCGAATGTGCCCAAGCGCCCAAAGATACGGAGGATGGTGAGACCAAACCGGAGAGCCTGTACAAGGACGACGACCGCGTCCCCAGGCTGCCGCAGTGCGACAACGTTCTGAATTTCCTGATGCATGCCGGTTTCC
>Ga0181516_10003542_pt1 | contig 10365 bp, 6 predicted proteins | sample PEATcosm2014_Bin_25_FD_121104 | JGI IMG/M metagenome (GOLD analysis project Ga0181516, IMG submission 121104) | Peatland microbial communities from MTU Mesocosm Facility, Houghton, MI, USA - PEATcosm2014_Bin01_10_metaG | ecosystem: Environmental > Terrestrial > Soil > Wetlands > Peat | place...
CCGAGGCGGGGCAGGAGAGCTTCGACCAGTATGTCTCCGGTCTTTGGGAGCAGGCGGCCGCCCAGGGAGAGACGGTGGAGGTGTCGTCTGGCGATGCCGGTTCCGCCAACGGGCCGGACCAGAACCAGCCCTATGCGAGCAACGGTCTTGCGGTGAACGGGTTCGCCTCCGGCAACTACGATGTCGCGGCCGGCGGCACGGACTTCCAGGACGTCTACAACCAGGGGAATGGCGATTCTGCGTTCGGTGTCGGGAAGTACTGGGCGGCGACGAATGGCGCGGGCGAATCCTCTGCGTTGAGTTATGTTGCCGAGACAGTGTGGAACAATACCTGCGCCAATTCGATCGTCGACTTCGACCACACCGGGAGCAGCGATCCGAATGCCCTGTGCGACGAGTCCAACTACCTGCCGACCACGGGCGGCGGCGGCGGCGTCAGCATCCAGTGGCCGCGCGCCACCTGGCAGAACGGGACGGTGTACGGCATTCCGCCGACCAGCACATACAACTTTCGCCTGCTGCCGGATGTCTCGTTGTTCGCGGCCAATGGGTTGTGGAGTCACGCGCTGGACTATTACCAGTCGGACGGCGGCGGCTGGCAGCGTGCGGGCGGCACATCGTTTGTCGCGCCGCAACTGGCGGGCGTGTTCGCGCTGGTGGCGCAGCAGACCGGGCAGCGCGTGGGCCAGCCGAACTACGTGCTCTACAACATGGCGGGCGTGGAGTACGGCACCTCCAGCTATATCGCGGGCAGCACCTGCAACGGCAGCGGAGCCATTGGCACCGGCGTGACGACGACCGCGCCGGCGACGGGGAACAGTTGCATCTTCTACGACACGGAGACGGGCAATAACTCGCAGGCCTGCCTGGCCGGAACAACCAACTGCTATACGCCCAACGGATATAGCTATGGAATCCTGTCGACGAGTACGACCTCGGCGATTCCGGCGTACCCGGCGGGGCAGGGCTTCGACATGGCGACCGGGCTGGGATCGCTGAACATTACGAACATGGTGAACAACTGGCAGACCGGGACGCCTGGCGGCGTGCCGTACACGCCGACCGTGATTGTTTCAGGGCCAAATCCGGTGAGCTATGGAACGACGGCAGCCCTCTCCTACACCACGACCGTCTCCGGCAGCGGGAGCTTCCCGACCGGGACGGTTATCTTTGCCGATTCGCCCTCGGTGGGGACGATGGGCACCGATCCGCTGGTGGCGAGTTCGACCTGCTCCAGCGGCGGCCCCTGCGCGGAGACCGCGACCCAGAAGTTGACGCCGTCGGGACCGCTGGCGCTGGGAAGCTTTACCGTAACCGGGACCTACAGCGCGACGAACGAGAGCTATGCTACCGGCTCCGGGAGCTTGCTGGTGACGGTGACCCAACAGACGCCGACGGTGTCGGTGAGCACTCCGACGCCGGTGACCTACGGCGGGGCGGCGACGGTGAACCTGTCGGCGACCATCACCTACAGCGGCAGCGGGTTAGCGCCGACGGGCGGTCTGACGTTCAAGATTGCTTCCGGCAGCACGGTCACCGCAACGTGTACTGGCTCGTCGAGCCCGCTGACCTGCACCTACACCGGCTACAGCACGGCCGGGCTGAGCGGAGGGGCGAACACGATTACGGCGATATCCCTGGCCGACACGAACTACAAGAGCGCGACGGGCACCGGCACCTTGACCATCAACCAGCAGACGCCGACCGTGAGTGTGAGCAGCGTGACGGCGATCTCCTACGGAACGGCGAGCGTGAATCTGTCGGCGACGATCTCCTACACCGGCAGCGGAGTGTCTCCGTCCGGCGGCCTCACCTTCAAGATCGGCGCGGGCGGAACGGTGACGGCGAGCTGCACGGGGTCGTCCAGTCCGCTGACCTGCACCTATACCGGATACAACACGGCGACGCTGACGGCAGGGTCGCAGACGATAACGGCGACCAGCATCGCCGATACGAACTACAAGATCGCAAGCGGCACGAATACGCTGACCGTGAACCAGCAGACGCCTACCGTGACCGCAAGCCCGGCGGCGATCTCCTATGGAGCGAATGCGAATCTTTCCGCGAGCATTGCGTACACCGGCGGCGGAGCAAAGCCGTCCGGCGGGCTCACGTTCAAGGTGGGATCCGGCAGCACCGTGACGGCAACCTGCACGGGATCGTCGAGTCCGCTCAGCTGCACCTATACGGGGTACGCAACTTCCTCGCTGTCGCCGGGCACTCCTACGATCACGGCAAAGGCGGTTGCGGACACCAACTACACGACTGCGACGGGGACCAATACCCTGACCATCACCGCGCAGACGCCGGTGGTGACCGTGACCCCGGTGAGCATCACGGTGGGGGCCGCAACAGCCAACCTGGCGGCGACGGTTGCGTACACCGGCAGCGGCGTGAAGCCCTCGGGCGGATTGACCTTCCAGGTGGACTCCGGCGCAGTGGTGACGGCGAGCTGCACGGGGTCGTCGAGCCCGCTCACCTGCACGTACAGCGGCTATGGCACGGCATCACTGGCGAGCGGTTCGCACACGATTACGGCGAACTCCATCGCGGACACCAACTATACCGCCGCATCCGGGACGGGCTCGCTGAATGTGCTGCCGCTGCCGACGATTACGTTCTCGGTGGCCTCTCCTCACCACACCATGGATACTTCGTTTACGGTCTCTGCGAGTTCCAATTCGACCGGCGCAATTACCTATTCGGTAGTGAGCGGTCCGGCAACGATTGTGGGGAACACGGTGTCGCTGACCGGCGCGGCGGGGACGGTGGTGCTGCAGGCCCTGCAGGCCGCGAGTGCCAGCTACGGCGTCGGCGCGCAGAACGCAAGCTTTAGCGTGATTGCCGGCAGCGTGTGGCTGGCCAATCACACGGGTACGCTGAGCGCCGTGGACCTGAACCTGACCGCGATCACGGGCGCGGGCGGTTTAACCGGCGCGGGTGTGGGCACTCCCGCAGGCCCGCTGGGCGTGGCGTTTGACGCTTCGGGCAATGCGTGGGTGGCAAGCAGCAATGGCGTCAGCGAGTTCAGCCGGCAGGGTGTCGCGATCAGCTCGGTCGCGACGACCAGCGGCGGCATCACCAGTCCGGTTGCGGTGGCGGTGGATGGCGCGGGGCAGGTGTGGGTGGCGAACTCGAATGGCACCGTCAGCGTGCTGAACAACGCGGGCGCGGCGGTGTCGCCCACCGGCGGGTATCCGGGACCGGGCACACAGAGCGCGCCGACGGGCATTGCCGTCGATACCTCGGGCAGCGTATGGATTCCGGACCATGCCGGCAATACGGTGACCCGGCTGCTGGGCGCCGCGGTGCCTGTGGTGCCGTTGGCGACGGGAGCCGCCACCGGACAAGGAGTGGAGCCATGATGCATCGATGCCATAGGGGCGCGATTCTATTGGGAGCGGCTGCGGTTGCCGCGCTGGGAGCGACTGGCTGCGGCACCAGCGTGTCGCGGTCCGCATCCGCAGCGAACGCAGTTCCTACGACGCTGACCGTGCCCGCCAGCAAAGGCATTGTGATGGGAGGCCAGCAGCCGGTGGCGGGTGTGACGCTGCAACTCTACCAGGCCGGCACCTCCGGCTATGGCTCGCTGGCGACGGCGCTTGGCTCGCCGACCCAGACCTTGCCCAGCGGCAACTTCAATCTTCCGAGTTATACCTGCGCGGCTGGTTCGCAGGTGTACCTGGTGGGCACCGGCGGACAGCCGATTGCCGCCGTCGGCAGTATTCCCGCGGTGACCAACAACAACCTGGCCCTGATGGTGGGCCTGGGGACCTGCGGTGGGACCGACCTGAACACCTTCATCAACGTGAACGAATTGACGACGGTGGCGACGGTGTGGGCGCTGAGCCCCTTTATGACCGGGATTGCGAACATCGGCACCAGCTCGACCAATACCGCCGGGCTGGCGAATGCGTTTGCTGCGATCAACGAGCTGGTGAACACGTCGAATGGAGCGCTCTCCGGCCCGGCGCTGCCCTCGGGCGCCACCCTGCCGATAACCGAGATCAACGCGCTGGCCGACATTCTGGAGCAATGCGTGAACTCCGGCGGCGGTGTAGCCGGCGACTTGAGCGGCTGCGGCACTCTGTTCCAACTGGCGCCCAACGCGGGCGGCACGTTCCCAACCGATACCATCACCGCGGCCATGAATATGGCCCAGACGCCGGGCCGCAATGTGGCTGCGCTGAATCGGCTGCGCTCGACTCAGCCGGTGTTTACGCCTGCGCTGGACGTGAATTCTCCGCCTACGGCGTGGACGATCGCCATTACTTACGTGGGCGGCGGGCTGAGCGCGCCCACATCGATTGCGACGGATGCCGCCGGCGCGGTCTGGCTGAGCAATGGCGGCAATGCGAGTGTGACCAAACTGAACTCGAGCGGTACACCCGTGTCGACTTCGAGCGGATTCAGCACCGGCGCAGCGGGCGCTGCTCCGGCGGCAGTCGCCGTCGATGCCAGCGGCAATGCCTGGGTGGCAAACGCCGGGAACGGTACAATCGTCGAACTGAGCCCGGCGGGCGGTACTATGAATACAGTAAGCAGCCTGAACGCTCCCGGGAGCATCGCCGTCGACGGGTTGGGGAATATCTGGGTTGGCAATCCAGGAGCTAGTACAGTCAGTGCATTTACGGGTAGCGGCGCTGCACTCGCCGGATCTCCCTTTGGTGGAGCGGGGATTAGTTCACCCACGAGCGTCGCAGTTACACCGAAGTAGCTTGCGCACCCGCAGTCGAATGGAGGGTCTATGAACAACCCTGAAGCTCCTCGCTGCACTCGGCAGCGCGTCTCCATCCGGCAGGTCGGAACGGAGACGCTGGTGTATGACGAGGACCGGCACACGGCATATTGCCTGAATCAAAGCTCGGCGGTCATCTGGAAGCTGGCGAATGGCGAACGGTCGATCGACCAGATACGAGCCGCCGCCTCGCTGGAGCTGGACGCGCCCGTGAGCACGGAGCTGGTGCTGTTTGCGGTGGATGCACTGCGCGCGGACGGGCTGATCGAGCCCTCGGCTAGCGCCGCTGTTGCGCCGGCGGTCTCGCGTAGAAGCATGCTGCAAACGCTGGGGATAGGCGGCGCATTGTTGCTGCCGGCGATTGCCGCGGTGGTTGCACCCACGGCGGCCCAGGCATACAGCGGTTGCGTCGATTGCGCGCTGACTCCGTTGTTTGCGGATACACCCTCCGCCACATCGACGCGGTCCAGGCAGTTGGCCAGGGCGAGACAGCAGCAGATACTGCGGGGCTCCAGCGGGGCTACCCCATTTGTGACCAGCGACGACATGGACCTTTTTTCTCCGCTGGTGCAGTCCAGCGGCGGCCGTGTCCCGGTTCCCCAAAACCCGAAACCATGAAGCCTTGCCATTGCATCCGGTCGCTTGCTGTCCAGCACGCGGGCCCCAGATTCAACAGAATTGCCGGGGCGCTGGCCCTTGCGCTGCTCGGCGCAATGGTTTCGGGTTGCGGCGTGCAGACCTCGATGCAGTCGTCCAGCCAGCAGGGAGAGGCGCTGCAGGGAAGAGTCTTCGGTGGGCAGCAACCGGTGAGTGGCGCGTCGATCATGCTGTACGCCGCGGGTTCCGGAGGAGCAGGCGTGGGAGCCTACAACCTGCTTACGCCCAACAGTGTGACGACGGATGGGTCCGGATCGTTCGGGATTACGAACGACTTCACCTGTCCCACGGCGACCACGCAGGTCTACATCGTCGCGCGGGGCGGCAATCCCGGACTCACCCCCGCCACGAACAATGCCGCACTGGTGCTGATGGCTGCGCTGGGGAACTGCGGCGCGCTGTCGTCCGCGACGACCATCAATTTGAACGAGGCGACTACAGTTGCCTCTGCCTGGGCGCTCTCGCAGTTCCTGGGCAGCGGGGCCATCGTTGGATCGACCGCGACTAATGCGACCGGGCTGGCCAACGCCTTCTCGGTAGCGAACAACCTGATCAACACCAGTACGGGGTTTGCCCCCGGAGGCACTCTGCCAGCAGGGGCGGTGACCGAAACGGCGAAGCTGTACGCGCTGGCGGATGCGATTGCATCCTGCGTGAATAGCGACGGCACCACGGCCTGTACTCCACTGTTTACGGCTGCAACCACGTCCAGCGGCGTTCCGGCGAATACGCTGGAAGCGGCCCTGAATATTGTGAGGAACCCGGCGGCCAATGTGGCGGCAGTGTTCAGCGCGGCGGCGTCGCGTGGGCCTTTCCAGCCTATGCTGAGCGCTCCTCCCAAGGACTGGACGATGTCGATCACGTACGCCGGCGGCGGGCTGAATCTGCCGGGCTCCGTGGCCATCGATTCGGCGGGGAACGCCGTGGTGGCGAACTACTTTGGCGGGGCGCTCTCGAAGTTTTCTCCGGCAGGCGTACCCGCCGCTGCGACCGGCTTCCCCGGCACTGGCCTGTCCCAGTCGTACGGCATTGCGGTCGACGGCTCCGACAATGTGTGGGTGACGAATGAGCAAAGCGTGACCGGAGCCAACAACCACCACCAGGGCAGCGTCAGCAAATTTTCGCCCGCAGGAGTGGAGCAGTCGGGCTATGGCTACACGGTTGGCGGCATCTATTACCCCTCGGCCGTAGCCGCGGATAGCAATGGAACGATATGGATTGCGGACTACGCCAGCTCCGCGGCCACGCTGCTGAACAACGATGGGACAGCGATCTCCGGCGGAGGCGGATATGCGGCTTCGGCGTTGCCCTTTACCACTGCCGTTGCCATCGACGCGAATCACTACGCGTGGTTTGCGGTGCAGAAGGGAGTGGCCAGTGTGACGCCGGCGGGCGTTGTCAGCAGCTTTCCATGCTGCACGGACCCGGCGGGAATTGCCGTCGATCCCGCGGGCAACGTGTGGGTAGCGGATTACAACGCGTCGGCCGTGATTGAGCTTACGCAGAGCGGCGTGGTCGCGAATCGCACGGTATTATCCGGCGGAAACGGCGGTCCGCAGGGGATTGCGATTGACGGCGCAGGCAGCGTGTGGGCGGCGAACTACTACGGCAATTCGCTTGCGGAACTTGCCGGCGCGAACGCGAGTGTACTGTCGCCGTCGCTGGGCTATGGCCTGGACGCGCCGCTGAGCGAGCCGTACGGATTGGCGGTGGATGCGAGCGGCAATCTTTGGCTCTCCAACTCCGGCAGCAACACCATCACGCAGATTGTCGGGCTTGCGAACCCCATACGGACGCCGCTGCTGGGGCCGCCGGCGCAGCCATGATGGCAGCACCATTCCGGCAGAACTGCATCGCATTCGGCGTGCGGTTTGAGTTGATGGCTGATTCGAACGACGTGCTGGCCCAGATGATGCGGTGCGCGCCCCACAGCACAGAAGCGTGTGCGGGCAGAGCGGAAGATGCATGGCGGTTTGCGTTGCTGGGGGATGGCAGCGGGACTGGCTATCGGCTGCTGGCAGGGAATGAGGTTGCAACAGAGGACGCGGCGTTGCAGCCAGTGCTGGAGCGGTTTGCGCGCGACCTGATGGTGCATGTGGCCGACCATGCGCCGGACCGTGTCTTTGTGCATGCCGGGGTGGTGGGATGGCAAGGGCGCGCGCTGGTGTTGCCGGGAACCAGCTATGCAGGGAAGACGACGCTCGTCTCCGAGTTGGTGCGCGCGGGTGCGACGTACTACTCCGATGAGTATGCTGTTCTGGACGAGGAGGGACGGGTGCATCCATATCCGCGCGCATTGCAGATGCGGCAGCCAGGCGGCGCGGAGCAGACTCCGGTGCCGGCGGAGCACCTGGGTGGAACGGCCGGCGCAGCGGCACTGCCGGTCTCGCACGTAGTCTTTGCGCAGCATGTGGAGGGCGGAGTGTGGAATCCCGTGGCGGTCTCGCCGGGCATGGCTGCGCTGGAGATGCTGCGGCACACGATTCCAGTGCGGCGAACGCCTGCGCGCGTGATGGCTACGCTGGCCGCAATGATGGAGACGGCCGTGGCCCTGCACAGCGAGCGCGGCGAGGCTGCGGAGATGGCGAGAGCCCTGTTGATCGCGATCACAGATGGAAGGCCTGGCGCATGAGGCCGGGGATGCAGTGCCTGCTGGATCTGCTGCGAGGCGAGAGGTGTGACCGCGCCGTGGATGCAGCGGAATGCGAGGCTGCACTCGCGCTGGCGGAGGAGCACCATGTGCTGCCCTGGGCGGCGGCCAGCCTGCGGGCGCGCGATCTCTCGCCGGAGCTCTCCGCGCGAGTGAGCAGGATCGAGCGGGATGCTGCGATTGCGGCGTTTTACTGGAGCGCGGAGTTGAAGGGTGTGCTGCGCGCGTGCGAGGAGCGCGGCATCGCCATAGTGCCGCTGAAGGGGCCGTTCCTGGCGGAAAGGCTGTATGGAAGCACAGCGCTGCGGGCCAGCCTGGACCTGGACCTTCTGGTCGCGAAGGCGGATGTAGCGCGCACCGAAGCGATGCTGGCGGCGATTGGATTCACTCCCGGCACTCCCGACGACTACCACCGGCAATGGTATCGAGGAACCACGACGGTTGAGTTGCACCACAATGTCGAGAACCCGCTGGCGTTCGACTTCCACGTGGAGCAGGCGCTGCAGCGGGTGCGGCGGGCTGATTTCGAGGGGCAGCGTTGCTGGCAGCTTGCGCCGGAGGATGAGTTGCTGTTCCTCTGCCTGCACGGGGTGCGGCATCGCTTCGAGCGACTGAGTCTTGTGCTCGATCTCCAGCTCGCGTTTGAAAAGCTGAGCCCCGCGGATGCATGGAACCCCCGGCCGGAGACGGCTAAGCTCGGCAGCCTGCTCGTCCTTGGCTTTGCGATGGCGCGCCGCCTGCAACCCGGCTTTTCGACAGCAGTCCCCATCCCGCAGGACACTCGACAGACCGCGCATCTCGACCGGCTGGCGGATCGGCTGTGGGAACAACTGCTGACGCAGCCGAGCGAGGTGCTGGATTGGCGCGCGCTGCATGCGTTTTATGTGGAGATGGAGCTGCCGGGCACGGCTCGCCTGGGGCGGCGGTGGCGGCACGCGCGGATTCTTCTCGGCCGCGTGATTGAGCCCGACTACAAGTTTGCCGCAGGGCTGGGGCTGCACCGCATGTGGCAGGCACGCATGCTGCGCCCGCTGCGAATCCTCAACGATCTCGTTCGGCGCTGATGTTCCGATCGTCCGTGTTAGCGCGGCTGCTATTGGGCTGCTACAAAGAAACATCACGCAAGATACAGGAGCGCTATGTCAACGTCGCGTCGTGACTTTGTTGCAAGCAGTTCGTTGGGATTGATGGGGGTGGCCATGGCCGCACGCAATGCGGATGCGCAACAGACTCCGGGAGCGCCTCCCGCGTTCGGAACGTCCGCGCCGGTTGGGCCGGCGGTGTCGGAGCAGACGTTCGTCGAAGCCGAAAAGCTGGTGCAGATCGCGATGACCCCGCACGACCGGGCGCAGGCTGCGAGCAACTGGCAGCAGTCGCTGGCCTCCGTGTACGAGCGACGTACCGGACCGAACAAGGTTGCAATCGAGGACACCATCGCGCCCGCCACCCTGTGGAATCCGGTGCTGCCGGGAACGAAGCATGGCCCGGCGGAGGATTCTTTTGCGAGCCGCAGCCAGCCCGTGCCGAAGCTGCCGGCGAGCGCAGCGGATATTGCCTTCGCACCGGTCACATGGCTTGCGGAGTGGATCAGGACGCGGCAGATCACCTCGGAACGGCTGACCGGGATCTACCTGGAGCGGCTGGAGGCGTTCGATCCCAAGCTGCACTGCGTGATTACACTGACGCGCGAACATGCGCTGCTGCAGGCGCGTGCGGCAGACAGCGAGATTGCAGCCGGCAAGTATCGCGGGCCGCTGCACGGCATTCCGTGGGGCGCAAAGGACCTGCTGGACACGGCGGGCATTGCGACGACGTGGGGCGCGGAGCCGTATCGCAACCGCATCCCGGAGAGAGATGCCGCCGTGACGGCGAGGTTGAATGCAGCGGGCGCGGTGCTGGTGGCCAAGTTGAGCCTGGGGGCGCTGGCGCTGAACGATGTGTGGTTCGGCGGCGAGACCAGGAACCCATGGGCTCCGGAGGAGGGCTCGTCGGGCTCCAGCGCCGGCCCCGGAGCGGCGGTGGCAGCGGGGCTAGTGGGGTTTGCGATTGGCAGCGAGACCCAGGGAAGCATTGTGAGCCCGTCCATGCGCTGCGGCGTGACCGGGCTGCGGCCCACCTTTGGCCGTGTGCCGCGCACGGGTGCGATGACGCTGAGCTGGACCTGCGACAAGTTGGGACCTATGGCTCGCTCGGTGGAGGACACCATGCTGGTGCTGCACGCCATCAGCGGGCCGGATGCGGGCGACCTGGCGAGCGTGCCCAGCAAGCTGGCGTTCGATGCCGGCGCCAGCGTGGCGGGCCTGCGCGTGGGCTACTTTCC
>Ga0181516_10003544_pt1 | contig 10360 bp, 10 predicted proteins | sample PEATcosm2014_Bin_25_FD_121104 | JGI IMG/M metagenome (GOLD analysis project Ga0181516, IMG submission 121104) | Peatland microbial communities from MTU Mesocosm Facility, Houghton, MI, USA - PEATcosm2014_Bin01_10_metaG | ecosystem: Environmental > Terrestrial > Soil > Wetlands > Peat | place...
AGGCATTTCTTGGCGCTGCTGCGCTGCCGCTTCAACGTTCTGCAGACATCCTCCGCGACCTGGTACCAGAAAGGCTCCGTAAATGGTTGCCTGTAGAGGTACCATTTGCGCGGATCGCCGGTCTGCGCCACTCCTACCAGTCGCTGGATGCTGTCGAGGTCGACCATCGCGACGCCAGGCACTGCATTCAACCCCGCGAGCCAATGATCCACCACGCGCCGATGAAATGCCCCAGCCGTCGCGGCCGTGCGCGCCGCCCTGAGGTCATGGTCGGGTCCGTGCGGAAATGGAGGTATCGAAGCGATGATCACGCCGCCGAAGCTCTCTTGCAGGGTGGCGATAGCTGCACGCAATTCGTCGATCTTCTTCAGGGCGGCATCCAGCGCCGCTGACTCGCCGCGCAGAAACGCCTGCAATTCAGCCCGCAGCGCATCCTCGATACGCCAGAGAATGACTATCGCAGTGGGAGCAAAGCCAGCGAACATGGATTGCCAATTGAGGCACAGCTGGAATATCTGATCGTACGGCGCGACAGTGATTCGCGGGACCGGCGAATTGCCATCGGCCAGGTAGGCGGCCCCCAGGTACGGCACCAGCGGATCGACAGTGAATGTCCCAGCGACGACAATATGCTCAGCGCCGCGCTCCTCGGCAGCAGAGCCTCGAATGGCCTTAAGCCACCTGCTCCGGGCTTGACTTAGAGCTGTCGCGTCTGGCAGACGAACCACCGCTTTATCTATCCGACACCCCGTGCCGTTCGAGCACAGCACGCGTCCGCCCAATGCTGCTCATCGACTCAATGTCGGATGTGTTCAGTTCCACGGAAAACACGGCTTCGATTTCCGTCAACAGCATGATGTTGGAGAGACTATCCCAATTCGGCGTATTTTCCGGGGATGTCTGTTCGCTCAGCGACTCCGGCTCAACGCCGAGGACATTGGCGAACAGTTCAATCAGTCGATCAGTCATTCGCAAAAGCAGCACTGTGGTTTCAGCGAATTATAACGCATTGGCGCCAAGCGCATACCTATTCGGCGTGAGCAGCGCCCAGACTACAGGCCGGTATGAGTTCGATGCTATTCTTCTCCCAGCATATGAAGGTTCTTCAACTCACCAAATTCTATCCGCCGGCCACCGGCGGCATCGAGTCGGCAACCTACGAAATAGTTGAGGGCCTCAATTCAATCGGTATTTCCTGTGATGTGCTGTGCGCCCACACCGAGCGACGCACCCTCAGTGCGCAGTCGCCGGGCGGATATTCAGTGACCCGCGCGGCACTATGGGGCCGCCTGTTATCGACCTCGATCGCTCCCGCGCTGATCCTGGAAGCCTGGCGCCGCAGACGTCTCTATGACGTACTGCACGTTCACCTGCCCGACCCGCTGGCATGTTTTGCCATCTTTCTGGTCAGGCCAGCGTGCAAGATCGTCGTCCATTGGCACAATGACATCGTGCGGCAGAAAACCGCTTTGCTATTCTTCGCGCCGCTGCAACAGTGGCTGCTGCGCCGCGCCGACGCCATTATCGCCACCAGCGTTCCGTACGCCAATTCCTCCCCGTGGCTGTCCGACTTCAAGCACAAGATCGCCGTGATTCCCCTGGGTATCAGCAGCACCCGAACCGATGCCGCCGAGAAGACGGCCGCGGATATCCGCGCCAGGTATGGCGACCGTCAAATCGTGTTTGCCTGCGGTCGAATGACCTATTACAAGGGTTTTGACGTCCTCATCGATGCGGCCAGAGAGCTTCCCGACAGCTGCGTCGTAGTCGTCGCCGGAGGAGGAGAGCTTCTCGAAGCCTATCGAGCGCGGGTGCGCCGGCTCGATCTTGAAAACAAGGTGGTCCTCCTGGGTCCGGTTCCGCATGAGGACACAGCCGCCTATTACCTGGCGGCCACGCTATTTTGCCTGCCATCCACCAACCGGGCCGAGTCCTTCGGCCTCGTCTTATTGGAGGCAATGGCGATGGGCAAGCCGATCGTCTCCGCCGACATTCCTGGTTCGGCGGTGCCATGGATCAACGAGCACGGAAATACCGGACTCAATGTCAGACCGGGAGACAGCTCACAACTCGCGGCCGCAATCGTCAGCCTGCTGTCGAATCCCGAATTGATCCAGAGGATGGGCGAGGCTGCCAGAAGCAGGTTCTCCAAGCGCTTTACGGCCAACGCCATGGTGCAGGCGGTTCACAACCTCTATGGACGCTTGTTGAGTTTCGACGTGGCCCCCAGCGGCATTCCGACTGATAGATGATTTCGCATGCCAAATGAGAACCTGGTTCCAGTACGCCGCAGATATTCCAAGTCTTCGGCCTTCTATATCAGCACCAAGAAGGACTTTTTCTCCGACAATGATGCGCTGTTGAGAAGAGCATTGAAGCAAAATGCGCTGTACGCGTCTCAACCAACGCGCACCCATTGCAAGATATGTAGAGCACAGTTGCCCGGCTCAGCAGACTTCACCTCTCATGGCGTCGGCTACACGTTTTGCCCGGATTGCTCGCACCTCAATGGTACCCACCAGGATACCGGCGCCTTTGTCGAGCAGTTGTATATCGCCGATGCCGGAAAGGACTACTCCAGCAGTTATATCGATCAAAACTTTGCCGGTCGCACCAGCGACATCTACGTGCCCAAGGTGGACTTCCTGGTAGACAGCTTGCCACACGGCGCACGTGAAATACTGGACGTCGGTTGCGGCAGCGGATACTTCGTCTACGCTGCCCTGCTCAGGAACATTGCCGCAACTGGGATCGACGTCGGCGCCTCCATGGTTGAATTCGGCAACCGTCAAATCTCGCACCTTACCGGCCAGTCGCCGCTGCTGCACGTAGAGGAGGATGCCTTTTTTCGAGCTGTTGTGGAATCAAAGGCCGACATCATTTCAGCCATCGGGGTCATCGAGCATCTACGCGAGCCGCACGAATTCTTCGACGCTTTCGCGCGCAGCGGCGCCCGTTACCTTTACTACTCAGTGCCGATGTTTTCGCTATCCGTGGTGCTGGAGAATATTTTCAAGGAAGTTTTCCCGCGCCAGCTATCCGGCGGTCACACGCACCTGTTCACTGAGGAGTCCATCAGAACAATGAATGCGTTGATCGGAATTACACCCATCGCGGAGTGGCGATTCGGCACCGATCTGATGGACCTCTATCGCGGCTCCGTGACGTTGCTGCAAAAGAACAAGGTTTCGGCGAAGCTGACGGAAGCGTTCACGGAAGGATTTGCGAGCAGCATTGACGATCTCCAATCCATACTGGATAGGAATCATTTTTGCTCGGAAATTCACTGCCTGGGGACCAAGTGACCCTACCCCCAACTCGGTGCGCTGTAGTAGAGTCGTCGCCCTCGAGTTTTTGAGGCGCATGCGTGAAATCGAACGCCGAGTGGAAAGCCTGGGGTAAGTACGATCCCCTGTTCGGTGTCGCCAACTGGCGTGGCCGGGAGCGCACCGGCAAGAACCCCTGGACCGATGAGGAATTCTATACACTCGGCCAGGATTGGTACGACTTCAGCGCCGCCTGGCAGCGAACCGTTGGCTATTCGCCTGGCACCGTACTGGAGATCGGCAGTGGTGCTGGACGTATCACCCGCATGCTGGCGACCTCCTTCGCCCATGTCATCGCGACCGATGTCTCAGCCGACATTCTCGACTACGCTCGTACACGCATAGCCGCTGATAACGTCTCGTGGCAGCTGTCCGACGGCGAGCATCTTCCGGCCTCTGATCGATCGGTCGACGCCGTATTCTCATGCCACGTGTTTCATCACTTTCCGAGCAACGCGGATCAGCTCAACGCCTTTCGGGAAATCCACCGCGTGCTCAGGCCCGGCGGGACATTCTTCATTCACATGTCAATTCACGTGTTCCCGCAGGTCCACGGGCCATTTTCGCGCGCGGCGAAGATCATGTACGCGGCGTTTTTGCGGCTGATGAGCGTTCGAGCCGCCATCCGGCGCAGCCTCATGGCCTTCGGGTTGAAACCGTACATGCACGGCGTTTCCTATGAACTGCAGGGCCTGGTCGGCGATCTGGCCACGCTCGGGTTCGTCGACCTGTCCATTTCGGCGATCATGGTTCGGACGGGCAAAAACCTGCATTGCTGCATCGCCGGTAAAAAGCCGGACTAGGGCCTGTCCGCCGCCGAGGAGTCCGCGGCGACCGATCGCTGCCGAAAAATCGAGTTGTGCAGAGCACGAACCCGAGTGCTGGAACCCTTGATGAACCGCAGCAGCAGCAGCAGCACTTGCGGCAACATGTGACAGCCGACCATCAGCTGCACACGGAAAAGTTCGGTCGCGCTTCCCACCCAATCGGCGTAACTGACCCCTCGAGCGCCAATTTCACCCGCCAGGAAGCCTGCCTCGAATCGCGACACCCCCGCCTTGCACGCTTGCAGCACGAACAGCGAATCGGCCGCAATGGGAAATCTGCGTGAATAATACCCAAAGCGCTGATGCAGTTCCCTGCGGAACGCGGTGCCTACGGAATGATTGGCGATGAATGATTTCTCGGCAACCAGCCAAGCAGGCCCGTTCTTGACCTTGAAGCGATAACGACCATAGGTCACCTCCGCAACCACGATGTCGGCGTCATGCCGCTCGATCGCGTTTCGAAAGTTCGCGATCGCGTCACTGTGGAATCTATCGTCGGCACCGGCGACAATGTAGTACTCGCCGCTTGCGATGCGCAGCGCGCGGTTCAGGGCGTCGTAGATACCGAAATCCGCCTGGGCGGTTATTACCACGTCCAGGTCGGCGACGGATTGCACCAGTTCCACGGTGCCGTCGGACGACGCGCCATCCGCCACCACCCATTCGAAGCAGCTGTCGGTCTGACGTCGCAGGCTCTCAATCAGTGCCGGTAACTGACTGACCGAGTTGAGGCTCGGCGTGACGACGCTGATGGTGGGCCGTGGTGCCGTGGCAATCCCCATGGACTCACGCCCTGAAGAAGGTCGCATCGACTTGAAGCAGCCGGCCGGAAACGGGATCCGCAAATGTCGGTGCAATGGCCCATAACTCGAATCCCTCGGCTGACATCACCTGCGTCAGCCTTGGCATCAGCTCCTGGCCGTCGTACAGCGGAACTAACGACAGTTCAAGCTGCACGCCGACCGCGCGTGCCAATGTCCGTGGTCCGCCACGCAGCACTTCGCTCTCATAACCCTGGGTATCGATCTTCAGGAACACCTTCGAGTCCGGACGCAAGTATTGCTGGGCCGCGGTGTCCAGCGGTATCAGCGGCACCGTCTCGGTGCCACTGTAGTGCGACGGCGGGTGCGCGCTGGCATGCGAGGAGAGCATCGGCAGTACCGAACTGCTGAGCGAATTACCGGCCACATTGAGCGCAACCGATCCAGTCATTGCACCGATCGCAGCGCGCTGTCCCACCTCCCACATCGGGTCTTTGGCGGCCGCCTTCATCAAAGCGGCATGCGCCACAAGTTGCGGCTCAAAAGAGACGATCCGCCCCCGATACCCGACGTGTCGACGCAGCTCCTGCGCGAACTGCCCGGCGTTCGCGCCCACATCGAATATCAGGTTGATGGCGTGCGTACCGAGCATCGCGCGCAACTGCGCAGTGTGTGATGTGGCGACCCGGACCGACTGCACTTCCAGTCCGATCGCGCGCGCGAATCTCTTGACCAGGTCCTTGGAGCTCATGTAGTCGCCTTCACAGCACCACGAGCATCTTCAGGAAACCCATGAACGGATCAAATGCGTGGCCGAAGGCAAGAAAGTACATGGGCCCCGAATTATCCTGGGTAGGTAGATACATTCTGACCAGACCTTCGACAACTGAGGCCACCAGAAACGGCGCCTCCCAGCGCGGCGAGAAGTTTCGCATCAGTGCCCTGTAGAAATAGATCGCCAGCAGTGGCAGTACGAACATGAGCAATCGATCGTAGATGCCATTGGCAGCGGGGATCGCGGCCGCGAGGCTGAATACCGAAAAGCAAAGAATCATGATCAGATTGTTGGTGTCGTCGCTTCTCAACAGATAGAAACACGCCAGCATCGGTAACATGAATACTCCAAGCAGGATGTATACGCGCTTGGGATCAGCACCGAAGGCCTCGAAGTAGCTCATGATTCTATCCAGGCCGATGGCGTCGAGGTAACGCACCGCGATCGACGAGAGCATTGGCACTATGATCATGATGAGCATCAGGACGATTGAGAATTTCAGCTTGTTGTTGAAACCCCCACTCCATCTGATGACTCGGAAAGTCAGATATCCCGCCACGAAGAACAGCAGCGACAGGTGCATCAACGGGGATAGAGCGATGAACCATCTGCCCACCTTGTAGCCGCGCACGTGGTACAGCCCTACTCCTGCCACGAACATCGAGAATGCCAATTGCTGACGCCAGATGTGCGAGATCGAGTCGATGGATATCGGCATCAGGAACAGGTAAACGACGACCAGAGAGAGAAAATGCCTCTTCGAAAGCAAGTAGAGCGCCAGAAAGACGGATGAGAAGATGACGAAGTAATGGACGAAAATGAAGGTGAATTCGGATGCGTCAAAGACGTTCATCAGTACCCACCAGGGCAACTCCCACAGCAATTCGTTACCGTTCGGCGCCTCGATGAAATTTCTGACCAGATCGGCCAGCGTCGTATCCAGTAATTCCTGGTATAGCGCAACGTAGTTGACGACGTCGTCCGAGGAGTTGTAATACCATCGAACGCCGTAGTCTCTGAAGTAGAAAAATAACGTGAAGGAGATTGAAGCCGAAAGTATGAACACCGAGGCCGGTACCCGGCGGTACACGCCGATAATGGCCACCAGGAACGTGGCCAGAAATGGGTTGACCAGCAAATAGAGCAGCACGCAGATGATGCTGAGCGCTGCGGTTGTTGTGCTGGCCCTGCCTTCGGCCGAACTCAGCGCCGGAACAGTTACTGCGGTATAGGCCACATTCGAGCCCAACAGACCTTATTGCACGATCGACTTGACCGCCGCGACCACGTCTTCGACATCGTCGTCGCTGAGTTTGGGAGAGATCGGAATGCTCACGGTCGATCGCCCCACACGCATGGCGTGCGGATATTGCTCTGGTTCCCAGCCGAAGGTTTCGCGGTAATAGGGATGCTCCGGGATGCTGAGGTAATGAACCCCGACACCGACGTTGTGCGCAGTCATGGCGTTGATGAATTCGTCTCGACTGATTCCGCAGGCTTCTTGCTCGATCTGCAGCGTGAAAAGATGGTAGGCATGCCGGGTATTCGGCTCGGGATCCGCCGGCAGTCCAATCGGCAAGCCAGCGAATTCAGACAGGTAGTGCTGCCAGATTTTTTCCCGGCGCTGCCAATTCCTTTCCACCCGTCGCAGCTGATGGATGCCGATCGCGGCCTGCAGATCCATCATGTTGAATTTGAATCCCAATTCGACGACCTGATAATGCTTGTAACCGTCATCGCCAAAGCGCTTCCAGGCATCCTTGCTCATGCCGTGCAGTGCGAGAATCTTGATGCGCGAGGCGTCCTCCTCTCGACGCGTAATCACCATGCCGCCTTCGCCCGTTATGACGTTTTTGGTCACATAAAAGCTGAAGCAGCCGAAGTTGCCGAACGTGCCCGCCTTGCCACCTCGGTACTCTGTTTCTATGGCGTGAGCGCAGTCCTCGATGATCGCCAGATCGTGCTCCCTCGCTATGCTGGTCAGGGCTTCCATGTCGCAGGGACGGCCCGCAAAGTGTACCGGCAGGATCGCCCGGGTTCGCGGTGTAATCCGCCGCCGAACCTCCGCGGGATCGATGTTCATCGTACGCGAATCGATGTCGGCCAGTACCGGCGTGGCGCCGGCATGCAGTATCGCGTTGACGGTGGCACAAAAGGTCATCGGAGTCGTGATGACCTCGCCGCCGCCGATGTCCGCCGCCAGAACGCTCAAGTGAAGCGCCGCGGTACACGAGTTGAGGGCCACCGCGTGGTCAACGCCCAGATAATCCTTGAAATCCGATTCGAAAGCCGCCACCTTGGGTCCGGTCCCGATCCACCCCGACTTCAGGGTGGCCACCACCTCATCGATCTCCGCTTGCTCAATTAACGGTGCCGCAAACACCAGAAAGCGATCTTTTGACCGAATAGCGGAACTGGGTTTCACCGACCACTCCCTAGATAGCCAACGCCACGCGTCCTAGCCAAGCGCGGCCCGAGAGTTTAACGCAGCAGGGTGCCACCCGGATGACGTGCCTAAGCGGGAAAGTATGCGTCCGAATAGACATTGTATCTTCCGCGTAGCTTTCTCCCGACAAGTCTTGCGTATTCGGCGGCGTTGGCCACGGAGGGGGCGCGCAGCAACTCGGCGAGCGTGCTGATCTGGGCGCATTCGCGTCGGTAATTGAACCCCGCGTCGATGGCTCGAGTAGCTTGCTCCGCCAACCTGATCTCCGCTACATAGGGCTTGTAAAAACTCTCCACCACCTGCTGAGTCATCGGATACGATCCGAGGTCGTGCTCACCACCGCGGCGCCGCGCGTACTGATGGTAGTGGTAGAAAACAACCGGAACGCCATCCACCGTAGGCGTCGACCCTCTCATGCCCAGGCTGTAGCCGCGAACGTTCCAGGGCGCAACCCCGGCGCCACGGTGGGATATGACTGCGACGCCTTCAAACTTACCCGGCCAGTCGTCCAGACAGAGCTGACCCGGGTAAACCAGCGGCGCCCGTCGGTCGTACTCGAAGCTCCGTTGCCGCCAGTAGCCGAGCACGCGGCGCCCGGCAGCGTTGTTTCGAAAGGCATTGAACTGGACACAATACAGCCCGGCGGTACTTGAATTGTCGAACTCGGAGGAGAAATTGTGGGGCACCAGCGATGCCGACCGGTCAGCAATCTCTGAAAAAAGCGCTTCCGGATCAGAGAAGAACAACGAATCCGATTCCAGGTAGGTCACCATGTCGACTGCAAACCGATCCAATATGTACTCGCACACCAGGGGCTGACAAACCCAGCAGAACTGCCCGTGCGTGGTTCGCTCTCTAACCCGCGCCACTTCGTCAGTAATCAGATCGTTGACATCGATGGGTACCAGGCTGGGGGACCGCATTCGCTCGATCATGGCGTGCGCAGTAGAATCCATGCACAACGCATAGAGGGTGAACTTGCCGGCATATCGCAACAGCGAGCGATGCAGAGCCACCCCTTGGTAGAGGTAGTTCTTGTCGAACAGGGTGCAGTAGATTCGCGTTGTCATCCAGAACTTCTCTCGCTACGCCCGCTCCAAAGCGAGCAGTCGCCGTGCGCGATGGAGCAGCCGCACACCCAGGCGCCGCCGGGTACCGCGATAGTAGTGGATGAGGGCTGCCCGCGCATCAGCGCATTCCGCAATCGGTATCCGCTCGACTGCTATCGGCCGGGATCCAAGCTCGACCTCGTATGCGCCCGATTCCCCGGAATGGCTGCCGGTGCCGTCAAATCCGATGTTCCTGACCAGACTTACCGATGGCGACAGCTGCAATTTACCTGCGAGAAACATGGCGGCATGCCAGCGAATAGCCCAGGAATCGTTCTTGGCGGCAATCTGCAGACGCAGCATTCGGGTGTAATCGATTGCCCCCTCGAGATCGAACTCACGCGTCAGATCCCGCGCTCGAAGCGCGGCCAGCAGCTTGTGGCCGTCAGCCTCGAATAGCCGCCATGAACGCCGCCATGTCCCCCAGCCCCAGCACGAGGCCCCCCGCAGGAAGAAGGTCGTGGGCAGCGCGCGGCTCACCGGGTACCAATAGCCATGCACGCTGCCCACCGGCTCGTCCTGATCGTAGGCTTCCAGCGCGTCATTCATGAATCGAAGGAAATAGGGTGAAGTTACCAGATCATCCTCGAGCACGATCACCCGCCCCCGCTCATTGCAGACCAGGGAAACACCGGCAATGACCGAATTCGCCAGACCCATGTTGCGCTCACGCTCGAGCACGGTGACGCTGCTGAATCCCCGCACGGCGCGCACGATCCTGCGCACCTCATTCACGGCTGCTCGGTCGCGCTCATTCCGAGCCGCATCCGAAAAGATGTACAGATCACTGCCCGCAGCCAGCTCATTGCCTGCCAGGGCTTCGAGCACCTGGGCAGTGTGAGCCGGCCGCTTATAGACGAATAGTGCGATCGGCGACAATCTGGACAATGCCGGGGAGGTCAATCAGCAGTCCCGCTGGAGTGAACCAGTACTCGAACACTGGAATTGACGCGCTCGAGATCAATGACTTCATCCACTTGACTGACGATGCCGGGATCATGGGTAACGAAAACGACGATTCCTGATGCATAGGCCGCAAGAATATTTCTTACCACTCGCGCTTGAGTGGCCTTGTCCAAGGCGCTGGTGCCTTCATCCAGAATCAGCACGTCCGCA
>Ga0181516_10003545_pt1 | contig 10360 bp, 7 predicted proteins | sample PEATcosm2014_Bin_25_FD_121104 | JGI IMG/M metagenome (GOLD analysis project Ga0181516, IMG submission 121104) | Peatland microbial communities from MTU Mesocosm Facility, Houghton, MI, USA - PEATcosm2014_Bin01_10_metaG | ecosystem: Environmental > Terrestrial > Soil > Wetlands > Peat | place...
AATCACGCGAAATAGAACCGTTTGATTGCCGGTCTGCCAACAGAAGCAAACGAGTCGTCTCCAGGGTCCCGGCGGCAATGAGAAATTCGTTTGCCATCACCCGCAAGGTTTTTCCAGCAAGATTGATGCAGGTTATGGCCGTGATCTTTCTACAATCCAAATCGAAATCAAAATGTGAAGCAGTCGCCCCGAGCCAGATTTCAAGGTTCCCGAGACGCTCAATTTCTTTGCGAAAGACATAAGCCAGATTATGATTCTTACGGCTTGGTCTTTTGGGCCATCTAAGACAAAAGTCGATATCGTCTCTCGGAAGGAAGGCTTGCGGGTCTAGTCGTTCCGCGACATCTTCGTCGTAAGGCTCACAATCAACTCCCATGAAAGCCTCGATTTCCTGCCGGTACCGATCTAGTTCGGCACTATCGAAGGGCCACCCCTCCAGGTTGAGATAAGGACGGGGCAGTGTATCGTGAGAGGCGAGGGGAAGGAGTTTTCCGGACCAGATCGACGATGTACCTCCCAGGCCCCTGGATCTGCCAAACAGGGAGCCATTGTAGTTATCGCCGGCATTATCGACTTCATTGAGAGCACCTATAGCGGGGTCAACTGTTTTAAGACCGCTCTCCAATACTACAATGCGCAGTTTCTTATCCCGGGCGAGGCGCGTGGCTGCAATAAGTCCTGCAACTCCAGCGCCGACGATACAAACCGAAGCAGATAACTCGGTCTTCTGAGAGGAAACGTGATCTAGTATCCGTAATGCCATTTCCCTACACTCCTGCGGCCCGAGCGACTATCTCTTCGAAATATGCGACATGTTTTCTTCGGACGATAAGAGAGCCGCTTCGGCGTCGAGCTAGAGCGAATTCCAGCAATCGTCGGACGAAGCCTTTTTCCACGCGAGCGCGCTTTTTTCAGAAGGCGTTCGAGAAGGGAGTGAGGGCAATGCAGGGTGTCAATTGCAGGCCGCACCGGTAGCATGGTTCTGTAGGAGGGCTCTATTTCATGAATTCGGCCATCGGCTCTGCGATGCCCTTGCGCACATATTCGCCGCGGTCCGTGACCGGCTTCCAACCGAGGTCGGTTTTCGCCGCTGCGCAATCGAAACGGGCAATCAGCGTACGGGTCTCCCAATCCCGATAACCCGGGAAATGCCGGTCAGGGAAACGTAGCGCGACCTTTGCTACCCACTTCAATAAGTCAATCAGATAGAACTGAATGATCGGCGTGGTGTGACGGCGAATGCGAAAGTTGCCGCAGCGGTCCAGTTCGTCGAGATACTCTTGGGCGCTCATGCAGGGGTCGCCTACCAGATTGAAAGATCTGCCTTCAATACCCGGCGTGTCTATCGCGGCGATCAGGCCCAATGCCACGTCTTCAACCAGAACCAACGGCAGCTTGTTTCGGCCGGGGCCCCAAGTCTGGCAGACTGCGTCGTGCCACCACATGGCTACTCCCCAATGAAAGGGACTGCCTCCGCGCCCGATCACGATGCCCGGCCGCAGAATTACCACAGGCAAGCCCTGCCCCTTATGCATTTTTCCGAGCAACTCTTCAGATGCCATCTTTGCTCGCGCGTACAAGTTGCCACGTGCGACTCGCGAATCTAGAGTGGTGTTTTCAGTAATCGTGCCTGCCTTTGCGCCCGAATAATACGAGGCGATCGAACCTGTGTAGATGAGGCGCTTGACGCCGGCCTCAAGCGCGCATTTGGCGACCTGTCGGGTCGCTCCGATTTCAAACTCCTGATACTCGGCCCAAGTCTTCACATTCGACCGCGCTAGATGGATGACGCAGTCGATTCCTTCCATCGCCTTACGGAGGTCCGCGATGTTCATCAGGTCCCCGATATGACAGTCCACCGCCGGCAGCTGCATGCCACGAGGGAGATTGCCGGCATTCCGAACCAGCAATCTTACGCCCCTGCCAGCCTCGACCAATTGCCTGACGAGTTCCTTGCCAATGAACCCGGTAGCGCCTAAAACCAGGATGCTTGGTGCGGGAGCATTCCCAATCGGCACAGGGAAAGACTGCACTGCAAGTTCATTGGGCGAGAGATTTGCGTGAGAGCCGATCTGCTGACATATGCGGATCACCCTGGCTCCCGTGCGCGCATCGACGCGCTCATCGAGTGGTGCGCCAGAAGAGACATAGAATGCATCCAGGGCGCTTGCGATCGTGGCGCCATAGGGGTTGCCGCGAGCACCAAGGTCCAGTTTCGAGCGGAAATAGTGGAACAAAGTCCGCCGAGCCTGTTTTTTCAAGCTCCGAGCTTTGTTTGTAACTATCGAATAGGCATCAAAATCCGGGTCGATCGGACGATGCTCGTGACGCGTATAGGTACTGCGCTCAAAGTCCACAGTAGCTGACGCCAGCGAACCCCGAACATGAATCGTGTATTCGGAAAAGCCGGGCACGAAGGAGAAGCGCAACTCAACCGCGGTCTGGCCCTTAAACGCGTTGACCTGCCAACGCCGAAAGAATTTCCGGCCGGTCGGCAGGTCCACGGGGTTGCTGGGATGAACTTGCAACTCTTCCGGCTCGCCGACCAGGTCCAGCATTTGGGCCACGGAATGCGAACCGATCTCCAGCATGATATTGCGCGGATCGCGCAGCATCCAAATATTAAAAGGGCCGGAGATCGTTGCGGGCAAAGGGCGGTGCCAGGTAATCGTCACATCGTCGATCAATCCAAGAACGCCGCTCCGCATATCCTGCCGCAGTTGCTCATAGCAGCTGGAGAAAAGAAAATTGTGCCCTACGCCGACGCGCAGGCCGCGCTCATCCGCAATTCGCACCAACGACTCGCAGTCGTTAGCGTTGTCGCACATGGGCTTTTCCAGAAATACATGCACGTCGGATTCAAGCAATGTGCGTGCCGCGGCAAAATGCCGGTCCGGCGGCAGAAGTACATGGACGGCGTCTAATTTCTCTGCGGCGAGCATCGCTTGAAGCGAGCTATACGCTTTGGGTACGCCGAATTTCTGAGCCAGAGCTTGCGCTTTGGGAAGAATATGATCGCAGACTGCGACCAACTCCACACCGCTAACCTTGGCAATGGCCTGGGCATGCCAGTCGGCGATATAACCGGTACCCAGAAAACCCACGCGGCGCTTCGAGCCTGGAAATGTGTTGGGGGCACGCGCAATCAATGAAGGAGTTTCCCCGATCGGCTCCGCTATTTGCTCCAGTGATGACTGAGTCATGCGCTATGAGCTTCCTTTGTATTCAATTATTGTAAAATCATGGCTGCGCCACTGGCGCCAATAGTATTCAAGTAAGCCGGTCAACGCAGGGAATTTGAACAGCACGGTGAAAATAGAGTAGATCGCGGCTTGCCGAGCCGACCATCCGCGCTGGCGGCCGCGAATGAAGGTGCGCGCAAATTGAAGTCCGTACGCGCAAGTCAGCAGGAGCAGAGAAAGACCGTGAGTGACAGGCGCAAGAGATAGCGCCAAAACCGGCAGCAGCAGGGCCCAGATCCAAATCCGCCGGCAATCGGCGACAAAGTACCGATCTTCACTCTGGCCATGCAACGCCGATACGTGCGCGAAAGCATGCCCTGTCCGTTTTGACCTGCGCCACCACTGGCTGAATCGGGTCATCGCCATATCGTGCCGAGCCATGTCTGCATCCACCATGAGAATCTTGGCGCCGGTTCGACGCACGCGCACGCAGAATTCATCGTCTTCGGCTGCAATGACATCGGGCCGAAATCCCCCGACCGCCCGATAGACCTCGGTCCGAATCAGAAATCGACCGCCGGAGGATCGTATCTCCCCTGGAGCTTGCTGCCATTCCAGATCGCACAACTGGTTGTAGATGGTCGCCCCAGGACAAAGCTCGTGAACATGACCGCAAGCCACGCCCACATCGGGCCGCTCGGTCAGCACAGATAAGCCCTTCTCAAGCCAGTCCTCCGCCAGACTGCAGTCGCCATCCAGAAACTGGATGAAAGGCACATCTGGATTGTGTTCCATGACCCAGGTAAAGCCTTCATTGCGCGCGCGCGCGGCACTGAACGGTCGTGAAGGGTCAAGTTCCACCACATGGCAGCCCATGGAAGCTGCATATTCTGGACTCCCGTCGACCGATCCGGAATCGACATAGACGACCCCTTTCACGGCGACGCCCCGCACCTGGCTGATCGACCCCAAACACCTGGCCAGCCTCTGTCCCTCATTGCGGCCAATCACAACAATCGAGAGCGCCGGCTGATCAGTCTCCTTGCGACTCGCCGGGAGACCCTCAATTGTTATTGGCATGCACACCCTTCCCTTCGAACGCCCCGGCATCCACCGCACTCTCGCTCACAGAGGGCATTTCCGACTTTCTCGGAATCACACGAGCTGGAATTCCAACTGCAATGCAGTTGGCAGGAACGTCGGTGAGCACTACCGCGTTTGCTCCAATCGATACATCGTCCCCAATTCGAATCGAACCCAGAATCTTGGCGCCTGCGCCAATATCCACGCGGTTCCCCAGGATCGGCGATCCGCGGTGACCGGTGTGCTTCAATCCGACAGTGACTCCGTTTCGAATTATGCAATCGTCACCAAATACGGCATCTCCGCTAATGACAATTCCCCCAAAATGGTCGATTCGGAATCGCCGCCCCAATGTTGCTTCGCAGGGCAGTTCAATTCCAGTCAGCACTTCGGAGATGGGTTTCAACACCTTGTAGAGGAAGGAAAAAGGCATCCTTAACCAACGCCAGCGAATGGTGTATCGCCAGCGTCCATACCTGTACACAACCATGGCCCACAAACCCTGACGGGATAGTTGACGGTCGTATGTACGCCAGTCTTCGCGAATGTTCTCAAACAATGACAGCCTCAGCAGTCAGAAACAATCTTGAAGAAACACCTTACCATACGGCCTCCAGAGGAACCTCGACACACCGGATTGCCTGAACCAGTTTGGCGAAGCCTTACGCGGCCGACCCTGTCCGAGTCGCGGTTCCTTGGACGATTCCCCCAACCAGCCCCAAACAGAGACCGCCTCAGAGCACCTGCCCAGCCTTCACCTGCCCTGAAGCCGTGTCTGCGGAACTCTGCGCCGCGGGTTCGATCTTCCGATAGATGTGCAAATCGATGCGCCGCTGCAACAGGATGGCCGCCGAGTTATTGGGCAGCAAATCGCGTTCGGTATCGGCAATTCCAATCCCCGTATCGCGCCACTCCCCGCCCATAATCGCGTGCACATATTCCTTATAGTCGGAAGGGGAAACGATCAGCACATTCACCTTGTCCTTGTATGGTTCCGGCACCAGGAACGGCATAAACACATGGTCGGTTACCTTCCGCGCCGCAAAGTAGCCGCTGTACTGCGTGTAGACCCAGTCGCTGCTGGCCAGGTACTGCTGGTCCATGGCGTCAATTCGAGCACAGTCGCGGCCATTCCAGTAGTAGAGCGCAGAGGCAAGCTGAACCGGCAATCCGATCAGAAACACCGTTGCCATTCCCAGCGCGCCGAATAGGAGCGCGCCGCGCGGAAAGCCGGCTCTCTCCCGAGACAACGCGCCACACACCAGCATCGCCAGAGGCACAAACGCCATCCAGGAGTAGTAAATCGGGAACTTGCCCAGCAACAGCATCCCCGCCGGGATCAGAATGCCGCAAGCCAGCGCCGCGCCCAGCAACGACCGCAACTTGAACTTGCCCCGGAACAACTGCGTGCCCACAAGCAGCAGGCACACGAGCAGCAGCAGCGCAAAACTCGGGTCCTTGGACATGTACTGAAAACGTCCCGTCCGTTCGCCCGAAATGGCGCTGCGGAAGTTGGCCAGCACGCCATGCGTGTAGAAGAATCCGATTAGCGAGGCCGCGCCCACCATTTCCCCGGCGCCAAGCGCCAACACCTCCCAAATCACCCGCTGCCGGAGAAACAGCAGCACAACCGCGCACAGCACAATCGAATATAAAATGAGCTGGATTCCGGCAAACGGCGCCACCACTCCCAGCAAGAAAATCGCTAACAAGCGTGCCCGCGCCGGCTTCAGCGTGTAGCTCAGCGGCACCAGGGACATGACCAGCAAACACAGGCAGTCGTACCGCGCACTTCGAAAGATGAAACCCATTCCGTAGCCGCACAGCAAAAGCCCCGCAAAGAGCAGCCGGTATCTTGCGCTCCTAACCAAGTCCAGCCGCTTCACGGCTGCCCAGAGTGTCAGCACGCAAAGCAAAATCAGCACATAGTTCAGCGACCGAACCCCTGGAATTGTGAAGCCAGTAGCCTGAATCCACCTGCTCAGGATCAGAGGGTAAAGCGGCGCGTTGCACGACCAGAAGTGTTGGATCGAAGGGTCGCCGCACATCGCTACTGTCGAGATAAATCCCTGCCCCGTTGCGGTGTTCACCGCCACATCCGTAAACGCGATCTCATCCTGCCAGGGCAGAGGAAAACGTGAACTCGTCGCCAGATTCAGGCCGAAGGAAACCGCCAGCATCAGGACCAGAATCAAGCCCTCCATCCATGCCTTGCCACCCGCAACTTTGCTATCCCGTCCGTTGTCTTCCTTGAAAGTGAAATCGATCAACTTGGCTGAGCTCCCTTCCACAGAATTGGTTTCCGCCCGGTCTCCCCGCCAAAGCCCTCAGGGCAACGCTCGCCTGCCAGCTGCGTCGAGTTCGGCCGAAGCCGCCCCGGTCACCCCGCTCCGGTAGGCCGTTCCGCCCGCCAGGTAACGGCGATAAATGCGCAGCAAGTCAAGCGAAGCCTTGAGGAAATCCCCCGAGTGCAGCTTCGACCCGGCCACATCCTCCCAGCGCATCAAGGGAACTTCGTAGATAGAATCCCGCAGGTCCGACGGGTCACCATGATTCATCGCGATGAACCGGGCCAGAATCTCCACATCGAAGACCCATCGGGAGAGAAACGGATCGACCAGAACGCTGCGCAACTCCGAGTTCACGCGGAAGATCTTAGCCCCGCACTGGGTGTCGTAGATTGGGAGCCGCAGAATCAACGAGACCACCGAAGCGAAAACCCGGCCCGGATAGTGCCGCAGCGCCCGCCGGTGCACTTGCCGCCCCAGCAGCCGGACCCGGGAGCCAAAAACCATCTGCAACTGGTGATTGGACTCGAGCAGCGTCAGGAACTCGGGAATCGCCTCCAGCGGTGTTGCCAGATCCGCGTCCCAAAACCCCACATAGGAAACGCCAGAATCAATCGCCGCCAGCATACCGAGGCGGACCGCCTCCGCCTTGCCCCCATTCGGCTGCTTATCCAGTATCTCGATGAGGTCTTCAAATCCCCGCCGCGCTTCTCCCAACACAGCCAGAGTCCGATCCGTGCTCCCGTCGTTCACAAACAGGATGCGGATCTCCCGATGCCCCTCTAGAAAGTGGTGAAACTGATCGCTCTGCAGGCGCGCTCCCTCGTTGTAACAGGGCACAATCACCGTGCATACCGGCAGCGCTCGTTGATTCAAGAAGAAGGCTCCTATGGAAGCGTCCTGGCCCGCCGAGGGAGGGGCCGCTGAAACATTGGAAATCGACCCTGAGAGAAGCGTTGCAGGAGATCTGAAAGGGCCGTTTTTTGTACCCGCCCCATTCTACATTTTGTTCTAAATGCAGTCAGGTAATTGCTGGCTGAATACCTGCGCCAGGGAGCTTACGTTCCGCCGCAGATTGTAGTGCTCGAGGACACGCTTGCTGCCTGCAACTCCAAGGCTGCGCCGCAGAAGGGGATCAGCCACGAGCCGCTGCAGCGCCGAGGCCAGCGCCTCGGCCGAGGACGCCGGCACCAGAATACCGTCGAGGCCATCGCGAATCAGCTCCGGGATGCCGGCAACGCAGGTGCTCACACAGGGAACTTCCATGGCCATCGCCTCCATCAAAGCTACCGGCACGCCTTCGGCGAAACTTGCAAGGGCGAAAATATCGGCGCGACCAAGTAACTGCCGTGTCTCGTCATGGCTCCTGGCGCCCTCGAAGACCACCGGGATGCCCTTCCGGGCCGCGAACGCTTCCAGATATTTACGATCCGGGCCCGCACCCACTAGGCGCAAGCGGAGCGAGTAACCTTGAGAGAGCAATAATTCACAGGCGCGCACCAGTACGAGTTGGCCCTTCGAGGCGACCAAACGCCCCACACAAAGTATCTCGATTATTTCCTCCGGCTCGCGCCTTTGCCGTGCCGGAAAAAACACACGCGGGTCGACACCCAACCTCACCACATGCATCTTGTCCCAGTGCTCCGGGGCCGCAATGCGCATAAGCTGGCTGCGGCAGAAGTCGCTGATACACAGGATGAACTTCGCTCGCTCGACTTTCTGTCGAAGATAGAACCTTTCCACATCGTAGAATTCGTCCGGTCCATGTACCGTAAGTGAAAAAGGAAATCCCCACGCTATGGATGTCAGCATGCCCACCGTCGCCACGGGCCCGCAAAAATGGATGTGCAAGTGACGATGACCGCGTAAACGCATCCAGTCGCCCAGGATTAGAGCTTCCGCGAAGTAGAACAGCGCGTAGAGCGTCGCGCCGGGGTCCGCTCGCCCCATATTCAGTGCGGCTGATAGTCCGCGGGCGAAGACGCGGGGCCGGCGCAAGAGAGTCTTCGCCGCAATCCACATCGCCTTGGCAGCTCCCGCTGACTTGATGTAGAAAGTCTTGCTCGTTTCCTCCACTTCTGCCTCGGGCATCGACATACGTGGGCGGTCGGGCTCATTGATGGATGCGACATCGACGGTAAATCCAAGCCTTCTCAACTCCCAAACTTCATTCAGAAAGAATGTATGCGAGATAGCCGGAAAGCGGCTCAGAAGATAAACCAGCCGGCGTCCGGGCGGCGCTTCTGCGGTGGCTGGCGCACAATCATCAGTAGCAGCCGCGGCATCTGAGCGAGCTTCCGAATATAGGGCCATGACAGGTCCTTCGACTTGCGGGTTTACGTCTTGAGAACGAGCTTTCATGCCAGATCTCTCTAATTCAGGATTTGCCGATTTACAAGCAAGACGTGGGCAACGTGCCAATTCGGTTGAATCATGCCCGGATGAGTTTGCGCTGGAGGTTGGGATACCATTCCGTCAGATCCCGATCGCTCATGGCAAAAAGCTTGGGTGCATAGCGCAGGGCCAGCAGAAGCCCGCGCATACGGGGAAGAGACCAGCGGCGATTGGTGAGATCTCGGATGCTTTGCGCAAACATCCGGTGAAGAATAGAGCCATAGAATCGGGGGCGGTCTCGGCGCAAATCGCTGGAGTGCTTGCGAAGGCAGAGAGCCATATTAAGGCCTGCGAGCGCCGAGACCTGCACCATGGAGAGCCGGCCCGATCCACTCTGGTAATGGTGCAACCGAGCGTCGACGGCCAAAGCCAGGGCTCCATGGCGAGACGCTCGATAACTCAGGTCGGAGTCCTCGGCTACGGCATAGTAAAGAAAAAGCGGCTCGAAGACTTCCTTGGCAAAGACTTCCCGGCGGTATGTCATCCGGAATCCGTCAAAGATGCGGACGGGGACAACGTTGAGCTCCCCAACCGCGTCGGGGAGAGGGTAGTCCCTGAAATAACCCTCGTAGGGAATGAAGTGCTCCTTCGTGTCCATAATAAGCAGGCGTCGAAAGAAGCGATGCTTCCAGAGGAATTTGCGGCCAGACGGCGCCAGCAGCGTTTCCGATATGCCGACTTTCTGGCGGGAGTCCTCAATGGATCCGGATTGGGGCGGCAGTTGATCGACGAAGTTGGACTGTACGCCCATAATCCTGTGGTCCCGATCGGCTTCGTAAACCTCCATGATCCTCTCGGCACAGTCGGGGTACATCATGGAATCGTCGTCGATGAGGAAGAGGACGTCGGAGGTGGCAAGCGGGATGCCTTGATTGCGCTGCAGTGTCAGGGAGCGGCTCTCTGCCTCAACGTAAACCCATCGAATCTCAGGATGCTCGGCCGCAATCGTTGAAAGGATGAGATCGCGTGTCGCCTGCCAACTCTCGCTGGCATCGACGACAACAATCTCCTTCGGCGGGCGAGTCTGCCGCACAGCGAAATCGAGAGCTATGGGCAGGATCTTTTCGCGACGATATGTGGCGACCACCATTGACCAGGACAAGGCGTTTTTGGTTGTCATTGCTTGGATGCCGCTCAGATACTCTTGCTCAGTGTTGGGTACTTGCCTCGGGAACGTCTCCGCCACGCTCGCACCCCCACAAGTATTGACGATTGCGACAATCCGAGAATCCGCAATAACGGCTCATGGAAATCTGAGTTCATCGCGTGGACCGAGACCAGCTCAGTGCTGCTCGGAGATTGTGGCCAGTGGGGCGCGGCCCTCTGTAAACTCCACGGGAACACCCGCCTTCTTCAATAGTCCGCTGTAGATGCCGATGACCCGGTCGATCTTCCGCTGCCAGTCAAAGTGGC